>Ga0315281_10000287_pt1 | contig 68331 bp, 79 predicted proteins | sample YL17G07_0_MG_FD_204540 | JGI IMG/M metagenome (GOLD analysis project Ga0315281, IMG submission 204540) | Sediment microbial communities from Yellowstone Lake, YNP, Wyoming, USA - YL17G07_0 | ecosystem: Environmental > Aquatic > Freshwater > Lake > Sediment | place: USA: Wyoming | collected...
GCGGGCGCCGCCCTGGCCGATCTCGAGTTCATCCAGTTCCATCCAACCGCCCTCGACGCGCCCGGGCATCCCGCGCGCCTCTTGACGGAGGCGCTCCGGGGCGAGGGCGCCCTGCTCGTGGATGGGAAGGGGGCGCGCTTCATGCCGAGGTTCCACGAGCTCGGGGAGCTTGCGCCCCGCGACGTCGTCGCCCGGGCGGTCGTCCAGGTTCGCGAGGAGACGGGGGAACCCGTGTACCTCGACGCGCGCGCGATCGCCGACGTCACCACCCGGTTCCCCGTCGCGGCGGAGAGCTGCCGGCAGGCCGGGCTCGATATCTCGCGCGAGCCGGTCCCGGTCGCCCCGGCCGCCCACTACTTCGTCGGCGGCGTGCTGACGGATACGTGGGGCCGAACGTCGATCCCAGGTCTGCTGGCATGCGGAGAGGTTGCCTCCACGGGTGTGCACGGTGCGAACCGCCTCGCCTCGAACTCGCTCGCCGAGGCCCTCGTCTTCGGGCGGCGCGCGGCGCTCGCGGCCGACGAGCCTTGGGACCTCGACCCGGCCGGCGATCCGATCCCCCACGAGCTGGAGCCGCCCCTACGAGGCCTTGCCCTGGCCGATGTTCGGGAGCTCTGCGACCGGTTCCTAGGCGTTCGGCGGCGTGGTGACGAGCTTTCGGACGTCACGGGTACGCTCTCGCGCTCGGACCGGGACGCAGGGAGCCACGTCGCCACGCTCGTGGCGTGGCTGGTCGCCCTCGCAGCTCTGAGGCGACGGGAGAGCCGCGGCGGGCACTTCCGGGAGGACTTCCCGGAGCCCGACCCGAGCCGGCGGATCCGGCAGGTCGTGAACCGTGACGGTTGGCAGACCCTCGCCGTCCCGGAGGCGCAGCTTCGGCGGTAGGGTTCCCACGTGGACATCGTCGATCCTCGCATCGAGGGGTACATGCGTGGGCTCCTCGCCCGTCACGACGAGCCGGTCCTGCTCGAGATGGAGGCCGAGGCCGAGGCGAAGGACTTCCCGATCATCGGCCGGCTCGTCGGCGTCACGGTCGAGGTGCTCGCGCGCGGGATCGGCGCGAGGCGCGTCTTCGAGCTCGGGTCGGGCTACGGCTACTCGGCGTACTGGTTCGCGAGGGCCGTCGGGCCGGACGGCGAGGTCCACTGCACCGACGACGATCCGGCCAACGAGGCCAAGGCGCTCGGGTACCTGGGGCGCGCAGGCTTCGCCGCCCGTGTCCGCTGGCACGTCGGCGACGCGTTGGCCCACCTGAACGCGACCGACGGCGAGTTCGACGTCGTGTACAACGACATCGACAAGGACGGCTACCCCGACGCGTGGCGGGCGGCGCGCGAGCGCGTCCGCATCGGCGGCCTGTACGTCTGTGACAACGTTCTCTGGTACGGGCGCGTGACCGGCGCCGAGCCGTTCGACAACGACTGGCAGCGCCGGGCGACCGAGACGATCCTCGAGCACAACCGCCTGATCGCGGAGGACGAGCGCTACCTGTCGATGATCGTGCCGACCCGCGACGGCGTCATGGTGGCGCTCCGGATCGGCTGACCGCAGGTCGAGCTCCCGCGCGTGGACAGGGGACCTGCGGCCCTCGGGCCCAGGGACGGACGCCCGTAACCACCGTCATCGCGCCCAAGTGGAGTAGGAGTCGTGAGTCCGGCGGACGGGCCGGGCGAGGGGGGTCCCGCCCCCGGGCGCTAGGCTTCACGGGGAGAGAGCATTGGCGAAGAGGAAGTCCGACTTCACAACCCTCTACAGGGGCGCGACGAGCCAGTACGCCTGGCTCTTCCACCGCATCACCGGCGTTGCCATCATCCTGTTCCTGTTCGCCCACGTGGTCGACACCGCGGTCATCGGCTGGGGTCCGCAAGCGTACGACCGCGTGATGGCCGTCTACGAGAACTGGGCCGTCCGGCTGCTCGAGCTCGGCCTCGTCGCCGCCGTCATCTACCATGCCCTGAACGGCGTGAGGGTCATGGTGTTCGACTTCTGGCCTGCGACGACGAAGTACACGAAAGGACTCACGCGCGCCACGTTCCTGCTGTGGCTCGCCTGCATGGTTCCGATCACCTGGCTCATGGGCAAGCAGATCCTCGACCTGCTGGGGGTGATCGGATGAGCCTCGACACCGGCGAGCACCCGTCCTCCCCGGCACCCAGCGTCGGGTTGTTCGGCTACCGGGGCAGCCGTCCGCGCCCGGCCGGCGGCTTCGAGCTCTGGGCATGGCTGTTCATGCGCATCAGTGGCCTGGTGCTGCTGTTCCTCGTCGTCGGCCATGTCCTGATCATGCACCTGCCCGGCGAGGGCGTCGGGCGCATCGACTTCGGCTTCGTCGCGGACCGCTGGAAGAACCCGCTCTGGCGTTCGTGGGACTGGGCGATGCTCTGCCTCGCGCTCCTCCACGGCGTGAACGGTCTGCGCGTCGTCGTTCAGGACTACGTGAGGCCGGCGGCCTGGCGCTTCGCCGTGAACATGTTCTTCTACGTCGTGACGTTCATCCTGTTCGTGCTCGGGACCGTGCTCGTCTTCACGTTCGATCCGAGCAGATGGCCGGGGGCCTCGTGACCACCGTCCACACCTACGACGCGGTAATCGTCGGCGCCGGCGGAGCCGGGTTGCGGGCCGCCATCGAAGCATCCGAGCGCGTGCGCACCGCCGTCATCTCGAAGCTCTACCCCACCCGCTCGCACACCGGTACGGCGCAGGGCGGCGTGTGCGCAGCCCTCGCGAACGTCGAGGAGGACCGCCCCGAGTGGCACGCCTTCGACACGGTGAAGGGCGGCGACTACCTCGTCGACCAGCCGGAAGCGCTCGTGATGTGCGAGGAGGCGCCCGGCGACATCTACGAGCTGGAGCACTGGGGGCTGCCGTTCAACCGCACCCCCGACGGCAAGATCGACCAGCGCCGGTTCGGTGGCCACACGCGCAACCACGGTGAGGCTCCGGTGAAGCGGGCCTGCTACGCGGCTGACCGCACCGGGCACATGATCCTGCAGACCCTCTACCAGCAGTGCGTGAAGCGCAACGTGCGCTTCTTCAACGAGTTCTACGTGCTCGACCTGCTGATGAACGAGGGGCGCGCGGCCGGTGTCGTCGCCTACGAGCTCGCCACCGGTGAGCTGCACGTCTTCCGGGCCAAGTCGGTGATGTTCGCCACGGGCGGATCCGGGCGGATGTTCAAGGTCTCCTCGAACGCCCACACGCTCACCGGCGACGCTCCGGCGATCGCCTACCGCCGCGGGATCCCGCTGGAGGACATGGAGTTCTTCCAGTTCCACCCGACGGGCGTCTACAAGATGGGCATCCTGCTGTCGGAGGCCGTGCGCGGCGAGGGCGGCATCCTCCTGAACAGCGAGGAAGAGCGGTTCATGGAGCGCTACGCACCGACCGCGAAGGACCTCGCTCCCCGCGACCTGATCTCCCGGGCGATCTTCCAGGAGATCAAGGAGGGGCGGGGCATCGGACCCGGCCGGGACGGCGTCTGGCTCGACGTGCGTCACCTGCCGCGCGAGGTGATCGAGGAGAAGCTGCCCGACGTGACCGAGTTCGCTCGCCTGTACCTATCCGTCGAGCCGACGAGGGAGCTCGTGCCGATCCAGCCGACCGCCCACTACTCGATGGGCGGCATCCCGACCGACGTGGACGGCCTCTGCGTGACGGGGCCCGATTCGGTGCCGGTGCCGGGTCTGTACTCGGCGGGCGAGTGCGCCTGCGTGTCGGTCCACGGCGCGAACCGCCTCGGCACGAACTCGCTGCTCGACATCGTCGTGTTCGGCCGCCGAGGCGGGAAGCACATGGCCGAGTGGTCCCGGACGGTGGACCTCCCGCCGCTCCCCGACGACCCCGAGGGCTTCACGCGCGGGCTCGTCGACCCGATCCTCGCCCGGACGGAGGGCGTGCCGCCGGTCGAGATCCGCGACCGCCTCCAGGAGACGATGTACGACCTCGCGTTCGTCGTCCGCAGCGCCGAGGGCCTCACGAAGATGAAGGAGATCCTGGGCGAGCTGAAGCAGCAGTACGAGCAGGTGGTCATCCAGGACAAGGGCAAGATGTACAACACCGACCTCATGGAGGCGGTCGAGCTCGGGTTCCTGCTCGACAACGCCGAGCCGCTGGTCGTCGCCGCGCTCGCCCGCGAGGAGAGCCGCGGCGGCCACTACCGCGAGGACTTCCCGAACCGCGACGACGAGAACTGGCTGAAGCACTCGCTCGCCTACCGCGATGAGGACGGCTCCGTGCGTCTCGAGTTCAAGCCCGTGAAGCTCGGACCCTACGTCCCGATGGAGAGGAAGTACTGATGCCCAGGGAGTCGTCCGGCGAGGTGCCGGAGCGGTCCGGCGACCGGCAGACCGAGGCCAGCCAGAAGGTCTCGCTCCGGCTGAAGATACGCCGCTACAACCCGGAGATCCGCGAGGACTCCTGGTGGGACGAGTTCGACGTGCGGATGCTGCCGAACGACCGTCTCCTCGACGCCCTCCACGAGGTCAAGTGGCGGCACGACGGGACCCTCGCGCTCCGGCGCTCGTGTGCCCACGCCATCTGCGGTTCGGACGCCGTCACGGTCAACGGCCGGAACCGGCTCGCGTGCAAGGTACTCGTGAAGGAGGTCGCGCCCAGGTGCACGGTCGAGCCGATCCGCGGGCTGCCGGTTCTGAAGGACCTCATCGTCGACATGGAGCCGTTCTTCGCCGGTTACCGCTCGGTGCTCCCCTACCTCGTCCCCGAGGAGGGCGAGCCGGACAAGGAGCGACCGCAGTCGCCCGAGGACCGCCACCGCTTCGACGACACGACTAAGTGCATCCTGTGCGCCTGCTGCACGACATCCTGCCCGATCTTCTGGGGCGACGAGGGGTACGTCGGCCCGGCGGCCATCGTGGCCGCGCACCGGTTCATCTACGACTCGCGTGACCGGGTGGCGCAGGAACGTCTGCAGATCCTCTCGGCGAAGACCGGAGTGTTCCGCTGCCGCACGACGTTCAACTGCACCGAGGCCTGCCCGCGCAGCATCCAGGTCACGAAGGCGATCCAGGAGGTCAAGCGGTCGATCCTGTTCGACCGGTTCTGAGCCGCGGCGGACCGGCGGGGTAGCCGCCCGACGCCCGACGCGGTAGAACATCGCTAGGACATCGGGGAGAAGGCCGTCACGGAGGTCGAGATGATGGGGAAGGTCGGAGATCGGATCGTCGTCGAGTCGGAGACCGTCGGCCAGCCCACCCGCGAGGGCGAGATCCTCGAGGTCGTCGAGGGCGAGGTCGGGCTCCGCTACCGCGTCCGCTGGGAGGACGGTCACGAGTCGGTCTTCACGCCGAGCGGCGGCGCCGCGCGCATCATCCCCGCGAAGAAGACCACCAAGCGCTGACCCGCGTCAGCTCTGGTTCGGATGGTCGTGATCCCCGGGGCCCCGACCGGGGCCCTCTCCGGGGACCTGTCAGCAGCCCGGCTCGCCGGGGTGCCCGCAGCAGCCCTTCAGCAGGACGATCGCCCGGAACCGGTTCCGCGCCGTCAGGCGGAGCTTCGTCTTGAAGGACCCCTCGTACGTGCTCCAGTTCGTGAAGAACGAGCGCGCGCGGAGCCTGAGCTCTCCCCAGAAGCGGGCCATGCGACCCCCGATCCTACGCGGTACCCGAGGCAGGAGGCCCACGCGTCCTAGGAGATGCGGAGCTCCTCCGGCAGGAGCTCGTTCTTCCGCCAGGGCCTGACCGTCTCGGCGTAGAAGTCGCGCCCGTCGCAGTCGTCCACGACCCAGACGGGGAAGTCCTCGACCTCCATCGCACGGATCGCCTCCGGCCCGAGCTCCCCGAAGGCGATGACCTCCTGGGACCGGATCTGCAGCGCCGCGAGCGCACCGCCGCCGCCGAGCGCGGCCATGTAGACGGCCGTGTGCTCCCTCAGCGACTCGCGCACCGCCGGACCGCGGCCGCCCTTGCCGATGATGCCCTTCAAGCCGATCTCGAGCAGGCGCGGCGTGTACTTGTCCATGCGGCTCGCGGTGGTCGGACCCGCGGAGCCGATCACGTGGCCCGGACGCTCGGGCGTCGGGCCGACGTAGTAGACGATCTGCCCGGCGGGGTCGAACGGCAGCTCCTCGCCGGCGTCGAGCATCTCGATGAGGCGCTTGTGCGCGGCGTCGCGGGCCGTGAAGATCGTGCCGTTCACGAGCACGACGTCGCCGGCTGAGAGCCGGCGGACGTCCTCGTCGGTGAGCGGCGCGCGGATCCGCTTGCGGCCGTCGTCCAGGGCCTCGACGGGCATCTCAGATCACCCTCCATCCGGTGCGATGGGCGTGGCACTCGATGTTCACGGCCACCGGCAGCGACGCGATGTGCGTGGCCATCATCTCCACATGGACGGCGAGCACCGTCTGCGTGCCTCCGAGCGACTGCGGTCCGATGCCGAGCGCGTTGCACTTCTCGTACAGCTCGGCCTCGAGCTCCGCGATCCTCGGGTCCGGACTCGGCCGACCGACCTTGCGCATCAGCGCCTTCTTGGCCAGGATGGCCGACCACTCGAAGTTGCCGCCGACGCCCACGCCGACGATCCCCGGCGGGCAGGCGTCGGGGCCGGCCATCGCGACGGTCTCGAGCACGAACTTCTTCACGCCCTCGAGGCCGTCGGAGGGCTTCAGCATCGCGTGCCGGCCCTTGTTCTCCGAGCCGCCGCCCTTCGCGTCGACCTGGATGCGGATCTGATCGCCGGGCACGATCCTCACGTGGACGAACGCCGGGGTGTTGTCGCCGGTGTTCCTCCGCTCGAAGACCGGGTTGTCGACGATCGAGCTGCGGAGGTAGCCCTCCTTGTACCCCTGCCGAACGCCCTCGTCGATCGCGTCGTAGAGGTCGGCCCCGGCGAGGTGCACGTCCTGGCCGAGATCCACGAAGACGACCGTGTAGCCGGTGTCCTGGCAGTAGGGGTACTCGCCCTCGGCAGCGAGCTCCTGGTTCTTGATCAGGAGGTCGTAGATCTGGCGCGCGAGCGGCGATTCCTCCTTCTCGCGGGCGCGCTTGACGAGCTCGACCATCTCCTCAGGGACCTTGTAGTTGATCTCGATGCAGAGCTCCCGGACGACCCGGGTCAGCTCCGCTGCGTCGACCTCGCGCACGTTGCCCATGCCGGAAGGCATCCTATCGCCGGCCGCTTCCAACCGTTCGGCCGGGATGTCATGCTCAGCTGCGATGCCCTCGACGTCGCGTCCTACGCCGCTCCGGTTCGCCGGGTTCCTCGCCCTCGCGCTGGGCGGCCTCGGCATGGGCCTCGGCGCGCTCCTCACGTGGGCGACGGTGGGCTTCCGGGGGGACCTCACCCATCGCGGCGACATCGCGACGATGGGCATCGACGTCTGGGAGGGAAAGGTCGTCCTCGCGATCGGCGTGGCCACACTCGTCGGCATCGTCGCGATGAGGCTGCTCTCCACGGTCGCTGCGCGGCGCGCGGCCGCCGCCGCGATCCTCGTGCTCGGACCGCTCGCCGCCGGGCTCGCCGCCGCCGACGCTCTGAGGGCCGAGTCGCGGTTCGTGCCGACCGGCCCGATGGGGCGCATGGCCGGTCAGCTCATGTACCTGGATCTGCGCGTTGACCTGGGTCCCGGGATCTGGCTCGCGATCGCCGGCGGCCTCCCTGCCGCGATCGGAGGAGTCCTCAGCCTCGTGTGGGCCGGGCGCCAAGGACTCCCCACGAACGTCTGACCCGCCCGGGGTCGGAGTGCATCGGTCCGCGACCGCGTGTGGGTGCCGCTCGAGGGACGGGGCTAGCTCGAACCGCCCGGCGGCGGGGGCGGTGGCACCGGAGGCATCGCCGGCGGCAGCACGGCCGGCGTTCCCAGCGCACGCTCCCACGCCCGGTTCAGGTGCTCCTGCACGTAGATCCCATTCCCGATCGAGAACACGAACATGAGCACGATCGCGAGCGCCGGCTCTAGCTGCTGCTGGACACCGACTCGCTGCTCCATCGCCCGCACATGCTTCGCGGTGTTGTACATCGCGATGAACGGCGGCACGATGATCATCCACCCGAAGATCATCGCCATGAGGGACCGCGTCGGGCTGATCGAGTCGTCCCGCTCGAACCGGCGGATCTCGTCGTTCACCTTGTAGTACCAGTAGAGGAAGTAGATCCCGAACGTGATGAACGACAGCCCGAGCACGCCGAGCGGGTCGCGCTTCAGGTACGACTGCCCATCGATCGTGATGACCTCGGCCATGGCCCTCCCCCTTCCTGCGCGAACCACCGGGCGCCGTTCAGCGTCCGGCGGCCTGCACCTCCGCTGCGGCCACCGTGTTCACCATCAGCATAGCGACGGTCATCGGGCCGACGCCTCCGGGCACCGGCGTGATCGCGCCGGCGACCTCCTTCGCCTCGTCGAAGTCGACGTCGCCCTTCAGGCCTTCGTCGGTCCGGTTCGTGCCTACGTCGATCACAACCGCCCCGGGTTTGACCATGTCTCCGGTGATGGTGTGTAGCCGGCCGGCGGCGACGACCAGGATGTCGGCCTGGCGGGTCTGCTCGCCCATGTCCTTGGTCCGCGTGTGGCAGATCGTGACCGTCGCGTTCGCGCGATCGCTCTTCTGCGCGAGCATGATCGCGAGAGGCATGCCGACGAGACCGCTCCGCCCGACCACCACTACGTGCTGCCCCTGGATCTCGATGTTGGAGCGGACCAGCAGCTCCACGATGCCGGAGGGCGTCGCGGGGAGCAGGAGCCCCGCCCCGCGGGCCATGAGCCCCACGTTCGTCGGGCCGAGGCAGTCGACGTCTTTCTCCGGCGCGACCGCCATCTGGAGCGCCAGCTCGGAGATGTGTCCCGGGACCGGAAGCTGCACGATCATGCCGCTGATCTTGGGGTCGGCGTTCAGCCGCTCGATCTCCGCGAGGACGGCCGTCTGGGGGGCGTCCGCAGGGAGCTCCACTCGCTCGGAGTACATGCCGACCTCCGCGCACGCCTTCTGCTTGGAGCCGACGTAGATATGGGAAGCGGGATCGTCGCCCACGAGGACCGCCGCCAGGCCGGGCTGGATCCCCTTGGCTTGCAGGGCCTTCACCCGCTCAGCGACGTCCGCCCGAACCCGTGCCGCGATCGCTTTCCCGTCGATGATCCGCGCGCTCATGCCCCCGAATCCTATCCGTCGAGCGTCCGCGCCGGCGGACCCGGGGTCAGTGTCGGAAGTGGCGCCGACCGGTGAGGACCACCGCCATCCCGCGGGCCTCGGCCGCGGCGAGCACCTCCTCGTCGCGGACCGAGCCGCCGGGATGGATCACGGCCGTGACCCCCGCGTCGGCGGCGACCTCGAGCGCGTCGGGGAACGGGAAGAAGGCATCGCTCGCCATGACGGCGCCCTTCGCGCGGGCCCCGGCCTTGCGGGCCGCGAGGAACGAGGAGTCCACGCGCGACATCTGGCCGGCGCCGATCCCGACGGTTGCCTCCTCCTTCGCGAACACGATCGCGTTCGACTTCACGCGCGCCGCGATCGTCCAGGCGAACAGCAGGTCGCGCCACTCCTCCTCGGTCGGCCGTCGGGAGGACACGACCTTCATGCCGTCGCGGGTCTCGACGACCGCGTCGCGGTCCTGTACGAGCGCGCCGCCGGGTACCGGCCGGATCTCCAAGCCGCCGCCCGCGGGGAGCGGCGCACGCACGACCCGGAGGTTCTGACGCTTCGCGAAGGCCTCCAGAGCCCCGGGCGCGAACGAGGGAGCAACGACGACCTCGGTGAAGACCTCGGCCATCGCGGCCGCCGCCTCGGCATCGGCTTCAGCGTTGAAGGCGACGATGCCGCCGAAGGCCGAGACCGTGTCGCACTCGAACGCGCGCCGGTACGCGTCGCCGAGCGACGCGCCGAGAGCGACCCCGCACGGGTTGCTGTGCTTCACGATGACGGCGGCCGGTGCGCGCAGCGGCGCGCACAGCGAGTACGCGGCGTCCACGTCGAGCCAGTTGTTGAACGACATCTCCTTGCCCTGCAACACCGTCGCGCCCCCGAGCACGCCGGGTCCGGCGATCTCCTCGTAGAGCGCGCCGCGCAGGTGCGGGTTCTCCCCGTAGCGGAGGTCGCCGACCTTCCGCAGCGCGACCCCGGCGAAGCCCGGCAGGCCCTCCTCACGGGAGGCGAACCAGCCGGCCACCGCCGCGTCGTATGCCGCGGTATGCGCGAACGCCTCGGCGGCGAGCGAGAAGCGCGTCTCGCGTGAGAGCCCGCCCTCCCGGCGGATCTCGTCGAGCACCTCCGGGTACCGCCCGGCATTCACGAGGATGCCGACGGACTCGAAGTTCTTCGCGGCCGCTCGTACCATCGACGGCCCGCCGATGTCGATCTTCTCGATCACGTCGTCGAAGCCGGCGCCGCTCGCCACGGTCTCGCGGAACGGGTACAGGTTCACGACGACGAGGTCGAACGGCTCGATGCCGTGCTCGGCGAGCTGCTGCTCGTGGTCGGGCTTGCGGCGGTCCGCGAGGATGCCGGCGTGGATCCGCGGGTGCAGGGTCTTCACACGCCCGTCGAGCATCTCCGGGAAGCCGGTGACCTCCTCGACCGGCGTGACGGGCAGGCCGGCGTCGCGGATCGTCTTCGCGGTGCCGCCGGAGGACACGAGCGAGACGCCGAGCTCGACCAGTGCGCGGGCGAGGTCCACGAGGCCGGACTTGTCGTAGACGGCGAGCAGGGCGCGGCGGACGGGGCGGACGTCACTCATCGGCGGACTCCTCCAGGACGTGGACGATGCGACCCTCGATCTCGAGACGACCCTCGACAAGGGCACGCACCGTCTGCGGGTAGATCCGGTGTTCGACCTCGTGGATGCGGGTCGCGAGCGCGTCCTCATCGTCCTCGGGGAGGACCGGGACCGCCTCCTGCGCGACGATCGGCCCGTGGTCCGTCTCCTCGTCGACGAGGTGGACGGTCACCCCGGTGATCTTCACGCCCCAGTCGAGCGCGTCGCGGATGCCGTGGGCGCCGGGGAAGGACGGGAGCAGCGCCGGGTGAAGGTTCAACATCCGGCCGGCGTAGGCCCCGACCAGCTCCGGCCCGACGATCCGCATGAACCCGGCGAGCACGACGAACCCGACGTGCCGCTCCCGCAGGGCGATGAGGACGGCTCGGTCGAACGACGGGCGGTCGGGGAAGGCCTTCGGGTCGACGAAGAGCGCCTCGACCCCTTTCGCGCGCGCCCGCTCGAGCGCGCGCGCCTCCTGCCGGTCCGACACGACGAGGACGATGCAGGGACCGACGGCCGGATGGTCGAGGAGGGCTTGCAGGTTGGTGCCGGACCCCGACGCCAGCACCGCGACGCGCGCATCCACGCCGGGCACGCTATGGACTCGGCCGGGCGGATGTCAAACGTCGCCGCCCCCGGCCACGACGATAAGCTTCGTCCGTGCTATCCGACGAGCGGAGCACTAAGAGCGCCGATCGCTGCAGCCTCCATCCGGGAAGCCCGACCGTGGCACGGTGCGATGGGTGCGGCCGATCCCTGTGCCTCACGTGTGCGGTGCCGGTGCGCGGCCGGGTGCTGGGCGGCGAGTGCCTCGCCGAAGCCCTCGGCCCCGGCGCGGTGCCCGAGGAGCATGAAGCCGCCCGGGCGGGCAACGGGCGTCGGGGGCTCGCCGGCGGGGCCTTCGCCCTGGCCGTCCTGTCGACGGTTCTGCCCTGGAGCCGCTTCGGCGAGGGCGCGAGCATCTTCGGGGCCTGGCGCGGGTCACCCCGCTGGTCGGTCCTGGCCGGCCTGGCCGGGCTGGCGGGCCTGGTGCTGTGGTTCTGGGCCCGCCGCCGCGGCGGAACGGCCTGGGCGGATGCCGCGATGGCGGGCCTCGGCGGGATCGTCGCCGCCGCCGCCTTCATGGCCATCGTCCACCCGCCGTACGCCACTCATACCTCGTTCGCGCCCTGGATCGCGGTTGCGATGGGCCTGGCCGCCCTCGCCGCCTCGCTCTCGGCCCGTCGCGAGCACGCCCGCCGAACGGACCAGCGTGTTTGACTCTACTGCGGGCAAAGGCTTGAATGGCCTGGGCTTCTAGTCCGACGTGCTCAGGGGAAGGCTCGAAAGGAGAGGTGATGTCGCAGCAAAGCTCGGGCTTCGACATGTCGAAGTTGACGACGGGGAGCTGGATCGTGTTGGGCGGTGCCGTCTTGCTGCTCCTCGATTCGTTCATCTTCTCGTGGCAGAAGGTGTGTCTCGACCTCGGTGGCCTCCTCGGTGGAGGCGGGGTCTGCGCGAAGGCCGGCATGTGGGGAGGCGACGCCGGGTGGGCGGGCGTTATCGCCGGCTTGCTCGTGATCGCCCTCATCGTCTGGGAGGTGATCTGCCTCGCCGGGGTCAACCTGAGCCTGCCGACGGCTGCCTCCAAGATCAGCGCGTACCTCGGGTTCGCCACGCTCGCGTTCGTGATCATCAAGTTCCTGCTGATCGTCACGAACGAAGTCGCGTTCGGAGCCTTCCTCGGCCTGATCTTCGCGCTCGCCGTCGGATACGGAGCCTGGATGCGGTTCCAGGAGCCGGAGACTAGGGCTGCAACTCCGCCGCCGCCCGTCTCTTGAGACCCTAGGGCGCACATCTAGAGACTGCTGAAGCTGCAGAAGGCCCGGCCGACCCGGCCGGGCCTTCTTCCTGTCTGCCGGCCCTTGACGGTACGATGCCTGCGGGAGGACTCCGGAGGTCGCTCATGAAGAAGTGTCCGTACTGCGCCGAGGAGATCCAGGAAGACGCGATCAAGTGCCGCTACTGCGGGAGCATGCTCGGGGACCTGGCGGCGACGCCAGGCGGAGCGCCGCCCGGCCCCCACGTTGGGGACGAGGCCCTCCAGTACACGCACTCGGGGCAGCGCTACCTCCTCGGCTACGGGCGGGACTTCTTCGGCATCTGGGACCGTCAGTCGCCGGCGGTGCCCGTGGACCGGTACCCGAGGGACGACGCAGGGTGGCGTCAGGCGTGGCTGAGGTTCGCCTCGCTGGAGCCGTACAACACCGAGGTCGGGCTGAGCGGGACCTCGGTCCTCCAGCCCGGAGCCGCGGCGACCGGAACCGGCTGGGCGCCGCCGCAGACCGGCTACCAGAGCACGTACGGACGGCCGGTGAAGCGGGTCAGCGGCGCCTGGTGGCTGCTACCGATCCTCATGGGCTGGCTCGGCGGGCTGATCGCCTGGCTGGTGAACAAGGACCAGGACCCGCAGACGGCCCGAGCGATGCTCCTCACCGGCATCGTGCTGAGCGTGGTCTTCTTCCTGCTAGGGGTCGCGTTGTTGAGCCTGCCGAGCATCGGCCCCTAGCCGGACGGCTAGGCGGGAGGTTCGGGCGGGCTCTCCGACGCCGGAGCCGTCTCCGGCGTCGTCTCGAACCCGGCGCCCGCCGGCACCGTAGCCGCGGATGGCGACGCCAGCGAACGCCCGTGGAGGAGCCCGCCCAGGATCCCGCCGACCACGCCCCACGCGAGCGCGACCAGCCCGCCCGACACGAGGTCGGGGCCCAAGCGGATCGACCCGCCGGCGCCGATCCCCATCGAGCTCGCCGCGACTCCGGCCGTGATCGTCGACAGGTATCCGACGCCGACGACGAGCAGCGCGAACACGACGCCGGCCGCTCCTCCGAGCGCGGCGGCCTCGCTCCTCGTCCTCGCCCCACCGCGTGTCGCGGCCCTTCGCCCGCCGAACAGCGCCGCGAGCGCCGGTGCGAGGAGGAACAGGAAGTAGGCGACCGGTATGGTCCCGAACGACGCCTTCGGGGGCTGCGTCTGCGCCGTCGCGCCGAGCCCGCCCAGTGCGTTCGTGCTCGACAACGACACCGACAGCGGGTACTTGTCGTAGCAGAGGAACGCGAACGAGGTTGCCCCGTACACGCCGTCGCAGCTCCCCATCGCCGGCACGAGCACCCACATCGCCTCGTTCGGCGCGACCGCAAGGTGGTGCGCGAGGAGCACCGCCCCGACGTCCGGCTCCCGGAACACCGCGCGGTAGTACTTCGCCGTCGAGGGCGTCGCGGCGGCGATCGGGTCGTCGGGCTGCACCGCTCCGGCGAGGAACAGCCCGAGGTACGAGAGCGCCATCCCGAGGAGCAGCATCCACACGCCGCCCGACAGCACGCCGGACAGCCGTCCGAGGGGCGCGCCGTCGGCGCTCTTCCGTACCGAGCGGAGACCGCCGGCGACCCCGGCGACCGCTGCGATCGTGAACGGCAGCACGAACGACTGCGCGGCCGAGAGCTTCAGATGGAGCTCGCCGGACATGAGCGGCTCGAGCGGGATCGAAACCTTGATGCTCACGAGGAGCGAGAACAGGAACGCGGGGAGCGCGTAGACCGGCGCGACCTTGAGTCCGTGGATCGCCCGCGCGACCGGCCCGCCGCCGGCGCGGTCGGCGACCTCGCGTCCGGCCCGGTAGAGCAGCCACACCGCGAGTGCCGTGACGAGCAGCAGCGCGAACCCGAGCTGGTAGTCGACCGATGCGTTCGCCGGCAGGTTCGGGTCCGACAGGACTCCGCCCAGCCCGCCGAGCCCGAGGTTCGGGATGCCGACGGAGAGCGCGACGTGATGGAACGCGCCGAAGTAGAACCACCCGATCCGCACGAAGGTCGAGATCGGCAGCCCCCCGCTGCCCTCGACGGCATACACGGCGAACGAGGCCGCCTGCCCGAGCGCGGCCATCACGACGAACGCGAGGAGTCCCTGGATCAGCGCGGTCGTCCACCCGGCGGTCAGCCACGCGGCCGAGGGACGGGCCGTCGGCGGGGTGGAGCTCCAGGCCGCGGGCGTCACCGGCGCGGCCTGCCGCGCAGCCTCACCCGGCGACCTCGAGGGCGGGGGCGGGAACCAGGGGGACGGCGGCGGCGCTCCCGGCTCCTCCTCGACCCCGCGCGTGGGAAGCAGCAGCCCGCAGACGACGCAGAACCGCGTCTCCTCCGGGGTCTCGGCCCCGCAGTGCGGGCAGGTCACGCGAGGGCTCCCTCGGCCAGCTCCGCGACCTCCGTGGGGGTCCGCCCCACCTTCACCCCCGCCCCCTCGAGCGCCTCCGCCTTCGCCCGCGCGGTCCCGCGCGACCCGGTGATGATGGCACCCGCGTGACCCATGCGCTTGCCGGGCGGTGCCGTGAACCCCGCGATGTAGCCGACGACCGGTTTCTCCATGTGCTCGGCGATGAACCGCGCGGCCCGCTCCTCGTCGTCGCCGCCGATCTCGCCGATCATCACGACGAGATCGGTCTCGGGGTCCTCGCCGAACATCTCGAGCGCCTCGATGAACCCGATGCCGTGGACCGGGTCGCCGCCCATCCCCACACACGTCGACTGCCCTATCCCCCGCTGGGTGAGCTCGTAGACGATCTGGTACGTGAGCGTGCCGGAGCGCGAAACGAGGCCGACGCGGCCGGGCGCGCAGATCTCGCCGGGGATTATGCCGACGTTCGACTTCCCGGGCGAGATCACACCGGGGCAGTTCGGCCCGACCAGCGTGGAAGCCTTGCCGCGCAGGTAGCTCGCGACCCGCGCCATGTCGCGGACAGGGATGCCCTCGGTTATGCAGATGATCAAGCGGAGATCCGAATCGGCCGCCTCGTAGATGGCCTCGGTGGCGGACTGCGGTGGCACGAAGATCAGCGAGGTGTTCGCGCCGGTCTCGTGAACGGCGTCCGCGACCGTGTCGAACACGGGGATGCCCTCCACGTTCTGCCCGGCCCTGCCCGGCGTGACGCCGGCGACCACCTTGGTGCCGTACGCCCGGTTACGCGGGGCGTGGAAGCGTCCCTCGTGCCCGGTGATGTTCTGGACGACGACCTTCGTCGTCTCGGCGATCAGGATGGCCATCTAAGCGGCCTCTCCGTGTGCGAGCCGGGCCGCCTTCTCCGCGGCCTCGAGCATCGTGGCCGCCGGGACGATCTTCGGGTGCCCCGCCGCCTCCAGGATCCGCCGGCCCTCCACCGCGTTCGTCCCGTCGAGTCGAACGACGATCTGTACGTTCGAAGTCACGCGCTGGAGCGCCTCGAGCAGGCCCTGGGCCGCGATGTCGCAGCGGGTGATGCCGCCGAAGATGTTCACGAGGACGGACCGCACGTTCGGGTCGGAGAGCACGACCTCGAGCGAGGTCGCGATCACCTCGGCGCTCGCGCCGCCGCCGACGTCGAGGAAGTTGGCCGCGCCGGCGCCGGCCTGCTGCACGAGGTCGAGCGTCGACATCACGAGCCCGGCGCCGTTGCCGATGATCCCGACCTCGCCATCGAGTTTCACGTACTGGAGCCCGGCCTCGCGCGCACGGAGCTCGACCGCGTCGATCGGGAAGGCCGACCTCATCGCCTCGGTCTCGGGGTGTCGGTAGAGCGCGTTGTCGTCGATCGTGACCTTCGCGTCGAGCGCGATCACGCGCCCGTCGGTGAGCAGGACGAGCGGGTTCACCTCGACGAGCGTCGCGTCCTCTTTCGTGAGGACCTCGTGGAGCCCGATCAGGATCTTCTCGACGAGGTGGCGCGCCTCGGCCGGCAGCGCCCCGGGCAGCGCCCCCGTCAGCGCGCGCAGGTGGTACGGGTGCATCCCGATCTCGGGGTCGATGTGCACACGGCGGAGCGCCTCCGGCTTCGTCCGCGCGAGCTCCTCGACGTCGATGCCGCCCTGGGCCGCGACCATCGCGAGGTCGGTGCCGGTCGAGCGGTCGAGCAGGATCGCCGCGTAGAGCTCCTTCGCGATCGGCAGCCGCTCCTCGACGAGCACGCGCGTCACACACATGCCCTTGAAGCCTTCGGAAAGCATCCGCGCGGCGGCGGCCTGGGCCTCATCGGGCGAGTCGACGAGCGCCACGCCCCCGCCCTTGCCCCGACCTCCGGCCTGGACCTGGGCCTTCACGACGGCCGTGCCCCCGAGGGCCTGAGCGGCGGTGCGGGCCGCCTCGGCGGTCTCGGCGACGATGCCACGCGGCACCGGGATGCCGTGACGAGCGAAGAGCTCCTTCCCCTGATGCTCGTACAGGTCCATCTAGGAGGCCTGCTTCGCGGAGAGGCGGCCGCGCAGCCAGGCGACGATGTCGGCCGTCGAGGTGCCCGGCGTGAAGATCCTCTCGATGCCCTCCTCGGCGAGTCTGGGGATGTCGTCCTTCGGGATGCTCCCGCCGCCGAAGACGATCACGTCGCCGGCACCGCGCTCGCGGAGCAGCCTCGCCACCTTCGGGAAGAGGGTCATGTGCGCGCCCGAGTGCTGCGAGAGGCCGACGGCGTCGACGCGCTCTTGGATCGCCGTCTCGACGATCTGCTCGGGCGTCTGGTGCAGGCCCGTGTAGACGACCTCGAACCCCGCGTCGCGGAGGGCCCGCGCGACGATCTTCACCCCGCGGTCGTGACCGTCGAGACCGGGCTTGGCGATGACGACGCGGAACTTGGGCATCGCGGCCCATGATATCCGACCCCCCGGAACCCCCCGGTTGCGGCCCGGTCCCTGGCCGGGCGACGATACGGGCGTGATCCCCAAGACCTGCTACGCGCGGAGCGCCGACGGCACCTACATCGCGTACCAGATGTTCGGCAGCGGGCCGGACCTGTTGGTGGCTTTCCCCTGGATCTCGCACCTGGAACTGTTCTGGGAGGACCCGGACGTCGGTCCGTGGCTGCGCTCCCTCGCCCAGTTCGCGCGGGTCATCAGCATGGACCAGCGGGGCATCGGACTGTCGGATCGCATGACACAGGTCATCGATCTGGAGACGAAGGTCGACGACGTGCGCGCGGTCCTCGACGCGGCCGGCAGCCAGCGGACGACCCTCTACGGTCAAGGGGCGGACGGAGGCGCGATCTGTTCGATGTTCGCGGCGACGTATCCGGAGCGCACGGCCGGCCTGCTGCTGTGGTCTGGCTACGCGTGCGGAGGGTCGCAGCCGGACTACCCATGGAGCACGAGTGAGGCCGAGGACGCTGCCTTCCTCGAGCTGATCGCGGAGACCTGGGGTGACGAGGATGCGGCCGGCCCACTCATGGTAGAGGCCGGCATCTCCTCGATCGCCGACGACCCCGTCGCGAGGAAGCGCTGGGCCCACACGATGCGTAACGCCGCGAGCAGGGGCGACGCCCTTATCCACGACCGCATGTTCGGCGACACGGATTTCCGCGGGATCCTGCCCTCGATCCACGTGCCGACGTCGATCCTGCAGCGCGAGAACAGGGAGATCGCCGCGGCCCAGTGGATGGCGTCCCAGATCCCCGGCGCCCGGCTCATCCGGCTCCCCGACGACCCTGACTTCCCTCCCTACCTGGGCGACACTCGGAGCAACCTCCGAGCCGTGGAGGAGTTCCTCGCGTCTATCCGTGAGGAGGAGGCAGAGTTCGACAAGGTGCTCGCCACGGCGCTGTTCACCGACATCGTGGGATCGACCGAGAAGGTGGCCGAACTAGGCGACCGCGGCTGGAAGGAGCTCGTCGAGCGGCACCACGCGCAGGTCCGCGGTCTGCTCGCGCGCTATCGAGGGAAGGAGATGGACACCGCCGGCGACGGCTTCTTCGCGGTGTTCGACGGTCCCGCGCGCGCGATCCGATGCGCCCAGGGCATCGTCGAGGCGGTCCGACCGCTCGGCATCGAGGTCCGCGCCGGGCTGCACACCGGTGAGTGCGAGATCATCGACACGAAGTGCGGGGGGCTCACCGTTTCGATCGGCGCCCGGGTCGCCTCGCTCGCCGGACCCTCCGAGGTCCTTGTCTCGCAGACCGTCAAGGACCTCGTCGCCGGCTCGGGCCTCGCGTTCGCGGACCGCGGCGAGCACGAGCTGAAGGGTATCCCCGGCGCCTGGCGCATCTACGCAGTCACCGGCTGAGTGCCGGCACCGCAGCGTAGGCTCAGGTCCGGCGGTCGATCCGAGGAGGCCTCACATAGGTCCGAACGAGGTCGACTTCGCGAAACGGCCGAGCGGTGGACACCCCCGACCCGGACCTCCGGCGGGCGTTCCGCGACACGATGTACGCGAGGATCGACTGGGCGCCCGAAGAACCCGAGTTCCGCCTGTTCTCGCTCGACGTCCGCGAGGCCGCGTACGTCGCCTTCCGCCCCGACACTTGGGAGGCCTGGCGCTGGGATCCGGAGCACGGTTTCCGAAAGGAAACCCATCCGAACGACTAAGGCCAGACCGCCCGACCCGGTTTCGCGTCGGCCGTCGCCGCTATCGTGAAGGACGTGGGGTTGAAGCAGCTCCGAGATGCTTGACAAGGCTCCCCAGACCTACGTACTCAATCGACAGGTCTCCGATGCGCCGCGTGAAGGGCCGATCGACATTGGAAGCGACGACGAGATTCGCCCCCTGCGGATACGCCCGGCGGAACGCCTTGATCCCGTCGAGGTCTTCTCTACCGTCAGCCGACCACTTGCACTCGATGGCGACGGGGATCCGGCCCTCCCGCGCGATCACGAAGTCAACCTCGTTGTGACGAGTGGAACGCCAGTGGCGGATCTCCGCACCCAGACCATGGGCCTGCAGCTCGTTCAGGAGGTAGTGCTCCCAAAGGCTCCCGAGATCCTCCGGACGGAGCTCGGTCCACCCCCGGAAGGTACGCACGAAGCCGGTGTCGAACGCGTAGACCCTTGGACTGGCCACGATCTCGGTGGAGCGGCGAGTCGAGAACGGCCGCACGACGTGCGCGACACGCGTCGCCTCCAACACGCCGAGGTAGTTCGCGATCGTCGGCCGACTCACCTCGGAGGCTTCCGCGAACTTCGAGGCCTCGAACAGGCCTCCGCTCCTCGCCAGGACGAGCTCGACGAACCTTGTGAAGGACGCCCTCCGCTCCAACCGGAACAACTCCTGAACGTCCTTCGCCCAGTACGAGTCGATCCACTCCTGCAGATCGGACTCCGAGGCCTCCTCGGCAAGGAAGAAGGCGGGGAGACCGCCCCGTCCGAGCCGGCGCGTTAGGTCGCCACTCCCGAAGTCCTGTAGATCGACGCTCATCATCGGCGTGAGCCACACTTCCGACTTGCGCCCGGTCAGAGCGTCCCGGAACTTCCTCGACGCCTGCAGGGTCGATGAGCCTGTCGCGATCAGCTTCACCGAAGGGAAGTGGTCGGCCGCGATCTTGAGCAACTCCGACGGGTGCCGGAGACGGTGGACCTCGTCGAGCACGACCCGCTTTCCCGACACGGAGCCGAGGAACGACTCCGGGTCTTCGAGCACCCGGCGTACGCTCGGCAGCTCGCAGTCGAGGTACTCGACGTCCGCGAGACTCTGGCACAGCACGGTCTTGCCGACACGGCGAACGCCGGAGAGCCAGACCAGGGAGCGGCGCTCCCAGGCGGTCTCGATCCGTTCGACCCAGTAGGTCCGTGGGAACATCTGCAGGTATACTTGCACATCCTGACAGGATTCGCAAGACTATCTGCGTATCCTGCCCGCGGCGTGCGGCTCGATCGCGCCGTAGGCGTAGAGCCCCATCGCCGCAGCGGCCAGCACGTGCCAGACAGCGTGCCACTGGAAGACGCTCCCGGGGCTGCAGAGCCACCCGTCGGTGCGCCCGACGAAGAACGCCGTCGCGCCCAGCGCCAGCGCCACCAGCACACCGAGCCTGGCCGCACGCCGGGCCGTGAGCCCCTCGGCGCGGATGATCGGCAGCTCGTGCCGGTACTCGACGATCTCCCCCGCTCCGGCCGCGACGCCGAGCACCCCCGAGAGCGCGTCGGTCGCGAACGGCACCCAGGCGAGCACCGCACCGACGCCTGCGAGTGAGACCGCGTAGGTCGCCATCGTCCAAGCCGTCGAACGTGCGAGGAACCGGGCCACGTCGAACACCACGATGAACAGCAGGACCGAGAGGATGCACTCGTCGTGGACCCACCCCGCGCCGGAGGTCTGCAGCCCGTGGAACAGCACGCCGCCCACGGCGTTGCTCGCCACCGCCAGGCCGAAGACGGCCAGTTCCACACGATGCTCGACGGTCCTGCGGCTCCGCACCACGATCCACACGCCGACCAGCAGGAAGACGAGCCCGGAGATGGTGTTCACGGGCTGAGCGAAGAGCCCTGGTCCGAGCCGCTCACAGTCGGCGCCGGCCAGCCCGAGCACGGGCGTCACGAGGTCCGTCGCCTCAACCGACCTTCTTGAGCGGCGCGTAGGCGAGCAGCAGCCGCTTCTGCCCGGCGTCCTCGAAGATCACCGTCGCCTCCGCATCCGATCCGCTGCCGGAAACGCTCAGCACCACACCCTCGCCCCACTTGTCGTGCACGACGGTGTCGCCGGCCGAGATCTGGATCGGCTCCCGCCGCGCGGTCACCACCGCCTCCCGGATGCGCGCCCCACCGCTGATCGCCCCACCGCCGATGGCCCCACCGCCGATGACGGCACCGCCTTCCTCCTCACCCTCGATCTCCCGCAGCAGCTCGCTCGGGATCTCGCTGAGGAACCGCGAAGGTGGGTTGAACGAGGACGCCCCGAACAGCGTGCGGCTCCACGCGTGGCACAGGTACAGCCGTTCCTGCGCGCGCGTGATGCCGACGTACGCGAGCCGGCGCTCCTCCTCGAGCTCCGCGGAGTCGCCCATCGACCGGTAGTGCGGGAACACGCCGTCCTCCATCCCGATGATGAACACGACGGGGAACTCCAGCCCCTTCGCGTTGTGGAGCGTCATCAGCGTGACGGTCCCAGACTCCTCGTCGTACTCGTCCTGCTCGCTGACGAGCGCGACCTGCTCCAGGAACCCGGCGAGCCCCTCGTCGGGGAACCGCGACTCGTACTCGGCCGCGACTCCGCCGAGCTCGCGGATGTTCTCTATCCGCCCCTCGGCCTCGACCGTCCGCTCGGCCTCGAGCTCCAGCAGGTAGCCCGACTCGGTCGCGGCGATGTCGACCATCCGCTGCGGCCCGGCGCCCTCCTCGAGCGCCTCGGCCAGCCGGTCCATCACCTGCACGAATCCGAACACCGCCCCCTTCGCCCGAGGCCCGAGCGTGTCGATCTCCTCCGCTCGCCGACAGGCCTCGAGGAACGGGACGCCCTCGGTCACGGCGAATCCCTCGAGTCCCGCGACCGTCTGGTCTCCGATCCCACGCTTCGGCGAGTTGATGACCCGCCGAGCCGAGACGACGTCCTGCGGGTTCACCAGCAGCCGCAGGTACGCAAGGACGTCTCTGATCTCTCTCCGCTGGTAGAACCGCACGCCGCCGACCACCCGGTACGGCAGCCCGGCGCGCATGAAGACGTCCTCGAGCACCCGGCTCTGCGCGTTCGTTCGGTAGAAGACCGCGACGTCGGAGTACCGGTGGCCCTCCTCCTCGATCAGGCGGTGAGTCTCCTCGGCGACGAACAGCGCCTCCTCGTGCTCGTTGTCGGCGCGGCAGCGGACGGCGAGCTCTCCCCCGGCGGTCTCGGTCCAAAGCGACTTCGGCTTGCGCTGGACGTTGTGCTCGATCAGCGCGTTCGCGACCGCGAGGATGTTCTGCGACGAGCGGTAGTTCTGCTCCATCAGGAACACGGCCGCGTCGGGGTAGTCGCGCTCGAAGTCGAGGAGGTTCTGGATCGTCGCGCCTCGCCACGAGTACACACCCTGGTCGGCATCGCCGACGACGCAGATGTTCCGGTACTTCGCCGCGAGCTGGTTCGCCAGCTCGTACTGCGCGCGGTTCGTGTCCTGGTACTCGTCGATCAGGAGGTAGTGGAAGCGCTCCTGGTAGTGCTCGAGCACCTCGGGGTGCTCTCGGAACAGCCGCACGGTCTCGGCGATGAGGTCGTCGAAGTCGAGCGCCCCGGCCGCGCGCTTGTGCTCCTCGTAGCCCTGATAGACCTTCGCGATCGTCTGCTCGTAGAAGTTGCCGGCCGCGCCCACGAACTCGGCGGCCGAGAGCACGCGATCCTTCGCTCTTCCGATCGCCGCGGCCATCGCCCGCGGCGGGAAGCGCTTGTTGTCGATGTTCAGGTCCTTCAGGACCGCCGTGATCAAGCGCTCGGTGTCGCCCTCGTCGTAGATCGTGAACGCGGACGGCAGGCCGAGGTGGTCGTGCTCGCGCCGGAGGATCCGCGCGCACGCCGAGTGGAACGTCAGGATCCACATCCCTCTAGCGACGCGCTCGCCGAGCAGGGTCTCGACGCGGTCGGCCATCTCGCGGGCGGCCTTGTTCGTGAAGGTGATCGCGAGGATCGCGTAGGGCGAGACGTGCTGCTCACGGATCAGATAGGCGATCCGGTGCGTGAGCGCGCGCGTCTTGCCCGAGCCGGCGCCGGCCACGATCAGCACGGGGCCGTCGGCGTGCAACACGGCCTCGCGCTGGACGGGGTTCAGCGACCCGAGCAGGGGGGAGACGTCCACCACGACCGTGATTCTAGGTGCCGGGTCGGACCGGCCCGTCCGGGTACATCGCGAACACGTCCACCTCAAGCTACCGGGGGAAACCTGCGACACTTCTGAGCGTGCAGGACACCGCGTCTGTCGAGGCCGCGCTGCGCGAGGCGAGCGAGCGGCGGCGCAAGCGTCAGGGCCGCGCGCTGCGGATCGCCGGCTACGTGCTCCTGGCCGGCGCGGTCGGGATCGGCGCGTACCTCGCGTGGCTGCTCTGGGGCACCGGTCTCACGACGAAGCGCATCCAGGCCGAGCTCCGCCCGCAGATCGAGAAGGAGCTCGGGACCAGGGAGCCGTCGGACCCGAGCGCGAACAGGGTCCGCCTGCCGGGCCAGGCCATCGCGATCCTCCAGATCCCTCGGATCGACCTCGACATGGTCGTCGTCGAAGGCACCGACACCGAGTCGCTGAAGATGGGGCCGGGCCACTACGCGAACACGGCGTACCCCTGGCAGGACCACGGCCGCGTCGGGATCGCCGGGCACCGCACGACCTACCTGCACCCCTTCTACAACCTCGACAAGGTGCGGAAGAGCGACCCCATCATCCTCGAGACCGAGTACGGGACCTTCCGCTACGTCGTGACGCGCGTGTTCGTCACGTCGCCCTCGAACGTGTCGGTGCTCGACCAGACGAAGGACCCGACGCTCGTGCTCACGACGTGCAACCCGCGGTTCTCCGCGTCGCAGCGGTTGATCGTCCTCGCCGACCGCGCCGACTAGCGCGCCTACTCCCACTCGATCGTGGCCGGGGGCTTCGATGAGACGTCGAGGGCGACGCGGTTCACGCCGTGGACCTCCGCGATGATCCGTGACGAGATGCGATCGAGGACATCGTGGGGCAGGCGCGCCCAGTCGGCGGTCATCGCGTCCTCGCTCGTGACGGCGCGGATCACGACCGGGTGCTGGTAGGTCCGCCCGTCGCCCATCACGCCGACGCTGCGGACATCGCCGAGTAGCACCGCGAAGCACTGCCACAGCTCGCGCTGCAGCCCGGCCCGGCGGATCTCCTCCTGCACGATCCGGTCCGCCGAGCGGACGATCTCGACGCGCTCCGGCGTCACCTCGCCGACGATCCGCACCGCGAGCCCGGGCCCGGGGAACGGCTGGCGCCACACGACCTCCTCCGGCAGGCCGAGCTCCTCGCCCACCTGCCGGACCTCGTCCTTGAACAGGTCCCGCAGCGGCTCGACGAGCTCGAGGTCGATGTCCTCCGGCAGGCCACCGACGTTGTGGTGGCTCTTGATCCTCGCGGCGGTGCGCGACCCCGACTCGATCACGTCGGGGTACAGCGTCCCCTGCACGAGCAACTTCGCGCCGATCGGCCGAGCGGCCTCCTCGAAGACCCGGATGAACTCCTCGCCGATGCGCTTGCGCTTCTCCTCGGGGTCGTTCACACCGACGAGCCTCGCGAGGAAACGGTCGGCAGCTTTCACGTGCACGAGCGGCACGCGGTAGTGGCGCGCGAACGTGTCCTCGACCTGCTCGGGTTCGCCCTCGCGGAGCAGCCCCGTGTCGACGAACACGCACGAGAGCTGCTCTCCGATCGCCCTGTAAACGAGCAGCGCCGCGACCGACGAATCGACCCCGCCCGACAGTGCACACACCGCCTGCCGGTCCCCCACCTGCTCGCGGATGCTCGCCACGGAGCGCTCGATGACGTTCGCCGGCGTCCAGTCCGGGAGGAGCCCGCAGCCCTCGTAGAGGAACCGCTTCATGACGTCGAGGCCGCGCGGCGTGTGCGCGACCTCCGGGTGGAACTGCACCGCGAACAGGCCGCGCTCGCGGTCCTCCATCGCCGCGATCGGGATCGACTCCGTGTGGGCCGTCACGCGGAATCCTTGCGGCGCAGCCACGACCGCGTCGCCGTGACTCATCCACACCTGCTCCTCGGGTGCGAGATCCTGAAGGAGCACGCCGGGCTCGTCGAGCAGCAGCGTCGTTCCGCCGTACTCGCGCTGCCCCGTCGCCGCCACCTCGCCGCCGAGCGCCCGCGCCATCAGCTGGTGCCCGTAGCAGATACCGAGCACCGGCACCCCGAGCTCGAACAGCCCCGGGTCGACGACCGGCGCGCCCTCTTCGTACACCGACGCCGGGCCGCCGGACAGCACGATGCCGGCCGGCCGCTTCGCCTTCACCTGCTCGAGCGGCAGGTCGTGCGCGACGATCTCCGAGTACACGTGGCACTCGCGGATCCGCCGCGCGATCAGCTGCGCGTACTGCGCCCCGAGGTCGACGACGAGGACCGGCCGGGGCGTCCGCCGTGACATCGCGCTAGTGGCCCATCCCCACGCGCTGGGCGGTCTGGTACGTCTTCCCCTCGGTCGTGATCGAGGGCGCGACCACGAGCTCGGCCTTCTGGAACTCCTTCACGTTCGCGTACCCGGTGGTCGCCATCGATGTCGCGAGCGCTCCGAACAGGTTCAGCGTGCCGTCGTTCTCGTGCGCCGGCCCGACGAGGATCTCCCGCAGCGACGCGACCTGCTGCGTCTTCACGCGCGCTCCGCGCGGCAGCGTCGGGTGGAAAGTCGCCATGCCCCAGTGGTAGCCGCGCCCCGGCGCCTCGTGGGCGCGGGTCAGCGGCGAGCCGATCATCACGGCGTCTGCGCCGCAGGCGATGGCCTTCGCGATGTCGCCGCCGGTCCGCATGCCGCCGTCGGCGATCACGTGACAGTAGCGCCCGGTCTCGCGCAGATGCTCCATACGGGCGGCGGCCGCGTCGGCGATCGCCGTCGCCTGCGGCACGCCGACGCCCAGCACCCCGCGCGTCGTGCACGCGTTACCGGGTCCGACACCGATCAGTACGCCGATCGCGCCGGTCCGCATCAGGTGGAGCGCCGTCGTGTACGACGCGCACCCACCGACGATCACCGGCAGGTCGAACGTGGCGATGAACTCCTTCAGGTTGAGCGGCTCGGTCCGCGTGGACACGTGCTCGGCCGAGACCACCGTGCCCTGGATCACGAGGATGTCGAGCCCGGTCTCGAGGACGAGCGGCGCGTACCTCGCGACGCGCTGCGGCGTGATCGACGCGCACGAGACGACCCCACCCTGCTTGATCTCCTCGATCCGCCGGCCGATCAGCTCCTCCTTGACCGGCTCCTTGTAGAGCTCCTGCATCCGGGCCGTGGCCTTCTCGTCCGGCAGCGACGCGATCTCCTCGTAGACGGGCTCGGGGTCCTCGTAGCGGCCCCACAGGCCCTCGAGGTTCAGACACGCGAGGCCGCCGAGCTTCCCGATCTCGACCGCCGTGGCCGGGGAGACGCCCGCGTCCATCGCCGAGGCCATCATCGGGAGCTCGAACGTGTAGGCGTCGATCTCCCAGGTGATGTCTACATCGTCGGGATCGCGCGTCCGCCGCGAGGGGACGATCGACACCTCGTCGAACCCGTAGGCGCGCCGGGCCACCTTCCCCCTGCCGATCTCGGTTTCCATGCGTCCCCCCGGATATGCAGCGACGCCCACCCCGGCAGGGTGGGCGTCTGAGTCCTACATGTCAGGAAGGTACCACGCCTTCCGGCGGGCGGGTGCTACCGGCCCTCGGCGACGTGCCCGGTCTCGGTGACGCGGAGGTCGGTCAGCCCCGAGTGCTCCTTCAGGCCCTCGACCAGCATCGTCGGGTCCTCGATGTAGCCGAGCTCCGCGAGCTTGTCGAGGACGTGCTGCAGCGACTCCTCGGGCTCCTCGACCATCGTGTCGACGACCAGCTCCGGGTTCTCAGGCGCCTCGTACGGGTCGGAGATGCCGGTGAAGTTCTGGATCTCGCCGGCGAGGGCCCTCTTGTACAGCCCCTTCGGGTCGCGGTTCGCGGCGAGCTCTTCGATCGTGGCGTGCACGTACACCTCGACGAAGTCGCCGATCATCTCCCGGCACTTGTCCCGGGTCTCCTTGTACGGCGAGATCGGGCAGCAGATCGTCGCGACCCCGTTGCGGGTGAGGAGCTCCGCCACGAACCCGATCCGCAGGATGTTCGTGTCGCGGTCTTCCTTCGAGAAGCCGAGACCCTTCGACAGGTTCTGCCGGACGATGTCGCCGTCCAGGATCTCGACCTTCAGGCCCCGGGCCTGCAGCTCGTGGTAGAGCATCTCGGCGATCGTGGACTTGCCCGAGCCGGAGAGCCCGGTGAACCAGACGGTGAACCCCCCCTGCTCCGGGTGACGCGTCACAGGAAGCTCCTCCCGGCCGCTCCCCCGGGCGTTTCGATGTCGAACATGTTCATGATGGTCGGCCCGACGTCGATGAGGTTCAGCCCGCCGACCTCCCCTACGGGCTGGCCGGGCGCCCCGGTCATGACGAAGATCCCGGTCGGGTCGTGGTTCGCCCCATCGGGACCCGTGTCGTTCTCGTGGGTGAACACGTCGGGGTTCCCCACCGTCCCGACCGACCGCCAGTCCAGATCGCCGAAGTACACGATGAGATCCGGCGCCACGCCCCGCACCTCGTGGTAGACGTCCTGCGGCTTGAAGACCTTGGTGCCGAGCAGCTCGCCGTCGGGGCCGAGCTGCGCTTCGAGCGCGGCGATCAGCTCGTCGCGAACGTCCTCGTACCGCTCGGGTTCGATCACGCCCTGAGGCTCACGGCCCTTCACGTTCAGGAACAGCCTGCCGTAGTAGCCGCCGTCCCCCCAGGCCACGGTCCGGCTCCAGTCGATGGGAGCTTTCGCGATCCGGGTCACGGCGCCGAGCTCCTCGGTCATCGTCAGGTACCCCTCGCGCATCAGCCAGTCGTTGATGCACACGCCGCCCTCCATCCGGCGGGCGCCGTGGTCGGACATCACGATGGTGACGGCGTCGTCGGGGATCAGCTCGATCAGCGAGCCGACCTCGGAGTCCAGGTACCGGAAGTAGTCCTGGAAGGCGCTCTCGTACGGGTTCCCCGGCTCGTACTTGGGGTGGTTCGGATCCCAGCACTGCCAGAACACGTGCTGGAGCCGGTCCAGCCCCATCTCGACCATCATGAAGAAGTCCCACGGCTTGTTCTTGATCAGTCGGCGGGCGATCTGGAACCGGTTCCTCGTCATCTCGAACACCCTCCGGAGGACGAAGTCCATGCCCTTCTCGCGGAAGTTCGGGATGTCGAAGATGTAGTTGCCGGCCCCGAGCTCCTCGTCCACCTCAGCCTGCAGCTCGATGGGATGCGTGAAGCTCTTGGCCGAGGGCGGCGTGAGGAAGCAGGAGATGCGCCAGCCCTCGAGCGCCTTCGGTGGGTAGCCGGGGGGGACGCCGATCAGGAGCGACTTCATCCCGCGCCGGCCCAGCAGGTCCCACACCGCGGGCTGCTTCACGGACTCGGACGTCGCGATCGACAGACCTTCGTAGCTGTTGTCCTTGCGGTTCCGGAACCCGTAGATCCCGAGCTGTCCCGGCGTGTTGCCCGTCATGGAACACGCCCAGGCCGGGACGGTGATCGGCGGGGTGATGCTGGCAAGGCCGCCGTGCATGCCCTCCGTCATCAGCTTGTGGATGTGGGGCATCTCGCCGGCCAGGTCGCCGAAGACGAGCTGGGCCGGCGCGCAGTCCAGCCCGATCACGGCGACCCGGGGTCCTTGGTTCATGGTCCTCCCTCGTTGGGGGCGGCGGTCGCGAAAAGGAGCCCGGCTCCCACGGGCCGAAGCTCCCTCATCATGCTACCAACCGGTCCGGCCACTCGGCCAAGGTGCTGCGGATGGGCCGTTCGGCTGTTGCGGATAGTATGCGGGCTCGACCAGCCTACGCGGCGAACCCGGGAAGAGGAGCTTCCAAGAGAAGGATCAGCTTGGTGCTGGGTTCGGTGTTGCTCTTCTGCCTGACAACGGCGGTTCCCGCCTTGGCGGACTCCGGGCTTCCGCACCCGGCCCGCCCGCCGCGCGTCCCGGGCAAGGTCGGCCCCGAGGCGCTACTCCGTTCGCACTAGTGCCGACGCCACTCGACGAGAGGGGCGGTGGACCGCCCCTCTCGTCGAACGCTTGGTGCGAGCAGTCGTTCAGTGCATGTGGCCGTGGCCACCGGCTCCGGCTGCCGGCTCCTCCTCCTCGGGCTTCTCCACGACGGCGCTCTCGGTCGTCAGCACCAGGGCCGCGATGGAGGCCGCGTTCTGGAGCGCGGAGCGGGTGACCTTGGCCGGGTCGATGATGCCGGCCTTGACCATGTCGACCCACTCGCCCTTCTGGGCGTCGTAGCCGCGGTGGCCGCCCTCGGAGCGGATGTGCTCGACGATCACGGAGCCCTCCTGGCCGGCGTTCTGCGCGATCAGGCGGGCGGGTTCGGCGAGCGACCTCCGCACGATCGTCGCGCCCGTCGCCTCGTCGCCCTCGAGGTCGAGCTTGTCGAGCACGGACTCGGCGCGGATCAGCGCCACGCCGCCGCCCGGCACGATGCCCTCCTCGATCGCGGCCCGCGTCGCCGACAGAGCGTCCTCGATGCGGTGCTTCTTCTCCTTCAGCTCGATCTCCGTGGCCGCGCCGACCTTCACGACGGCGACGCCGCCGGCGAGCTTGGCCAGGCGCTCCTGCAGCTTCTCGCGGTCCCAGTCCGAGTCGGTCTTCTCGATCTCGCCCTTGATCTGCGCGATGCGGCCCTTGACCTCCTCCGCGTCCCCGGCGCCCTCGACGATCGTCGTGTTGTCCTTCGTCACGACGACCTTACGGGCGTGGCCGAGCAGATCGAGCCCGACGTTCTCGAGCTTCAGGCCGACCTCCTCGGAGACGACCTGGGCACCCGTGAGGATCGCGACGTCCTGGAGCATGGCCTTGCGCCGGTCGCCGAACCCGGGGGCCTTGACCGCGGCGGCGTTGAACGTGCCGCGGATCTTGTTCACGACGAGTGTTGCGAGGGCCTCGCCCTCGACGTCCTCGGCGACCAGCAGGAGCGGCTTGCCCGACTGGAGCACCTTCTCCAGCAGCGGCAGCATCTCCTGGACGCTCCCGATCTTCTTGTTCACGACTGCGATGTAGGGATCCTCGAGGACGGCCTCCATGCGATCCTGGTCGGTGATGAAGTAGGGCGAGATGTAGCCCTTGTCGAACTGCATGCCCTCGACGAACTCGAGCTCCATGCCGAACGTGTTCGACTCCTCGACCGTCACCACGCCGTCTTTTCCGACCTTGTCGAGCGCCTCGGCGAGCACCTCGCCGATCTGCGCGTCGCCGGCCGAGATGGCTGCGATCTGAGCGATCTCGTCGCGGGACTCGACGTCTTTGGCCTGGTCCTTGATCGCATCGACGACGGCGACGACGGCCTTCTCTACGCCGCGCTTCAGGGCCATCGGGTTCGCGCCGGCGGCGACGTTGCGCATGCCGTGATGGACCATCGCGCGGGCGAGCACGGTCGCCGTCGTAGTGCCGTCGCCGGCCACGTCGTTCGTCTTGGTGGCGACCTCCTTGGCGAGCTGGGCGCCCATGTTCTCCCATGGGTCTGAGAGCTCGATCTCCTTCGCGATCGTCACACCGTCGTTCGTGATGGTCGGCGGGCCCCACTTCTTGTCGAGGACCACGTTGTGGCCCTTCGGGCCGAGCGTGAGGGCCACCGCGTCGGCCAGCTTGTCGACGCCGGACTCGAGCGATCGCCGGGCGTCCTCGCTGTACTTCAGGAGCTTGGTTGCCATGGGTCCCTCCTACGTGAGAGAACGGGGGCCCGGCGCATCCGCGCGCGAGCCCCCGTTCGAAGCTTCGATGGCTACTTCTTGACGACGGCGAGGACGTCGCGGGCCGACAGGATCAGGTACTCGTCGCCCTCGACCTTGACCTCGGTGCCGCCGTACTTCGAGTAGATGACCTTGTCGCCGACGGCGACGTCGAGGGGAACCCGCTGCCCGTCCTCGAAGCGCCCCGGGCCGACCGCAACGACCTTGCCCTCCTGGGGCTTCTCCTTGGCCGTGTCGGGGATGACGATGCCGGAGACGGTCGTCTGCTCCTCCTCCGAGGGCTTGACGACGATCCGGTCCTCGAGCGGCTTCAGGCTGAACTGCTTCGCCATTCCGTCCTCCTTGCGGGTCTTAGCACTCGACCGTCTTGAGTGCTAACAGGATACCCAGACGAGTGCCAAGAGGTCAACGGGCGATCCCTACTCTCAGGGCGCGCCCTGAGGAGCACGGCTACGTGGCTCCTCAGGAACGCGACGGTGCCGCAGACGCCACCCCTACTTGACCACCTTGAAGTAGCTCCACGGAGACTTGCCGGACAGGTGAGTCGCGTCGCCAGCGAAGGCGCACCGCAGTCTGTACGGCACGCCCACCCGAAGGTTCCTGGACCGGACGCGGACGGTCACCGTGCCGTCGGACCCCATCGCGAAATCGGCTGTGCTGATCGTCTTCCACCTCCTGCGCGGGTGGCTCTGCAGGACGAAGTGCAGCGAGCTCCCTGCGAGGTTCGGAACCACTTTGCCCACGTACAACACGTTCTTGCCGACCGGGTAGAGCGCGTAGCGGCCGGATGTGTCCTTGTAGCCGCGGAGTCTGCCCGTCACCGTCACGGGGATCGAAGCTTGCTCGACGATGGTCAGCACCGCGGTCGAGGGCGTCCCGAGAGGCACGCCGCCCGTGGGGTTGCTCAGCGTCAGGTTCACCGTCTCGTCGCCTTCGGTCACCGAGTCGGCGGTGATGGGGACCGCGAAAGTCTTGCTCGTCTCCCCGGGGCCGAACGACAGCGTCCCGGAGGCCGCCGTGTAGTCCTCGCCCGCAGTCGCGGTTCCATCGGAGGTCGCGTGGTCCACCGAGACGGCCGCCGAGGTGTCCCCGGCCCGCGTGACCGTGATCGTCGCGCTCCCGGCGGTCTCGTCCACGCTGTATGCCGAGGCGCTGAACTGCAGACCCGGGGTCGGGGTTCCGACCGCGACGATCGCGTCCGGCAGGTAGATCCGATGGCTCGTGACGCCGTTGCGGGCGTCCAGGATCGCGGGGCCGGTGCCCGCGATCGCCGACGAGATGGTGTCGAGGCTCGCGCTCGGGTTCACCGCCGCCAGCACGGCGACGGCCCCGGCGACGTGGGGGCTGGCCTGCGACGTTCCCCCCATCGTGCTACCGGCGGCCGTGATCAGGGCGCCCGGAGCGAGCACCGTGAGGATGCTCGCGCTCTGCGAGAAGCACGTGATCTGATCGGCGGCGGTCGAGGGGTCGGAGCAAGTGTACGGGGAGCTCCCCCATGCCTCAGGCCCCACGTTCGAGTCGTAGACGGCTCCCACGCTCATCGCGCCCGGCGTGCATGCGGGTGACGCGAGCCCGTCCACGTAGCTCCCGTTGACGGTCGCGCTGTTCCCCGCCGCCACGACGGGCATGATCCCGATGGCCCGGGCGTTGGCGAAGGCGCTCACGTACGGATTGCCTGCCTCAGAGCACGCGGCGGTGTGCGCGCTCGCGTCGCCCAGGCTCAGGTTCATCGCCCTCGTGTCGTAAGTGGTCTGACTCGAGATCGCCCAGTTGATGGCGGCCACGGTGTCGTCGTCCCACGCCGAGCTCCCGTCGAACACGTCGAGAGCCAGGATCTTCGTCGACGGCGCGACGCCGACGACGATCCCGGCGACGTTCGTCCCGTGCCCGTTGTCGTCGAGCGAGCCGTCGTCGGGGGCGAAGTCGTCGGCGTAGGCGACCTTGCATCCGGCCGGCACGCCCGGTGCCGTGCAGCTTCCGAACGCCGACTTCGTGTAGTCGACGCCGGTGTCCAGGACGGCCACGGCGGTCCCCGCCCCCGTGTCGCCGGCCGCCTGGGCGGTGGGCTGGCCGATCAGTGGGAGGCTCTGTGCGAGCGAGGTCCGACGTCGTTCGTTCGCCCCGACGGCCCGCACCTCGGGGTCGTTCACCGCCCGCAGCGCGGCCGCCTGCGAGTCGAACCGCACGAAGAGGATCGGAAGAGCGTCGTACTCCCGCAGAACCGTGATGCCGCTCAGGCGGCCGAGGACCCGGCCCTTCTGCGCTGCGTAGGCCGGCTTCGTCGCCAGCAGGACGGCCCGCGACATCCCGGCTCCCTGCGGCGCCGCTGCCTGCGCGTTCGCGAGCGATGCGTCGCCCGAGAGCAGGAGGAAGCCCTCGGCCGTGCCGTCGCTGCGCAGATCCCGAAGCACGGCGGGAGCCACTGCGCCCTGCGCCGCCGCGTCCTGAAGGCTCCGGAAGCGGGCTTCCTCGGGGACCTGCGTGAACGCTCCCCCGGCCGCGACCGAGTTCGGACCCGGCAGGAACGCCACACCGAGCGTGAGGACGGAAAGGAACACCAACGGACGCCGAAGGCTACTCCGCATGACGCACCTGCCCTCCTTCGCCGAGAACGTTCGTCGAGAACGGCACCATCCTGCCACGCGGTCGCCGGCGCGGACAACCGGACGCGGTGAGACCTAGATGCCCTTGAGGAACGCGACGGTCTCGCCGAGGCCGTCCTCGAGGTGCGTCCAGGGCTTCCAGCCGATCGCCTCGGCCGCGAGCCCGTTGTCGAGCGCGATGCGGCGCAGCTCCCCCGGTGGCACGGGGCCGTGCGCCGGGTCGCCGGAGAAGCCCGTGATGTCGGCGAGCATCTTGAACAGCGTGTTCACCGAGGTCTCGATGCCGGTGCCGATGTTCACCAGACGCCCGCCGCCCCGCTCGGCCGAGAGCGAGAACGCGTGCACGGCGTCGTCGATGAACACGTAGTCGCGGGTCTGGTTCCCGTCGCCGAAGATCGTCGGCGTCTCGCCCGCCAGCATCTTCGACGCGAAGATCGCGACCACGCCGGCCTCGCCCAGCGGGTCCTGTCTCGGCCCGTACACGTTGGCGAGGGCGAGCGCCGTGTAGTCGATGCCGCGGTAGCGCTCGTAGAACGCGAGGTACTCGGCGGCGACCTTCTTGCTGATGCCGTGGGGCGACAGTGGGTGTGACGGCCCGGCGGCGGACTCCTTCACCGGGACCTTCTTGGGCTCGCCGTAGAGCGTGCCGCCGGACGCCGCGAACACGATCTTGCGCACGCCGGTCTTCACGCCGCACTCGAGCACGTTCAGCAAGCCCATCACGTTCACGCTCGCGTCCAGGACGGGGTCCGCGAGCGACGGCCGCACGCCGGCCTGGGCCGCGAGGTGCATCACGACCTCGGGCCGGTGCCGCTCGAACAGCGGCAGCAGGCCGTCGGCCCGGACGTCCATGTTGAAGAACGTGAACTGCTTGCCGTAGCCGCGCGCCTCGCCGAGGTTGGCGATCCGGCCGGTCGTGAGGTCGTCGACCGCCACGACCCGGTGCCCTTCGGCGAGCAGCCGGTCGCAGAGGTGGGAGCCGATGAACCCCGCGCCGCCGGTAACGAGGAACGCCGTCACGACGCGAGCTTCAGTCCGGGGTCGGCGCCGACCCCGATCGGCGTTCGCTCGCCGCGCGCGAGGCGCGAGGAGCCGGCGCACGCGATCATCGCCGCGTTGTCGGTGCAGAGCTCCAGGCGCGGGAACAGGACCCGGATGCCGGCCTCGGCGCCGGCCTTCTCCATCCGCTCGCGGAGGCGCGTGTTCGCCACGACCCCGCCGCCGAGCAGCACCGTCCCGACGCCCTTCTCCTTCGCCGCCGCGATCGTCTTGCCGACCTGCACGTCCACGATCGCCTCCTGGAACGAGGCCGCGAGGTCGGCGGGGGCCACCCTGCGGCCGGCCGTCTGCTCGGCCTTCACGAAGCGGAGCACCGCGGTCTTCAGGCCGGAGAGCGAGAAGTCGTAGTCGCCGGAGTCGGCCATCGCGCGCGGGAACGCGATCGCGCGCGGGTCGCCCTCGCGCGCGAGCTTGTCGAGGGCCGGCCCGCCGGGGAACCCGAGCCCCATGAACCGCGCGATCTTGTCGAACGCCTCGCCGGCCGCGTCGTCGACGGTCTGGCCGAGGACCTCGTAGCGGTGCTCCTCGGGCATGTGCACGAGCATCGTGTGGCCGCCCGAGACGACGAGACACACGTACGGCGGCTCCGGCGGGCCGTGCTCGATGAAGTTCGCGTAGATGTGACCCTCGAGATGGTTGACCCCGATGAACTCGGCGCGCGTGGCGAGGCCGACGGCCTTCGCGCCGGCGATGCCGACGAGCAGCGCGCCGACCAGGCCCGGCCCGATGGTCACGGCCACGGCATCGAGGTCGCGGAACCCGAGCCCCGCCTGCTCCAGCGCCTCCTGCATCAGCGGGTTCAGCGCCTCGACGTGCGCGCGGGAGGCGAGCTCCGGCACGACGCCGCCGAAGCGCGCGTGCAGATCGGTCTGGCTGGAGATGAGGTTCGACAGGACGGTGCGGCCGTTCTCGACCACCGCGACGGCGGTCTCGTCGCAGGACGTCTCGATCCCGAGCACCCTCACGGTCGGATGCCCTCGGGGGCCTGCTCCATAAGGTCGCGCAGGTGCTCCCGGTAGGCCTTGGACCCGATCTCGTCGACCCACATGATGAGCGCGTCCTCGTTGATCTCCTGGTAGTAGTTCTTGCGCACGCCGACCGAGCGGAACCCGAAGAGACCGTACATCCGCTGGGCCGCTAGGTTCGAGATGCGCACCTCGAGCGAGATCGCCTCGGCGCCCATCTCGATCGCGTTCCGGATGAGGTCGTGGAGCAGCCGGCTCGCGATCTTGTGCCGGTGGTGGAGGGGATCGACCGCGATGTTCGTGACGTGCGCCTCCTCGCCGTAGCAGATCAGCCCGCCGTAGCCGACCACCTCGCGATCCATGCGGGCGACGAGGTAGCAGCGGTTCCTGGACTCCGTCATCTCGGAGAGGAACAGGTTCGGGGACCAGGGCCTCGGGTAGACCTGGCGCTCGATCGCCATCACCCCACGCAGGTGACGGCGCTTCATCCGGGTCACCTCAAGCCGAGGCGCCTCGGGCTCTCTTATCCCAAGTGATCTCCGCATCCGATTTCCTCAGGTAGAGCGGCACCACGTCGAACAGCCGGTCGGTCTCCTCCCGGATGAACCTCGGGACGGCCAGCTCGACCAGCGCCGACGCCTGCGGGTACGCCTGCGCCGACGCCGCGAACTCTATCCTGCCGCCCACCTCCTCGAGCTCTCGCCGGTACAGGATGGCACCGTTGCCGACGAGCAGCACCTCCTCCCGCAGCGCCTCCAGCTCGGCGGCCAGGTGGCCGGGGGGTGCGACCCGGTGGTCGCCCTCGCGCATCACGCCGCCCGGCACGGACCGGTAGAAGGCGAAGAAGACCTCGCCGCGACGCGCGTCGATCGCCGCGACGATCAGCCGCGGCGTGTAGCGGACCCGGAACGCGAGCGCGTCGAGCGAGGGGATGCCGACGATCGGCACGCCGAGGACTTGAGCGAGCGCCTTGCCGGCCGCGACGCCCACCCGCAGGCCGGTGAACAGACCCGGGCCGAGGCCGACCGCGACGCCCCCGACCGTGGAGAGCTCCAGGTCACTCCACTCGAGCAGGCGCTCGAGGGCCGGGACCACGAGGTCCTGGCGGGACCTCCCGGTGAGCGCCAGCGCCGCGAGGATCTCGCGTTCGGTGCCGACGGCGACCGAGGTCTGCGGCGTCGAGGTCTCGATGCCGAGGACGATCACGCCGCCGTCCTCCAGGATGCCGTGGACTCCTCCAGCTGGCCCCAGCGTGCGGCCCAGGACGCGCCGACACCGGTGAGGACCAGCAGGCGCCCCTCGGTCTCGTCGGGGACCGTGAGCTCGATCACGAGGTGCTCGTCCGGCAGGAGCGTCTCGATGGCGTCGCCCCACTCGACGAGCAGCACGCCTCCCTCCGCGGTCATCTCCTCGAGCCCGAGGTCGAGGGCGTCCTGCACGCGCTCCAGCCGGTATACGTCGACGTGGTGCACGTGTAGCCGCGCCGGGTATTCGCGCACCAGCGTGAACGTCGGCGACGTGACCGCGCCGGTGAACCCCAGCCCGCGGGCCACGCCCTGCACGAAGGTCGTCTTCCCGGCACCGAGCTCGCCGGTGAGCGCGACGGCGTCGCCGGGCTCGAGCAGGTCGGCGAGGATCTCCCCGACCGCGCGGGTGTCCTCTGGGACCTCGGCTCGGAGCTCGATCCGCATCTCGGGGTCAGGCCATCGCGGCCATCGGGGCACGCATCAGAACAGGCCCATCTGCTCCTCGACCGGCTGCGGCTCCGGCGCCTCCGCGAGGGCCCGGCGGATCTCCTGGAAGTCGGCGCGGAGCGCCGTCATCTGGTTGGAGGCCTCGCCACCGCCGTGCAAGATCGCCGCAGGGTGGAACGTCGGGATGACCGTCCGCCCGCTCCAGGGGAGCCGCTGCCCACGCACCCGGCTGATCGACACCTGCTTGTCGAGGACGAACCGGGTCGCGAAGTTGCCGAGCGTCACGACCACCCTCGGGTCGATGAGCTGCACCTGCTCGCGTAGCCAGGGCGCGCACGCCTCGACCTCGTCGGGGTACGGGTCGCGGTTGCCGGGAGGCCGGCACTTGACGACGTTCGCGATGTAGACGTCGTCGCGCTCGATGCCGATCTCGGCGAGCATGCGGTTCAAGAGCTGCCCGGCGGCGCCGACGAACGGCTCGCCCTGCTTGTCCTCGTAGTAGCCGGGTCCCTCGCCGATGAACATGAGGTCGGCGCTCGGGCTCCCGACGCCGTAGACGACCTGTGTGCGGCCCTGGGCGAGCCGACACCTCTCGCACGTGGACGCTTCCCGCGCGGCCTCTTCAAGGGTCCTCATCCCGCCTCCCCCACCCCCGGGACGCCGGGGATCCCCTCGGCGAGGCGGACCCCGCGGCGGATGGCCTCGGCCACCGCCTTGGCGGCCAGTCGCTCGAGCATAGCCTGGGGTGCATCGACCTCGCCGGTCGCGAGGGAGAACACGGTGTCCCCGTCCCAGATCGTGTGGGACGGGCGGATCGCGAGGTCGATACCCTCGTGGCCGGCCTGAGCGAGGAGCTGCGCGCGCTCCTTCGACAGCGTCGCGTTCGTGGCGACGACGCCGATCGTCGTGTTGCCGACCGGCGGGGTCACCGGCTCGCCGCCCTCTTCCGGACCGGGGCGCGCGCCGATCTCGACCTCCCCGTCTTCGCCGAGGATCTCGCCGAGCGCGTTCACGGCGAACAGCGCGCCGACGACCACGCCGTCCTCCTCGAGCGCGGCCGTGCCGACCCCACCCTTGACGGCACGCGAGAGACCCTCCACCTTCGCGACGGTCGCGCCGGTGCCGGCGCCGACGCTGCCCTCCTCCACGTGCTCGGAGGCCTGATCACAGGCCGCGTAGCCCTCGCTCGGGCCGGGGCGCGCCTTCGGGTCGCCGACCCCGAGGTCGAACAGCACCGCGGCCGGCACGATCGGCACGCGCGCGACCTGCGTGTCGAAGCCGATCCCGCGCTCCTCGAGGTAGCGCATCACGCCCTCGGCGGCCGCGAGGCCGAACGCGCTCCCGCCGGCGAGCAGGACCGCGTCGACCTCCTCGACGAGCATGCCGGGGCGCAGCAGGTCGGTCTCGCGGGTGCCGGGCGCACCGCCGCGGACCTCGCCGGAGCCGACCGTACCGGGCGGGCACAACACCACCGTGCAGCCGGTGAGCCCGCTCCGATCGGTGGAATGCCCGACGCGGATGCCGCGTACCGCCGTGATCACGCCCGTTCCCTCCGTTCGCTCCGCCTCTGGTTCCGCCGGTGGTTGCGGGTCACCCTCGTCGCGAACCCCGAGAGCTTCTCGTTGAACTCCTCGTGGCGCTCGAGCATCAGGACGTGGCCGGCGCCCTCGAGGACCTCGAGGCGCCCGTCGGGTAGCTCGCCCGCGAGGGCCATCGCCGAGGCCGGCGGCGTCACGCGGTCGTGGTCGCCGACGATCACGAGCGACGGCACCTGCACGTGCTGCAGCGCGTGGCGCAGGTCCATGTCCATGAGGCCCGCGAGGCCGTCGGTCCACACCTCCTGCGGAGCGTGGCCGGCGAGGCCGACGACGTAGTCGACGAGGCGCGGCGAGGCATGCGGCCCGAACTGCGTGAGCCGCGCGATCACGTGGCCGACGTCGGCCGGGCTCGCGATCACGTAGTTGCGCAGCCGGTTCACGCGGCCGGCGACCTGCCGGATCGAGCCGATCCGCGGGCGCAGCACCTGTGTGATCGAGCCCGTCGAGCCGCGCAGCAGGTCCGAGGCGGCCGAGCCGGCGAACACCACGCCGGCGATCTTCGTGCCGAACAGCTCGGGCCGTGACTCCGCCGCCGCGAGGATCGCCATGCCGCCCATGCTGTGGCCGACGAGGATCGCCCCGTCCGGCACGACGGCCTCGATCACCGCGCAGATGTCGTGCCCCATCGCCGAGAGCGAGAGGTCGCCCGAGACCGCGCGTTGGCTGCGCCCGTGTGACCGCAGGTCGAACAGCACGCAACGGAACCGGGAGGCGAGCGACGTCCACTGGTAGTGCCACGTCGTCATGTCGAGGCTGAACCCGTGGATGAACACCAGCGTCGGCTTGGACGGATCGCCGGCCGCGCGGACCGCGAGCTCGGTGCCGTCGAACGAGACGACGGGGCCGAGGTCCTCGGGTGGAAGCAGCGCGAGCGGCTCGCCGCCCTCCGGTTCGGGATGCTTGCGGCGCAACACGGCGCGACCAATGACACCGTCGGCGAGAACGCCGGCGGTCATGCCGGCGGCGATCGCGACGCGGCGCTTCTTCATCCGACGAACTCCCTCGGCACGCGGTCGGAGATCCCCGTCACGATCTCGTCGCCGATCGTGCCGGCGATGTCGGCGAGCTCCTCGACGCCGATGCGCTCGTCGCCCTGGCTCCCGATCAGCATGACCTCGTCGTCGGGCGCGACCTCGTCGTCGCCGCAGTCCACCATGATGTGGTCCATCGTCACGGTTCCCGCGAGCCGTCGCCGCTTGCCGCGGATCAACACGTCGGCCCGGCTCGCCAACAGGCGCACGTAGCCGTCCTCGTAGCCGATCGGCACGGTCGCCATCGTCGTGTCGCGCTGAAGCACGTAACGCCCGCCGTACGAGACCGGCTCACCGGCCGGCAGGCGTTTCACCACCGTCACCGCCGAGCGGAGCGTCATCACCGGGCGTAGACCGCGGGCCGGTCCCACCCCGCCGCCGGGGTCGATCCCGTAGAGCGCGCCTCCGGTGCGCACCATGTCGAGGTGCGACTGCGGGTGAAGGAGAACCGCGGCGCTGTTCGCCGCGTGGAGGTAGCGGGGCTCGACACCCGCGGCCCTCACGGCGTCGGCGGCCTCGAGGAACATCCGCAGCTGGGCGTGCGTGACCTCAGCGCTCTCCTCCGAGCGCGCGAAGTGCGTCCACAGCCCCTCCACCGTGAGGCTCGCGGCCTCGACCTTCCGGGCGAAGGCGGGGGCCGTCCCGGGCGGCCAGAGGCCGACCCGGTGCATGCCGGTGTCGACCTTCACGTGAACGCCGACCGAGCGGCCGACGGCGCCGGCCGCCTCGGCGAGCGCATGGAGGCCGGCCTCCGTGTAGAGGGTCGGCGTGAGGTCGGCGGCGAGCGCCTCCTTCTCCGAGCCCGGCGGGAACTCCGAGAACACGAGGATCGGCGCGTCGATCCCCGCGTCGCGAAGGCCGAGCCCCTCCTCTACCAACGCGACCCCGAGCCATGTCGCACCGGCGTCGAGCGCGGCTCGGGCGACGCGCACGTCGCCGTGGCCGTAGGCGTCGGCCTTCACGACGGCCATGAGCTCCGAGCCCTCGGGTTTCAGGACCCGGACGTTGTTGCGGATCGCCTCGAGGTCGATCTCGACGACCGTCGGCCGGTACCGCGTCACCGGCGGCGCACCCCCTCGACGGCGCGCGCAACGTTCGCGAGGACGTCGCCGGCGGTCGTGCCCTCGGCGCGCTCGCGCCCGGCGAGCTGCCCGGCGAGGCCGTGCAGGTACGCGGCGGCCGTGGCGGCGTCGCCGGCCGACAGGCCGCGGGCGAGGAGCCCGGCGATCATCCCGGTCAGCACGTCGCCGGTGCCGCCGGTCGCGAGGAACGACCCCCCGGTCGGGTTGATCCGGGCGGAACCGTCGGGCGAGGCGATCACGGTGCGGGTGCCTTTCAGCAGGACGATCGCGTTCGCCTCGGCCGCGAGCTTGCGCGCGTGCCCGACCCGGTCGGCGCCGACATCGCGCGAGGTGACGCCGGCGATCCGCGCGAACTCCCCGGCGTGGGGCGTGAGCACCGCGGCGGAACGGCGGTCGGCCAGCGCGCCCCGACGGCCGGCGTACGCGTTCAGCCCGTCGGCGTCGAGGACGACGGGGACGGGGCTCGCGCGCACGAGCGCACGGATCGTCTCGGCCGTCTCCGCGTGCGTCGTCATGCCGGGACCGATGGCGACGGCGTCGGCCTCGGGGAGCCGCTCGGCGAGGACGTCGAGGGCTCCCCGCGCGACGGTCCCGTCGTCGGTCTCGGGCAGCGACAGGAACGTGGTCTCGAGCAGCCGCGACTGCACGACCGACAGGACGCCCTTCGGCACGGCCACCGTCACGAGCCCCGCGCCGGCACGGTAAGCGGCCTCGGCCGCCAGGCACACGGCGCCGGTCATCAGACGCGAGCCGCCGATCACGAACACGACGCCGGCGGCGCGCTTGTGCGTGTCGGTCTCTCGGACCGGTAGCAGCGCGGCGACGTCCTCATCTTCGATCAGCCACAGGTCGCTCTTCACGAGGTCGGGCGGGAAGCCGATCTCGGCGACCTCGACGAGGCCGGCGCGCTCGGCGCCCGGCAGGAGAACGACGCCGGTCTTCGCGGCGCCGAAGGTCACGGTGACGTCGGCCCACACGGCGTCGCCCTCGACGCCGCCGGTCTCGCCGTTCACGCCTGAGGGGATGTCGACGGCAACGACCGGCGTGCCGCCGTCGTTCAGCGCGGCGATCGCGGCCTCGAAATCGTCCTCGGGCATGCCGCGGAAACCGGTGCCGAAGATCGCGTCGATCGCGACGGCGGCGCGGGCGAGCTCGCGCTCGAGCGCCGCGGCCGAGAACGGCCGCACGCGAACGTCGGTCTCGGACAGGCGACGGAAGTTCGCCGCGGCCGGCTCACGGAGGTCGGTCGCCTCCCCGAGCATCACGACCGTGACGCGCACGCCCCAGCGCGCGAGGTACCGCGCCGCGACGAGCCCGTCGCCGCCGTTGTTGCCCTTGCCGCAGACGACGAGCGCGCGGCGGCCGTACAGACCTCCTGCGACGGCGGCCGCCGCCCGGGCGACCTCGCGGCCGGCGTTCTCCATCAGGGACGCCGCCGTGATGCCGCGCGCCTGCGAATCGCGGTCGAGGGCGGAGGCCTCGGAGGGCGAAAGGACCGGTTTCACGCCCCCACCGCCACGACGAACGCGACCGCCGTGTCCCGCTCGTGTGTGAACGAGACGAAGACGTTCTCGATGCCGAGCATGTCGGCGCGGGCCTTCGCGCTGCCGGCCAGGCGCACCGCCGGGGCGCCGGAGGGCCCGCGTGACACGCTGACGTCCTGCCACTTCTTGCCGACGTACCCCCCGAGTGCCTTGATCACGGCCTCGCGGACGGCGAACCGGCCCGCGTAGCACTCGGCCGGAGTCCCGCCCTGCTCGCAGTAGGCCCGCTCCTCCTCGGTGAACACCCGCTCGGCGAAGGTGGGGTGGCGCCCGAGCGCGCGGCGCACCCGGTTCACGTCGCAGATGTCGATCCCGATGCCGACGATGTCCACGGGGGAAGATTAGCCCGGAACGGGGGCGGGGCCCGCGCGGAGCGGGGACGCGGTACATGCGGAGCGGGGGCGGGACGACCCCTACCACCTGCACCGGCTGGAGGTCGGGGATCGGACCGGTCGGCGGCTGCTGTCGCGGATCGCGCAGGCGACCGCGGCCTTCGACGGGACCGGCTGCGCGGCGAACGCCGCTTGAGCCCTACTCGACGGTCACGCTCTTCGCGAGGTTCCGGGGCTGGTCGACGTCGCACCCGCGGATCCGGGCGATGTGGTACGCGAGCAGCTGGAGGGGCACGGTGACCACGACCGGCGCGAGCAGCTCGGGCGTACGTGGGACGAGGATCACGTGCTGTGCGAGCCGGCCGATCTCCTCGTCACCCTCGGTCGCGACGGCGATGACCTCGGCGCCGCGCGCCCGGACCTCCTGGATGTTCGACAGGACCTTCGGGTACACGTGGCACTCGGTCGCGATGGCAACGACCGGCACGCCGGGCTCGACGAGCGCGATCGGCCCGTGCTTCAGCTCGCCGGCCGGGTAGCCCTCGGCGTGGATGTAGCTGATCTCCTTCAGCTTCAACGCCCCCTCGAGCGCCGCCGGATAGCCGGTGTGCCGCCCGATGAACAGGAAGTCGCGCGCGCCGGCGTACCGCTCGGCGAGCTCGCGCACCTGCGCGTCGAGCTCGAGCGCGCGCTCGACCTGACCGGGCAGCTCGTGCATGCGCTCGACGACCTCGGCGATCTCCTCGGGGAACATCGCGCCGCGCACCTGCGCCAGGTACAGGGCCGTGAGGTGCAGCGCCACCATCTGCGTGGCGAACGTCTTCGTCGCGGCGACGCCGATCTCGGGGCCGGCGTGCGTGTAGAGCACGCCGTCGGCCTCGCGCGCGAGCGACGAGCCCACGGTGTTCGTGACGGCGATCACACGCGAGCCCTGCCGCGCCGCGTGGCGGGCCGCCTCGAGCGTGTCGATCGTCTCCCCGGACTGGCTGACGGCGAGCGTGAGCGTGTCCGGCCCGAGCACCGGATCGCGGTAGCGGAACTCGCTCGCGATCTCGATCTCGACCGGCAGGCGGGTCCAGTGCTCGATCGCGTACTTCGCGACGAGCCCGGCGTGGAACGCCGTACCGCACGCGACGACGAAGACCTTGCCGACGTCGCGGAGCACGTCGGCGCCGATGCGCAGCTCGTCCAGCGAGAGCGCCCCGCTCGCGTTTACCCGACCGACCAGCGTGTCGCGGATCGCTGCCGGCTGCTCGTGGATCTCCTTCAGCATGAAGTGGTCGAAGCCGCTCTTCTGGGCCTGCGCGAGGTCCCATCCAACCTCGATCGGCACCGGGTCGAGAACGTTGCCGTCGAAGTCCGTGATCGTGACGCCGTCGGCGCGGACCTCCACGACCTGCCCCTCCTCGATCGGCACGACGCGGCGCGTGCGCGAGAGCACCGCCGGGATGTCCGAGGCGAGGATGCTCTCGCCCTCACCGATGCCCACGACGAGCGGCGAGGAGACCTTCGCCCCGACGACCACGTCGGGCTCGTCGAGCGAACAGACCACGATGGCGTACGCGCCCTCGAGCTCGCGCACAGTCGCGCGCACGGCGTCGGCGAGGCACGTGCCGTCCTTCTCCTCGATCAGGTGGGCGATGCACTCGGTGTCCGTGTCGGAGACGAGCGTGTGCCCGCGCTTCTCCAGGCCGACCCGCAGCTCGGCGAAGTTCTCGATGATGCCGTTGTGGATCACGGCGACGCGCCCGCGGCAGTCCAGGTGCGGGTGCGCGTTGCGGTCGCTCGGCTCGCCGTGGGTGGCCCAGCGTGTGTGGCCCATCCCGACGGAGCCGGACGGGCCGCCCTCCTCCGCCAGCAGCCGCTCGAGCTCGCCGAGCTTGCCGGCGCGCTTGACGACGCGGAGCCCGCCTTCCATGAGCGCGACCCCCGCGGAGTCGTACCCCCGGTACTCCAGACGCCGAAGCCCCTCCAGGATGATGGGGAGTGCCTCGTCGGGGCCCACGTAGCCGATGATGCCGCACATCAGACGCCCGAGGGTAACAGGCACGAAGCCTCAGGTCGTTCGGGCGTCCTCCCTATCCGCGGGTCCCCGGGTGGAGGGGAACGGGTCAGGCGAGGGACGTGCGCACGGTCTCGGCGAGCGCGTCGGCGTGCCGGCGGGCCTCCTCCTCGGACTCCGCCTCGACCATCACGCGTACGAGCGGCTCGGTGCCGGAAGCGCGCACGAGCACCCGTCCCGAGCCGTGCAACGCGTCCTCGGTGGCCCGAACGGCCTCCCAGACCGTCGCCGCGTCGTCCAGGCGCTCCTTGTGGGCCACCTGCACGTTGTGGAGCACCTGCGGGAAGCGAGACATCGCCGAGGCGAGCTCGGCGACCGTGACGCCGCGCCCGGCGGCGAGCGAGAGGAACCGCACGGCGGTGAGCAGCCCATCGCCGGTCGTCGCGTGGTGCCGGAAGATGATGTGGCCCGATTGCTCGCCGCCGAGCATCGCCCCGGTGCTCAGCATCTCCGCCAGCACGTAGCGGTCGCCGACCTTCGCGGAGATCACGTCGATCCCGGCGGCTTCCATCGCCTTGTGGAAGCCGAGGTTCGCCATGACCGTCGTGACGACGGTGTTGTTCGGGAGGTGCCCGCCCTCCTTCATCGCGAGCGCGCACGCGGCGAGGACCTGGTCGCCGTCGATCACGTTGCCCTCGGCGTCGGCGAACAGCGCGCGGTCGGCGTCGCCGTCGTAAGCGATGCCGACGTCGGCGCCCGCAGCGGTGACGGCGCCGGCGACGACCTCCGGGTGCAGCGCGCCGCACCCGACGTTGATGTTCCGCCCGTCGGGCCGGTCGAAGATCGCGTACACCTGCGCGCCGAGCCGCCGGAGCATCTCCGGCGCCATCGCCGACGCGGAGCCGTTCGCGCAGTCGACGACGACCTTCATGCCGGAGAGCGACACGTCGGCCGCTCCCGTGAGATGGTCGAGGTAGTCGCGCTCCATCCCGCCGAGCGGGAGGGCCTCGCCCGCCGGCGCGTCGACCGGCTCCGCGACGTGGGGCAGCTCGGCCTCGATCTCGTCCTCCAGGTCATCGGCAAGCTTGTATCCGTAGGGCCCGAAGAACTTGATGCCGTTGTCCTCGGGCGGGTTGTGGGAGGCGGAGATGACGACGCCCGCGGCCGCTCTCAGGCCAGTCGTCAGGAACGCGACCGCCGGCGTCGGTACCACCCCGGCGATCACCGCGTCTGCCCCCGCCGAGCGGATGCCCGCGACGAGCGCGTTCGCGAGCGGCTCGCCGGACTCCCGCGTGTCGCGCCCGACGACGAGCCGTAGCGGCCCCTGCCGCTGCCGCCGCAGCACGACAACGCCGGCGCGTCCGAGCCCGAACGCGAGGTCGTCGGTGAGCTCGCGCCCGTAGACGCCGCGCACCCCGTCGGTGCCGAAGAGCCTGCCCATGTGCGCAGGGAAGGCTACCCGGAAACGACCATCTCGCGCAGATGCACGCGGTGTGATGGTCCCGGGACCATCGGTATGGGGGTCTGACGCGCTCGGCGTGGTACATTGCGAGGCATGAACCGCTCAAGGATTCTTGATCGGTCGGCTGCTCCCGCCAGGCGGTTCAACGCCCTGGCCGATCCGGCCCGCCTGGCGATCCTCGGGGAGCTGCGCTCGGGAACCCGCTGCGTGTGCGAGCTCCAGGTCGATCTCGACATGCCCTCCAACCTGCTCTCCTACCACCTCCGGATCCTGCGGGAGGCGGGCCTCGTCAGCGGCACGCGCCGGGGTCGCCGGACCGAGTACCGGATCCGGGCGGAAGGCCTCGAGGCGCTCCGGCGGCAGGTGGAGGAGCTGGCGGTCCCGGGGACCCGACGGTGAGCGCGCGCGTACAGGAGACCAAGCGCCCTCAGGCCGACGCCCGGCTCTGGGTCGGCCTGGCAGTCGCGCTGCTCCTGTGGGTGGCCCTTTACCGCGTGAACGGCCCGTTCTGGAACTCCGAGGGAAGGAACGCCCGGACAGCCACGCTCCGGGATCGCAGATCGCGGCAACTCAGCGGTCAGTGGCGAGGTAGGAACAAGTGACCCTGTATCTCGTCAGCGCGGTCGTCGTCCTCTTCCTCTCCGGTGTGTTGGCTATGGCGGGTCTGGGCGCGGCGTTCCTGTTCGTCCCCCTCTTCTTCTATCTCGGCGTGCCGCTGTCCGAAGCGACGTCGACGGCACTCCTGCTCAACACCGTGAGCCTCGCGTTCGCAGCGGTTGCCTACTGGCGCGCGCACCTGATCGATTGGCGTGTCGGCTTGCCCGTGGCGGTGACGGCGGTGGCTCTTGCGCCGCTCGGCGCCCGGGTGACGCCGTACGTGGACAAGGAGATCCTGCTCGCGCTATTCGCCGCGTTCCTCGTGTTCGCCGGGGCGATGATGCTCTTCTTCAGGCCCAAGCCGCGCGACCACGAGATGAACCGCACGGTCGAAGCGGGGGCGGGCGCGGGCGTGGGCGGCGTCGCGGGATTCCTCGGCGGACTGCTCGGGGTCGGGGGCGGCAACTTCATCCTGCCCGTGCTGAACTGGCTCGGACTCGACGCGAAGGTGGCGGCTGGAACTACGGCGCTCATCGTCGTCTTCTCCTCGTTCTCGGGATTCCTCGGACACGCGTCACTGGGAGGACTGGATCCGACGTTCATCGGCATCACCGCAGCGATGGCGGCGATCGGATCCATCGTAGGCGCGCAGTTCATGAAGACGAGGCTGTCGTCGGCGCAGCTGAAGCTGGTCATCGGCGTACTGCTTTGGGTCATCGCCGCGAAGATGATCTTCGATCTCGTCACCTAGTGAGAGGAGGCAATGATGGCAACTGAGCACATCCCGCCGGAGTGGGCGTTCGAGTTCCACGGGCACCGCTGCCCATTCATGCCCATCGGCTACCGGATGGGGCGACTCGCGCTCGCCAAGCTCGACGTGGACCGCGAGAAGGACCACGGTTTCTTCGTCTTCCCGGAGCTCGGCGAAGGCCATCCGCAGACCTGCATGATGGACGGCATCCAGGTTGCCACCGGCGCGACCTACGGCAAGGTCCTGATGGCGAAGACCTTCTACGGCAAGCTGGCAGCGGTCTTCTACCACCCCGATCGCGACGCCTTGCGCTACGTGCTCCAGCCGGACTTCATCGACGAGATGAGCAAGCACGAGTTCTTCACCTATCGCAAGCGCGGCATCGAGCCGTCGGAGATCCCCCCGGCGGTGACCGACGACCTCATGAGGTGGGTCGACGAGCTTCCCGACGAGACGATCTACAAGGTCCAGGATCTGCCCGACTTCGTCTATGAGCCGGTCAAGGGTTCGTTCAACAGAACGAAGTGCAGTGTCTGCGGGGAGTACGTGTTCGACCGCTACGTGCGCATGAAGGACGGCGCGCCTGTGTGCATCCCGTGTTCCGGATACGAACCGGCGCCGGAGCGCCCCTAGAGGCGGGATGATGCCCGGCGACCCCTCCAAGGATGCCTGGACCGAGCAGGACGTCGAAGTCCCGGACCTGCGCACCCTCGCCGACGACATGGCACAGGCCATCGGGCTCTCGAGCGCGCCGGTCGCCGTGTTCCTGCTCGCACCCGACGCCGACATGGCGCCGTTCGCAGGATGGACGGCGGTCAAGCGTCATCGGTACTGCCAGGCCCTCATGAAGGCGCGCGGCGGCGAGCGCGTCATCCTCGAGGCCGACGAACTCGCTTGCCCGGCGGCGGCCCGCGCCTTCGGCTTCAAGCCGCTGCCGGAGGGCCTGCAGACGGGCAAGGGCCTCGTCGGCTTCGGCATCGTCGCCGAGCCTGCGAGCGGCGCGCGCATCTTCACCGGCATGACCTGCCTCGAGCCGGGGACGGTGGCGCGCTTCGCACTCTGCCCGCTGGCTGAGGCGCCGGCGCTCCCGGACGTCGTCGTGGTCGAGGGTCCGCCCGAGCAGCTCATGTGGCTGCTGCTCGCCGAGCTGAACCTGCGTGGCGGGGAGCGCTTGCTGGGCAGCACCGCGGTCCTGCAGGCGGTCTGCGTCGATGCCACGATCATCCCGTACACCGAAGAGCGCCTCAACTTCACCATGGGCTGCTACGGCTGCCGCGAGGCAACGGACCTGGAGCCCGGCGAGACCGTGGTCGGCTTCCCCGGTACACACCTAGCCCGGCTCGTTCGCAGCCTCACCTTCCTCTCCGAGAAAGCCGTTCCGCGCTCGCGCGCCAAGCCTGCCTACCAGGCGCTGGTCACCGGTCGTCCGGCGGCGACCGACGAGTCGTTCCCGTCTGGATCGGATGAGCAGCGCCGTTCCGCCGAGCCTCACCCGTCGCCGGAAACGGCCGAGTGAACGCCGGGAGAGAGACCGACGTGTCAACGTCACCGTCTCTCGGGCCCCGGCCTCCCTCCGGTGCTCCGGCGCCGGTCGGTGCGCTCGAGCTGTTCCGCACGTTCTTCGTGATCGGTTTGACCTCGTTCGGCATGGCGATCCTGCAGAACATCCGCTCGGTCCCCGTGAAGCGAGGATGGCTCTCCCGCGAGGATATCGACGAGGGGCTCGGGCTGGTGCAGCTCTATCCGGGGGCGATCATGGTGGATCTGGTCGCCTACGTCGGCTACCGGACGAGGCGTACCTTTGGCGCCCTCGCGGCCACAGCAGGCTTCGTCACCCCGAGCCTCGTGCTCATGCTCGGGCTCTCCTGGATGTACCGGACCTACGGGGGCCGGGCCGGCGTCCGGGAATTGGTCGTGGGCTTGGACGCGATCGTGGTCGGCGTGGTGATGAGCGTGGCGCTCGACTTCGCGGCCCAGCACTCGCGCGGCAAGGTCCAGGCCCTGCTGGGTCTTGCGGCCTTCGGGCTCGGGGTCGAGGGCGTGAACCTCCTGTGGGCCGTGCTCGGCGGGCTGGTGGTCGGCGCCGTGCTCCTCGGCGGCGATCCGGAGCCCGCGGGTGCCGCGGATCCGGCACCGCGCGAGGCGGCCCGACTCTCGTCGCGACGTATCGGTGTGTCGCTCGTGCCCGGCCTGGTGGTGGCGGCAGCGGCGATCGTCGCGGCGTTCGCCTCGGGAGCGCTCGCCGCGCTCGTGGCCGACATGGCCAAGATCGGGACCGTGGCCTTCGGCAACGGCGCCACGATCCTGCCGGTGCTCCAGCAGGACGTGGTCGGCCTCCACCACTGGCTGACCCCACAGGCGTTCGCGGCCGGCGTGGGCTTCGGGCAGGTGACGCCGGGACCGTTCCTCATCACGGCCTCTTTCGTCGGGTTCCAGGTGGCCGGCTGGTGGGGCGGGATCCTCGGTGCGATCGCGATCTTCGCTCCGAGCGTCGCGATGACGCTCGTAGCCGCCGAGATCTATCCAAGCCTCCGTCACCTCACGCCCGTGCGAGGAGCGATCCGGGGAATCATGGCGGTCTTCGTGGGTCTGCTCGCGACCGTCGTGCTGAGCCTCGGGCGGCAGATCCTTCCGGTCCCCGCCGCCCTGGTCCTTGCCGCCGGCGCGCTCGTGGCCGTGCGGAGCTTCAAGTGGAACCTCCTTGCGGTCTTCGGCGCGGGCCTTGCCGCCTGGGGCATATACCTGCTGCTCGGTGGCTCGTTGTGACCCGGCAAGCCTGGATGGATCGTCCTAGCGTTCCCTGTAGAAGGAGGAGTTGACATGCCGGATCCGAAGTTCGCCAAGCCCTGGCACGGGGTCCCGCGCGAGGAGATCGACTGGTGGCCCACCGTGAACGAGGACGTCTGCATCGGATGCGGGACGTGCGTGGTGGGCTGCGGCCGTCAGGTGTACAAGTTCGACTTCGAGCGGAAGAAGGCGGTGGTGGCCGATCCCATGAACTGCATGGTGGGGTGCACGACCTGCGCCGTGAGCTGCCCCACCAGCGCGATCAGCTTCCCATCGACCGACCTCGTGCTCCAGCTCGGGGAGCGCCCCGAGGTGCGGCACGCGATCGAGGACGCGCTGATCTCCCGGCGTGAAGAGCTCGCGTTCGGCGACCTGCTGCCCGATTCGGACCACCTGGTCCAGATGGAGATCCGCTCCATCGTGGACGTGAGCGAGGGCACGAGGCTCTTCACGTTGACACCTCACCGGCCGGAGGACTGCATGTGCCAGTTCACTCCCGGCCAGTACCTCGAGATCTGGATCCCCGGAACGGAGTGGATGTCGCGGGCGTATTCGATCGGGAACGCTCCGCACGAGGACGGATCGGTGGAGCTCCACATCCGTAAGGTCGAGGGCGGCCGGCTGTCCGAGTGGGCCTTCGGACCCGCCGCGGTCGGGGACGTCGTCACCACGCGAGGACCGGCCGGCGCGTTCACCATGCGATCGCCCGGCGATCGTCCGCTGGTGTTCGTCGCCCGTGGAACCGGGTTCGCACCGATCAAGGCCATCATGGAGCAGCAGCTCCAGATGTTCCCGGAGCGGCCCATGGCCCTGTTCTGGGGCGTGACGGAGTCCGAGGACTTCTACGCGATCGAGACCTTGGAACAGTGGCTCCGGCAGGATCCGAACCTGCACATGACGCTCGTTGCCCGGAGGTTCGACGGGTTCCGGGCCCCCGACGGCTCCGCGACGGTGTCCGGCAGGGTCTCGGACGCGGTCGCTTCCTCCGGCCTGGATCTCGCCGGATACGACGCCTACGTGGCCGGTCCGCGCCACACGGTCGTCGATGTCGTGGCCGCTCTCCAACAGCGCGGCGTGCAGCTCGACCGGATCCTCGCGGACTCCTACGGCACCTGATCGACGAACCGCTGCCCCCTTGACGCCGAGGCGAACCGCGATGCGCAGGATGATGAGAAGGGTGCCACGCCGGAGAGGACATCGAGGACGATCTGGCCGGCACCGGGCTCGCGATCGAGCGCGAGGAGCGGGTGCTTCGCGGCCGGTGCCGAGCGATCAGGGAGTGGCCGTGGCGATCAACACGCTCGTTCGCGCGATCCGACCCCGGTAGCAGGGTACTAGTCCACCGGCAGGGAACTTACCCGATCATCGGTGAGCTCCCGCTCGACGGGCTCCATCCCCGGTTCGCTGCACGGCCGACATTCCAGCTCCAGCGTCGCGTGCTGGATACCGAACGTGTCCGCGAGGCCGACCTTGAGCCTCTCCACGGTCTGCTGCGCGGAGCACAGGGAAGGATCGCCGTCCAGGAGCACGTGTGCAGAGAGGGCCGGCACGTCTGAAGCGAGGTTCCACAGGTGGACGTGGTGAACCTCGTCGACGCCCTCCTGCTCGGCGAGGAAGCGGGCCACGCCTTCCAGATCCAGGCCACGCGGGGTCCCCTCCACCAGCACGTGGACGGTCTCGCGGAGCAGTCGCCACGCGGCGAAGACGACCAGCACGCCGATCCCGATCGAGATCAGCGGGTCGGCGCGCTCGGCCTTCCAAACGAGGATCGCGACGCCGGCCGCGATCGCACCGAGCGAGCCGGCGCCGTCGGAGACGAGATGCAGCGCGACGGCCCGGACGTTGAGCGTCCGGCTGCCGGTGCGAAGCAGGAGCAGCGCGCTGGTCCCGTTCACTATCAGGGCGACGACCCCGACACCGAGCAGCGCCGCTCCTTCGACCGAGGGGGGCGCCACCAGGCGTCGCGCCGCCTCCCAGAACACCCAGCCGGAGGCCGCGAGCAGGACCACGCTGTTCGCGAGCGCGACAAGGACCTCGGTCCGCAGAAGCCCGTAGCTGTGCGCGGCGCTCGGCCTGCACTCGGCCAGACGAAAGGCGAGGACCGCGAGCGCGATCGCCACGACGTCCGAGCCCTGGTGCGCGGCGTCGGCGAGGAGTGCCAAGGACCCCGCCGCGATCCCCGCCCCGACCTCCGCAACGAGCAAGGCGGCGTTCAGCGCGAACGCGGCCCACAGGGCCCGGCGCGACCGGCGCCGGTCCTCCGGGGGCGGCGGCCCGGTGAGCGGAACCACCGGTCTCGTGGAACCACCGTCGCCGGCTTCGCTCCCGCGGATCATGAGACCAGATCCCACATCTTCAAGCGAGATCGTCCACAGCCGGGGGGCCATCATGGGCTTCGGCTCGGCGACGGCCATCATGGAGGCGACCAGCGGGCCGATCCTCAATGGCTTCGACGGCATGACGGATGAGGGGCAGCGATAGCTTGCCGCCGCTGCTCAGCACCTCACCCCCCGCGATGACGAGCGGCAGTTCGGCACCCGGTGGTATGAGCGGGCACGCCGGATCGAACAGGTCGTGATACTCCACCCGCACGGAGTTACCGTAGCGGGTCTGTAGCTGTCTCGAGATCCACTGCGACAGCTCGCGCCAGGTGTCTTTCACCTCGGTGCCGCAGGCGACCGGCGCTCCGATGATGGTGATACGAACAGGCCTCACCATGGGCAGCAACCCGAACCGGCACTCGGCGCGCACCCGGGGCCGGATGCTCCTGAGCTCGCCCCGCTGCGGATGAATACCCCCGCCGTCATGATCTGCATCACCCGTCCGCCATCGCACGCGGGACAGGTGGGTTCCAGCCCCGCCTGCTTCTCCGCGAACGAGGCGCGGACGTCGAAGCGCTCCCCGCAGTCCTCGCAGCGGTACTCGTACACGGGCACGGTGGCTATGCCTCCTTCACGGTCAGCAGCTCGCGGGGGCGGAGGCCATCGAGGCGAAGTCCCATCCGAGGAGCGCGCTGATCAGCTCGTTGACTTCGGGGAGGTAGCCGATCGCTCTCTGCTGAGCCTCGGCGGATCCCGCGATGACCGGGTCGGACCACGCCTCTCGCTGCACGGCCCGGAGCCGATCGATGTCCTCACGGGTGAGAGTCCCGTCCGCCTCTCGGCGACGAAGGTCGGAGTCGAGTTCCGCCAGGCGTTTCAACATGTCGCGGGCTTTCCCGTCGGCGTCGAGCCTGGCTTTCGCTTCCCTGAAGAGGGCGATGGGCTCGGACAGCTCCAGCGACGCAGCGAGCTCCTCGGCCGCCGAACGGAGCGCCGGTGGGATGGTGTCCAGCGTGCTCATCTCGCTCTCCTCAACCACAGCAGCTCGGCCGGCAGGCGGCGGCGAAGCCGAGGCCGATCTTGCCCGACAGCAGCTCGTCGATCGCCCTTGCCAACGTGGACAAGGCGGTCTGGGCCTCCAGGTACTGCGACACGGACGCCTCCGCCATCCATGCCTCCCTGAGCTCGTCGAGCTCGGCACGTTGCTCGGCGCTTGCCGCACCGAGCATCAGCATGGGCTGGAGCAACCGCTGCTGCTCCTGATAAGCCCACAGCGCCTCCTGACCCCGCTCGTCGTCGCGGAACCGGACATAGGCTTCTTCGAAGGCCTTGTACTCGGGCGTCTCGGCGAGCGCCGCGGCGAGGTTCCTGGCCGCCCGTTCCACGTCGGAGCGCCAGGCGGGCTCCTGCGCGACCTCCTCGGATGCCATCTCGCGGATCTGGGTCATGCGTTCGCCACCTCCAGACCGAGCATCTCTTCCCCGAGCTCGCCCAGGAGGTTGAGCCCCTTCACCTCGTAAGGCAGGAGCGGGATCTCGAGGAGCGGAACGGGGAACCGCTCTCGCATCTCGCTCAGGTACCGCTCCTGCATGGTGCGACGAGCGCGCACGAAGGCCGCGCTCGCGTGATCGGCGGGGATGACGAGGTTCGCGACGACCAGACCCGGCTCGATCCCGAGCGTGCGCAGCTCCTCGACCATCCGGTGCGCCTCGACGATCGGGGTGGACTCGGGGTACATCACGTACGCGAACGTGCTCCGCTCCGGGTCTCGCATCATGTCGATGACCTCGCCGAAGTGCTGCTTGGCGACGTCGTCCGCGGCCGTGGTGTCCACCGAGGCGAAGACCTTGACGTCGAGCTGCTTGCTCCACTCCATGGGAAGCTCCAGGAGCCGGAGCGTGTGGCCGGTCGGGGCGGTGTCGAACACCACGACGTCCCAGTCTCCCTGTGAGGCGTGCTCGATGAACCTGTCGAACGCCGCGATCTCCTCGGTACACGGGGACTCGAGCTCCTCCGCCATGACGGCGATCGCCGGCTCCGGCCGGCCGCGCTCGCGTGCGTCGGTCAGGATGCGCGCCTTGTAGGCGTCGGCCGTAGCCTTCGGGTCGATCTTCGCCGCCCAGAGCGACGGGACCCCCTCGACCGGCGCGGCCTCGTCCCCGACCGGCGCGCCGAGCACGTCGCCGAGGTGCGCGGCCGGGTCGGTCGTCAGCAGCAGCGTTCGGTAGCCGCGGCGGGCGAGCCACACGGCCGTGACACACGAAGCCACGGTCTTACCGACGCCGCCCTTGCCTGCGAAGAAGATCGTGCGCCTCGAGCCGTTCGGGACGAGCCGAGTTCGCACGTCCGCGAGGTCGGACGCTTCCCCGTCGCCTCCCGTCGGCAAGACGTCAGGCGGGGCTGCCGGAGCCTGCCCGTCGAAGAAGATGCGTGCGACCACGCGCAGGCGTTCGACGCCCTTGATCTCTCCGGCCAGCAGCATCATGCGCTGCGATGGATAGGGGAGCTCGGCCTCCGTCCGTCGCAGGTACCGGGCCTGAAGCTCGGCTCGGTCGGCGAACAGCGGCTCGGCGAGCGCGTCGGGCGGGATGATCCCGTTCACGATCAGGTGGTGCGACCGGATGTCGAGCCTCTCGAGCTCGTCGATCGCCCGCCGCGTCTCGTGGATGGCGATCTCCTCCGGCTGGAGCACGAAGAAGAACGTCGAGAGGCTCGGATCCCGCAGGCTGCGCAGGGCCCGCTCGTACTTGGCCTTGGCGTCCTGGATCGCCGCAGCCGGACCGATGCACGTCTGCCCGCTTCCCTCGCTTGCGGCATCGATCGTCTGCGACCATTCGGCCGGCAGCTCGAGGAGCCGGATCGTGTGCCCGGTGGGGGCCGTGTCGAAGACGACCCGGTCGAACGCCCGGCCGTCGCCCGCCGAGGGCTCCAGGAAGTCGGTGAAGCGGTCGAAGGCGGCCACCTCCGAGGTGCAGGGGCCGCTCATCTGCTCCTCCATGACCTTCACCATCTGCTCCGGGAATGCCGCCCGGATCGGCGCCATCGCGTGGTCGATGTATTCCTCGGTCGCGCGGTCGGGGTCGATCTCCATGGCGAACAGGCCCGGCACGCCATCGATGGCCGTGATCCGGTGTCCGATGGGCTGCTCGAACACATCCGCCAGGTTGGAGGCCGGGTCGGTCGTGACGATCAAGGTGCGCTTGCCTTGCTCGGCGCTCCGGACGGCGGTGATGGCCGCCATGCTGGTCTTGCCGACGCCCCCCTTGCCGGAGAAGAAGGCGAACCGTGTGTTCGCCGGCTCAGCCATCGCTGCCCCCGTTCAGCGCCGCGCGAACCTCGGACGGCGCAGGGTACGCATTTGTCTTGATGACCCTGCTTCGCACGACCGTGATCGGAAGCGCGTCGAGCTGCCGCTCGCGCACGAGCGTCATCACCTCGGGATTGCCGAGGAAGGCCTGCGGGTCGCTCGTCATCTGGTAGCGCGCCACGCGATGGCCCTCCGCCTGCAGCTCGAGGACCATCTCGTCTACGTCGAGCAGCGTCTGGTCCAAGGTCGGACCGCAGAGCCCGGTCGAGCAGCACATCGGTGGGTCGAAGATCTCGATGTCGGCTTCCGCGGCTCTCGGCCGCGCGCCGACGCCGGAAACGTTCGAGGTCGTCATGGATAGCTCAACCTCCTACGGGGACGTGGCCACCGAACTCCTGGATGTGGCCGCGGTACATCTGGGGCCGCAGGTCGCGCGGCGGGGCTGGATACGGCCCGGATCCAGGAGGTGGCTTAGCCGGCGCCCCAGCTTGCGCAGGACGCGGGGATCGATCGAGTAATAGACCCAGCGAGCGTCGAGGGGGTCGCGCTCGGCCAGAATCAGTCCGGCGTCTCGCAGCACGCCGAGATGGTGCGAGACGAGGTTCGGCGCAACGCCAAGCGCGTCGCCAAGGTCGCAGTTGCACTGAACCCCTCGAACGATCAGCTCGAACAGCGCGAGACGCTTCGGATCGGCGAGAGCCTTGAGCGAAGCGGACAGGGATCCCAGCCGATCCGTGTACGCGGGATCGGTCCCGCCAACATGCAGATGATTCAACATGTGTTGAAGTATATCAAGACTCTGGCAGGGGACCGGCCGGTGCCCTAGTGCGTTCGTCGGCCGGATGGGCGAGGATCTGGCCACTTATCTCGCACGTCGGAGCCAGCGTGTTGTAGATGGTTCCGAACTTCACGATGTTGCGGTGCAGGAGATCGACGCGGTGCGGCGGCTCGTCGGTCTCGATGTCCAGGCGGTAGCTGAACCTCACGATCCTGGGGGGCGTGTCCGCGCGTTCGGCGACCACCTTGACCCGGGCCGCACGGTAGCGGAACGGAAGCCTGTGGGAGAAACGCTCGACGTTCTTCAGGATGCACGCGGCGAGCGCCGCCGCGAGGAGGTCGGCGGGCCCGAACAGCGTCTCGCTCTGGTCGGCCGAGGAGTCGAGGGAGATCTGCGCCTCCCTGGTGGTGGCAGTCGAGACTCCGGGTCCTTTCGTCGCGGCCTCCACCTCGTACCGCAGGCCCTGCGGTGGGTCTCCCGCCGAGGGGCCAGCGCTCATCTCCCGTCGCCCCCGACGGCCAGCCGGACGAGCTCGATCGTGAGCTCCTCCAGACCTTTGGGGCAAGCCCGGTACTCGACCCGTCGCCCGCGCCGCGTCCCCTCGACGAGCCCCGCCTCCCGCAGGATCCGGAGGTGGTAGGAGAGCAGGTTGGGCGCCATGCCGAGCTTGGGGGCAAGCTCACAGACGCAGCTCGTTCCGCGGTGGAGCTCGCTCAGGATCGTGAGCCGCGCCGGGTCGGCGAGCGCGCGGAACCGTTCCGCTCGTGTCGACGATGGTTCGGCCGATATTTCAGTCGTTCTTAGGACGTCCATATCCGTCAGTCTAACAGCGGACGGATCCACCGCCGGTCTGCCGAACGGCCCACATCGTGCGTAACCGCTGGTCGAAGGGCCTGCCGAAGGGAGGTCGGGTGCCCCCGTCCGGGCGGGCTCGGCAGGTGGGAAGATGCCACTGCGGGGAACCATCGACCAAGAAGCACTGGAGGATGGACGTTGGATCCATGGGTCCTGCCGGCCCTTGCCGCACTCGTCGTCTGGTCGATCCAGCGGGTCCTCACGAAAGCCGCGCTCTCGACGCTCACGACGCCGCAGTTCTACCTGCTGACCGCGAGTCTCTCGCTCCCCGTCTACCTTCCGATGCTGATCCTCGACCCTTCACCGGCCTCGGCCTTCGTCCCGGCCCTCGGCGTGTCCCTGTTCATGGCAGTGGCGTTCGGCGTGACGACGGAGGCCCTTCGGCGCGGGCCGATCGGCAAGGTCTCGCCGATCACCGGCGTGTCGCCCGCGCTCACCGCGGCGCTTGCGGTGCTCTTGCTCAAGGAGCAGGCTCCAGCCATCCGTGTGGCCGGCATCGCGCTCGCCGTCGCGGCCGTCGTTCTCCTCGGCTACCGCAAGGGGGACGAGGCCTCGCGTCGAGGATGGCTCGGCCTCACGTTCGCGTCCCTCTTGCTCCAGGGGCTGGGCGCGTTCCTGGCCAAGATGGTCGTCACGGGCTCGGGACCATCCGCCTTGCTGGTGACGAGCGCGAGTGTGCAGGTGGGGATCGGCTCGATGCTGCTACACCGTTCCGGTGGGTCGTTCCCGCGCCCGACGACGCGGCTGCTCCGCTGGACCTTCGTCGTCCTGGTCCTCGCCGCGCTCGCGACCATCGGGTATCTGTGGGCGCTATCGATCGGTCCGGCCTCCGCGGTCGTGCCGCTCGTGTCCACGAGTCCCGCACTCGCCGGCGTCGTCGGCGCGTACGTCCTGAAGGAGCCACGATCGACAGCACAGCATGTGGGTGTAGCGCTCGGCATGTTCGCTGCCCTGTTACTCGCCCTCTCCGGCTGAGAACCGGATCCAGGTGCACGAGCAGATCCGAGGATCGAGATGGGCCCGAGCGCCTCAGTCTTGGTCTCTAGGCTGCCCCGCCGGCGGCCTGGTGCTCGGCTTCAGCTTCCTGTGGGCGCCGGCGATCGGCTACATCCTGGCCCACACGTTTCTGCACGATCACCAGCTCGCCCTCAGCTTCCTGCTGGTGATGGTGGTGCCGTGCTCGAGCATGAGCGTCGGCTACACCGGGTTCACCAAAGGCAACATCGAACTCGCCACGCTGGTCGTCTCCGCGAGCTTCCTCGTCGCCGTGGCGGCCGTGCCAGCCCGGATGTCGCTGTTCGCGAGCCACTACCACGTGCCGATCCCCGTCGGCGAGATGCTGCGCACCATCGCCACCGTCCTGGTGGACCCGATGATCCTCGGGGCCCTCACCCGCCTGTACCTGGAGCATCGTCTCGGCATGGACGGCTTCAAGCGCCTTCAGTCGGTCTTCCCGTCGATCTCGCTGATCTCGATGTTCGCCCTGGTCGCCCTGATCTTCTTCGCTAAGACCGGGCTGATACTGGACCGGTGGACCACGGTGCTGCCGATCGTGGTGCCGATCGGGCTCTACGTGATCCTCAGCCTCGCCATGGAGACCTGGATCAATCACCGCCTCGGGTTCTCCTACCGGGACCACATGGCGATGGTGTTCGCCGCCTCCAGCTCGAACAACAGCACGGCGATCGCGATCGCCACCCTGGCCTTCTCCCCGCTCGTCGCGGTGCCGGCCGCGACCGCGCCCATCGCCCAGACGCTGCTCATGTTTCCTGTACGTGCGAGCCCCTGAGCAGAAGCCCGCATCGGAGGCCGTGGTGGTACCGATACGGCCGCGTCGGTACCCTATCGATCCCTGCTCGAGCGCCGCTCCTGCACCCGGACCGGCGTGTCTACCAGATCGAGATGCCGAAGTACGCGGTGATGAACTTGATCGAGACGTAGAAGAAGTAGACGCCGAAGATGAGCTTGAGGGTGGTGGGCTTGAAACGCTTGATGACCGCGGCGCCGATCTGCGCTCCCACGATCGTGCCGCCGGCCAGCAGCGACCCAGCAGCGATCGCCACGTACCCCTGCGCGAGCTTGATGCCGCCGCCGACGATGGCCAGAGGGATCATCGTGGCCAACGATGTGCCCATCGTCAGGTAGACCGGCGCACCGAACAGGTAGATGAGGCCCGGCACCAGAGCGTAGCCGCCGCCGAGGCCGACGATGCCGGTAAGCACACCGATCACGGCACCGAAGACCGCCCAGCCGAGCCTGTGGGGGGTCATGGTGGGGCCTTCCGCGACGACCCTCCCACCGTGCAACCCCACTCCCTCCCAGATCATCCGCACGGCCGGCCAGAGGAACGCCAGACCGAGGACGAGGCCCAGCACCGCGGCACGGTTCGACAGCAACACGAACAGCCACGACCCGCCGATGACGCCGAGGACCCCGAAGCCACCCAAGAAGCCCGTCGCCCTCTTGTCGAGGTTGCCTCGCATCAGGTGTCCGTAGCCACCAGAGATCGCCGTGAAGATGACCGCGAAAAGGGTCGTACCGACCGCGATAGGGGCCGGATAGCCCATCCAGAAATGGATGCTTGGAAGCATGACGCTGCAACCGCCGGTACCGATGAGCCCACCCAGCAGTCCGGCGGCCAGGCCAACGACCACCAGGAGTACTCCCTCGGTGACCCCGATGTGCGGCAGAGCCTTGTCGGACTGCACGCCGGTCGCCAGGGCCCAGACTGCGACCGCGGCAACGACCACGAGGAGAGCCGCGCTTGGTGCGTACTTCTTCCACAGACCAGGCGCGGAGCCCGGCGATGGTGCACGTGCGGGCTCGGCCACTCGTTCTTCGGCGGACCCCATGTCTGCTCCTTTCATGAGGCTGTGCGATGGCGGGACGATCCGGGTCGCGGAGTGGTCGGGATCAGCGGCGACGCCGATCCGCAGAGCACCCCCTGCACCGTCGGGTCCTCGATCATCGTCGCCACGCAGCGCATCAGCGTGAGCACGCAAGGCGTGCGCACGCGGTACAGGACCTGCTTCCCGTTGCGGCGACTGGCGAGCACACCCGTCGTCTTGAGCTGCAAGAGATGGCGCGAGATCGTGGACAGGTCGAACCCGAGGAGGGCCCACAGGCCCAGCACGCTGCGTTCCCCGCCGGCCAGGCTGGCAACGATCGCTAGTCGGGTGGGATGCGCAAGGGCCTTGAACACGAGCGCCTGCTGCTCAAGAGGATCCTCGTCGAGGGGACCGACCGACGGCTTCGCTTTGCGCATGACGTCGCCTTTCTCGCGGTGACGGACGCCCGATCGCTGTAGAAGCTGAGGGCGTATGTTTGCGATATTAGCCAAACGTGCAAACGACCGTCAATCCCGGCGGCCGGTCTCGTCCTGCTACACTGGCGTCGTGAATCGCTCAAGAATCCTTGATAGGTCGGCTGTTCCCGCCAAGCGCTTCAATGCCCTTGCCGATCCGGCCCGCCTGGCGATCCTCGGCGAGCTGCGCTCGGGAACCCGCTGTGTGTGCGAGCTCCAGGCAGACCTCGACATGCCCTCCAACCTGCTCTCCTACCACCTGCGGATCCTGCGGGAGGTAGGCCTCGTCGCCGGTACGCACCGAGGTCGCCGGACCGAGTACCGGATGCGGGTGGAAGGCCTCGATGCGCTTCGGCGACAGGTGGACGAGCTCGCGGCCCCGGGGGTCCGGCGGTGAGCGCGCCCGTACGCCCGACGGAGAGAGCGCGCGTTCAGGAGACGAAGCGCCCTCAGGTCGACACCCAACTCTGGCTCGGCCTGGCGGTCGCGTTGCTCCTGTGGGTGGTCCTTTACCGCGTGAACGGCCCGTTCTGGAACTGGCTCCTGTTCCGAACGATCGGACTCGACCCCGACTCCCGCGTGGGCGAGACGATCCGTTTCTTCGTGTTCGACACGACGAAGATCCTGCTGCTGCTCGCGGGGATCATCTTCGTCGTCACGATCCTGCGTTCGTTCATGAGCATCGAGCGCACCCGCGCGCTCCTCGGCGGCCGGCGCGAGGGGCTCGCGAACGTCGCGGCCGCCGGCCTCGGCGTCGTCACCCCGTTCTGCTCGTGCAGCGCGGTGCCCGCCTTCATCGGGTTCGTATCGGCCGGCGTACCGATCGGCGTGACGCTGTCGTTCCTGATCTCGAGCCCGCTCGTGAACGAGGTCGCGCTCGTGCTGCTCTACGGCATGTTCGGGTGGCGCGTCGCCCTGCTCTACGTGTCCGCGGGCCTCTTCATCGCGATCGTCGCCGGCTACGGGCTCGGACGGATGCACGTGGAGCGGTGGGTCGAGCCGTTCGTGTTCGAGACGAAGGTCGGCGCTGCGCCCCCGGGCGCCTCCATCCCCTGGCGCGAACGCGTCCAGATGGCGCGCGACGAGGTCGTGAAGATCGTCGGCAAGGTGCTCCCCTACCTCCTCATCGGGATAGGGGTGGGCGCCGTGATCCACGGCTGGGTGCCGGAGGACTTCTTCGCACGGGTAGCGGGTCCCGGCAATCCGTTCGCGGTTCCGTTCGCCGTGCTGATCGGGATCCCGCTGTACTCGAACGCGGCCGGGGTGCTGCCGCTCGTGGAGGCGCTGTACGCGAAGGGACTCGGGATGGGGACCCTGCTCGCCTTCATGATGGCCGTGGTCGCGCTGTCGCTCCCCGAGATGATCCTGCTCCGGCGGGTGCTGAAGCCCAAGCTCATCGCGGCGTTCATCGGCGTCGTGGCGGTGGGGATCCTGCTCGTCGGTTACCTGTTCAACGCTGTGCTCTAGGCACTGTGCTCCAGGCAAGGAGGTCCTGATGACGACCGAGATCCGGGTGCTCGGCCCGGGATGTGCGAAGTGCCAGAAGCTTCTCGAGAACACGAAGGAGGCCGTAGCGGCGCTCGGGCTCGACGCGAACGTCGAGGAGATCCACGACGTTGCGGAGATCGTCGCCCGCGGGGTCCTGTCCACGCCCGCCCTGGTCGTGAACGACGAGGTCGTGATGGCCGGGCACGTCATGTCCGTGCCGAGCCTGCAGAAGCTGCTGTCCGAGGCCGGATAGCGAGGGGGACGGATGACCGAGCGGTCGACCTCGAAGGGCACCCGTCTCCTGGAGAAGCTCGAGGACTTCCACCTGCTGCCGTTCTTCGTGCTCTTCAGCATGGCGGTAGGGATCGCGGTCGGGAAGCTGCTGCACATCTCCGACTTCGAGCTCACGCCGCCGATCGACGCGATCAAGGCGATGGCCCGGGGAAGCTTCGACCTGAGCGTCCCGAACCTCATCTCGCTCGGGGTCCCGATCGGGCTCTTCGCGATGATGTACCCGGCGATGACGAACGTCCGCCTTGACGAGGTCGGCCAGGCCTTCCGCTCCCCCCGCCAACTCGGGGTCGTCGTGCTCTTCAACTACTTCGTGGCGCCGTTCCTGATGCTGGGGCTCGCGAACCTGTTCGTGAGCGACCCGGAGCTGCACACCGGGCTCGTGCTCTACGGGCTCGCTCCCTGCATCGCGATGGTGATCATCTTCACGTTCCTCGCGAAGGGCAATACCCCGATGGCGCTCGTGCTCGTCTCGATCAACTCCGTCATCCAGATGATCCTCATCCCCGTGTACGCGAGGCTGCTGATCGGCGACGTGAGCTTCGACGTGTGGGTCGTTGCCGAGAGCGTGATCCTCTACCTAGGTCTCCCGCTGATCGCCGGCGTACTCACGCGCCGCCTGGTGACCCGCAGGCGAGGTGAGGAGGGGATGGAGCGCCTGAAGCCTCTTCTGAACGCGGTATCGATCCTGGGGCTGCTCTTCACGCTCATCGTGATGTTCTCGCTGAAGGGCGACCTGATCCTCGATCGGCCGATCATCGTCCTCCAGATGGCCGTTCCCATGACGCTGTTCTTCGCGCTGATGTTCTTCGTCGTGCTCTTCGTCGGATCACGGCTCCGGTTCTCCTACCGGGACGCCGTCGCCGTAGCCTTCAACTCGACGGGACGCGACTTCGAGATCGCGATCGCCATCGCGATCACCGCGTTCTCGCCGACGGTGGCGCTCGCGACCGTCGTGGGACCCCTGATCGAGGTGCCGGTCATGCTCACGCTGGTCTGGGCGGCGATGCGGCTCCGTTCGAGACTCTTCGACATCATCGACGTGGAGGCGGAAGCAGCGACTGAGTCGACCGCTGATGGCAGTTGACTAGCTGATGGCGTGGACCCGTTTTCGGGAGGCCGATCAGCTATCTATCATAGTCTGCGGCTCCAGTTTCTGTAGTCGGGGTCCGCTTTGCGCCGGCCAACAAGCAGCCGATCGAGCCGAGGCGCCCAAGGCAACCCCGATCGGGATGACGCGGCAGGTCTTGTGCGCCGCGCGACGGAAGGAGGGTCACGCTGAAGGCCCATACGGTCATCGACGCAGGCACCTGCGGGCTCCGAACCACGGTGGCGGCCGATTCCCCAGACAGCCGCCACGTCACCTTCGCCATCGAGACGGACTGTGATGTGGTCGGCAAGCTCGTCGCCGCGCTCGAGGAGCGCCAACCTATCGACGTCTACGGCGAGATCGACAAGCGCAAGGAGAGCGTGATCCTGGCGACGGTACTCGAGACGCTGGCAGAGTGCCGCAAGAGCTGCGCCGTGCCGCTCGGGATCTTCAAGGCCATGCAGGTGGTCACCGGGCTGGCACTCCCGAAGGACGTCCACATCGAGGTCGTCGCGGACAAGGGTGACACCGAAGCATGACCCCGCACGGCTCTTTCGGGACGCTCCCGCCGCCGTTCAACGAGAGAGGATCAGAGATGGAAGACAGTACGAAACCGACCCCCATGGACATCTTGCGTGCCACGGTCCCTGAAGGTGCGAAGACCTATCTGGACCATAGAGCCGCCATCATGGAGAACCCGGAGCTCCAGGCGGTGCCGACGAAGTACAAGCTGCTCGTGGGCATCGGCGTGGCGGCGGCGCTGCAGTCGAGCACCTGCACGCTGATGTGGACCAAGCTGGCCAGGCAGGTCGGCGCGACTCAGGCCGAGATCGCCGAGGCGATCCTCGTGTCACGCCTCATGAAGATGGCGACCGTCAACGACACCGCCGCGGACGCTCTGGTCTGGCTGAGCGACAACGACGATTAGAGTGGCCACGTCGCGCAGAGGGGGGGATGCTTGCTCTGAGGGATCACCCGCCGGTCGGCGCGATCTCCGCAAGCAGTGCTCGTACACGGCGGTCGATCTCGTCGCGGATCGGGCGGACCTCATCCAGCGACTTCCCGGCCGGGTCGGGCAGATCCCAGTCCAGGTACCGCTTGCCCGGGAAGACGGGGCATGCGTCGCCGCAACCCATCGTGATCACGACGTCGGTCTCGCGCACCGCCTCGTCGGTCAGACCCTTCGGCCGCTCCGCGGAGATGTCGATCCCGACCTCGCGCATCGCCTCGACGACCGAGGGGTTCAGGGTCTCCGCGGGCATACTGCCCGCCGAGCGCACCTGCACGCGTCCGCCGGCGTGCCGTTCCATCAGGGCGGCCGCCATCTGGCTCCGCCCCGCGTTGTGCACGCAGACGAACAGGACGGTGGGGGCGTCGCTCACGGCTTCGTCGCCCGGACGATCGCCCCGAACATGCCGGCGGTGACCTCGTGGGTCGGCGTCACACTGACGCCCACGAACCCGGCGCGTGAGAGCTCGCGCTCGTACTCCTCGAACGACAGTGCTCCCGCGATGCAGCCGACGAAGCTCCCACGCTCGGCGCGCTGCTCCGGCGTGAGGTCGTTGCGCGCAACGACGTCGCTGATGCCGATCCGGCCGCCGGGCTTCAGCACGCGCGCCATCTCGTCGAACACGCGCGGCTTCTCGGTCGACAGGTTGATCACGCAGTTCGAGACGATCACGTCGATGCTCCCGTCGGGCAACGGCACGTCCTCGATGTACCCCTTCAGGAACTCGACGTTGTCGATGCCGGCTTCGGCGGCGTTCCTCCGGGCGAGCGTGAGCATCTCGTCGGTCATGTCCAGTCCGTAGGCTTTGCCGGTCGGGCCGACGCGTTTCGCCGACAGGATCACGTCGATCCCACCGCCCGAGCCGAGATCGAGGACGGTCTCGCCCTCACGCAGCTCGGCCACCGCCGTCGGGTTCCCGCAGCCGAGGCTCGCGAGCGCCGCCGCGTCCGGCAGCTCGGCTCGCTCGGTGGCCGAGTAGTGCTCGGCGCCGAACCCCTCTTCCTCCTCGCAGCAGGAGACCGGGCCGCAGCCGCAGGAGCCACTCCCGACCACGAGAGCCGCCTTCCCGTACTTCTCCCTCACCTCTTCGCGTAGCTCGCTCATGTCGTCGCTCCCTCCAGGCGGAAGATCGTCCCGAGACGCGCGAGCGCCTCGCGGTCGATCGAGTAGTAGGCCCAGACCCCGCGCCGCTCGCGATCGAGCAGCCCGGCCTCGACGAGCTTCTTCAGGTGGAAGCTCACCGTGGGCTGCGAGATGCCGAGCGGCTCGGTGAAGTCGCACACGCACCGCGGCTCGTTGTGGTTCGCGAGCAGGTTCACGATCCGGACCCGGTGCGGGTCGGCGAGGGCCTTGAAGACCCGGGCGGTCGTCTCGGCCTCCTCGTCGGACATCCCCGTGGTCCCGAGCGGCGTGCAGCACGCCGCCGGCCGCTCCACCACCTCGAGCAGCTTCCTCATCTCCGACCCCCGGTCATGTATCGACGTTCATCGATCCAGAGTCTGCCAAAGGACATCGACGTTTGTCAATGCGTCTCGGGCCCGGTGCCCCGAGGCGACCCGCGGGCGTGGCAGGATGGAAGCCGTGGGGACCGAGCAGGAACACCTCGTCCGCGTCTACTCGACCGGGTCCATCACCGACGGGTACCTCGCCAAGGGGCGCCTGGAGGCCGAGGGCATCCCGGTCATGATCAAGGGCGAGGGCGAGGGCCCGTACCGGATGGGGCCCGTGTACCTGTGGGTCCCGGCGAGCCTCGAGGACCAGGCCCGCATGATCCTCGACGAGATCGCCGCAGGCACGGTCCAGCAGGAGCTCGAGGACGAGACCCGGACCGAAGGCCCCACACCCAACGACTAGCGGGCGCCGGCTCTGGCGCGGATCGTGTCCGTGAGCCAGAAGGCCGCGATGCTCGCGAGCGAGCCGACCCAGACCACGAAGGCGACGTCGGATGCCGCTTGCACGAACGCGAGGGAGATCGGGATCTCACCGAAGCCCGAGCGGCTGAGCAAGTAGAACCACGTTGCCTCAACTCCTCGGGCGGTCGCCCAAACGACAACCCCGATGACGAACGCTAGGCGAACCGGCGTCAGCCAGGCGAACGGGCCACGCGCCATCCGCTCGAGCTTCGCGTAGCGATCTAGCGCCACTGCGAGGCCCTCCGAGTCACCGGTGAACCGCGCGAGGGGTTCCTCGGGAGCGGGAGCATGGAGCCGCAGTACCGGCATCGGATCGCAGCGTCCTGGATCTCCTCCGCGCAGTACGGACAGCGTTTCATGCGCGCGAAGCGTAGACGGAACGGGTCGGCGTAGCGACACGCAGCCGGAGCGGCTACCGCTTGGAGTACTGCGGAGCCTTGCGGGCCTTCTTGAGGCCGTACTTGCGACGCTCCTTCTCGCGAGAGTCGCGAGTGAGGTAGCCCTCCTTCTTCAGGGCGGGCCGGAGCTCGGGGTCGATCTCGATCAGCGCGCGGGCGATGCCGAGGCGGACCGCCCCCGCCTGTCCCGCCACGCCGCCGCCCTCGATGCGGGCAACGACATCGAAGTCCTTCTCACGCCCGACCGCGCGGAGCGGCGAAGCCACGATCATGCGGTGGGCACGCGCCGGGAAGTACTCATCGAGCGCCCGGCCGTTCAACTGAAAGTTGCCGCTCCCCGGCACCAGGCGAACCCTGGCCACGGCCTCCTTGCGGCGTCCCATCGCGATCTGCGCCACCTGCTACTCCTCCTTCTTCGCCCTGCGGGCGGTGAGCCTCTTCGCCGTCGACTTCGCCGTCGCCTTCGCGGTCGTCCGCTTGGGCGTCGTCTCCTTCGCCTTGGCCGTCGTCTTCTTCGCCGCCGGGGCCTTGGCCGGCGCAGCCTTGGCGGCCGCCTTCTTCGCGGGCGCAGCCTTGGCGGCCGGCTTCTTCGCGGGCGCAGGCTTGGCGGCCGGCTTCCTGGCGGCCCGAGTCTTCGGCGCCTTCGGCTCGGGAGCGGCCTTCGGCTTCGGCTCGGGCAGGCCCTCCCACTTCGGGACCTCGCCGAGCTTCAGCGGCTGCGGCTTCTGCGCCCGGTGCGGGTGCTCGGGGCCGGCGTAGACCTGGAGCTTCTTCACCATCGCCCGGCCGAGCCGGTTCTTCGGGAGCATGCCCTTGATCGCCTTCTCGACGGCGTACGCTGGCTTCTCGGCGAGGAGCCTCGCGTACTTGATCTCGGTCAGGCCTCCGGGATAGCCGGAGTGCCGGTACGCGTACTTCGTCTCCAGCTTGCCTCCGGTCAGCCGGACCCCGGCGGCGTTCACGACTATGACGTGGTCGCCGGTGTCCATGTGAGGAGCGAAGATCGGCTTGTGCTTGCCGCGGAGGATCGCGGCCGCTCCGGAGGCCAGGCGGCCGAGCACCGCGCCGCTGGCGTCGATCACATACCAGCGCCGCTCGATGTCGCGCGGCCTCGGGGTGTAGGTCTTCATTCGTACGAAAGCCGGCCGGAACGGCCGGCACCCGATGCTACCTGCGGGTTTGCCCAAGCGTCAAAGCCCACCG
>Ga0315281_10000288_pt1 | contig 68243 bp, 59 predicted proteins | sample YL17G07_0_MG_FD_204540 | JGI IMG/M metagenome (GOLD analysis project Ga0315281, IMG submission 204540) | Sediment microbial communities from Yellowstone Lake, YNP, Wyoming, USA - YL17G07_0 | ecosystem: Environmental > Aquatic > Freshwater > Lake > Sediment | place: USA: Wyoming | collected...
GGGGGTGCCAAGACCGTCTAACATCAGGCCATGGTGAGTCCGTTTTCGACCGGCCACCGGGTCCGTTTTCAACCGGCCTTTACAGCACTCCAGGGTTTCGGTAAACACGGCGCCTTCAGCCTCGTTCAACTTGTACAGAAGCGGAACCGGATCGCTAACCGACGGAAAGGCGACCTTCTGCTTCTTCATGTCGTCGCCATAGAACTCCTGAATCTCACTACGAGTGCGACGGACCATGACGTACTTCAGGACACGCTCGCGCAGATCCAAGGAATTCTGTTCGACCGCGGCCAGGTATTGGTCGGCGTCGTCAAGGCGGTTGAGCCCCTTGAGCCGACCTCGGAGTCCCTCAAAGAAGGACTCGAGATTGCGTTGGCCTGGGATCGTGCTGTTGCGCGGCGGCTGAAACAGCTTCAACTGGCTGTAGATGTCATCCAGGGAGTTGTTATAAGGCGTTGCCGAAACAAGGATTACGCCCTTGCCCTGACAGATGCGGGTGAGGTGCTCGTAACGCTGAGTGGAATCGTTCCTGAAGCGCTGCGATTCATCGATGATTACGTACTTGTAGAAGTCGATGTCCTGCTCAAGAACCTCTTCGAGCTTGCCAATTGATACGCACTTGTGCCCAGGCACACCGAAGTCGCGGAGGACCCGCGGCCAGGAGCCGGGGCTTTCCTCGTCGAGCAGACTCGGCGGAGCGACGACGAGACACCGGCCATCGAGTTGTAGCGCAAGCAGCGCAGACATATATGTCTTGCCCAGGCCGACCACATCCGACATAAAGACGCCGCCGTATGCCTTAAGCATCTGCTGCGCGGTGAACACGGCATCTTCCTGGTAGCTCAGCTTCTTGAAGTTCCTCGGAAGGTTCGCCGGGTTTAACCGGGAGCGATCTCCAAGGTAGTCGCGGAAGTACTCCGCCAAGAACTTGAGATAGAGCTCATACGGAGTGAACTCCGCAAAGGGCGAATCCTTCTCAATCGTCTCGAGGATGGTCTCGTGAACGTCTTTGACGTCCACCCCCTGCTCCCAAAGTTCGTTGAAGCGGTAGAGGGCGTAGTCGTGATCCTCCGGTTCCCGAAGCAGCACATTGAATTCGAGATTGCCCTTGAGTCCGCTGTAGGAAAGATTGCTTGACCCCGTGATGACGTAGCCGTGGTCCAGACTCGGCTTCGGTGAAGCTGGCGTCATGATGTATACCTTCGCGTGGATATTCTGCTCGCGGTAGAGCTTGACCTGCAGCTTGCCGGACCGAATCCACTCGATGAACTTGCGCACGCCCTTCTCCACGTCAAGTGAGTCTTCGGCGAGCACAAATTCCGTTCGCATCATGCTGCCAAAGGTGGTCCTTATCTCTGCCGTGGAGGGCGGGCCCACCGCCTCATTATCGTCGGCGACTTTGAGGAGCCCGTGGACGACTTGCTCGTTCTTGAGCCCGATGAGGATGCGAACGCTCTTTACAGTTTCGAGTGACTCAAAGATCTGGAAGAAGCCGCTGATAAAGAAATAGCCGACGAGACAGTCGAATTCCTCAGTCGTGGTCAGGATTGTCTTCAAGGCCTCGGCGAGCGTGTTCTCGCCCTGATTAGTTAGGAACTTCTTTGGCGTAGGGGGCTGATTGTTCGGTGTCATCACCAAGCTGCTCCAAGCGACTGCCCCGCCGAGACGATTGCCGGTGAGGACCATCGAGCAGTCTAAGGCGTAGCCAACCAGGAACGCCACCTTGTGACGAGGGACGCGGTGACTTGCCGCCCGGATTTCGGACCTGGCCGCAGCCTCGTTGAAATCAATGGCCGTCGCATGCTATTGGCCCCCACTCAGTTCGGGTTGTTCGCCGGGAGCAGCGGACCTCCAACCTTGTCTGCTAGTTGTGCCGGGACCTTCCCTGGTGCGCCAGCGCGAGCAAAACGGTCAAGCGGACCCAGCGCCATCATCCGATAGCCGATCGAAGTTGGATCGCTCACGTCGAGCGCCAGTACGAGCGCCTCTTCCGCGCCAGCCTCCAACGCCTGCTCCATGGCCCCATCCATCCGCGTGCGGGCTTCCTCGCGCGACAAGTCTTTGAACAGAAACAGCACGAGCCCCCGAATCTCCTGGGGTGGCCCGTAGGTTGCCACCAAGAACTGCGGTTCCAAGGCACCGGACCTCACTCGGTCCCTTGTTCTCCTGTACTTGGAGGCAATCTTCCGCTGCCTTCCCAGCGGGGCAGCCAGAAGAATCATTGCGGCGTCGGACCAATAGGGGAATCCACGCGCCTCAAGTATCGAGATCAAGTCACGGAAGAACGGAGTCATCTCACGTTCCGGCTTGGTCTCCACGACACCCCTCAACCGAGACATGAAGTAGCGGTCGATGTCTTTGGACAGTCCTGCCATCAGAATCCGGTCGCCATCGGCTTCGAACTTGCCCAAGTCGAAACCGGTATCCGTGTACAACGCTAGGAGGTCTGTCTCGTCGCCGACGAACTCAGCGCGGCGCTCCAGATCCGCACGGCGTCGAAAGTAGAAGATCCGCTCAAGCGGAGAGCGGAGGAGATCGAGAACGGTCTCGAGATCAGCCACGCTCATGCTCATGTTGAGACGAACCCCGTCAGGAACGAAGCCCCCATCCTCAAGCAACCGCGTACTTGCCGACAGCGCTGCGAGAGTGTCTAGGGTTACCGACAGCGGCAAGGCGCGAAGCGCTCCCGTGGAGTCAATCTCATTTACGACACCGCGCCGGGTCTTCAAGGCAATTGGTGCCTCCTGCCGCAGAAGGTGGTCCGCAAACCTCTGCGCCTGGAGCGACGACTCCGTCAGGAGCTCGTCCACATCAGATTGCAGGCTGCCCTCCGCACCTCGCCGGGCGGCCGGAAAGACTCGGCCACCCTTAGCCTCAATCACGATGAACGTTGAGTCGAAACGAATGAGGATGTCATTCTCATACTCGACCACCCCGTCGTCGCCATCTTCCTCCCAGATTGACCCCCGCCACACCTCCCCGCCCTCAAAGTAGATCTCCACAAGCCGCCGGATCTCAGCTTCCAGGAATTCGGCTCGCGAATTGAAGTAGTCGTCACGCTCAGTATCGGACAACAGCTCTTCGAATAGCGGCCAAGAAAAGCTATGAGGGAGAGCAACAACAGGCAGGAAGTATTGATCGTCGTCCAGCCGAACGATGGGCTTCGTCCAGACAGGATTCCCGAGGAAGAAGTGTTCGACATTCGCCGCCTTGAGACTGCCCCACTGCAGCGACCACCCATCGAGCACGCCGGCCAAGCGTGCGTGGTCCACCCCGCCCGGGTATGAGTCGGCAAAGTCCTTCGTGCTGAAGATGAAGACTTCCGAGAGGAGGAGATCGCTGTATGCAACAAGCCAAATGCGGGCTTGTCCGATGGATCCGCCGTCCGCTTCCAGAAGGGCGACCGTCTGTTCTAGTTCGCCAACGACCTCAAACCCAGCCCAAAGCGCCTCCACTGCAGTTCGAATCGAATTTGCCGTCAGCACGGGCCTGACCCGATCCAGGTGAGCATTCACCCGTTCCTCGACCTGGCGCTCAACCCCAAGGAACATCTCGAATAGACCTGCGACGGTCACACCCAGCCGCTGCTTCATCCGCCCGTCCAAGGGTTGAAACGCCGCGGAGACTATCCGTCGAACTTGGTCCTCGTACCCCCAGTTCCGGACGGTTTGGGTTTGACCCCGAATGTCTTCGATGAGCAGCCACCGCTCCAGCGAATCCTTCCGCTCAGCGACCTCTCCAAACCTCCTGAGGAAGAAGCTGTGAGCTACCGAGTCCAAGGCCTCGAAGACTTCGGCCATGTCGCGTGGATTGAGGGGCCGAAGTTCCTCATTCGGCTCAGCCGCAAGCAGAAGCGCCTGGAGTAGCTCGACATGGTGCTGAAGAATCGGTCCGTCATTCTGTGAGATACCCGAGTCGCTCTCGAACGACATCAGCCCTTTCACGCCGAATCCTGACAAGAGACTCACGGGCTCAACTTCCGTGGCCAGAGAACAAACTCGCTCGAGTGAGCTAGTAAATCTCACTTTCTCCTCTTCGCCGATCGCGATGGCCGCCCGCTTCCTCTGATCTGGCGAAAGGGAAGAGAACGGATTGCTAGTCGCGCCGTAGAAGTACTTCGAGCCCGGCGGTCCGGTTGCCTTCGGCGTCCCCGGCCGCTTCGCCTTCCTCTTGCGTTGCTTCTTATTCACAAGCCAAGCGTAGCCGCCGACAATGACAAGCTGCGCAGGAGCTCGCAGGCGCCAATGCCGCCACAAAACGCGCGACGGTTTTGTGCCCAGGCGGGGAAAGGGCCTCCGGAGGCGATCATTCTCCACTGGAGCCCGGATCGAAAACAGGGCCTCTACGCTGGGTAAACTCGCCTGAGAAACACGAGCCCCCGTAGCTCAGTGGATAGAGCGATGGTTTCCTAAACCGGGTGTCGCAGGTCCGATTCCTGCCGAGGGCACCAGACACTTGTCGGACGCCTGGATCCGCCACTGCGACACCGAGCGGCCAGCGCCGGGAAACATGGCAGTATCCACCGATGAGGGTCACCAGGATGAAGCAGCTGGACGCCGGCGTCGAGGATGTATGGTTCCTACTCGTTGACTGGGAACGACAGGCGCGATGGATGGGTGATGCCGACTGGGTCCGTGTGGAGGGACCCCGCGAGGGCGTCGGCGTTTCGCTTTCGGTGAAGACCCGCATCTACAACATCCCCGCGTTCACCGAGAGGTTGGAGGTCATCGAGTGGGGACCCCCGAGTCGTCTCGTGATCGCCCACCGCTCTCTGGTCGAGGGGACCGGCACTTGGACCCTTGAGCCGTCCGGCGACGGGTGCCGGTTCACTTGGACCGAGGACGTGACGCTGCCCGTGGTCAGAGACCTGGTGGCGGGTATCTATCGTCCGTTCCTGGCCAAGATGATGGAGGCATCGATGGCGCGGCTGGCGGACATGATCGCACCGAAGGGCTAACGCGAGACCAGCTCGACCGGGTGTCGCAGGTCCGATTCCTGCCGAGGGCACTGCCTAGAAGTTGTGTCGTGCGATTTATTCTTGATTGCACGACACAACTTCGTTACCATATCCCCATGAGCCCGCGAGGAAGACCTACCAGGGAGGCCCTCTACCGCCAGCTCGCTGACCAGATCGCCGAGCTTAGGGAGCGACTTGGCGGGCTCCCCTCCCCTGACGAAGCCGAGGACATATGGGGTGACATCTGGCTCCAGGAGGCCCATAACTCCACCGCCATCGAGGGCAACACGCTGGTGCTACGCGAAGTCGAAGCCCTGCTCGCTGAGGGCCGGGTTGTCGGCAACAAGGAACTGGCCGAATACATGGAAGTGCGGGGGTACGCCGAGGCGGCTCAGTGGGTGTACGCGCACGGCCTTTCAGGCGACGTCCGCGCCTCGATCACGCTGCGCGATGTCCGAGAGATCCACTCGGTGGCGATGAGACAGGTCTGGGATGTGTCGCCGCACCCGGCAGCGGAGCCGGAAGAAGGTCCGGGTTCGTTCCGTCGTCACGACATCAAGCCATTCCCCGGAGGCATGAGCCCCCCAGACTGGACCGACGTCCAGCCTCAGATGTCCGACTGGATCAAGGACGCAAACAAGCTCTCTCACCAGGATGTCGCGATCCCCGAACAGATCGCACAACTGCACGCTCGCTTCGAACAGATACATCCCTTCCTCGACGGCAATGGACGCGCGGGCCGACTCGTCATGAACCTGCTCCTTCTTCGTCGTGGGTTCCCGCCCGCGATCATCCGAAAGCGAGATCGCGTTCGCTACCTCACCTATCTGAGGAAGGCCGACAGCGGCGACCCCGGACCGCTCGCAGAACTGATCGCTCGCGCGGCGATGGACGTCCTGCTTCGCTTCGTGGTTCCGGCGGTCGCCGGGCCCGCTCGACTAGTCCCGCTCGCCTCCCTTGCCGACGGCGATCTCTCCGTCCGGGCGCTGCGCGCTGCCGCCGAGCGAGGGCGGCTCAAGGCGCAGCGAGATGACGGGGGCCAGTGGCGGAGCACGAAGGCTTGGGTCGCGCAGTATGGGAAGGACCGGCACAAGCGCATGACTCCCCCACCACGCGTTTCCTGAACCGGCCTGGTCGAACCCGGATCACAGGATCTCGATCGAGGACTGCAGGAGACCGAACGCGCTAACCAATGCAGTAGCTAGCAGTAGCGCGCGACCTGTCCAGGTAGCGGAAGGCGATCGCCAAACGTCGACGGCTCGAGGGGAGGTGTGTGCGATCCATCGAATGCCGGCCGCAACCAACAGAACGGCGACGCCGAATATCAGCGCCAACGCAAGCGGGGACAACCCGACGATCCACCCGTATCTGGTTCTTCGGATCAGGGAGCCTGCTCGAAGGAACCGCTCTGTCATCAGCGGCATGGCCAGCCCGTAGAGGGCCGGGATCGCGACGAAGAACGCCACGGCGAGCGGCAGGGGCGAGAGTCGGGTGAAGTCCCTCCCGTCGGGATGGATGATGCCGTTGCCTCCCACCAAGGCGAAGTAGGCAACCATGACGGGGATCCTCGCGGGCGAAGGGATCCACCCACGCACGATCAGGTAGAAGACACCACCGAGGATGCCCAACCCAACCGAAACACCAAGCAGGAAGAGGGTCTCGGAGCTGACGCGGCCGATGATGAACCCGTCGTCGGTCTTCACGCCCAAGACATCCGAACTGGAAGTCTGTCTCAGGACGAACATCGCAAGGCGCCCACCCACACCGCCGATAAGGACTCCTGCGATGAAGCCCGCGGACACGGCCGCCGCAAGGGTTGCCGCCGAGCGTTCGATGGGTGGCTCGTCCGACCCAGCTACATGGTCGATCGCCCCCTCCGTCATGGCCCTCTCCTTCCACACGGGGTTGGGAGTTACTCGATCGCAGAAGCCTACCTCCACGGAACGACGAGTTCCGCCGATCCGCACCACCTGAGACCGTTTCCTGAACCGGGTGTCGCAGGTCCGATCCCTGCCGGCACTACCTACTCACAGGAGGGCCCGGAGCTCCCGGAAGCGCTCGAGGACATGGTCGAACGGGGGGAACTCGCCGCCGGGGAAGAGTCGGCCACACTCCCTTTCGTACTGGGCCGCGAGTTGGTCGTGGAGATCGGCGGGCGGGAACAGTGCCGGGCTATCCCGAAACGACAGGCCGGCTGGAGGCCGGTAGTACTTAGGGAAGAAGCGCTTGCTCTTCTCGTCGTAGTCGTCTCGGATCTCGGCGTATTCGCGCGAGTTCAGCATGCCTTGAACTTCCGCCGTTCCAGCCAGGACATCCAGGTCCGCGTAGTGGCGGGCATCGCGGCCGAGCGACCCCCCGCCTTCGATCACCTGCACCACCTTCCCGTGGATGGTGAACAGCTTCTCGACGAAGGTGCGGCGGAAGTGCAGGAGGGTCATGTCGAACGGTTCCAGGTCATCCGCCATGTCAAGCCGATCCTGATCCCGCAGGAAGTCGGCAACCAAAGAGGAGATCGGCCGCACCTCCGTAGGGAAGTCCCCGCTCTGAACTCCGGGCTCGAGCAGAACTGAGGAACTGATCCCTGGCAGATCGTCGAAGAGAGTCTCGTACGAGAAGTAGTCCTCTCGCGCCAAGCCACCGCTCGTGTGCCCGTCGTCACGGAGCCACGTCAGAGCCGGGTGTTCCGCCACCGTTTCAGAGAGCCGCTTGAGCATTCGATCCACCGCGTTCTTGCCCAGCGGTGGATCGAACTTCTCCGGATCGATGAACAGGTCGACGTCTTCTGAAAACCGGGTCGTGAGCTTCCAGCCCTTCGACAGGCTAGTGCCGCCCTTGAAGATCGTCTGGTCGGCGAGTTGCGCCACCACGATCCGCAGGATCTCCGTGACGTAGTAGTCCTTCTCGACGAATTGCTCGCTCACTCCCGACGTCGCGGCGGTGCGCACGATGATCTGTTCGAACTCTGGATGCTCGAAAAGCTTCACTTGGCCTGCCACTCGCGCGCGTGCCTGAGAGCCGAGAGACGGCCGAAGTCGAACCTGCTAAGAGGGTTGAGGCTGTTGCGAAGGCGGTCTAGCTCCTTCGACGGCTCGCCAAGTTCCTGGCCGAGCGCGCCGAGCATCGCTCTGACCCGCGGCGGTTCTGACAAGCCGGCGCGAGCAAGGCGATGGAAACGCCCATCCGCGGATGCCAGCTGCAGAAGACGCGCCGCGGTCTCCTCTGGCGAGAGATCGCTCGAATCAGCACGGTCTCGCAGCGTTTCGAGGATCGCGCCTTCTTCGGCCGACAGATGAGCGCGCTGAGGAGAACGCCCCGTGTGCACGATCGCATCCTGCAATGCCCTTGGGCGCGCAGCGGCCGTAGTCGCGTACTCGGCCCGCCCGGGATTCTGGGTCGATAGGCCGAGGGCGTTGGCAGCGGTGAGCCCGGAAGGGTGGATCGGAGCGCGCGTTGTCGCCGCGGTTATGCCGCTTGAGGCAGGCATGCTCGGCCCGAAAGAGGTCGGCTGCGAGCGGTAGTAAACGCCCTTGCCGACGCGCTGAAGTTCGCCGGCTCGATATTGACGCGAGAGGGCGGCGGCCACGGCCGACGGAGGAAGTCCGGCGAAATCTGAGTGGCGCCAGAACCGCGCGCCCCCGCGCTCGACCATGCGCCGAACGGATAGGGCCGTACCGCTCTTGGCCCGGGGTCGCGAGGGTTCCTGAAGTGTCTTCATGCCCCAAGGCTAGGTCTTGAGTGTGTAATATGTCAAGTTTGCAGCTGAGATAACATGTCTCCACGTCAGTCGATGTGCGCGCTTCCTTCTCCAGACGGGCATCCTATGGAGGTGGTCTGACAGACCTGGCAGACCACCTAGAACGAAGAGCTGTGGGGACTTCCTTCTCCACGCGGGCATCCTATGGAGGCCGTCTGACAGAACTAGTCCAGATCTCCGTGAACGATGCGACCGCGGATCGGGGCGGGGAGCTGCAATACAGGTCCCACATCGGCGGGCGCAAGTTGAGATGTCATCTCTTTCCACATGCGCTCGACGTCTGCGGCGTCGAACCGACGGAACCCGGACCCCGGAAGGCGAACGGCGCGAAGCAGGCCACGCTTCTCCCAGTTGCGAACGGTGTTCTCGTGCACTCCCAGCTGCTCGGCTGTCTGGCGAACGTTGAGGAACTTGGCCTGGGCCATCTCTCACCTCCCTGCCGGCGAGTCTAGGTTCACCGAGTGGACTTTGTCCACTTTATGGACTTTGGGCGCCACCGAACCCGGGTCACAGGATCTCGATCGAGGACTGCAGGAGACCGAACGCGCTGGCCCCTGCCGTGGCTAGCAGCAGCGCGCGACCTATCCAGGTGGCGGAAGGCGATCGCCAAACGTCCACGGCTCGAGGGGCGGTGTGTGCGATCCATCGAACGCCCGCCGCGATCAACAGCACCGCGACGCCGAATATCAGCGCCAACGCAAGCGGGGACAACCCGACGATCCACCCGTATCTGGTTCTTCGGATCAGGGAGCCTTCTCGAAGGAACCGCTCCGTCATCAGCGGCATGGCCAGCCCGTAGAGGGCAGGGATCGCGACGAAGAACGTCACGGCGAGCGGCAGGGGCGAGAGTCGGGTGAAGTCCCTCCCGCCGGGATGCATGATGCCGTTGCCTCCCACCAAAGCGAAGTAGGCCACCATGGCGGGGATCCTCGCGGGCGAAGGGATCCACCCACGCACGATCAGGTAGAAGACACCACCAAGGATGCCCAACCCAACCGAAACACCGAGCAGGAAGAGGGTCTCGGAGCTGACTCGGCCGATGATGAACCCGTCGTCCGTCTTCACGCCCAAGACACCCGAACTGGAAGTCAGTCTCAGGACGAACATCGCAAGGCGCCCACCCACGCCGCCGATAAGGACTCCTGCGATGAAGCCCGCGGACACGGCCGCCGCAAGGGTTGCCGCCGAGCGTTCGATGGGTGCCTCGCTCGACCCAGCTACATGGTCGGTCGCCCACTCCGTCATGGCCCTCTCCTTCCACACGGGGTTGGGAGTTACTCGATCGCAGAAGCCTACCTCCACGGAACGACGAGTTCCGCCGATCCGCACCACTCTCGATAGTGTGACCTCGTGAGCGCCGATAGCCTGAGTCATTGTTCGCCTGACAACCGAACGGCCACTTCGGCGGTCACGGACCGCTGATGTGTATACCCGGCTGTCACGTTCTAGAGGCGATCCAGCCAACTCTCCACTCGACTCTTGATCGCTCCGACCCCTGACAAGAGGTTCGCCCGAGCGCGGAGGGTGCCTACTTGAACGAGGTCAGCCTCGATCAGGGCTCGCGCGAATGCGAAGTCCTTCTCGCGCCCCGCGACGAGCTTGGAGATGACGAGGTCGTGTGGGTCAAGACAGAAGGCCTGACTCTCTCCCGCCTCAGGATGGTCGAAGGCCACCAACCTTTCCCTCCAACCTTCTGGCAAGACGGCTGTCGATACGCTGACACCTTGGCCGTACACACCGAACTCCTCGTGGAACAGGGACACCTCCCCGATGTTGCCGTCCACCTTGTCCGACTTCACTTCTTCGGGATCATCCATGAACGCTACGTCGGCTTCGATCGAGCCTGTCGCCTCAGGTGGCAGTACCTCTTCGCCGAATGATCCGAGTATCGACTGACTGCCGAGGACAAGGATGTTGGGATCCCCGGTGATCACGCACGCCGACCGAAGTATGTGCGCGAGCTCGCTGCGCTTCATTGTCGCGCCTTCTTCTCTACGGAAAGGAACCCGGAAAGAACTCGCTGTCTCTCCTCCTCTGACAACACTCCGGCAAAGGGCGAGTTCTGTCGGAGGTCTCGAGCGAGGGGTGAAGGAGACGTGAGCGCTTCCAGGACTCCTCTCACGGGTCCGTCGAGCAACCTCGCCCACTCGGCTAGCCAACGGCCACCGGCTCCGCCTGGGTGAGCCTCCCTGAGCTTCACGAGGTTCTCCCTAGCCTTCGCCAGTACTGGCGCGGGGTCGGAGACCAGCTTGCCGGCGGTCGCGTGTCCCAACCAGAGGCTGCGATCCTGGTCTCGGGTCAAACGCTGGGTCCGGGTTCGAAGGGCTTCCACGTCAGCCAAGCGGACACGACGATGTCTGCCCGTGGTGAGGAAAGGCAGCTCGCCGCGATCACAGAGGTCCACGACGTGTTGCCGTGAGGAGCCGAGGACGCGTGCCGCCTCGCCCGTCGTGAGCAGTTCGTCCGGATCCCGGAGCAGCATCGAATCGATCGCGCTGACTCTCATGCTCGAAGCATACCAATATCCACAAATATCACTAGTATGCTGTATATCTCTGGTGTTTCTTGGGACTGTGGCGACCTTTGGGTCGCACGTCAGGTAGTTGACAGCTTACTCAGGCTTGTGAGTAACTTTACTCAGTACAATGAGTGACTCGGACAAGACCCCTGTCTTCGAACGCCCAGCCCTCAAAGGGTTAGTGGCGCGTCTCCGGGAGCCGCGGGGGTTCATCCAGGTGCTGGCCGGCCCTCGCCAGGTGGGTAAGACGACCATGGCGCGCCAGGCCATCAAGAAGATCTCGGCCCCTGCACATCTCGCCTCGGCCGACGAGGTCGGCCTGCGCGACCCGGCTTGGATCGCCGCGTACTGGGACCTGGGGCGATTGCTCGCGAAGCAGGGGCGTCAGGGCGCGATCCTCGTGCTCGACGAGGTGCAGAAGGTCCCCGGTTGGTCGGAGACGGTGAAGCGCTTGTGGGACGAAGACTCGCAAGCAGGCACTCCTCTGCGCGTCCTGATCCTCGGATCTTCGCCCCTCCTCATGCAGGCCGGGCTGTCGGAGTCTCTTGCCGGGCGCTTCGAGATCCTCGGCGCTACGCACTGGTCCTACCCCGAGATGCGCGACGCCTTCGGCTGGGACCTGGACCGGTACCTATTCTTCGGCGGCTATCCAGGATCCGTGCCCTTGACCAAGGACCGGGCACGGTGGGCGCGATACATCACGGAGTCGCTGGTGGAGACAACCATCTCGCGTGACATCTTCTTGATGACCCGCGTCGACAAGCCAGCCCTGCTCCGGCAACTCTTCCAACTATCCTGCGCCTACTCCGGGCAGGTGCTGTCCTTCCAGAAGATGCTCGGGCAGCTGCAAGACGCCGGAAACACAGTGACCCTCGCTCATTACCTGGAACTGCTCACCGGAGCAGGCCTGGTTGCAGGTCTGCAGAAGTACTCGGGATCGCAGGTTCGACAGCGTGGCTCAAGTCCGAAGCTGATCGCGATGAACAACGCTCTCATCACGGCACAGCTCGACATCGATCTGGCCAAGGCGCGGCGCGATCCGGCTCTGTGGGGTCGCCTCGTCGAGTCCGCCGTTGGAGCCCACCTGCTGCGCAAGCATGGGAAGGCCGTCACCTACTGGCGCCACCGGAACCGTGAGGTGGACTTCATCGTCGCTGAAGGCGATGTCCCGCTTGCCATCGAGGTCACCTCAGGAAGACGCAAGGAGTCGCTGCCTGGGCTGGACGCATTCCGCAAGGAGACGGGGGCGCGCCTCCTCCTGGTCGGCGGCCAGGGGATGCTGCTGGAAGAGTTCCTCTCCACCCCCTAGGAGATAACCAACGAGTGGCGACATCGGCGGTCGCAGATCACCGAGGCAAGCGAGCCCTCTCCCTGACCGCCGATGCTCTAGTTCGGCGCTCGGTGACAGCCGATTGTCTAGGTCGGCCGTCGAGCTGAAGCCCACCGTTCCGCTCCTCTATATAGAGGTACCGATGGCTCAGTGGAGAGGCCACCGGAGCGGCGCATGACCGCGGGCACTCGCGAGGGTACGGTTACCGGGACGATCAGGAAGGAGCCCCATGGAAACCAAGGGAACTTTCGGAGCCGGGCCCAACTCATGCTGTGAAGGCAGACTCACGCCCGCACAGATGGAACTCGTTCTGCGCAGTCTTCCCGTGCAGATCTCGGTCATGGACGAGCAGGGCACCATGGTCTACTGGCGCGGCGACTCGTTCGCTGACTGCGACCCAAAACACATCGGCGTGCATATCAACGAGTCCCACAAGCCCGAATCCCAGCAGGGGATCGCCGAGCTGGAGGCGGCATTCCGGGATGGCAGTCGTGACGGAGACGTTCAAACCAGCGTTCACGACGGCAGCGTGACGCTGGTCTGCCATGCCCCACTGCGCGACCAGGACGGAGCGTATCGCGGCATGATCGAGACTCTGCAGGACATCACGGAAGTCGCCGGCCTGCGGCCTGAGGACTCCGCGCCCGAATAGCGCATAGGGTGTCGACATGATCCGCCGCTGCACAGATCTGAGTGCCATCCTTTCGGTCATCAACGATGCCGCGGATGCCTACCGAGGAGTCGTCCCCGACGACTGCCTCACCGAGCCGTACATGTCGGCTTCCCACCTGCGCGACGACATAGCCTCGGGTGTCGAGTTCTGGGGATCCGAGCATGAGGGAGATCTCGTTGGCGTGATGGGGATCCAGGACAAAGGTGAGGTCTCGCTCATCCGACACGCGTACGTTCGCGCCGCCAGCAGGAATCACGGTATCGGTAGTTCTCTGCTCACACGCCTGAGAGGCCTCGCGACAACACCGATGTTGGTCGGCACCTGGGCCGACGCCGGATGGGCGATCCGCTTCTACGAGAAGCACGGGTTCCACCTCGTCACGACGGAGGAGAAGGATCGTCTGTTGGCGCGCTACTGGTCGATCCCCAACCGTCAGATAGAGACCTCGGTGGTCTTGGGCGACCCGGCGTGGTTCTCGGAAGATCGAGACTGAGCCTGCGCCGGCTGCCGAAGGCCGGATGAGGCCTATCCTTGGGTATGACCATATATACCCAAGGTTTGCACCATCAGATTGGGTATAATCCCTAGTATCCAAGGATAGGAGGGTAGCTCCGTGCCTAGGCTGGTCGAACGCCTGTGGGCCGATGACGGTCACCACCAGATGGTGTCCAGTCGCGATCGCGGCCCATTCACATACAAGGCCTTCGTGCCTGACCCGATCAAGGACCTCCGGCCGGACCTCACCTCGCCGGCGTCATCCGCGGTCGAGGAGGCAGCCACCGCCTGCGCCCGTCTGGATTCGTCCCCTGGGATAGACGATCTCGAGTCCGTCGCTCGCCTGCTTCTTCGGGCGGAAAGCGTCGCCAGCAGCCGTATCGAGGGACTCAACCTCTCGCACCGGCGACTGGAGGAAGCTGGATTCGCGCCCGGCGGCGCCAAGGGTATGGCCCTTTCCATAATCCGGAACATCGACGCGATGGCCAAGGCGATCGAGATCGGCGGGCGGGCCGACGAACTGGCTCTCGACGACTTGCTCTCGATCCACCGGACGCTCATGCACACCGAGCGAGACCGCAACATCGCCGGCGTCGTCCGCACCGAGCAGAACTGGATAGGAGGCGGGAACACTCCGAAACGAGCGGAGTTCATCCCACCGCCCGAGGACGAACTCGACGACCTCCTTGAGGACCTGATCGCCTTCTGCAACCGCGACGACCTATCGACGGTCCTGCAGGCGGCCATCGCTCACGCGCAGTTCGAGACCATCCACCCGTTCGCCGACGGGAACGGGCGCACCGGGCGCTGTCTGATCCACGTCATCCTGCGAAGGCGCGGCCTCAGCACGCGAGTCGTGCCGCCGGTGAGCGTCGTCCTCGCGGCCAACGCGAACAGCTATGTGCGAGGGCTCACGGCCTACCGCGACGAACGGGTCGAGGAATGGTGCGTCACCTTCGCCGACGCCATGGCCGCAGCCGGAGAGCAGGCGATAGGCCTCGGAGAGCAGTTCCGTGAGCTGCGCGAGTCATGGCTAGTGCAACTGGGAAGGACCCAGAAGGGATCGACACCGAGCCTCTTGATCGATGGCCTGCCCCAGCATCCAGTGCTGTCCGTCGAGTCGATCGAAGAGCGCTTCGGGGTGTCGGATGAAGCGGCACGGAAGGCGATCGAGCGTCTCGTTCACGCCGGCATCCTGCGTCAGATCACCGTGGGGAAGCGGAACAGGGCATGGGCCGCGATGGAGGTCTTCGACCTCCTCGACGAGTTCGACCAGACGGTTCGAAGACCCGGCTAGCTCTGCCGCCCAAGTTCGGCCGTTGGTCGACCGCCGATGTTCTAGATCGGCTGTCGCCACAGCCGATTCGGCACATCCGCTGTCATGGAGAAACGCGTCTGATCCAAAGGGGTAGGGCGTCAGCCGATACGGATCAACTTCTTGTTCACGAACTCGTCGGCGCCGGGGCGGCCCAACTCGCGGCCCCAACCCGAGTTCTTGATGCCTCCGAACGGGAGCTCGACGCCGTCGGCGAGCACGCAGTTCACGTACACCATGCCAGCCTCGATGCCGTCGGCGACGCGGGCAGCCTGATCCGCGTCGGTGGTGTAGAGGTAGGAGCCGAGGCCGAACGGGGTGTCGTTCGCGATCCGTAGGGCGTCGTCCTCGTCCTTGGCCCTGTAGACCTGCGCGACCGGGCCGAAGAACTCCTCCTGGGAGGCCGGGTTCTCGGGCGTGATATCGGTCAGCACGGTGGTCGGGAAGAAGGCGCCGTCGCGGGTACCGCCGTGTGCGAGTGTCGCGCCGTTCTCCACTGCCCGCTTGACCTGCTCTTCCAACCCCTCGGCGGCCTGCAGCGAGGACAACGGTCCTAGCACAGAGCCCTCAGACGTCGGGTCACTTGCCTCGATCTGGGCGAGTTTCGCGGTGAACTTTTCGACGAACGGCTCGTACAACTCGTCGGCGACGATGAACCGCTTCGCCGCGTTGCAGGACTGACCGCTGTTGTCGAGGCGGGCATCGACCGCGTTCTGCACGGTGGCGTCGAGATCGTCGGTCGAAAGCAGGATGAAGGGGTCCGAGCCTCCGAGCTCGAGGACGACCTTCTTCAGATGGCGGCCGGCGATCTCGGCGAGTGCGGCGCCGGCGCGTTCGGAGCCGGTGAGCGAGGCACCCTTCACACGCGGGTCGGCGACGACCTTCTCGATCTGATCGTGCGACGCGTAGATGTTCACGTAGGCGCCGGCGGGGAAGCCCGCGTCGAGGAAGATCTGCTGCTGCGCGGCGGAGGACTCGGGGCACTGCCCCGCGTGCTTGAGCAAGATCGTGTTGCCGATGATGAGGTTCGGGCCGGCAAATCGGGCGACCTGGTAGTACGGGAAGTTCCACGGCATCACGCCGAGCAGCACCCCGAGCGACGAGCGGCGGATCAGCGCCGAGCCCTCGCCACCGAGGAGTTGGATCGGTTCGTCCTTGAGGAACTCCGGGGAGTTATCGGCGTAGTACTCATAGATCGCCGCGGCGAACTCAACCTCTCCGAGCGCCTGCTCGATCGGCTTGCCCATCTCACGCACGATGAGTTCCGCCAGCTCCCGACGACGCTCGTTGTGGAGTTCGCCAACGCGGCGCACGAGTGCCGCTCGCTCCTCTGCCGTGGTCGACTTGGACCAGGTGCGGTGCGCCTCGTCGGCGGCAGCGATGGCGGCCTCGAGCTCGACGTCGGTGATGGTGTCGTAGGTCTTGATCGTCTCTCCGGTGGCGGGGTTCGTTACGGCATAGCTCATCGTGCGGTCTCCTTGTCAGCGCTCAGAACGGGGCACTCTCGCGATCGTTCTTCGGTCGAAACGACCGAGGCGACTTTCGCATGAAGATGTCTAGCACAGGGAGGCCGCAGAGCCAACCTCGAGGCACGGGCTACGGGGAGCGGTCCCACCGGTTACCACTGTGATCAACGAGTCGGGACCTCGGCGCTCGAGGCAGTCCGTTCGAGCAGGTCCGGATCCGCCTACTCCGGACGCTGTCGGCGGCGACCTTGGATCCGGTGAACGAGATCCAGGACCATCTCGAGATCCTCGGGGGCGAGCTCTTCGAGCGTTGAATCCAACTCGGCCCGCAGCTGGATCGAATCCTCGCGCAGCGGGGGCGGGCTCTCCATGCTGGAGACCCTGAACCATGACGAGGTCTTCGCCGCTCGGGCCCTCGGGGTCTCCATCATGGCTTGCGGCGACGCGACCGTCTGATCCACACCTGCGTACTGCCGAGCCTGATTCCCCTCGGCGGCGAGCATCAGTTCGTGGGGTGCCATCCCGAGCGCCTCCGCGATGGACAACAAGGCACCGGAGGACGGGCGACCCCGGCCCGTCTCGATGTCCGAGAGGTAGGCGTAGGAAACACCGGCAGCCTCGGCCAGCTGCTTGCGCTCGAGGCGCTTCTGGGTTCTGGCCACCTTGATGGCGTGCCCCAGCGACTCGTAGAAGGCCGGATCCTGGCTGTTGGGAGACCGTTTCCTGGCCTGGCGCTGGGGCTTCTGCTCCTTCTGTGTCATACCCCAACGCTACCATGGGTCTAGGTTGGAGAACTAGAGATTCGGGTACTACCCGAATCTTTATGTTATCCTCCCAATCGAACCCGAGAAGAGGAGGCCCCCCTCATGAACGAAACACCCTCCGACCGCCAACGCGCCTACAGGGCCGGTGCCCAGGTCGCCCGCGAGCGAGTAGCGCGCGAGGCTCCCCTGGATGCCGCCGCTCTCGACCAGATAGAGGCCTCGGACATCGTCATCGTCCCCGGGACCTACGACCACGTCGAGAACGTGCTCGAGGCCCTCGAGATGCCCTTCACACCCGTCGACCCACGGCAGCTCTCGAAGGTGCCCCTTCGGCCCGAGCAACTGCTCGTCATCAACTGCCCCGGCCAGATCAGCAGAAGGGCCGTCGACCATGTGCGCGATTTCGTCGCCGCCGGCGGCAGCCTCTTCGCCACCGACTGGGCTCTGCGTCACGTCATCGAGCCCGCATTCCCCGACACGATCGCCTACAACGATCAACCGACCGCCGACACCGTCGTGCGCATCGAGATCCTGAAGGCCGACAACCCGTTCCTTCAGGGGGTCATGGACGGCGAGGACGATCCGCAGTGGTGGCTCGAAGCCTCGAGCTACCCCATCCGCGTACTGGACCGTGACCGCGTCGAGGTCTTGATCACCAGTCGTGAACTCGGAGACTCCTACGGCGAGTCCCCCGTGGCTGTCCTCTTCCCGCACGGCGAGGGAGAGGTCTTCCACATGATCAGCCACTACTACCTGCAGCGAACCGAGTTGCGCAACGAGCGTCACAACGCGCCCGCGTATGCATACGCCGCAGAGAAGGGGGTGGCGATGGACGCGACGCTCACCGCCAACATGCGCGACCTGCGCGTGGGCGACGTCGAGTCCGCCCAAACGTCCGCTCGCCTGATGGCCAACGTGGTCGCATCGAAGAAGCGCTCCGCCAACGAGCGCACAAGTGCCGACAAGAAGACGGGCGCCAAGAACCGCCCATAACCCGAGGAGGCCCCCATGAACGACCTCAACCCGTTCGAAGTGCTCCAAGCGCTTCTCGCAAGTCAGACAACATTCGGCGAACCGCGTGTCGGAGGACCCTTGTCCCTCGTTCCCGTCTTCGGAGGGAAAGGCGCGCCCTCGTACATGCTCGGCGCCGACGCCATCGAGAAGGGGCTGTTGAAGATAGGCGAGATGGACGGCGGCAACGTTCCTAAGCTCGCGGTCGAGAACGCCGCTCCCCTACCAGTCCTTCTTATAGACGGCGAACACCTTCAGGGCGCCATGCAGAACCGTGTCTTGAACACCTCTGTCCTCGTCGATGCCCATTCGACCACGGTGATACCTGTGTCCTGCGTCGAGGCGCACCGATGGGGGTACGAAACATCCGGCCCGATGCAGGCCGAGCTCGACACCGTCTACCCGCGCCTCCGCCGGATGAAGGCCGAATCGGTCGTCGCCAACGCACGCAGTGGCCGAGGATTCAGCGCGGACCAGGGAGAGGTCTGGCGCGAGATCGAGGTCAAGCGCGGTGAGATGGACGCCGGCCCGTCGGCCACCTCCGCCATGCGAGACATATACGCTGCCCGGCGCGGTGATCTGGACCGGATCATCCAGGCTTTCACCGAGCCCGAGCCCCGGCAGACAGGCGTCATCGCTTTCGTGGCCGGACACCCCGTAGTGGCCGACATCTTCGACAAGCACGAAACGCTTCGCGCCCTGTGGTCGCGACTGATCAGCGGCTACGCCCTCGATGCCATCGGACATCGAACCCGCACCCCCGACGCCTTCAGCGCCCGTGGGTTCCTGGCCGAACTGGCGAACGGAGGCTGCGAGGTCAGCATCCACGACGGCGTCGGGATCGGCGAGGACCTCGCCATGACGAACGAGCACGTCGTGAGCCACGGCTTGGCCTGGCAGAACTCGATAGTGCACCTTGCCGTGTTCTCGAAGGTCCGGAGCAAGGGACGCGAGCGCCGCAACACCCAGCGCGACTCGAGGATCGACTCGCCGACCCGCCGCGGCGGAAGGCGTGAGTGGTTCAACGCCTCGTCCTGACCGACCGACAGATCGGACCCGCATATGACTGACTTGCCACCATTCGAGTTCGACGAGTTCGACTATCCCGTTGCCGCGACGAACCAACTGGCTCCCAACCTTTGGATAGGCAACGAAGACGCCCAGCCCGATGATGCCTTCGACATCGGCTTCGATGTCATCGTGAACCTCACCGGATACACGCTGAAGAAGATCAAGGTACCGCTGGGTCGTACCTACGTCGCATGGCGGATCGATGACTCCCCGGACGACCTGCCCGACGAAGGGATGTTGCGCTCGATAGTGGGCCTGATCGAAGATGCCGTACGCGCGGGCCACAAGTCCCTTGTCACGTGTTCTGCCGGCCTCAACCGCTCGGGGATGATCACAGGCCTCGTCCTACGTCGCCTGGGACACGGACCGCAGGAAGCGGTCGATCTCCTGCGCGAGGTCCGCGGCCCCTGGGCTCTCAGCAACGAGCTCTTCGCAGAACAGGTACGCCAAGGTCTGGGTAGGAGACCCTGAGGATCCGATGAGCCGTTCATCCGATTGGGACCCGTACAGAGTCCTCGACCTTGAACATGGGGCGAGCATGGGCCAGGTCAAAGCCGCGTACCGCGCGCACGCCCAGCTCAACCATCCAGATCGCACGGCGGGGATGTCCGATTCGGCGAAGGCTATCGCTGAGTCGAAGATGCGGGAGTTGAACCGGGCCCTTGAGGACATCGAGAAGGGGTGGATGCCGTCTCCGGGTCGCCCCCCGGCTCCTCACAATGCCGAAGCGCCCCCCACGCCGGCGCCGTCAACCACCATCCACCCAAAGAAGCAGGTGTCGCTGGGGGTCAAGGCACTTCTTGTGACGATCGGGGCGGCCCTAGTCGCAGCGGGCGGGGCGATGATCATCCTTCCAGGACCGGGGTGGATGGTCGTGCTCATCGGAGCGGCCATCGTCACAGTCGGGCTGCGGCTGTAGCCCGCTTCGCAGCCTCACCTGCGCCGGGCTGCAGCGCGTCGGTGCTCCCTGTCATGATGTTGATATCTCGAAGGAAGGGGCTTTCGTGGATGACATCGAGAACGCGATCCTGCAACTCGCCCACGAGGCAAAGAGCCATTCTGAGAGAACGGACAGCACCGAGGTCGATGACCTTCTGACCCGGGCAGCTGATCTCATCGAAGTGGCGGGCGCTCAGCACCACGGCCGTAGATGAAGCAACTACTGTTCGTCGAACCCTGGCTCGAGGTCCGGCTGCGATGAGTGCCGGCTCGTCATTGCTTGGGCTGGCTGCCGGTGACTGCCTCGGCGTCGCTGTCGAGGGTTGGCCCGCTGAGAGGATCGTCGAAGCGTTCGGAGTGGTCACCGAGCCCCATTCCGAGCACACGAGATGGAGCGACGACACTCAGCAAGCGATCGTCCTTTCCGAGTGCGTCGTTCGCCACGGCTGGCTCGATCCGATGTGGATCGGCGACAGACTCGTCGAGATGCGTGATGAGCCGGGGGGCTCGCTCCACCGAGGGACCGGACGCGGCTTCCGCTCTTCCATCGATCGCTACGCAGACGAGCGGGACCCCGCAAGGTCGGGGGCAACCGACAGGGCGGGAAACGGAGGAGCCATGCGAATCGCCCCGGCTGCCGTCGCTATCTCGGCCCGAGGCATCGATGATGACGAGTTCACCGAGCAGATCATCGGGGCCACGCTCATCACCCATCGCGAGATACGGGGGATCGCGGGCGCGTTGGCCGCGGCGTGGGCTGCCCGACTCATAGGTGGGGCCGGCTACCCCCTCGAAGACGATGTCGGCCGCGAGCTCCTCGGAGAGATCGTGGCGCGAACCCGCGAGGGTGAGGCCCAGGCCGACCCGAGGCTGGAGCAGACGTCCGAAACTGACCCGTGGGACATCCACGCTGTCTCCGCAGCACTCGAGATAGCGCTCGCATCGTGGCCAAACGGGTGGGACGCGATGGAGAAGCAGATCGCGCGCAACGCTTCAACCGCGATCGGCACAAGGATCTCGGCGGGGGAAGGCTTCGTGCTCTCCTCGGTTGTGACTGCTGTCGCCCTTTCTTGCAGGTCGTCCGAACCCTTGGCCCGGACCCTCAGTACAGTCGTTGGCATCGGCGGGGACACCGACACCACGGCGGCAATCGTTGGAGGAATCGCGGGAGCTGCCGCAGGGATAGATGCCGTTCCGACGGCATGGCGACAGCGCATCGTCGCTTGGGGTGAATTGGAGCGATTGGCCGACGCCCTGGACGCCACCGGGGAGGTCGGCATAGCCTCGCTCCCCGACTTCATGGCCGTTGAACGTGCAATCGGGGCAGACGCGCACCGCTGACTTCTAGGCTGCACGGCCTCCGTATCGACAGCCAACAAGACTCACGCGCGTGGGTCCATGTCCCTGACCCAGGCCAGCGCGGCGCACACGGTCGCGCTGCTGATCCCGAGGTGCTTGGCGATAGCCCGCGTCGTCAGCCCCAGCTCTTGGAGGTGCTGTACCCGATCAGCCACAACCTGGTACTTGGGCGGACGCTTGTCTATAAGGAGGACCGTCACAGGCACGGCTGCCAGAGTGCGAATTCTTTGCGTCCGGGGGCACTACCTGCTGTCGTACTTCGGGTGATGCTTGACAGAGGGCACCAAGATCAGGCGTGAACGCCGATCTCGATAATCGGCGGTCGGTTGAAAGCCGATGCGCCACGAGGCCGGGTCGGTCTCGGAGATGTCCGGGTCAGCTGGCGCGGGGAGTTATCTCCCGAGCGATCCGCTCTCCGACCCTGTCGTACTCGGTGTCTAGGTCCCACTGTGTCTGCAGGTTCATCCAGAACCGCTCGGAGGTCCCGAGGTAGCGGGCGAGTCTTATCGCCGTGTCCGCCGACACGGCGCGAGTGCCGTGGACGATCTCGTTGATCCTGCGCGCAGGCACCCCGATCTCCTTCGCCAGGCGGTACTGACTGATCTCCATCGGCATGAGGAACTCCTCGAGCAGCACCTCTCCCGGGTGCACGGGTGCAAGTCGCTTGGCCATCTTCGTCCCTCCTAGTGGTAGTCCACTATCTCAACATCGTGTGCGTCGCCGTTCCGCCAGCGGAAGCAGATGCGCCACTGGTCGTTGACCCGGATGCTGTGCTGTCCCGAACGATCTCCGCGCAGCCTCTCCAGCCGGTTCCCAGGAGGGATGCGCAGGTCGTCCAGCGCAACAGCCGCCTCCAGCATCCGGAGTTTCCGCAGCGCGACCTTCTGAATGGCCGGCCCGAATCTCTTGATGGGATGCCGGTTGAACAGTCGCTCTGCGTCGCGGTCACTGAAGCTCCTAATCACACCGCATAATAACGTGCCGCGTTACTAGCCGTCAAGGCAGTCCCTCCAGCCCCGACCGCCGATCTCGGTGATCGTTGTGCATCTAGCCAGATCACGGAAGGGAACCGACCGCCGGGGAGTAAGATAGCTCCCTGAACGCGCCGACGAGAGTGGGGCCGACGAGAGTGGGCAGGCACCATACGAACCGCAAGGTTGGCGCGGTTCTGTTCGCGGTCGTTGCGCTAGCAGCGACCTTCCTGCCCGAACCCCCTCCCGCATCCGCCCACGGGCTTCTGGCGATCGCCGTTCCCAGGCAGCCGACCTATCGCGGACAGCCCGGCTTCGACGGTGTGTGCGACTCGATGTACTCCTGGGGCATAGGCGTCTCGTACGGCTACCCAGGCACTTCCTACACGCCCTCGCGCTACCGGGTGCTGATCGCCGGCGACCGTTTGTACATCTGCGTCGCTCAAGTGCCACGAGACGCGTCGATCAGTTCGGTTGGCGTCGAGTTGGACACATCCCACGACGGAGGCACGACTCCGCAGCTCGATGATCGCATCCTGCAGGTCGACGAGAACGGCGTCGTAACCAAGTCTCAGGGGAACGGCTCGGCATGGACATCTTGGGATCCGTCGGGTTCCGCGGTCACGATCATGCGGGACTTCCCGCCCGGCTACTTCAGCGCCGAGTTCTACTTCGATCTCGCGGACATCGGGGGGGCCTCGCCGCTGTCGATCGACGGCATCCGCGTCTTCTCCTCGGTACGGGGAACGGACTATGGATGGCCGCTGGGCAGCACGAAGGACCGCCCCAGCACCTGGGCCGACGCCTGGTGGGGAGTGGTTCCATCCGAGGCTGACGGTCTGGGTAGTCCTGCGCTCGGGATGTCGCGCGTAACCCAGGGATTCGAGTGGGACGTCTCGGGAGCGACAGCCTATGACCTGATCGCCGGGAAGGACACGCTCGCCAGGGCGCAGGTGTTCACATCCGGGCGGCCATGGCGCTCATCCAACGCGCATTGTGAGATCCGAAGACCCGACCGCTCAATATTCAGCGTCCCGGCGGTGGACGGTCGGGGCGGCACGCACATGGATGTCAGCAACTCGCAGTCGCGGCTCTGGGATCCGGATGGCTCGTTCAACTGTTGGATACCGGGCAACCTGATCACCCAGCCGGGGCGCTACAAGGTCGATCTGGTGATACATCCGCCGGGTTCTCCGGCAACTTTCCGTCTGCCCATCGACGATCCAGTCTTCCGCACCTCGGGACCCATCCGCGTCTTCTTCCAGCCAAGCGTCAAGCCCCCTGCCGAGGGCTCTCGGCCATGGGGCGACGATCTCACGGCGGCTATCCCGTCGGCGTTGGCGAACTTCTCGCGCTCCACACCCATCGCCTCGGATGTTGGGCGAGTGGTGATATACGCGCCTGGAAGAGCGGCCACGAGAGGCTTCAGGTATGGCGTGGCTCCTGGGGTGATGACGTGCCCCGCGTCCACGACGACTGCCGGCGCCTGCAGCGCATGGGTGAGCGCGCAGATCCTAGATTCCATGACCACACAGAACCGCTGGGCCTACCAACAGGAAGCTCACGACTCCGGCGGCCACAGGGATCGCTATGACTACGGCTATGACATGAACGCATCACGCGTGCATGGGACCTGGGAGCGCGGCGGATCCTGCGCCGGCTTCCCCGCCGTCGCAACGGCGGGCAACGCAGCAGCGGGCGGCTCCTGGGACGGCGAGATCTCGGGTTTCCCCGAAACGGCTCTCGTGCACGAACTGACCCACTGCCTCGCAGCCGTGCGCACGGACAGCCCGCATAGCGATGGCACGGCGCATTCCAACACGCGCTGGATCACGTTGGTCAACGGCGGCCGTCTGATCCACATCACATCCCGAACGGACGTGGACACGCTCTGGGGCCAGATCCAACCGACGATGGCACCGCGCGTGGGCAATTCCACGCCCATCTTCCTCGAAGGGTGGGAATGGAACGACACGCGCAACACCCTCGCGACCATGCCCAGGCCCATCGTCGTCCCACCGTTGGGCGCGGCCGCGAAGGGCCCGCTCCCGCCCCCGATGTTCCACGTGACCGGCGTCCTCGGCGAAGCCGGGAACCTCACGATCCTTCACTCCGAGCGCTTGGACCAGCCGGGTGCGAGCGCCGACGTGTTCCCGCAAGGAGCGTACTCATTGGTGTTCCTGGACGGCGTCGGTTCCGAGCTCGGCTCCGCGGCTTTCGAGCCGACGGTTCCCGACACCCACGGCCCTTGGGGATCCGACCCATACTTCTCGATCACCGAACCGCTCCCCGCAGGTTCCGCGAAGGTCGAGGTCAGGAAGGGAGCCGCGGTTCTGGGAGTGGTTCCGTTCACCGAAGCGGTGCCCGTCGTGACCGGTGTCTCCGCGGTGGCCGCCGGAGACGGTTGGGACGTCTCCTGGAGCGCCGCCGATCCGGACGGTCCCTCGCTGTCGTACAACGTCTTCTTCACGAGACGGCCCGGCGAATCTCCGCAACTGCTCGTGGGTGGACTGACGACCACGGCCTATCACTTCTCGTCCGACGTTGCTCCCGCCAGCACGCGCGCACGTTTCGTCGTCCAAGCGACCGATGGGTACAACGAGTCATCGAAGCACAGCGCGCCGTTCACGGTCCGCCCGAAACCGCCTGTCGCGGCGATCGCGGCCCCAGCCACCGGGAGTTCGGTCGTGGGCGGCGGGAAGGTAACCCTGGTCGGTGGCGGGTACGACCTGACAGCGGGGACGCTGACCGGCTCGCGCCTGGTTTGGCGCAGCGACCTCGACGGGTTCCTCGGAACCGGGGCGCAGCGCCCGGCCGCGCTTTCCGTAGGCAAGCATCAGATCACGCTCAAGGCGACCGCGCCATCGGGGATGACGGCCACCGATACCATCAACATCGTCGTCTTGAAGGACTCGGATGATGACGGGATGCCCGACGCCTACGAAGCCGGGCACGCTTGCCTCGACCCGGAGATCGCGGACGGCAACGTCGATACCGATTCCGACGGCCTATCGAACTCCGCGGAGCGAGAATCAGGAACCGACCCGTGCGATCCCGACGGTGACGGAGACGGGATCAGCGACGGCGACGAGATCCTGTTGGGGAGCGATCCGACCCTCGCGGACGCGCCTGCGCCCGGCAAGCTGTTCCTGTCCCATGCGCCTGTAGATCTGGGGACGTGCCCTTCGCCGAAGCCAGCGAGCCTGGCCATGACGACCGTCGCGAAGACCGATACGTGGATCGCCGGCAGTGACGAGAGATGGTTGTCTGTAACGCCCTCGGGCACGGGCAGCGGTACCCTCGCGCTAACCGCGTCATGCAAAGAGCTGAGCAGTGGTGACCACCTGGCCCATGTGTTGATCTACCCCGCAGGGGGACAACCCGTGATGATCGAAGTGACGCTGCTCGGCTAGACAGCGGTGAGGCCAACTCGCTTGTAGGAAGGCCGGCTTCCCCAACACTTCTACGGGCGTCCCACGCTCGGGCTGCGTCAGAGGAATCGAGCGACGAGTAGGCAGGGCTATCTCGCGGTTGCGGTCACTACCGAAAGCTTTGCCTGGAGGCGTCGCTCACGCTGAACCCCGATCATCCAACTCGGCTGGCCCGTGATGAGCTTGGTCATCAGCTCGACGCTCTCCAGATGGCACGTGAACATCAGCACCTGGTGCTTCTTCGCGAGTCCAGTGACTACGTCGGCAACGCCCTTGGCGCGTTCCGGATCGAAGTTCACGAGCACCTCGTCCATCATGAGCGACAGTGATGCCTTCTCGGTGAACCGCTCTGCCAGGGCGAAGCGCATACATAGGTACAGTTGCTGCTGGTTCTGAGGCGAATCCGTCGTATTGGACCACTTCGGGCCCGATGGGTGCCACTTCGTGACTTGCACCGGGTTGAGGCCTGCATCAGGATGCCCCTCAAGACGACATCTCTAAGGAGTGAACCCGTGGAGGACAAGCACGCCCTAGCCGACAAGTGGACCGAACGCATCCTTCAGTCGGCGATCGTCGCGGGCGAAACGCTGGCTCGGTCCGAGAGCGGGGAGGCGACGCTTCCCGAGGTCCTGGCAGCGCTCGGAGAAGCGATCGGAGCCAGTCGCGCGTACGTGTGGCGCAACGTAACGCTTCCCGACGGCAGGCTGGCGATGGACATGCACGCCGAGTGGACGGCCCCCGGAGTGGCTCCGGTCATCCAGGACGAGAGCAATCACGACTGGCCCTACGATGAGGGATACGCCAGGTTCCAGGAGCTGCTGTCGAAGGGCGAGGTCATGGCAGGCCCGGTCTCCGAGTTCCCGACGAACGAACGGACGGATCTTGAGGCGGAGGGCATCGTGTCCGTCGCATTCGTGCCGCTGTTCGTGGGCGGGAAGTGGTGGGGGTACGTCGGTTGCGACGACTGCGAAACCGAACGGAACTGGTCCACTCTCTCTCTGGAGGCGTTGCGCGTCATCGGCAGCATCATCAGCAGCGCTTTCCTACGCGACGAACTCGCTGCCGAGCGCCGCAAGGCCGAGGAGGCGATGCGTTCGCACATCGAGAGCATCCCGGCCATCACCTATATGGAGACCGCCGATCCCGATCACGTCCTGGGCTATGACGAGTACTACATCAGCCCACAGGTGGAGACGATCCTCGGGTACACCCAACAGGAGTGGCTCGATATGGATCCTGACACCTGGTGGGGACAAGTTCACCCCGATGATATCCAGGAGCTGAAGGACGTATCCGAACACTCGAACGAGACGGGTGAGGACTACTCGATCGAGTATCGCGCGCGCCACAAGGACGGGCACTGGGTCTGGCTCAACGACGAGTGCAAGCTCGTCACCGGCGAGGGGGGCCTTCCGTACTGGCACGGAGTCATGATGGACATCACCGAGCAGAAGCAGGCGGAAGAGAGGCTCCGCGACGCGGAGGAGCAGTTCCGTTCACTGGTCGACAACGTCCCGGGGGTCGTCTACCTGGACCCCGTAGATGAGAACGACCCCGGCATCTACGTCAGTCCGAAGATCGAGGAGCTGATCGGCGTGACCAGCGAGGAATGGCTGGCCAGCGACGAGGACTGGGGGGGGTTGGTCCACCCAGACGACAAGGACAAAGCCTACGACGGCTACGCGGAGTTCCTAGCCAGAGGGGCACCGCCTCACACCGAGTACCGCATCTTGCGCAAGGACGGACGGGTGATCTGGGTGAGCGAGGAAGTCAAGATCCTGAAGGATGCCGAGGGCAGTCCGAATCTGATGCAGGGTCTCATCCAAGACATCACGGAGCAGAAGGCCGCTGAGGCGACCCGTGACTTCCAGGCCCAGCTGCTGCAGAGCATCAGCGATGCGGTTATCGCCTACGACGTCGGCGACGTCGTGACCTCCTGGAACCGAGCCGCCGAGGCCCTCTACGGTTGGACGGTCGATGAGATGGTGGGCTCACCGCTGCCTGAGGAGATCCGCTACGACCCCGAGCGGCTCGTCGCCATCTGGGATCCGTTCGTCGAGGAAAGGGACGGCTGGCGCGGCAGCACGGTCCATCGGGACAAGGACGGCTACGAGATAGCGATCGAGACCAAAGGTCTGCCCCTGCTCGACACCGACGGACGCGTGAAGGGCTACGTCATGGTCAACCGCGAGGCCGCTGAGACCTAGCCCGAGAAGACGAACGAACGACGACCCCGGTTCGGATGGCGGCGGGGTCTCGCATAGACGCTGCTGACGAGTCCTCAGGCGCCATCGCTTGACCGCCGATGCCGGCCCTCGGGAGTCGATCGTCGAGCTCGACTGTCGCGTTGACCGCCGAAATCGATGTTCGGCGGTCAACTGACAGCCCCCTTCGAAACTGACGGTCGATGCTCGGACTCGTCCGCCGGCATATGGCGACCTTCTTGTCAACGCTCGCTGCCAGGGGATCCGCACCCTGCAACACTCCGCACCCAGTTGGCCTTCGGATACTTGAACTGCGCCAAGTGAGCTCGAAGTCGCTCCGTCGCCCCACTCGTCCTCTCCTACGAGCCTCGCATGGATACACGAGTCGTGTAGTACCGTGCTATCCTTTCTCCATGAGCAAGCAAGCCAGCAGGCTCAACGTGACGCTGGACGAAGAACGCGCAACCAAACTCGCCCGGCTGGCCGAAGGCGCCCATATGCAGGAAGGCACGTTGGCCAGGTCTCTCCTATCTCGAGCGATAGATGAGGCCGACGTGGACGCCCTCACCGTGGTCGAGGTCCTAGATGGGATCTCCGGCGCGTTCGACCGAGCACAGCGGGGACTCAACGAAGCGCGTTCGGGGAATACCGTCGCGCTCGAAGAACTCTAGGCCGTGGCTCGCGTCGAACTCAGCACGACCGCGGTTGAGGACCTTGAGCGACTCATCCGCTCCCACAGTCTCCCTCGAGACACCCGGGTCCGCGTTAGGAACTCCTTGCATCATCTCGCCACGTTCCCCCTATTGGGCGCGGAACTGCACGGGAGGTGGTCTGACTTCCGCTTCATCCTCGGTCCGTGGCGCTGGATGATCTTCGTCTACGTCTACTTGCAGCAAGAGGATCGCGTGGTCATCGTGACCATCCAAGACGGGCGGTCGTCCACGTTCGCCACGTGACATCGTGACAGCCGATCCCCTATCCCCACCGCCGAATCCAGGCGTGGCCTCGAACGGGCGGGTCGATGCCAGCCCCCGCGGAGTAGCCTGGACTCGCTGAAGCGGATGCCCAAGGAGAGGGCGAAGATGAAGCGCATCCTGTCGACGGTTCTCAGTCTCGGTCTCATGGCGATGGCGTGTGGGAACGGGAGCGATGAGGAGGCGAGCCGGTCGCCATCCGTGCCCGCAACCGCGCCGGCCTCGAGGACCGCGCCGGCCTCGGCGGTCGCCTCGCCGACACCTGCCCCTCGCGGAACCCTTGTCACCGAAGAGTGGTTCGCCTTCATGACAGGGGGCTCCGCGGACGTCTCGAACGGACCGTTCCTATTCCAGGCCCGGAGGTCGTTGGCCGAGACGATCACGCCCGCATCCGCCGCGATGACCGCGTTACTCGCCGGCCCGAGCGAGGCGGAGAAGGCCGCAGGCCTCACGAGCGCGATCCCTGAGGGGACCCGCCTGCTCGGGCTCGACATCGAGAACGGCACCGCGACGGTCGACCTGTCGAGCGAGTTCGAGTCCGGCGGCGGCACGACGTCGGTGCTAATGCGTCTTGCCCAAGTCGTCTACACGCTGACGCAGTTCCCGACGGTCGAACGGGTCGAGTTCAAGATCGACGGGAAGCCCGTGCGCGTCTTCTCGGGGGAAGGCGTGGTGCTGGACCACCCGCAGACGCGCGACGACTTCGCCGATCAGTTGCCGCCCATCCTCGTCGAGTCGCCCGCGATCGGGGAGACCGTGTCGAGCCCGATCAGCGTTTCCGGGACCGCTGACGTCTTCGAAGCGACGGTGTCGATGCGAGTCCTGGACGCCGACGGGAACGTCATCCGGTCGGCGACCACTACGGCGAGGTGCGGAAGCGGATGCCGCGGTACGTTCAAGGGCAAGGTGCCGTTCGATGTCGCCTCAACTCAGCAAGGAACCCTGGAGGTATTCGAGGCGAGCGCGAAGGACGGACAGCCCATGTTCGTGGTCTCGATCCCGGTCATGCTCGCCGCGGCGTGAGGAGCCTGGCAAGGGGCAGATACGTTGTGCTACCATGTGCTACATGAAGCGCGATATGTCGGTCGGGGTCCGTGAACTGCGCCAGAACCTCAGCAAGTACCTGCGCCGGGTCGAGCGCGGCGAAACGCTCGAAGTGACCGAGTATGGTCACCCGGTCGCGGTGCTCGCCCCGCTCCCCACGGGTGGTCCTCTCCAGCGCCTCGTCGAGGCTGGCAAGGTCACCCGCCCCAAGGCGAAGCTGACCGACCTGCCGGCGCCACGGGGCCAGGTGTCGACGAGCCTGTCCGAGGCGCTGGCGGCAGAGCGCGCGGACCGCTTGGACTGAGTTGCGCTACCTCGACGCCTCCGCGATCGTGAAGTTGGTCGCCCCTGAGCCTGAGTCGGCTGCGTTGCTGGCCTACCTGCGCTCCGAACCTGATGTGGTCTCCAGCGCACTGGCGAAGGTGGAGGTCCTCCGGGCCGTGCGACGCCTCCAGCATTCCCAGCGACTCGCACAGCGGGCCGAGGCCGTGTTGGACACGATCGCCCTCGTCGCCATCGACGACGCCATCCTCGCCCGCGCGGCGGATCAAGCGCCCACGACGCTTCGCTCTCTGGACGCGATCCATCTGGCGACGGCGCTTCACGTGCGCGAGGATCTGGACTCCATGATCGCCTACGACGAACGCCTAGCGGCGGCTGCACGCGAGGCCGGTCTCAACGTCGAGATCCCGGCCTAGCTCACATCGTTACTACCAGATGGACCGTCGAGTCCCAGACTCGGCGGTCTGGACCGCAAGACATCAACTCGGCCGTCGAGGCCTGGTCGGCTGTCACGTCACCCTCCGCGTCACCACAGCTGCACCGGCCATGTCTACGCGCGAAGGCCCTACTTCTTCTTGATGACACCGATGCCCCCGCAATGCTGCGTCTCGTCGCCGACCCTTGCCGCAGGCCGGCCGTCGATGAGGACGTTCGGGTCACCACCTGATATCACGAAGGTGTTCTCCGCGCAGCAAACGCGATGGACACCGCCGTCACCCTGCCGCGCAGCCGGAGCGCCATCCACGAGGACCGTCGAACTCCCGTTCTCGACATACCCCATCACTGGGGTGTGAGGGCAGGCGGGGCACCCGTGGAAATCTGCCGGACAGACCACCAAGGAGCCGACGCGCGCGTACATCGCCGGCGATACCGTCTCAACGCTCAAGGTCCGGGTCACGACTTCGCCTTCGTACTCGACCCTCAGCGTGACGGTGTTCTGACCTTCCCCCTGGAACACCGGGCGACTGAGCGAGCCGACCAGCGGATAGAACTCCCCAGAGCCGGTCCACTCGACCGCGTCCGAGATGTCTTCCTCCTCGGGCGTCCCCGGGTTGGCGATCGCCTTGGCACCGAACAACCAACCCGTCGTGAAGACCATGGGGCTTCGGCCGACCGGGTAGGTGAACGACAACAGGATCGTTCCCTCTTCGTCTTCCTCGTCCTCCTCGTCCTCCTCGTCCTCCTCGTCTTCGGCGTCCCCGTCGGACGGCGTCTCGGAGTCGGGCGCGTCGGGTGGTGTCGTGGCGGGAGGGCCGGAAGATGCAGCCTTGACGATCGCGTAGATGATGCCGCCCAATACCGCTAGGACTGCCGCGATACCCGCGATCAGGGCAAGAGGGGATGAGCTCGACGACGCGGCATCCTGCTGGCCCCCGTCGCCACCCGTCTGTCCGGCTGCGTCCCCCGAACCCGCGGCCGTTCCCCCAGTGGCGCACACTGCGGAGGTCGTCGTTGGCCAGGTTCCGGCCACTGGGAAGTCCACTATCTGTGCCCAGTCATACGTCTTGTCCACGTCTTCGACGCGCCCTGCGTCGTAGTCCTCGCGCGAGACCCTGTGGTCCGAACCCGAGAAGGTCAGCCTGACTGAAGGGTCGCCGGGATGGCCCTCGCCGCTCACCACGCCGGAGAAGGTAGCCGTGCCCTCGATGACGATGAACTGATCGCCGTTGGTGGGGTCGACGACCGGTGCGCTGTGCGAGTTGAAGGTGAACGCGCTTTCGATAGTGAAGGTTCCGCAGAAGGTCCCGGTCTGATGGTCCCAGGCCCCGTCGACGCGAGTGTCGTAGGTCTCCTCGACGGAGCTCGTATCGGTGCGGCCCCCTCCATCATCCTTCCATGCGTCTGAGGCGCTCGTCGTTCCCGAGTAGGAGTAACGACCGGTCCCATCCATCTGAAGCGTCACCGAACTCCAGTGAGTCTCCTCCATGGCGTCAGTGGACGTCCCTCTGCCCACCGGGTCGACGATCCTTCCGGGACCAAGGCTCAGCCCAGTGGTCGCACGGGCCGCATCAGCCCCAGGGCCGCACATCGAGATGAGCGCCACGAGTGCGAGCGCGGCCAAGCACGTGAGCTTCTTCATCGAGTCCTCGTCTCCTAGGTTGCACCGGCAAGTAGGCCACGAAGGCCCGTCCGTGCGCAAGCGACAGGCGCACCCTGGGCCGAGCCCTGCCGAGCCCTGCTGAGCCCTCCAGAGCAATCGCATCCGTGGGACTCCAACCGGATCAAGGGTATGGGGACCGACAACTCCTCAGCAGCGCCGACGGGACCTGGCCCAAGAACGGCCGACAGCGTCATGAACAGCGATCTTCCAACTCGCCCTTCAATGACAGCCGATGCGGGCGATCGGCCGCCAGCGGGAGGTCGCGAGCCTGACCCCGCGTCAAGAGGTAACCCAGAGGATTGTTCGGCTGTGGCGGACTCAGTTGGCTAGCGATTCCTGAGCCAGCGCTCGAGATCACCTCGGTGGATGATGCCGAGGACCAGAACGACTCGTTCCTCTTCCAGGACGTCATACATGACGCGGTAGTCACCAACACGCAGTCGATGGAAGGAGTCTGCGACGCCCTGGATCGTCTTCGTCGACTTGCCCCCGATGCGCCCGGGTTCAGCAACGCCGGCTGCGAGCTTCTCCAAAGCGGCGCGCACTCTTCGCCGGACATCCGCAGGCAGCTTCTTGAACACCCGGACAGCGGAGGGTGCGAACTCGACGTCGTATGACTTCAGTCCAGGTCCTTCAGATTCGTGGTCGCGCCACGCGCGTACGCAGCACGAGCCTGGCGACGCAAGCGGATGTACTCGTCGGCGTTGGCCATCACGAGATCCTGAGCTTCTTCAACAGGCATGAGGACCGCGGCCGCTCGTCCGCGCCTGGTGACGACATAGGCCGCGCCGTCCTCCACCTCATCGATGACGGCAGACGCAGTCGCCTTCAGTTCCTTGACCCCTATCTCTGCCACAGTCCGCTCCTATGTGAGCTAGTGACCACCTATGTGACCACTATAGCAGCCCGTCGTCCGCCTCCTGACCGCCGATGCTTGCGTTCGACACACGATGCCGGGAGTCGGGAGTAGATCTCCCAATGCGGCGCTTCCCCCTGGCGGCTGTCTACGCCGGCGGTTGCGCCGTGGAGAAGCTCACATCTAGGCTTGCTCAGGTCCGGGGACGTTCACGAGCGTCTCTCCCTCGCCGACTCTGACAGCCACCAGGTCGGCCGGGGGGTCGATGGGTTGCTCTCGCGATGGACGGTAGCTCGCCGGACGAACACGAAGTCTCCCGGCCTGGCAGGGGCGCTCCCGGCACCGCCCGTCGGCTTGTCCGCCTACCGCATCGTCCAGCAGGCGCTCACCAACACCCTGTCCCACGGAGGGTCAGGTGTGGTGCGTGCCGGTTTCGTCGTCATCCTCGACCGGCAGGAGGGTCTCAAGGTCGTCGGCGAGGCGGCAGACGGGCTGCAAGCGTGCCAGCTCGACGAGACCCTGCGCCCTGACGTCGTGCTGATGGACATCCGCATGCCGAACATGGACGGGATCGAGGCCACCAAGCGGATCACCGATCCGGCCAACGATCTCGACGCGAAGGTGCTGGTCCTCACAACGTTCGGCGATGAGGAATCGGTGTTCGAGTCGCTGCGGGCCGGGGCGAGCGGATTCCTTCTTAAGGATGTTCCGCCGGCCGACCTCGTGCAGGCGGTGAGGGTCGTTGCGTCGGGAGAGTCTCTGCTGGCGCCGAAGATCACCCGCGGGATCATCGAACGCTTCGTCGCCGTTCGGCCGACAGATGTGGAACTCCAGCGACGGGTCGCGACGCTGAGCGAGCGCGAGGCGGAGGTTCTGAAGATCGTCGGCCAGGGGCTGACCAACGCCGAGATCGCCGAGAAGCTGTTCCTCAGCGAAGCCACGGTGAAGTCGCACGTCTCGCACATCCTGAGCAAGCTGGGAGCGCGGGACCGGGCCCAAGCGGTCGCCATCGCCTACGAGGCGGGTCTGATCCAGATCGGTTCGTTGGACGCCTAGTCCGAGGACGGGCTAGGCAGGCGCCTCGACCGCCTCTTTGAGCTTCGCCATCCGCTTCCTGATGTCGGGCTTGCCGAACATAGTGAAGGCAACAGGCACCATCGCCGCCATCACACCCTTCATCTGGGGGAACACGAGTGTGTAGGTCACCTCCGTGCCATCCCCCGAAGGCTTCAGCACGTACGTGTTCTGGAATGAGCCCTGCTTGTCATCAGCCCGGAGCGCCAGCCTCTGGTTGGGGATCACCTCGGTGATCTCACCTTCGTTCACGTTGTTCTTGTTGCCTGGGATCCACCCCACCGACCGAAACCGGCTGCCTACCGAGTTCGGCTCTCCGGAGATCCACTCCACGGAATAGGCCTTGGGAGACCATTCGACGTGCTTCTCGAGCTGAGAGATCCACGGCCACACGGTCTCCGGCGGAGCCGCGATCGTCACGGAGAACTCACCTTGCGTCATCTACACCACCCCCTAGGGACACCCTAGGCACGACTAGAGAGATAGGTCAACGCGAACCGGCGGCCGTCGGCGAGCCGGAACCCGGCACCGAGCACATCCTCGACGTCGACATGGTCATCCCGGCCCTCGGCACGTCGGCCAACCCTTTGATCGCGCGTACCACCCCGGGCCTGGACACCAATAGATGGGGGTTACCTCGAGGTCGATGCAGAGACCCAGATGACCTCGTTGCCGGGCGTGTTCGCCGGTGGGGACATCGTCACCGGTTCGGTCACGGTGATCCTGGCCAAGGGTGCGGGGCGCCGGGCGGCCGCCGACATCCTGGGGTACCTGGACCTCGTCCCGGACCTGCTGGCCCCGGTTCCCGCCTGACAGCCGCTCCCGAACTCACGCGCCTGCGCAGACAAGTACTTCGACGCCTGCTAGCCAGCCGTCGCGTCGATGGCTGAGTCGCTTCGAACCGGAAGCCAGTCCTGTGCGCTGTCCCCAGTGGCGTTGAGCTTGGCCGCTAGCTGCGCACCTTCTTCTTCTCGGGATCGTAGATGCCCCAAGGCGCCACGGTGGCCTCGGCTCCCTCGACCTCGACCTTGGTTCCGTCAACCGCCGCGCTCTTCGCGATTCGCGCACCTGCGATGGGCCCGAACTTCGGGCTTTCCGCGGCTCCGCTGCTAACGACGCCCACCTCTTCGCCCTGGTAAGTCACGACCTCGCCACCCTCCGGCAGATCCTGCAACTGAAGGGTCTTGTAGGCGTTCGGCGCGTTGTCGCGGAGACCGACGATGGCCGACTTCCCGAGGAAGTCCTTATCCCAGTGGATGAACCTGTCGAACCCCGCATCGAGCGGATTCGTCTCCCCGGGCTCGTAGTCGTCGCCCCGAACCAGGAGGCCCGCCTCAAGGCGAAGCGTCTCGATGGCTGAGGTTCCGAAGGGCGTGATGCTCGCGTTCACGTAGACGGACTGCCAGATCGCGTCCGCTTGGTCTGGTGTGTAGAAGAACTCATAACCCAGCTCACCCGAGAATCCGGTGCGGGTCAGGTAGCCGCTGGCTCCGCCCAAGGTGATCTTCTCGGGGATGAAGTTGAAGTACTTCATGCCCGAGATGTCCACGTCCGTCAGGCTCTGCACGACCTCACGGGAACGCGGTCCCTGGATCGCCACGTGGGGCATCTGCCGAGCCACGTTCTTGATCTCCACGTCGAACTGGTTCGCGTGCTCCGCCCAGTACTCGTCGTGGTCCTCTCCGTTCGTCATCACGAACAGGTGATCCTCGGCCAACTTGTAGATGGTCCCGTCATCGACGATCGCCCCGTCGACATTCAGGAACGGGCCGTAGCGAACACCGCCAACCTTCAGGCCACCGATGTTGTTCACGTTCAGCCAGTCGGCGGCCTTCGTCGCGTCCGGCCCGGTGAACTCCCACTTGATCAGCGGTGAAAGATCCCAGACACCGACGTCGTTCCGAACCGCCTCGTACTCCTTCATCGTGTCGCCCAGGCCCTCGAACCAGAGCCATCCGTCCCAGTCGGCGAAATTCCCGCCGATCGACTCGAGCTTCTCGTGCAGCGGGGTCTTCGTCGGCTCTGCCATCTGCCACTCCCTTCCGTCTGCGGATCTAAGGCCGCGGATCTCAGGTCCATGTATACGGGAGAGCTCCCAGCCAGGCAAGCCCACGCACGAACAGCGGCCTGGGGACGGCGCTAGCCGAACCGCCGACTCCTTCCGGAAGGAGTCGTCTCCCCCCTTCGTCGCCCCCCCCCACTGAGGCTCACAGGGCGCAGGTCTTCCTTGATGCATAAAGCAGACTAAGTTAGTCTTCTTTTTTATGGGGCCAGTGCCCCTTCGGATCAGGAGTCGGGAAGGAGGCGGCCAGATGAGCCCCTACGCACGGATACTGGAGTATCGGACGCGAGAAAAGGAAGTTGTCCGGGCCGCTGAACTAGCAAGGCAGCTGCGGGAGGCTCGAGCCCGCTTGATGCGCTCGGGGTAAGCCGCTGGGGAAGCCCGGCGTCGAAGCCGCGCATAGGCGGTCGGACTGTCGAAGGAATCGATCGTTGCTCAGCACGCCCCCTCCCTGACCGCCGATGGCGGGAATCGGCTGTCACCGAACGCCGATGCCGATCCTCGTCTGTCATTGACAGGCGATGAGAGTGCGCAGTTGGAAGGCGACGGTACCCTGGCCCACGCCAAGATTTCTCAATGACATCAGAGGGGCCCCCAGCGTGCGCTGGCACCTGGCGCGGCGGCTGTTCAAGCTGCTGGAGTGCTATGTGGACTTGTTTGCGCGACCCAGGATCGTCGCCGCCAGGCCCCCTCCGACGGCGAAGGTTGCCCCGGCCACGAAGACGTCAACGATCGCCGAGGTATAGGACCAGTAGTGGGTCGTAGCCAAGAGACCGAGATTGACCGTTCCGATCGCCAGACAGCCAACGATGAAGGCCACCCTCATACCGTCGATGAACGACCGGGCGCCTGCCCAGTGGACCACGGTGGTGATCATGGCCCCCAGGCAGAGCAGCGAAAGGAGGAGCGCGGGTATCCGCGTCTGTTCTGCCGGGATCTGTACCTTCTCCCATAGTCCCATCGCCGTCAGCGGCGAGTGGCTCTTCAGGAACCCGTAGTAGCCCACCGCAGTGATGATCCCGTTCAAGATCGCAACCGTGATCGCCGATGCCACGACGGCCATGACGAATCTGGGCACGCTGACGTTTCTCATGTGTCCCCCTCCTTCTTTCTCAGCATCACGACGCCGGCGCCGACGACCGCCATCTCGCCATCGAAAGGATGCCTCTTTGCACCCGTTGCCGCAAGGGGCAAGAGTGCCTTTGGCAAGTGACGGCACCCCGGAGCCCCACGGTTTCGGAATGACATTAGAAGGCCCCAGAGTCCACTTCCCGCAAAGCACCTCAAAGAGACGCCCCTGACAGAGAGGCGGAGCGCTCTCCGTTCGTGTCGGGCACGCCCCCTTCAGGCGCGAGTTCCGCAGTCCGTGAACCAGGCAACCGTTCCGTCGGCTAGGAGTGCGAAGTGTTGCTCGGCTGAGATCGATCGGCCATCCGCGGTGCCCGACACGGGCACGGATACAACGTCCGGAACCGAAGTTGTCGCTCCATCGGACTTGTAAGCCCAGGAGGACGGCTCGCCGGGCTCTCCTGCAACGTAGCGCCTGGTTGGGTCACTAAGCCCCGCGACGTAACTGCGGCAGGCATCGGCCCCGTATTGGACGCCGCTGCCTACTTCGACAAGGCGGTCTCGGATCCGAGCCAGATGCAGCTGGGAGCCCTGCTCGTGGTGGTCATGGGCCTGGCACTTGCCATGGTTGCGGCGGTGATGTTCCCGATCCTCAAGAGACAGAACGAGGCTTTGGCTGTCGGGTACGTCATCTTCAGGGGGGCGCTGGAGACATTCACCTATCTCGCGACGGCGATCTGCTGGCTTCTGCTCGTCGTGGTGGCCGGGCAACACGCGGACCCCGGGTCTGCAGCCGCTTCACAGTCCTCCGATCTCGGGATCCGGTTGGGCGACGCGCAGGATCAGATCACTGTGGTCCTGGACTTCGTCTTCGGTCTCGGCGCCTTGATGCTCTACTACGTGTTGTATCAGGGGAGGCTCATCCCCCGGTGGATATCCGTCTGGGGGATCCTTGCGGCCGTGATGACCGTGGCCGGCGGCTTGGTCGATCTCTTCGGCGCGCCCAATGACATCTTCGGGCTGCTCATGTTCCCGCAAGAGATGGTCATGGCGGTATGGCTGATCGCCAAGGGCTTCAGTCCAAGCGCAACCGCTTCGGGGAGTGGTCAACAAGCACTTGCGGGATGAGATGTGGCCGACGTCCGCCGCCGAGGCTACTCGCCGACGCCCGTGAGCCGGAGCCGGCGGATCTGGCGCACAGCGAGTAGAACGAACACGACGGTCAGCAGGGCGAGGCGCCCGAAGGCACCGCCCCCGGTGGGCATGCCCGCGCGCTCGAGCCCCTGGGCGTCCGGACTGAGCCCGGCGTAGGTCATCATGGCCAGCCATTGCGGCGACAGTTGCGCGAGGCCGGTCAGCACCCCGCCGAGGAGGCGCTCGCCGAGAAGCACGAATGCGAGAGACCACCACGCAGCCCGCCGGAACGTGGCGCCGACGAACACGAACAGCGCCAAGTAAGCGGCGGTCCCGGCGACCACCGCGAGCACGAGCGGGGCGATGGCCTCGGGCACTCCGGCGATAGCCGCCGAGAGCGCAAATGCCGGAGCCAGTGCGCCGGCAGCCACGAGCCAGCCGACCGACCATCGGGCCAAGATGATCGTGGAGAAGCGCACAGGCGACAGCCACGTGAGGCCGAACGTCCCGGCCCGGACCTCCGCGCCCAGCACTGCGTCTCCGACCACAAGGCAGGCCAGGGGCAGGATCAAAGCGAAGAGCGCACCACCGATCGTGTTGAACCGGCCGGCGGGCGTCGGCTCCTCGACGGTTCGCGCGAGGAGACCGAAGAGCAGGGCGCCGGCGCACGGCAGAGCCAGCAGAACGGCCCGCTTGGGCGGGACGCTGATCCGCAGGGCGTACACGAAGGCGGCGGCGAAAGGCTTGGGGAGGGCGCGCTGCGCGGCGGGGGCGGGCGTGCTCACTTGACCAGCTCCCGGAAGGCCGACTCCAGCGAGTCGTCGAGCGGACGCACCTCGAAGAGGCGGATGCCGGCTCGTCGCGCCAGCCCCGGCAGCGCGCGGGCGAGATCGAGGGCGCGCAGCGACGAAACGATCAGGTCGTCGCCCTCGACGCCGACGCCGCTCACCGCCTCGACGCCTACGAGGGCCGCGGCCAGGTGGCGCGGATCCGACGAGCGCACGAGCACCCTTCGGGGGCGGTCTGCGATCGCACTCCGGATGGCGTGGTGGTCGCCGGCCGCGGCGAGCCGGCCACGAACGAGAACGATCTGACGGGTGGCGAGGCGCTCGACCTCGTTCAGCACGTGGGAGCTGACTATCACGGTGCGACCCTCGTCGCCCAATCGGCGGAAGAGTTCGATGAGCACCACGCGCTGCACGGGGTCGGCGCCGTTGAGCGGCTCGTCCAGGACGAGGACCGCGGGCTCGCCAACGAGCGCAGCAGCAACCCTCGCGCGCTGACGCATCCCCTTACTGAAGTCGGCGATCTGGCGGTCGGCCACATCGACGAGGTCGACGGCCGCCAGGGCGCGTTCGGGCGCGGCGCGGTCGCGCACCCCGTGGAGGGAGGCTGTGTAGCACACCAGCTGGCGGGCCGAGATCACGCCCGGACTCGCGTCCTCCTCCGGAACGAGTGCGAGCGCGCGCTGGGCCTCACGCTGGGTGCGGGGGTCGAGCTCGGCGACGCGGACCGTGCCGTTGTTGAGCGGGAGCATGCCGCACATCGCCCGCATGAGCGTCGTCTTACCCGCGCCATTCGGACCGAGCAGGCCCGTAACCCCGGGCCCGAAGGAGCATGACACCTCGGTCAACGCCACCTTGGGGCCGAACCACACCGACGCCTCGCTGATGACGACGGTCGCCCCCTCCGCGAAGGCCGGATCGTTCGGGGCCAAGGGTGCCTCGGGGAGGCCGCTCATTGGACGCCCCGATAGCGGTAGGCGAGGTAGCCGAGGGAGCCGGCTACGACGGCGACGTAGACGAGGACGACGCCGATGCCCGCCCCTTGGGCCCCGCCCACGAGCGACGTGGGGTCGACGTGGCCGAGGAACACGAGGTCGGTCATCCGCATCGGGATGTCCATCGCGCTGAGGAGCCCCCACAGGCTGCCGTTCTCGAAGATGAGCTCGGGGTCGGCACCGCCGGCGCCGACGAGGATCGACGCCACCGTCCCCGAGACGAAGAAGGTGGCGAGCAGGGCAACGCCGCCGACGACCCTGCGCGCGGTCGTTGCCGAGATGGCCACTGCCACCGACGCCAGGTATAGAGAGAACAGCGCGACGGCCACCGGCACCTGCCACAGCACCGCAGCGTTCTCGGTGACGTAGTGGAGCGCGCCCCCCCGCGCCACGAACATCTGGCCGACGAACAGCACGACCTGTGGAAAGAAGCCGAAGCCGAAGAGCACAGCGGTGAGGGCCCCGACCTTGGCGAGCACGTAATCGTTGCCCGTAAGCGGTCGCGCGAATATCAGCGGCAGGACGCGGTTGGCCCGATCGGTGCACACCATGTCCGGCGCCGTGACGGCCACGAAGAGGATGAGAGTGGTAGACACGCCCACGTACTCCCGGAAGGTGATCAAGTTGAAGTCGACGGCCGGCATGTTGCGAGTGATGTATTTCACGCCGACGTTCACCACGGCAGGGATGGTCGCGATCGCGAGCAACGACCACGGCAGTACCTTCTGGCGCCATGACCGGCGCAGGCCGAGTGCACGACGGATCGAGACGCGCACCAGGGCGGCGCGGGCGGCGCCCCGACCCCCGCGCTCGCCTTCATAGGGACGGTAACCGCGGTCGTAGACGGCGCCGGCGGGAGGAGGCGGCGGCAGCGCAGTCACTTGGGTTCGTCCAAGAACAGCTCGTCGAGGGAGGTGCGTCGCGCGGTCATGGCGTGGAGGGCGAGGCCGAGGTCGTCCGCGCCGTCGCGGACGAGGTCGCGCACATGACCCCCGTCGCCGTCGACCCGCACATCGAGCGTTGAGTCGTCGACCACGGTGACGGCGACGCCCGCGAGGCCGAGAAGGTCGGCGAGGCTGACGGCGCCCTCGTCCACCTCGACCCGCAGGGCCCCTGTGCGATGCATGAGGGCCTGAGTGGCGCCGGCGTGGCGCAGCTTGCCGCCGTCGATCATCACCACCTGGTCGCATATGCGCTGCACGTCGTCGAGCAGGTGAGTGGCCACGAGCACCGAGATGCCGAATCCGGCTAGCCGGCCGACGAGGGCGAGCATCTCCTCGCGGCCCATCGGGTCGAGGCCGGCGGTGGGCTCGTCGAGCAGCACCACCTCCGGGTCGGCGACGATCGCCTGGGCCAGCTTCGTGCGCTGGCGCATGCCCGTCGAGAAGCCGCCGATCGGCCGGAACCGAGCCTCGTCTAGGCCGACGAGGTCCAGCACGTCCGAGGCGCGCTGGCGGGCGGCGCCGGGTGGCAGGCCTGCCAACTCGCCGAGGGTGGCGACAGCGTCGGCGGCGGTCTGGTCGGAAGGAAGGCAGTCGTGCTCGGGCATGAAGCCGATGTGGGCTCGCACCCCGACAGGATCATCGGCCACCGCTCGCCCCACGACTTCGATCGTGCCCGTGGTTGGGCGCAGCTGGCCAAGTGCCAAGCGCAGCAGCGTCGTCTTGCCGGCGCCGTTGGCACCGACCAGCCCCACGGAGCCGCGAGGGACGTCGACCGTCAACTCGTCTAGAGCGAGAGTGCCACTCGGATATCGGAGCGAGAGCCCCTCCGTACGCAGCAGATGGTCGACCATCTCGGGAGATACTACTTTCCGGATGTGCTCGGTGGACCTACCGGCCCCTATCGCCCCAACCCAGCAGAAGCAGGCGACAGCCGATCATCTATCTCGCGACACACGAGGCCGGCAATCGCCTGTCTGGACCGGCGAACATCCACCCGCGTGTCGGAGCCCGGTGCTACAGTTCGAAGTGCATCAAGAGCGGCCTGGATACAGGCCCGCCAACCTGCGGACGGACCCGCAAGGTGGCACCCCAAGCCCGGGGGATGCGGTCGCGCGAGCGGCAACCAAAGGTCCGGGTGGCGTCGCCTCCCGGAAGAAGGAGGGATGTGCCATGCCCGACGAGAACGTCGACCAGGACCAGACCGAGGTCATCGAGGCGCAGATCTTCATCGGCTCCCCGCCACCGAGCATCCGGCCGCTGCGACCGAGCGAGACACCGGCCCAGCTTGCGGCAGAGTTGGGCCTAGCGCGCTGCCCTGACTGCCACGAGTTCAAGGGCACAATCATCCGCGACGGAGCAGAGGTCAAGCTGCTCTGCGTCTGCGACGGCATCCCATGCCGGCGCTGCAAGACGAACCGCATCCGCCGGCCGATCTCGGACCACTTCAACGAGTTCGACGGGAGGATCTGGCACTCCCCCTACTTCGCCGGACTGCTCCCCTGCACCAGCTGTCGTGAGAAGTCCGACCGGTAGCTCAACAGAGAACCAGGCAGGCGACACACAAGGAACTAGAAGGAGGTGGCACATGGCTATGGAGACAGAAGACGGCACGCGGGAACCGAGGACGCCTCTCTTCTTCAGGCTCCCCGACGACTGGGACGGCCTGACCGAAGAGGAGAAGAAGGCTTGGGCCCGGTCCGTGTCCGATCGGCTTCTCGGGGCAGGGACCGAAATCCCTCCGCCCTGAGGCGTCATGGCGGATGCGGATACAGAGTTGGGAACTCTTCGTCGCTGGAGTCGCCCGGGTCCGGCCATACGGCAGCACCCGGCTGCCGGAACTCCGCGCCACATGATGTGCAGGCGCGCGTTGGCTGATCCGGCTGGACCACGCACCCTCCTATGGCTACCTCACCCCGCTCAGCGGCTTGGAGGGTCTCGGGGGTGGGCATTCCATAGGCGATCCCGACCGTCGAGCCCGAACCACATCTGGGACACCGTGGCTTCGCCATATCGCGAATCTACGCCCAGGGGCTGACAACTCCACAGCGGCCCCGACGAGACCCGACTCGAAACAACCGACGGCGTCATGAGCAACGATCAGCCACACCGCTAGTCGTGTCATACCCCAGGACTACTCTCGCGGCATGGCAACAGCCAGCAAACAGGACGCCCAGATCCTCGAAGCGTTCGGCCAAGAACTCGCTCGCTTGTTCGACGAAGAGGGATTCTCGGAAGAGGGCTTCGAGACGGCTGCAGAGAACACGCTGGAGTTGCTGGAAGGCAAGGTCCCTGAGTCCGTGCTGAACTACTGGCCCCCTCCCCTCGGTGATCCCTTGGGCTACGCGCTGGAACACGGCGAGTGGGTGTTCTCGGATTCCACGTCGGACATGGATACCGGGATGGCCGGCAGCTGGTACGTCGAAGTCGTCTATTGGGTATGTCCGCCCTACGGATACCTGATCTCCAGCGAGGAGGGCATCGGCAGGGAGGTTCTGGCCGTGATCTACCCTCCTGAGGACAAGGAGCAGCTCCAGACCGCGATCGATGCCGCGATGGCGACCAATCCAGACTGGAAGAACTGGCGCAAGATCGTGGCCGCCGAGATGGCCGCCAACGGTGAAGTGATGGAGAGTTTCGACGAGGGTGAGGACGACCAGTTGCCGCCTCTTGACCAATTCCCTCCCACCGACCTAAGCTGCCGAGTTACACACTTGTGATTCGAGGACAGATGCCACAAGGATTCTCATCCCCCGCCGCCGCCCGGTTGGCGCGGATCTCATACAGGCAGCTCGACTACTGGGACAGCCAAGGGCTGGTGCGCCCCAGCCTTCGTCCTGCCAACGGACACGGTTCCAAGCGCGAGTATTCCTTCGAGGACCTCAAACTCCTGGTGTTGGTTGCCCAGTTGCGCGAGCGTGGTGTTTCGCTCAAAGCCATAGCGAAGGCGATGAAGTACCTGCGCGAGCAGATCCGGCGTTCACCGCAGAGCTCGACCCTCGTCACCGACGGCAAGGACATCCTGCTCGTCGAGTCCCCCGAGTCGGCGACAAGCCTGGGGCGCGAAGGCCAACTCGTATGGACGGCCACGCTGGATCTCACCTGGCGTGACCTCGCGGATCGCTCAGAGCAGGAGCGCGCCACCGGCTGAGCGCCGAATGATGGTTCCCGCCAGCATGGTGATGCGGACACCCCTTCAAGCTGGAGCTCGGACGAAGTCTGAGCCGTGACGCCGGATCGAGCTCTTGACCACCGTGGTCGTGCGAGGACTGCGTTCAGCGGTCCTCGCGCACCACGCGGATGACGACCTCCTGCGGCCTTTCCTTGCGCCGGGGTCGGAGGCGTTGGAGGATCATCAGTGACACGGCGGTGCTTCCAACGACCAGGCCGATGAGGCTCTTGGCCGAACGCAGGGCCGAGGGGATGCGCTGCTCGAGTTCGCTCAGATCACCTTCCAGGCGGCGTCGGGTCTCTTCCATCTCCGTGAGCTTGGCTGCTACCTTGCCATCTGCTGCTTCGCCCATCGCGCGTCCTCCTTCAGCATCTCTTTGGTCCGTTCCGCCTTGGGTGCGTTCAGGAACGTCCGTCTGCCGATGATCACCAGCACCCCTGCCGCCGCAACCAGGACGAATGCGAGCAGCAGGTTGGCGGCCCAGGCCGGCAGGAAGGTCTCGAAGACCGCGGCCAGTGCGGCCGCCAGGTAGCCGATCGCGAAGAACACCAGGGCGGCGGCACCGGCCATCATGCCGATCGCCGCGGCTCTGGCCGAGAGTGCCTCGATGAGCTCGAGCTTCGCCAGCTCGATCTGTTGTCGGATCAGGGTCCGGAAGCCCTCGACTGCCGATACAGCGACGGTTCCGATGGGCCTTCGGCTGCCGTTCGGGGCGGAGCTATCAGGTTGGTCGTTCACGGAATCCCTCCTCGTGGGATAGCAACCACCGCAACTACTTCGATCGTCCAACGCTACCCCGTTTGGGGGAGAAGTTCGAGGCGTGCTTCTTCTGCCGTGGCCCTGGCCCTTACTGGGTCTTCGCGAACAACGGTTTCCCATCCCCTGATCTCTGGTCTGCACCACAACCCAAGACCGAGGAGGGCAGTTCCCCGGTTGCGCGGACCACGGCGATCGGGATGCTCGGGGTGATGGGCTAGGCGACCCCAACCGTGCCTGACATCGGGCTCCATCCCGGGCGTCCGAAACTAGTCTCAGGGTGATGGGTAGAAGTCGCCCACAGCTGCCGAGGACTTGCGCAGCCGCCCATGTGGCGGATCAGCCGACGGGCCGCACCTCGCGGCGCTAGGTGAAGGTAGCCGACACCGTCTTGGACGCATCCACCGTCACGATGCACATGAGCGCCACCCCGGAGCAGCCTCCCCCGCTCCAGCCGGCAAAGGTACTCCCGGCGGCCGGAGCTGCCGTAAGCGTCACCAGGGTCCCTGGGGAAACCGACCAGGAACAGTAGGTGCCGCAGTAGATGTTGCCGCTCGGATCGGTTACGCGCCCCACGCCGGTGCCGGCCTTAGCCACCGTCAGCACATTCACCTCGAAGGTAGCCGTAACCGTCGGCGAGGCGGTCACGTTCACCGTGCAAGGTGCCGTGCCCGTACATCCACCGCCGCTCCAGCCTGCGAAGTAGGAGCCAGCGGCCGGTGAAGCAGACAGCGTGACGAGGGTTCCTGGGGAAAGGTCCCAGGTGCAGTAGGTACCGCAGTAGATGTTGCCGCTCGGATCGGTAACCCGCCCAGCACCGCTACCGGCCTTGGCAACCGTGAGCGTGTTCACGCCGAAGGTAAACGTCGCAGTCACGGTCGGCGAGGCGGTCACGTTCACGGTGCAAGGTGCCACCCCAGAGCAGCCTCCCCCGCTCCAGCCTGCGAAGTAGGAGCCCGCAGCCGGTGAAGCAGACAGCGTAACGAGGGTCCCTGGAGCAACGTCCCAGGTGCAGTAGACGCCGCAGTAGATGTTGCCGCTCGGATCGGTTACGCGCCCCGCACCGATTCCGGTCTTGGCCACCGTGAGCGTGTTCAGTCCGAAGGTAGCCGTCACCGTCTGCGCCGAGCTCATCGTTACCGTGCATGGTGCGGTACCCGTACATCCACCGCCGCTCCAGCCTGCGAAGTAGGAGCCCGCAGCTGGGCTCGCTGACAGCGTGATGCTGGTCCCTGGGGAAACGCTCCAGGTGCAGTAGACGCCGCACCAGATGTTGCCGCTCGGATCGGCTATGCGTCCAGCACCGCTACCGGTCTTGGCGACCGTGAGCTTGTGCAGCGTGACGACGGGGATGGCATCGAAGGTGGCCGTAACGGACTTGGAGGCATCCACGGTTACCGTGCAGGTCCCTGTTCCGGTGCACCCGCCGCCACTCCAACCGGTGAAGGCCGAGACGGAGTTCGGGTACGCGGAAAGCGTCATCACGGTTCCCGGAGCAACGTCCCAGGTGCAGTAGACACCGCAGTAGATGTTGCCGCTCGGATCAGAAACACGTCCCGCACCGGTTCCAGCCTTGGTAACCGCAAGCGTGTTCAGTCCGAAGGTAGCCGTGACGGTCTTGGCCGAAGTAGTAGTTACCGTGCAAGGCGCGGTACCCGAACAGCCTGCCCCGCTCCAGCCGGCGAAGTAGGAGCCCGCTGCCGGTGAAGCAGACAACGTCACGAGCGTGCCCGGAGCGACGTTCCAGGTGCAGTAGACACCGCAGTAGATGTTGCCGCTCGGATCGGTTACGCGCCCGGTGCCAGCTCCGGCCTTGGCAACGGCGAGTGCGAAGGAGGAAGGAACCGTCCAGGTCCGTGATGCCGGGGTCGGATCGGTGTTACCTACGCCGTCGGTGGCGCGAACATAGAAGGTGTGAGAACCACCCGAGAGCCCAGAGTAGGACCTGGAACCGCTGTTGCACGGGCTGAAACCACCCGAATCGATCTGACAGGCGAAGGTAGAGGTCTCATCGGCATGGAAGGTGAAGTCCGCCGAGTTCGAGCTCGCGATGCCCGATGGACCGGAGTCGATCGTGGTCTGGGGCGGGGTCGTGTCCACGCTGAAAGCCCTGGTGGCCGGGGTGGGATCGGTGTTACCCACGCTATCGATCGCGCGGACCTTGAAGACGTAGTCCCCGTGGCCAAGGGAGTAGGACTTCGCCGATGAACAGGTGCCCCAACCGCCGTCGAGGCGACACTCGAAGCCGGCCACGGAGGTACCTGCACCGGGTGTTGCGCTGAAGGTGAATGAGACGTCCCCGGACGCCACCGTCCCCGAAGGACCGGTATCGATCGATGTTTCGGGCTGGGCATAGTGGCGAAGGCGAAGCTCGAGATCCCCTGTCTCGCCCGAGTAGCCGTCGACAGCGATCATGTAGGTCTCACCCGAGGTGACAGCGAAGGTGACCTCGCTCGAAAGACCCGCGGAGTGATCATCGGCCGAAGCGACCTCGACGAGGGAACCCACCGATGGGCCTGTGTACACCCCTAGAAGGGTGTCGAAGTCGCTCCCCGAGGTGTCTACGACGGCGGTCCCGTCAGAAGGTGCGCTCCACGAGTACCAAACCGATGCTCCGCCGGGGTTGGCGGCGTGGTCGGGTTCGCCCGACTCCTTGGAGGCAGCGAGGTTGTCATCGGGGCCCCGGGTGATGTCCGTACCCGAGAGCACCGTCGCATCCGCGAAGTCGTCGTTGAAAGATGAGGCCTTGAGCTTCGCGTGAACACCGAATCCACCGCTCGCTCCGTACTCCCCGTCTACGGCGATCATGTAGGTGGTACCTGAGGTGGCCGCGAACGAGACCCTGCTCAGGCCGCAGCCGTCGTGAGACGCGACCTCGGTGAGGGAACCGACGGCTGAGCCGGTGTAGACGCCGAGCACGTCGCAGAACTGGTTGCCGGTGACCTTCACTTCGGCGACACCATCGGAAGGCGCGGTCCACGAGTACCACACCGATGCTCCTCCCGGGTTGGTGCCGATGTTCGGCTCACCCGTCTGCTTGGTGGCCGAATCGTTGGACTGGGATGAGAGCACTACCTCGGCACCGCTGAGAGAAGTCGCGTCGGCGAAGTCGTCGTTGGCGGGTGCGGCCGCGAGTTCCAGGTGGAGGCTGATCGAACCCGTCTCGCCGACGTAGCCGTCCACCGCGATCATGTAGGTCTCACCGGACGTGGCTGCGAACGAGACCTTGGACTGAAGGCCGAAGGCCGAGTCGTCGTTGCCGGCGGCCACCTCGGTGAGTGAATCCACCGAAGGTCCGGTGTAGACGCCCAGCAGCGTGTCGAAACTGCTTCCCGAGGTGTCGACTACTACTGCACCGTCAGATGGAGCGGTCCAGGAATACCAGACGGATGCTCCTCCGGGGTTGGCGGCGTGGTCGGGTTCTGAGGCCTGCTTGGTGGCAGACACGTTTGAGTCCGGTCCCTGTGTGATGGAAGCACCCGAGAGCGCTGTGGCGTCGGCGAAGTCGTCGTTGCCGGGTGCAGGACCCAGCGGTCCGAGAAGGGGACGGTGCGCGCCTCCCACTCCGGCAGCGGTCTTGGCCCTGTTCGAGGACGAGACAGCATCCGCTTTCGACGGGTCCTTGGTCGAAGTGGCGGTGATCAAGGAGGAGCCCAGGTACTCGTCTCCGGTGCGTTCTGACTTCAGTTTGACGACCAGATCGACGCTTTCACCCGCACCGAGGGTGACCGAGTACTCATCGACGAGAAGCTTGGAGGTGATGTCGGTGCCACCACGCGAGAAGGACACGGTGAAGCGGCTTGAGACATCGGTGGCGCCCAGGGTGAACGTATCGGTCGCACTGCCGTCGTTCTCGAGACGGACGTCGAAGACCATCGTGGAAGGAGGAGCGGATTCCTTGGTGACAGACTGGTTCTCCCCCGTCAGGTTGTAGATACCGTCTCCGATGAAGTCGTGATCCGAGTTGAGCTTGATCAGGAGATCCGGCTGGTAGGTACCCGGTGGTGTCAGATCCACGATCCATGTCCTGGAAGCCGGGGTCTGATCGGTGTTGTTTGCAGCGTCGGTCGCCTCCACCTCGAAGGTGTGGCTGACGGCCGCAAGTCCGCTCAGCGATACCGGTGAGTTGCACGTCGAGAAGGTCGCTCCGTCCACGGAGCACTTGAAGGTGGAACCGGGTTCCGAGGAGGAGAAGTAGAACACGGCCGAAGAGATGGTCTGTGTGCCCGAAGGACCAGAGGTGATCGTCGTCTCGGGCGCGGTTGTGTCGAGCGGGGTGGTGTCTATCGTCCAGGTGCGACTAGCAGGTGTGGGATCGACGTTATCCACAGCGTCCTTGGCTACTACATAGAAGGTGTGGGAACCGTCCGGAAGCCCGGAGTAGGACTCAGGGGACGTGCAAGAGCCCCACGAACCGGAGTCGAGCATGCAGGAGAAGCTCGAGGCCGCTTCAGACGAAGCGAACGTGAAGGCGGCGCCCGATGTGGCAACCGTTCCCGAAGGACCGGAACCGATCGTGGTCTGGGGTGGGGTGGTATCGACGGTGAAGGTGCGTGTCGCCGGGGTGGCATCCGTGTTGCCCGCGGCGTCCTTGGCGCGTACGCGGAAGGTGTGTGTTGGAACATCAGAAAGGCTCGTGTAGCTCTTCGGGGAAGAGCAAGCGCCCCAAGAACTCGAGTCGAGCTGGCAGAAGAAAGTGGCGCCCGGTTCCGAGGAGAAGGAGAAGGCGGCACTGGATGACGCTACCGTTCCCGCCGGACCCGAATCGATCGAGGTATCAGGTGCGGTCGCGTCTATCGTCCAGGTGCGCGTGGCCGGGGTGGCATCGGTGTTGCCCACGGCGTCAGTAGCGCGCACGTAGAAGATATGGGAACCGTCAACTAGGCCTGCATAGCCCTTGGGAGATGAGCAGGCGCCCCAGGAACCCGAGTCGAGCTTGCACTCAAAGGTGGCACCGGCCTCAGAGGAGAAGGAAATCGAAACGTCTCGGGTCGTGACCGTGCCACCTAGGACCGTGGCGATCGTTGTTTCGGGCGCGGTGGTATCGGTGGTCCAGGTGTAGGAGGCCGGTGTCGCATCGCAGTTGTTCAGCGCATCGCAGGCCCTCGCGTAGAACGTGTGGGACCCGTCGACGAGTGAGGAAGTGGTGTGTCCGCCGGAACCGGAACAGGCTCCGTAGCTTCCTGCATCAACCTTGCACTGGAAGGTGGCACCAGGCTCGGAACTGAAAGTGAAGTCACCGGTTGGATCGCTCGAGGGATCAGAGGGCCGGGCATCGATCGTTGTCTCAGGCGCCGTCGTATCGATGCTCCAGGTGCGGGAGGCCGGGGTGGCATCGGGGTTACCCGCGCCGTCGGTGGCACGAACTTCGAAGGTGTGAGAAGTGCCGGCGAGCCCTACATAGGACTTGGAACCGCTGTTGCAGGGGCTGAAACCGCCGCCATCGAGTTGGCAGGCAAAGGTGGAGGTCTCGTTCGCGTGGAAGGTGAAGTCGGCCGAGGTAGACCCCACAGTACCGCTTGGACCCGTGTCGATCGTTGTCTCAGGAGCGGTGGTGTCGGGAGGCGGAGCTTGCCGCTCGTGCACGAAGACGTCCGACTGACCGTTCGTGTCTCCTGCAACCAGGTTCGTTGCAGTTGAGGCGAAGACAGCGAATCGGCCATCATCGCTAAGCGACGGCGCCGAAGAAGAACCATTGCCCGCGTTCCCGGCACTATCCACACTCACCAAGTCAGTGGCACCAGCGACTCGATCTCGAACGTAAGCGCCGGACCCGAACGAATACGCCACGTATCGCCCGTCCGAGCTCATCGATGAGCCGTTGCTCGCTCCGCCGAGTTGGCCACCAAGGTTGCTCAAGCTCACCCGCTCGGTCGTACCTGACACCGAGTCATGAACGAAGGAGTCCTGGAAGCCGTTGGTGTCCCCCGGCACCAGGTTGGTGGCGGTCGTAGTGAATCCCACCACGGTCCCGTCGTAGTCCACTCGGGCCGCGTAGCTATCGGCGTTCGACTGGTTCCCAGAGCTATCAACGCTCACGCGCTCCGTGATGCCAGTGGCTCGGTTATGCGTGAAGACGTCGTAGACGCCGTTCGTGTCTCCTGGGACCAGATTGGTCGCGTGACTGATGAACGCAACCACGTTGCCATCGCCACTGATCTCCATGTGGCCTTGTCCGCCACTGAAGTCATTTCCCTGCGTGCCAGAGCTATTGACGCTCACTCGTTGAGTCGTTCCAAGTAGGAGATCTCTGACGAATGCGTCCGTGTTCGCGTTCGTATCCCCGGAGACAAGGTTCGACGCATCGGAAGAGAACGCGACGAACCGACCGTCCGCGCTGATGGAAGCCCAGGTGCTGTCGTTGTTCCCTTGGACGCCCAGATCACCAAGGCTTGCTCGGACCGTTTGACCGGTCTGGCGATCGTGAACGAAGACGTCGGCCCTGTTGTTGGTGTCGGCGGGGACCAGATTCGTCGCCGAGAAGGATTCGAACGCCACATACCTTCCGTCATCGCTGATGGACGGGTTCTGGCTGTAGCCATTGCTCTCGTTACCGGAACTATCGACGCTGACCCGTTCCGTGATCCCTGTCTGCCTGTCGCGAACGAAGACGTCGCCGGTGTTGTTCGTGTCCCCGGGGACGAGGTTCGATGTCTCGGACTCGAAGGCAACGAACCGACCATCCGAACTGATGGCTCTCCCCCCACTCCAGCCATTCCCCTGATTCCCAGAGCTGCTCACAGATACCCGCTCGGTGGTCCCATGGAAGCTCGTGCACGCGGAGAACTCGGAGGTGTTGTTGCCGGGTGCCGTCGCCGTAGCGGTGACGACGTGCCCGGCAGGGACTCCCGCTGACAAGATGCTGGTGAAGCTCACGTTTCCGGTGCCATCCGTGAGCACGGTGTCCGACCCCAGGAACACCTTCCCCTCGCCGTAGCCCGACGGATCGCACGTCGGGCTCGAGAAGAACTCGAGCCTGAAAGACGTGCTGGCCGTGCTATTGAGGGAGCCGCTGACAGTCGTGGTTCCACCCGTAGAGGACGTCGATGTCACGATGGGGAAGTTCTGCTTGTTGTTGGCTCCCGTGTCAGGATCGTTGAGATCGTTAGGGGTCGCACCTGCACCGCTGAAGCTGATCCCGATGCCGTTGTTGCTGTGGATCGAGTTCCCCAGGATGCCGTTCCCGGTGCCGCTCTCGAGCCACACTCCGGGTCCGCCGCCGTTGTAGGCGATCGTGTTGCCTGCGCCGGCGGTCGTCCCACCGATCGTCGTGTTGGATGGTCCACTGAGCACGACGATGCCGCCGTTTGAGTTCCCGACGGCCCCGGTGCCCGCGGCGTTGGTACCGATCAGGTTCCCCTGGATCACGTTCCCCGAAGCGCTGGCATTGAAGACGCCGATCGCTTCCGCGTTGTTCCCGGAGACGACGTTACCTGCTCCAGGAGCGGTACCGCCTATCGTGTTGTTCGCTGCCCGGTTGAGCTCGATCCCGCGGCCCGTGTTCCCAAGGTCAACGGTGCCGGTCACGTCCACCCCGATGTAGTTGCCTGCGATGGTGTTTCCGGTGGCCGCGCCCCACACGAAGACGCCGGTTCCGTTGTTGCCGGAGATGACGTTGCGTGCTGCCGGCGAAGAACCGCCCACGACGTTATTCACGGAATCCGTTATGTCGAGGCCGGCGCTGGCGTTGGGGATCGCCGCGGTACCTGTGGGGTCGGTCCCGATGAGGTTTCCCTGCACGATCGTGCCGCTGCCACCCTGGTCCTGGCGGATCCAGATCCCCTTGTTGGCGTTGCCAGAGATCACGTTCCCGGCTCCCGGCGCCGTGCCGCCGATCGTGTGGCCTATCCCGCCGACCTGGATGCCGAGCGCGTTCGGGGCCGCGACGCCGGCTGAATTGAGGCCGATGTAGCTCGCCTCAACCGTGGACACCCCAGAGTCGAGGAACATGCCCAACGTCGCCCATCGGATAACGGACAGGCCGCGGAACGTGTTCGTGCCGCCAAAGGTCCAGAAACCGACCTGCTGTCCTGAGGCCACGTTGATCCCGCTCACCTCGATGATCGGCGATGCCGAGTAGCCCGGCTGCGTCGTCCCGTCTATCGTCACGGACCCCGTAATGAATGGGAGGTCGGTCGCCGGTGCGATCGTGAACGGTGGACCGCCAGGGATGTTGAACTGGATGGAGTCGGCTCCCGCGCTGGCGTTCGCCTGCTCCATAGCGGCTCGGAGGGTGCATGCTCCGGCCCCGTTGTTGCAGACGCCATCGGCCGTGTTGCTGTCGGCGCCGTCCCCGGTGGAGGTCACGACGAAGGGAGACGCCGCCTGAGCGCCCGTCGGGACGACCAGGACGAAGGTGGCCGTAAGAGCGAAACACACCAGGGCCGACGCGGCCCGTCGAAGCGCAGTCATCATCGCATCCTCTCTACATGGGACCTGCACGCTGTCTCCGAGGTTCGAAGCTGCGCTCACGGCTGCAAGCTAGCGTAGCCCAACTAGGGTCTGGACCCTAGGGTCACGGCCCTACTCTTCAGGGGTCGAATAGCCGACGGTCGTCAGCCCTAGTGCCAATGCCATCTCCTGCACGACAGCACTGCCCTGGATATGGGAGGCAACAGTCCTGTGGATGGCCACCCCTTCATACCTGTGCGCTGGCAGCGGTCAGGCAGTCAACGTCTAACGATCCGACGACGGTGCTGGTCGCCTTGGAGGGGGCATTCGAGGACAATATGTCGCCCTCAACCCCCATCTACCGCCAGGAAGATCGGGTCACGATCGTGGTCACGCTGGATCCTCCCGACCGACTCCCGGCCAAGTTCCCCTCCAGGACCGCTGCGGATAATTCCAGTCTGCGCGCATGGGGTCGCCGAGAGCGCGGTGAGTTCTACTCGCTCGTGATGGCAAGCAACGTCCTGGCTACGGCCAAGGAGACGTTTGAGTTCCCCCGGGTTCCATGCAGTCCCCACCGTTTGGGTTTGATGAGCATAGGCTCGGCGCGGCGGCTCAGAGCGGCGGCAAGATGCGGAGACCGGTTGTCTTCATCGCGGTCGTTGTGGCCTTGACCGCTTCCCGCCGAGCTGGATCAACGGTCACGGCACCGAATGACGGGCCGAAGACAGCAGCATCGGCCAGCCCATCCCCCAGCTCTGCGCCCATCAACATCCAGAGGGCTGATCGGCGAACGAAGTCCGACTTGGAGCGCGCCATGACGACTGCTCTCAGCTTTCACCCGCCACGGAGCTCCCGCCACGGAGCTCCCGCCACGGAGCTACGCCCCTTCTTGCTGTCCGCGCGACTGGAGGTACGAATCGGCGTAGATAACCCTGTTGAGCAGGATCTGTACGGTCTTCCATACAGCGGCCTGCGCTGGGTCGTCTAGGTTCACATCATCGACTGACGGCGCTTCCATGGCGGCGACCCGGTCTGAGATCGCGACGTACAGCTTGCCGAGCGGGGCTGAGACGTCTCGCTCCTCAACGATGCGGATCACTTCCTTCAGTTCCTCGTCGAAGGGGTTGGCGACGAGCATCTGCAGTCCCGCCCCCATGAGCATGGCGCAGTAGACGCGATTGATGAGCGACCTGTTCTCGGAGGGAACGGAGTTCGAGACATTCGACAGTCCCACAGAGACCGCCGGCGGAGGATCCCAGGCTACCTGGATCGTCCGCACGGCCTCGAGGAGCTCGGGGCAGTATTCCTGACATCCCGACACCGTCAGGACGAGGGGGTCGATGATCAGATCCTGAACCGGATAGTCGATCTCGACCATCCGGGGAATGAGCTTCTCGATAGCGATGTTCACCCTCTCGTCGGCCGACACAGGTATCCCGCTCTTGCCCATCGTGAGAGCCACTAACTTGGCACCGTAGCGCTTGGCGAGGAGGGGCACCTCCTCCAAGCGCTCCTCCTCGGCTGAAGTGGAGTTGATGATCGGTTGTGCCTTGGTCACGGCCTTCAGCCCTGCCTCGATCCCTTGAAGATTCGTGCTGTCCAGACTCAAGGGAACGTCCACCGCGGCCTCTACGGTCCGCACCATCCAGGGGAAGACCTCTTCCCAATCCTTCTTCCTCGGCCCGAGGTTCAGGTCCAGCGCCCGGGCTCCCGCCTCGACCTGCGCCGCAGCCAGGTCCTGGAAGAACGAGGCGTCTCGCTCCGCGAGGGCGGTCTTCACCTTCTCCGAGATGATGTGGATGTTCTCGCCGATGATGTACATAGCTACGTCCTCCTAGATGATCGATGCCTCCACGGACGGGAATCGCGACAGATCTGTGTGCGGAAGGAACAGCGCGGAAGTGAAGGCCTCGTAGAACGAGTTATCGGCCGACAACTCGATGTAGGTCATCGACGAGGCGATCCTGGAGATCTCGTCTCGCATCTCCCGATCCAGCAGAGCGAGATAGGCGCCCTTGACGGAGGTGTTGCCCAGGAACTCGAAACTCTCCCAGGGGCGATCCGGAAGCAGGCCTATGCCAACGGCCTTCTCGACGTTGATGTACTTGCCGAACGACCCACCGATCAGCACGCGTTCGACGGAGGCTAGGTCGACCCCTACGCTGTCTGCCAAGACGTTGAAGCCCGCGTAGACGGCGGCCTTAGCCCTCAGCAGATTGTCGATGTCCACCGCCGTGATGGTGATGTCAACGCCGTCCGCAGTTTCCTCTCGTCGGGCCACCACGTACTCCGCGCCGTGCTCGCCGCGCCGGATGCGTGGGGTGGCGAGACTCTCGACGATGTGTCCACCCTTGTCCACGACGCCCGTGAGGAACATCTCGGCAACCAGCGAGATCAATCCGCTTCCGCATATGCCCCGAGGCTTTCCCTTTCCGATCACCCGGAAGGTGGGCTCATGACTTGCGCCATCGATCCAGACCTCCTCGATGGCCCCCCTGGCGGCTCTCATCCCGTGGACGACGCCGGAGCCCTCGAAAGCGGGGCCTGCGGAGCACGCACACGAGACCAGCCATTCCGACGAGCCCAGCACTATCTCTCCGTTCGTGCCGATGTCGATGAACAGAGTGGTCTCCGCAGAGGACTTGAGACCCGACGACAGCACTCCCGCGGTGATGTCTGCCCCCATGTAGCTGGCTACCCCCGGCAGCAGATCGACGGTTCCCTCCGGACACATGTCGATGCCCACATGACACGCACGAAGCAGCGGCACGTGGTTGATGGGTGTGATGAACGGATCCAGGCGGATGCTCTCCGGAGAGATATCTAGGAGCAGGGCCATCATGGTGCTGTTGCCGCCGATCGTCGCCTTGACGACGGCGTCCGGCTCGACGGCCGCGCGGCTGCACACCGCCGCCACGCGGTCGTTGATCGTAGAGAGGACGAGTCCCTTGAGTTCCTCGCCGCCACCACCCTTGGTCGCGTAGATGATGCGGGAGATGACGTCCTCGCCCCGGGCGATCTGCTGGTTGTACTCGGAGGACTGGGCCAGTACCTGGCCGGTGGTTAGATCTACGAGGAACACGGTCACGGTCGTGGTTCCGATGTCGATGGCAAGACCGCAAAGCGGCTCTGAGGCTATCGCGTCCGCAGCGCCGATCTTGATGAGACGGCCTGTGCCGTGAGGCTCGTCCGCGATGTCGTAGATCAAACCGACGTGCCAGTCGGAAGCCCTGAGAGTCTCCCCGAGGCCACGGATCTGGGACAGGGTCGCGCGCAGGCGATCGACGCCGGCGTGGCGGCGCAATGCCGTGCACAGGCGAGCCCAATCGTCGGTCTGGTCGTCCAGGGAAGGGGGAGAGAGCTCGAGCATCGCCCGGCGTACCGTCTGTGCCGCAGAAGGGTCGTAGCCCTGGGGGACGGCCACCTCCGGAGCGGTGTGATCGGTCGTCAGCCGACCTTCTACGTCCTCGGCCGGCGGCACCACCACGGACACGTCGCCCTCCACGACCGTCTGGCAGGCAAGGGCGAACCCAGCTTCCACGTCGGTCTCAGAAAGGCGGAGAACACTGCGACGCCGAACTTGACCCGAGGCAACCATCACGGCGCAGCGCCCACAGCGTCCTTGTCCGCCGCAGGGCTGCTGGATGCCTACCCCCGACTGCCGCGCCGCTTCGACCAGCAGGGTTCCAGCCCGCACGGTGACCGGCTCTGTACCGCTGTCGAATCGGACGCTGTACTCGGCCATGGAGCTCCTCAGTTGGCGGCAGTTCCCTCCGCCAACACCGTCCTCATATAGGCGGGCAGATCGACCGCCTCACGGGGCCCGACCATCACGCTCCAACCGGGCAGTTCCTCTTCGAGTTCGCCCGAAAGGACGGCGACGTGCCCGGGGAGCACGATCTGCCGGTGGCCGACCCGGTCTGCCACCGAGAACCCCTTCACGGCCTTGGCGATCGATTCCGCGTCGAACTTCCCGGCGGCCCAAGCCGTCAACACACTCATGCCCTCTGCGTCGGCGACCAGGAGCCAGGCGGGGAGGCCGGACCCCTCCACCTCGTTGGCCACACTGAAGTACGTGATGCTGAAGTTCGTCGTCACCAGTAGCGGCGCGTCTGGTGTCGGCGCGTTGATCTCGTACAGGGCAGGCTGCACCTGGATCGGCTGTTGCGGGTCCGTGTAGATGTTCTGGCGCAGAACCAGGAGGGCGTACACCAGATCGGGCGCGAAGTCATCGAGAACGACGAACCCCGCGTACTTGCAGATCGCCTGCGTCGCAAGGACGGAGACCATCCCTGGATCGGCCGGCGTGCCGATGAACTGCAGCGTCGGGTACCCCAGCGGCCTGAAGTTCTTGAGTGCGAGACGGCGGATCTGTGTCTGCATCGCCAGGGGCGCGCTCATCCCGTCGGCCGTCAGGCGCAGCACGATGTCGTCCACCCCCTTGCCTGCAACCTTCTCGCTGATCTCGGCGAGTTCGTCCAAGCCAGCGCCCTCGACGCTAAACGCAGCGCCGTGCTCGGTGGCCAGTTCGGCCACCTTCTCCCAGTTGCTCGCGCTGGCACCGACGAGAAGAGGCTTCTCCCCGGCAATGACGCCGAGGCCGGCTTCCAGGACCGCCGGGTCCTCACTGACGAGAGCTATGGGAAGGCCGCTGACTCGCCGCACCGCGCTCACTGCCGCGGCGAAACGCGCGGGGTCGCCGGACGTTGACTGCACGGCGAAGCCGTCTACGCCCAGGTCCAAACCGACGTAGTCGACGACGTATGCGTCGACCCTCGTGGCCTTCTCCTCGATCTCCGAGTCATCCAACGAGTCGGCGAGGTTGATCAATACCGCCGGTCGGTTGCAGAAGGTCTTCTCGTGTCGGAAGAGCACGGTCTCGGCGCCGGCCTTGACCTTTCGCTCCTTGCCCTCGAGTTCCACCAGCCTGATCGGGGGAGCGGCGGATTCGGCGAGTTCCGCCTTGGCTTCCTCGGTCACGTATGGGCAGTCGCTGAGTTCGACCTGCTTGGCCCCCAGCTTCATCGCGAAGGCGAGACACGTGGGGAAGCCGCACTCCTTGCAGTTCGTCTGTGGAAGTAGCTTGTAGATCTGGATGCCTGTGAGTGCCATTGCCGTCTCCTACTCCGCCGTCATCAACTGATCGACGGCGCTCTTCACACGCGCGAGGCTCTGGGGGTGGCGGAGAACCACGATATCCGCGCCGGACTCGACCAGCGCCACGGCGGTGATGGTTTCCCAGTTCACCGCTCGCTCTCGCCAATCACCCCATGCGTCAGGCACGCCTTCGCCGACCTTGGCCTCCTTGGTCTTCCACGCTTCGAAGCCGGGGTTGACGATCATCGGCAGCTGAGTCATGGCGTCTCCTTCGAGTGCCGCGATCCGCAGGCGCTCCATAACCGAGTACCCGTACTCGATGCCGTAGCCCAGCGCGCCCGTGGTGGGATCCATGAGGATGCGGTCCAGAGGCAAACCCATGTCGGTGATGAGGATGTTGAGCTGTTTGGCCAGGTTGACGTCCATGGGCGTTCGGCCGATAACGAGGTGATCGTTCGCCATGGCGGACGCAACGATGGTTCGGTAGTTCGCGTCTTCGCAGACCCCAAGTGCGAGCCGCTCTCCCTTGGTCGCATCTGCCACGGCAACGAGGACTTCGTTGTCGACCTCGGCTTGGCCGGGGCCCCTGACGATCAGGGGAAGCCCTGTGCTGCCCAGTACGGCCTTGACCGAGCTCACCGCGGCTTCGGCGCTCATCGGGTTGCCGGCCGCGTCCTCGAGGCCGAGAAGCAGGACGACCAGGTCTGCCCCCATCGACTCGCAAGCGGCCGCCCAGCTGCCGGGGTCGTCAACCACGTCGCCCCAGGCTTCCAGTAGCGCGGCCGACCAGTCGCTCGGCCGGTGGGCGGTGATCTCCATCGCGATGACGGGGCGGTTCGGCGGAGACTCCTCGAAGTGAAGGAAGGGAAGGGCGCGTTGACCTCCGACCGTCACGGACGACGTTCGCGTTCCTCCGTCCTGCGCCGTCGCTCCAAGACTTATCGTCTTCACGGCACCAGGCCAAGTGTTCTTGGGGACATCAATAGACATGTTGCACTCCTTGTGAAACGGGTCGCGACACGGCGCGGATGGGCATCAGAAGATCGCGTCCATGGAAAGAACCGGATGCTCGTTCTTCTCCAGCCACGGCAGCAGTTCCTCCACGGACGTGACCGCGCGCTCATCGGCTATGCGGTCGATCAGCGACGGGTCTCCTTGACGATCGGCCACGATCTTCAGTTCATCGGCCATCGAGTCCTTCAAGAAGCTACTCATCCACACGACACGACTGAAGCCGCCGTTAGCCGAGATGAACTTGGGACTTAGCAGGAAGTACTTCCCTACACCCATCACTCCGGGTGTTTGGATGCCGCCGCCCGCGAGTCCGGCGAGGGTGCTGAATGTCATACCCGCGGGGGTCATGCTGGGGTCCTCACGGCTGACGACCATCACGCCGTTGGCCTCGGGGATCAGCATCACGATGCACTCGAAACACCCGCACGCCGTCATGGGGTTCTCCATGATGGAGTACATCGCCACTTCCTCGACTACCCCGTGCGAGCCGATCCTGGCGTAGTCGTTGGTGCCTTCCCAAGAGCCAGCCTTGGCATCGACCACCTTGCCGAGCTTGATCGGCTGGTTCGGTCCCGTCGGGTTGATATTGAAGGAAGCCTTGCAGTCGAGCCAGTTGTACGCGCCGCAGAGACCCAGCCGCTCCGGGCTGACTATGCAGACGTGGTTCGGCGCGAAGGACTGGCACAGGGTGCACGAGTAGAACTCGTCAACGGCCGTGTCCGTGAGGTCCTCGAGACGCTTGTTGCGGAAGTCGTAGGCGGCGCGGGCTTCGTCGAGTACCCCTCCGAGCCGCTCGGGGTCCGTGTAGAGGGTCACTTGGACCTTATCGACGATGGCCCCGAAGTCCGAGTGAAGACGGGCGTGCAGGACCTTGCCGAAGTGCTCCAGGTTGAAGCCGGCGTCGGCCGCCTTCGTCGAGAGGCGTATCCAGGTGAGGTCCCGCTGACCGATGTGCTGCACCCCGGATGCACCGTTCACGAAGTAGTGGATCTGTCGTTCGAGAACCGGCTCGAAGTCCTTCTCCATCTGCCGGCCGGCGACGTCGACCACGATCCCCAGGTCCATGCTCCCTTGTGGTTCAACCTGCGAGAAGTCAGGACCGACCACTTCGATCTTGCCATCAGTGACCTGATGAAGTTCCGCCATGCGCAGGAACTCGAAGGCACGCGACTTCTTCCCGCCGAATTCGACCCGCATGTCCGTCTTACGGACAACCTCACCTTCGAAGGCGGAACCGTACGCAACCGGTACCGGCACGTCCGCGAGCTGCACCTTCACACCGCGCACCTCGATGCACTTCTGCACGAGACGCTCGGCCTTCTCGAGATCATCGGCGCCGTCGATCTCGTTGAACGGCATGCTGACGACGTGTTCGTAGGTCGTCACTCCGGTCGGAAGTATCTGCGGGATCACCGTGTCGGCTATGACCGGGAATCCGAAGTTGATGGCGCCTGCTGCAGCTGCGTACTTAAGGTCGTCCACCTCACCGAGAGCCAGGACGAAGGCGAAGACGCGATTCTTGTTGTACAGAAGGATGTCGCGTCCCTGGCCGCCCTTCAGACCTCCGAACGTCAGCGCCGAACGGGTGGCGAAACCGAGCGCGTAGATGGCGCTGATGGTGTCGGTGCCGAACGGGACCGTGTACGTGTCGTAGCCGAGCTCGACCCCCTCTTCCATCAGCTGATGGATGATGCTGCGCCCGTTGACGTTGCCCGACAGGAAGCACAGGATGTTGCGCTTCTGAAGCTCGCGCACGATCTGTACAGCGACTTCGTTCGACTTGGCGCAGCCGACTATCGCGGCGAATCCCGGCATACGTCCGTCCACGAGCTGGATCCCCCACGACCGGAGCTGGATGTCATCGATCGCGCCGTTGAGGTGACCGTTGGAGACCTGCTCCTCGGCACCGTCCGCGTCAGGACTCGTGAAGGCTGACTTTGCCGCAGCTTCGAAGCCGGAGATGACCTCGGGTTGCAGCCCCTCGGCGTAGCGGATCGCCTCGATCGTCTCAGCGGCGAGCAGCGTCGCCATGCCGCTGTCCAGGGTCTCACCGAGGTACGGGGTCCACATGTGGTCAGCGGGGAGAGGATGCAGCAGGCCGCGGGCACGGACCAACACGTCGGAGAGCTGCCCGAGGGTCGCGACCTCGATGCCCGTCATGCCCAGGATCACCGGAAGGTGATATGCGGTGCTGGGGAAGGCGACCGGGGTCTCGGCGCCCTTATCCTCGAGGGCTCTGTTCAGCATGGCTTCGGCTTCCGCGACCAGCGCGTTGGCCCCTCTGATGGCGCGTGTGGCGACGTATCTCGACATGGGGGCTCTCCCTACGAGACCTTCCCGTACATCGCGGCCCGCCGGTCCGCCAGCGGGAGCGCTTCCAGTTCCCTCGTGCGATCGTCGCCGCTACTCCCGAACTTGCTCGGGTCGTACGCTGCGAGGCCGAGGGACGACCGCCTGGCGTCGATATGGGCGAGCGTTCTTGCGATGATCTCGCCGGCGTTCTCGATGAACTCGAGCTTGCCGCCGTAGACCTCTGCCCAACCCCCGCTCATGTACTCGGAGACCACGGCACTCTCGGCCCACTTGTCGACCTTGCCTTCGACCGGATTCGCGCCGCTCATGATGACGTAGACGCCTGACGCAACGCAGTACGTCGCGATCGAGAGAGCCTTCTCGCTCATCCACTCCGGAGCGATGCCGACCGCCGGGATCTCGTCGATGTCATCTCCCAGACCGCCTTCGGCCACCATCTGTGTTAGCACCGTAAGGATCCGCGAGTTGTCCACGCAGGACCCCATGTGGAGCACCGGTGGTATCCCGATGGTTTCGCATACCTCGCGGAGGCCCGGCCCCACCTTGTCCAGCCCCGCGTCGCCCACCAGGAGGCCGGCTTTCGCATTGGCGATGGCGCTGCATCCCGTCTCGACCACGAGCACGTCCTGCTTCAGCAGAGCGGAAGTGATCTCGATGTGCATCGAGTCGTGCTTGATCCGCGGGGTGGTACAACCGACGATGGCTGCTACCCCGCGTATCCGACCGGAGATGATCGCATCGTTCAGCGGGCGGAAGGATCCGCGGTACGCCCCACCCAGCATGTAGTTGATGTACTCGTGCGAGAAGCCGGGTGTGAGCGTGTTGCGGTAGTTCGGGATGTTGGTCGCACCCCTGTTCTTGTAGTTGTCGATGGCGAACTTCAGGATGTCCTTGGCGATCGTCATCGCGTGATGATCATCGAACTCCATGTGGGTGGCACCCTTGAGCTTGACCTTCGGAGAGGTCGTCACGATCTTCGTGTGAAAGCTCTCCGCGAGGCTCACCAGGGCCTGCATGATGCACTGTGCATCCACCACCATCGCTTCGATCGAACCTGTGAGGATGGCCATCTCTTGCTGCAGGAAGTTCCCAGCGGCGGGGACTCCCTGGCGCATCAGAACCTCGTTGGCTGTACAGCAGATACCAGCCAGGTTTATCCCCTCGGCACCTGCGGCCTTCGCGTACGCGAGGATCTCGGGGTCTTGGCTCGCGGTGACGATCATCTCGCTCAGCGTCGGCTCGTGGCCGTGAACGACGACGTTCACCATGTTGTCCTTCAGAACGCCGAGGTTGGCTTCACCCAACAGGGGAGAGGGCGTTCCGAACAGGATGTCGGACACGTCGGTCGCGATGATGCTGCCGCCCCAGCCGTCGGCCAGCGATGTGCGGACCGCGTGGTGCAAGATGTGGGTGGCGTCCTGATCGTCCCCCATATGGGTGCGGTGAAGAGCTTCGACGACCTCCCGATCGATGCCGCGTGGGGTGACACCTTGGTCTTCCCATAGCTTCTTGCGCTTCCCCGGAGCCCTGCTGACGGGTGCGAGCGCGCCACGCTGTTGCCCGAACTGCTCGAGGTAGAGGTCGGCGAGATCGTTCGCGATCTCCTCGGGCGTGCGGCCTTCTACCGGGATGTCGTAGAGGCTCGCAACGGCCCGGAGTTTGGCGACATCGCTGATGGCGTATCCCTCCATCTCCCCGTTCGCCACCGCCTTGAGCGTGAACGCCATGTCGCGGCCGTGGTCGGAGTGCGCCGCCGATCCTGCCGCCACCGATCGGGTGAAGTTCCTTGCCTGGATAGTGTCGATGGTGGCACCACAGACGCCCGTCAAGCCGTCCTTGGCCACACGACAGGGGCCCATGCCGCACAGGCTGCAGCACATGCCCGCCGCGCCGATACCGCACGGGACCATCGCATCCGCACGGCTGAAAGCGGTTGAAGCGCCTATCTCATTGGCTAGGGTCAGCATGATCTGGGTTGCCGGATCGACCGACGACTCCTCAGGTGTGCGCTTTCCCTTCCGTGGCGCTGCCTCCTCGGTGTCAGCCATGGTGACTCCTCAATCCCCCCCGATCTCGGTCGGCGCTGTCTGCGAAGGAACAGCAGCCTCTAGCACCTGTCGGAAGCCGATCGCGGAACCCGACGAAGCGTCGCTGGCGGTATTCCGACGGAACCGGCCGGCCGCGGCCGTCTCGGTGGCGGGCTCGCTCGATTCGGTCGGCACGGAGAGTTCGGAGAGATACCCGGCCTCGGCGAGCAGCCGCTCCAGGTCTTCCTCAGATGTCTGCCCGGCGTCGAAGTCGACATCGACCACCCCGAAGGCGCTCGACGCGTAGACGTCGCGGACGCCGGGCACGCCGAGGAGGATACGACGAACCTCGACCACGTGGTGGTCGGCATACATGGCAGGCACGGTGAACAAGGCGCAAACATATCACTCCTTGTCAATCGGATTGGCCTGGCTCCGAGAACGCGGCCCTAGGGTTTTCGCGCCTCGGGACTGACGTAGCGAACGGCCTTGAACGGCCGGACCTGCTCGGCGACGGCGTTCCTGATCGTGTTCCCTGATACGTGCATCAACGTGTCGTCGAAGTCCGCGTCGACCCCCATGCTCGCCAGGCACGGATAGTGGTGATGCAGGAGTCCGGCTTCCTGTTCCGCTGAATCTGCCGAGACCCCGATGAGTCCCTCCGCGACATATCGCGCGCAGCCGCAAACGGCGTCGCGGAGCACCTCGACACCGGTTACCGTGCGGGTCGAGGGGTCAACGGACAGGCGCAGGTCCGGCTTTCCGAACCGCTTGGCGAACTCCGATATCAGGGCGTCCTCGTAGGGCTCCCCCCTCCCGCGGCGCACGCCGTAGTGCGTCTCGGTGAGGGAGCACAGCGGCTTGGGAGTGACGCATGCGACGTCAATCTCAGCGAGCCAGCCACGCAGCTGCTGCGCCAGCCCGCGTGGCAGCCAGGCCTCGCTATCCACGGGAGCTATCACGGAGCGCGCCCCGGTGATGCGCACCACCGCAGGGATCAAGAGTGCGACTCCCGCCGTTTCTGCGAACGACAGGATCAGGTCTGCGGGCGGCAGGGTATCGGGAACGAACTCATCCGGATCGTCGATCACCGGCTGGAGCAGCGACGGTGCCCGCCATTCCGACACCGACCAGGTCGCCGGGCCATGACTGATGATGTTGGCTGCGTGACGTTTCCCGTACTCGCCGGTGACTATCGCGAGGATCCGCAGCCCGTCCAGGCCGGGCGCCCCCGCATCGCGGTCGGTCAAAGGATCTTCTCCAGCAGGCCGGCCACCGTCGTACACAACGAAGAATCGGCGTCCAACTCGATCAGCGGACGACCGTTCAGTTCGTAGTCCGAGATCTCCGGCACCAGGGGGACGGTCCCGAGGAGCGGGAGGTCCAACTGCCCTATCAGCTCGTCGAGCTCGGACGGTATCTCCCCGCGTGTTCTGTTCACGATCAGATGGGCCTGATCGATCCGCACGTCCAGCTCGTTCCGAAGGGTAGCGATGCGTCCTGCGGCGACGATCCCTTGACGGGTCGGATCGGACACTATCAGGAGGTGCTGCACGTCGCGGGTCGTCCGACGACTGAGGTGTTCCATACCCGCCTCGTTGTCGATGACGACGTACCGGTAGTTCTTGCTGATGGCTTCGATCACTTGCCGCACAGTGTGGTTGACGGCGCAATAGCAGCCGGGACCCTCGGGGCGTCCCATCGCGATGAGGTCGAAGTCCATGCCCTCTGAGAGGGACGACCGGATCTCGTAGTCGAGGTACTCGCTCTTGGCGATCCCGGTCGCGGACCCTGCACCGGAGCCCGCGCCCTCGGGGGTATTCCCCCTGACCTGAGCCAGGAGGTCCTCTCGGATGTCTCCGACCGTCGATTCCAGGTCGAGGCCCAGAAGCATATTGAGGCTGCTGCTCGGGTCGGCGTCGATCGCCAGCACGGGCCCCCGGGTGGCCGCGAGATGCTTCACTGCCATCGCCGATACCGTGGTCTTGCCAACGCCACCCTTGCCCGCGACCGCGATCGTCGTGGTCATCGTTCGTCGACCGCCAGGGATTCCTTGCTCCCGACAAGCCGGTCCAGCGCGTCGGCGACTTGAGCAGCCGCCTCTCGCAAGGACGGCGATGCTTCGTAGACGGCCTCGCCCCGGCGATCGGCCTCGATGGCGGAAGGGTCGTCAGGTAGATGCCCCAGGAGCCGACCCCCGTTGGCCGCATCCGCGAGGAATGCGAGGTCCGCCTCGTTCCTGACCCGATTGCCCACCCACCCGATAGAGGTAAGTCCGATGTCGCGCGCCATCTTCTCGATCTGGTCGGCGGCCGTGAGGCTGTGCCGCGTGGGGCCAACGACGACGACCATCGCGTCAACGAAGTCGACCGTCGCTCGGCCCAGGTGCTCGACACCCGCGTACATGTCCAACATCAGTACCTCATCCTGGCGGAACAGGAGTTGCGTGAACAGTGTGCGGAGCATGGCGCTCTCTGGGCAGATGCAGCCGGTACCGCCAGCCTCGACCCTTCCCATCTCGAGAAGGCGAACCCCCTTGTGCAGGACGCTGAATCGGTCGGGGATGTCGTCCACGCGCGGGTTGATCGTGAAGAAGCCACCAGAGACGCCCGGCTTGGCACCCGTGCGTTCCTCTATGAGCTCGTCCATCTCCGAGATGGGGCGAAGCGACGAGCGGACACCATCGGGGACCGCCAGAGCCTCGGCTAGGGAAGGCGACGGATCCATGTCTACCGCCAGCACGTTCCGGCCGCGTTCAGCGTACGTCTGGGCAAGTAGCGCAGACAAGGTCGTCTTCCCGACGCCACCCCTGCCGCCTACGGCGATCTTCACGCCCTCAGCCCTGAGCGGTCACCGGTAGCGAGTTGCCCGCAGTCGAGGTCGGAAGCGGTGCGCCGTACCTCGGCCGAGCAGCGATCGGAGAAGATGGCGGGCCCGGTGAACACGGCGGACACCATAGCACCGGCCCGCCGATATCGAGGCTCGCAGCATGACGGTCTTCGCCAGCGCGCAAGAGCACCTTCAAGGCCGCGATCAGCAGTTGGACGCAGGGCCCACCAGGGGGATCGGTGGTCGGCGACTCGAGCAGGTCCAGCACGTCGATGGACGTGGTGGCCTTGTGGTACGCACGCCCGATATCGGGCGTGACCGGGTCCATCCGGATGTTGCCCAGGAACTTGCGCAGGGCCTTTCCGGAGAGCGCCGTGTTCCTCTCGAGGACCTCCCGCAGGTGCGACAGGCGCTCCCGCACCCATTCGATCGGTAGTGCTTGAAAGACCTTGGTACGAGTTGCCTGAAGGTCATCCACCTCACCCTTCAGCGTCTCGACCTTCTTCTCGGTCTCGGCCAGAGCCTGGCCTACCGCCTTGCTCCCGTGCCCCTGCGCCACTAGGTCCACGCAGTTCCGCAGGTAGTCCTTCTCTCTGCCCCCCTGGCTCTTGCCGAAGCCACGGCGGCCTCCTCCCGGAAAGGACCCCTTGACGGTCTTCCGGCGCTCAGCCACCTTCGTCCACAGCTCCTCCGGCACGATACGGAGCGCTTCATCCTCGGTTACGACCCACTCTTCTTCCGGCTTAGTGACCTGACGGGGTGCGCCCCGTCAGCGGCTCACGGAGCCTCCCCTTCCGGTTCCGTATCCACCTTCCCTTGTACTTCTCGTTGTCGAGGACTCTGCTGATCGTCGACGGCGCTCAGTGTGCCGCCCCTCTTGGTCCCAGTACTCCTTCGCTGTTCAGCCGCCCTGCGATCCCATCAAGTGAGAGACCTTCTGAATACAGCCTGAAGATGGAAAGAACGATGGCCTCCTCGACAGGCTCGATCGCCGATCGCGTTCGCCTTCCGCGCCGGCGCGCTCCCGCGGCCGATTCCACCGAAGCCACGCGTCTCCTGAACCGGGTGTT
>Ga0315281_10000289_pt1 | contig 68060 bp, 59 predicted proteins | sample YL17G07_0_MG_FD_204540 | JGI IMG/M metagenome (GOLD analysis project Ga0315281, IMG submission 204540) | Sediment microbial communities from Yellowstone Lake, YNP, Wyoming, USA - YL17G07_0 | ecosystem: Environmental > Aquatic > Freshwater > Lake > Sediment | place: USA: Wyoming | collected...
CGATCGGCCACGTCCCGCCGGCGGAGTTCGAGGAAGCGTACTATCGTCAAGCTGCCGCAAGAGAAGAGGAAGCACTCAAACAAACGAGTCTCCACTGAAGCCGGGGCGGTTCAGGATGCCGCTGGTGAGCTGAGCCTCGAAATCCTGTGAGACACCACGCTGGATACTTCCCTCGGCCATGTTGCCCCCGCTCGATGTCGATTTGCGTCGCTTCTGCGCGTCACTTCGCGGCGATCATGCAATCTCGATCTCCACGCGACAGTGGTCGCTCGGTCCCCAGTAGTCAACCTCGTTTGGCGCACGAACGTGGACATGCTCAATCAAGTCGGAGGAGGCGAACACGAAGTCGAGCTGGTGTGAAGCGGTTGCGGGAGTCTGGTGGTTGGTGTGGTAGGTGGGGACATTGCTGCATCCCTCGGGCAGCTCGGGCGGCCGCGGGTCAGCAGGCCGACCATTAGGCACCTGAGGGCCGACGAAGGGCAGACCGAGCGCCGCCATTCTCGCGAACGCGGTCTCGTAGCGCCCCGCCCAGTAGCGACTTCCGCGCTCCCCGTAACCGCGATAGATGTTGAGGTCGCCCGCCGCGACGATTCGATGGCCACTCTGCTGGCCGATGAGAGCCGAGAGGTCGGAGATGAGGCGATGGACCGACCCATCGGCGAAGATCCACTCGCTGCGAGTGCATTCGTGCGGCGTCTCCCAGACGGCGTACAGGGAGACTGCGTAGAAGGGCTCGCCGTCACGCGGTTTCACGAGTGCGGCGGCCAAGGTGCCGGGCCGGCTGACGGCCAGTCCACGGTATGGGGCTTCCGGTATTGACGTGGCCTCCAGGTGGTTGACCTCGACACGATCACTCAGCCCCACGACCGCCGTTCGCCATGGCCGGTCGACCCCCGCACCGGCCGTCTCCCATGGAGAAGAGTCGACCTTCAGCCGCGCAGCTACGTCAGTCGGAGGGGGAACTGCCTCCTGGAGCAGCGCGACGTCCGCCTTGCCGTCCAAGAGGAAGCGCCACGCCTCTTCTCTATGAGCCATGTTCCAAGAGATCAGCTTCACCATCACTCTGCCCGCCTGGGCTGGAAGGCCTCCGGTGAGCCCTCGTGGAGCTGGCGCAGCCGCTCAGGATAGATCGGGGTGTGGCAGTCCAAGCAGCGCCAGGACGGGTCGGCTCCCGTGAGACAGCATCCTCCGAGAGCGACGCGGCCGGCCTCGGCATCCATCCACACGTCAGGGGTCGGGTAGCCGTACAGGATCGCGACTACCCTCGTCGAGCCGCAGACCCGACAGCGCCGCGGCTTCCTCTTTGCGAAGTGTGGCGTCTCGCTCACGACTGTTCGCCCAATGGTAGGCACATGACCTGCGCGCGATGCGTTCTGAGCTTACTCCCGCAGCGCTTGGGCGCGTCAGATCGATGGGCTTGTTGGGTGGTGGGACCAACGCACCGCCTAGGAAACGCCAATGGCCACGCTGCCGTCGCTGCGAATCCATACTCCTATGCGGGCATCCTGGAATCGGTTTCCGATCATGGTGACTCCGCCGACTTGGAGAGTCGTTCCACTCGCGTCAACCACCACGGGCGTTGGTGAGTCGGCCACCTTCAAGAAGTGACCCGTGGGAGCGTAGAGCTCGGCATCTGTGCGGAAAGCATCACCTGCCTCCTGGTGAATCTCGAAAGCAGTCCGGTCGCCGACCTCGCAGATCCACAGCTTTGGCAGCTGCCGAATCCGCACGCCCGCCTCTTTGCCCTCTGGAGTGGCGTAGACGCGAGTCCCCCGCACCTTGGCGAGGTAGACGCCACTTGCATCGTAGATGGGAATCTCCGTCGTGTACCCAAGGTGCTCTTCGCGGACCACAGAGATAAGGGGCGTGTCGTCGAACTGCAAGATCGTTGGCACATTCACGAACGTGTTTGATGCGAATGTAACCTCGGGGCTCGACTGGTAGATCAGCTCGTCCATCCCGAACGCCTCCTGTTCAGTTCGCGGTACCGACGCATGGTCGCCATGCCCTGCGTCTCCGCTTGGAGCTCCCCATCCACCCAAGAAGAAGCATGCAGACTGCGTAGGGCTCCCACGCAGCTGCCCTCTTCCGCGTATGACGCTACACCTTGACTGGGCGGGCGGCATAGGCAGTCTGTGAGAGCCGCCGTAGACGGTCGGTCGAGAGCCGGCAGTCGCCCTTCAGGTCCCGGGCAGTCCCAACTGGCATCAGGCAACTGTCAGCATTTCGGTTGCAGGATGGTTGCAGCCGGGCAGCTCGGCGGAGAGTCTAGCGGGAGAAATCCCTGCAAATCGGTGGTGGGCGCACGTGGATTCGAACCACGGACCTCTTGCTCAGCTCATACAGCGCTCGTGACGGCGTACAGCCGCCACTTGTCAGGCACGCCCTTCAGGGTGTGCTGCCCGCGGTCCTCAAACACGAGACCCGAGCCGGCCACGAGGTCCTTCACGGTGGAGGACACGAGGACTTCGGAAGGACCCGCGAGAGCCGCGACCCGGGCGGCGATGTGCACCCCGACGCCACCCACGTCGGTGCCCATCAGCTCGATCTCGCCGGTGTGGCAACCGGCTCTGACCTCGACGCCTTGGGGTCGCACCGCTTCACAGATGCTCTGTGCACACTTCACGGCTCGAGCTGGTCCATCAAAGGTGGCAAGGAAGCCGTCGCCGGTCGTTTTCACTTCCTGGCCACGATAGCGAGTGAGGTACCCTCGCGCCACGGCGTCGTGCCTCCCGAGCAGCTCCCTCCAGCAAGCGTCGCCGACTTCGCATGCCTTGTCAGTGGAACCCACAATGTCGGTGAAGAGGACGGTCGCGAGTCTGCGGTCGAGGGCCGCCTCCTCGTCCCGAGCTGAGGCGATGAACGCCTCGAGGGCCGAGACATACCGTTCCATATTGGCGGGAACATGGAGGGACCCCCGATCCAGCTCGATCCGGCGACAGCCGGGGATACGTGCCGCGACGTACTCAGCCGCGCCTGCTTCCTCGGCGTCGCCTGGGGGGGGGATCACTACGGCGGTGGGTACGCAGATCGTGGGCAAGACCGGCCGGATGTCGGTGTCGCGCCACATCCTGCCGAGCTGTTCGATGCTGTTCGGCGTGGCGGAGTAGCGGCTCCACTTCGCCAGCCAGCGCTGAAAGGTGGGGTCGGCGTACAGGGACTCATTCTCCGGGCTGTCTCCCAACATGTCGTGCGCCAGCAAGACGATATTCTCGTCGGTCCCCCATGTCGGGCAGAAGGTGTCCACCCACTCCTCCCAGGCCGCCTCAGACTCGCCCCACGGGTAGTCCTCGTTCTGAGCGATGTGCACGGGCCCGTCCAGCCACAGTGCCTCGGTACGGTCGGGGTGGGTGGCCGCGAAGAAGGCTGCGAGAGCAGGACTGATCCAGCCCGGGGCGTAGAGCGCTGCTCGCTCGACTCCAGCGGCGTCCATCACGGCTCTGATGTCGTCCATCTGGATATCAAGACTGGGGGCAGTGCTGAGACGATCCGACATGCCCACCCCGCGCTTGTCGAAGGCGAGCACGCGCATGTTCTTGGCGAGGCGTGTGAAATCGCGGGCCCAGGCGGGGAACTCCCAAGCGACCTCGATGTGGGAGATCCACTCGAAGACATAGACGCAAGTACTCGGCCCCGCGCCGTAGTCCTGATAGGCGATGCAGGCCCCGTCGACCGTCCTCGCCCAGCGTGTCTGCGGGATGTCTGCAACCACCCTCGCCCCCACATCAGCCTGCGTGCAATCCCTATCGACGGACACTACCACCGGTCTGTTGATCCTGCTGTTCCGCTCCCGTTCTGTGCCATCCACAACCATGCATTTGGGTTGCAGAATGGTTGCAGCCGGCGGTCTGAGCGGCGGGTCCAGCGGAAGAAATCCCTGCAAATCACTGGTGGGCGCACGTGGATTCGAACCACGGACCTCTTCCTTATCAGAGAAGCGCTCTAACCGACTGAGCTATGCGCCCACAGGGGCCTTGGAGTCTAGGACCGGGGGCGGCGGCGCGTCAACCGTCGCAGAGCGGCGGGTGACGCCGCCGCGGATCGTCCCGGGGGTTCGCGCGCGGGCGAACGATCTCGGACCCCCGCGACGGCGGCGAGGAACTGCTCTGGCGCCGGCGGTTGCACAGGTCAGTATTGTCAATCCCTTCTGACCGGTTTACATTATCTGAATTGACCTGTTTCGGCCCACGCAAGGGGACTACCATGCCGATGGTGACCGTCACGGAACTCAGAGCGCACTTCAGCGACTACCTTCGCCGCGTCCTGGCGGGCGAGGTCTTCTACATCACCAAACGAGGGGTCGAGATCGCCGAGTTCCGGCCCACGGATCCGACGCGAAAGATCCTCTGGGAGATGGTCGACACCGGTGACTTACACTGGAGTGGCGGCAAGCCCCGCCTGCCGGACAACCCAGCCGTCAACTCCGGTCGTCTGGTCTCCGACATCGTCCTCGAGGACAGGGGACCGCGTTTGTCGGAGATCCAGGTGGACGAAGAGTCCGGGTGATCCTCTATCTCGATGCGAGCGCGCTCGTGAAGCTGATCGTCAAGGAGGCGAACGCCGACGTAGCGACCGGGTGGTTCGAGGGCGCAGGTCTTGTCGCGTCGAGCGTCGTCACCTACCCCGAATCCTGCGCTGCCCTGGAGCGGAACGACAGGCGGCGCGGTGAGTCTCCGTCCCGCCTGGGCAAGTGGCTCATCGATCTCGACGAGTACTGGCAGGACGTGATGCGAGTCCCGGTTGCTGAGTGGACGGCCGGAAGACTCGCCATTTCGCACCACCTCCGAGGCATGGACGCCGTGCAGCTCGCCGCCGCAGTGACGCTTCGCGAGCGCCTGCGCGCCGGGGCGGCGGACTCAACCCCCGGGGAGGTCGTTTTCGCGACCTTCGACCGCGAACTGCTCGAGGCGGCCGAGCGCGAGGGCTTCGCCACGCTCGGCCGCCCGCTCGAGTAGACGGGCGCAGCCGGGGCGCGCGGGGCGGGCGCCGCAGGCGGCCCCGGCCGTCGCGACTGGAGCGCGCCCGCCTCCTAGCCGCCGCTCACCTTTCCCTCACAGGCGTGTGCCCTATAATCAAGAAGCGATGGACGTACAGCAGATGGTCATTTACGGCGTCAGCTTCGACGTCATCGGCAAGCAGCCGATCGTCCTCCTCAAGACCCTGGAGGGCAACAAGTTCCTGCCCATCTGGATCGGTCACCCCGAGGCGGCGGCCATTCTCATCAAGCTGCAGGGCACCAAGCTGCCGCGGCCGATGACGCACGATCTCCTGACCAACCTCATCGGCCGCTTCGAGGCAGAGATCGCGCGCATCACCGTCACGGAGCTCAAGGACAGCACCTTCTACGCCAAGCTCACGCTCCTCAAGGACGGCGCCGAGATCGACATCGACTCGCGTCCCAGCGACGCTCTGGCGCTGGCGGTGCGCACCGAGGCCCCGATCTTCGCCTCGACCGAGCTCATCGTCGAGAACGCGATCGAGTTCGAGCGCGAGGTCGACGACACCGAGGAGATCATCGAGGGCTTCCGCGACTTCCTCGAGCAGGTCAACCCCGAGGACTTCTGCACCGCCGAGGTCATGGCCGACGAGGCGCTCTACGCCGAGCGCGAGGCGACGGCCGAAGGCGACGAGGATGACGAGGACGAGGGCCTCGACGATGACGAACAAGAGGATGACGACGAAGTCGGCGAGGACGAGGACGAAGAAGACGACGAGGGCCGCGCCTGACGGCCGGCGAGAAAGCGAGCGAGCCGTGGCCACCGGACCCACCGACCCCGTCATCACCCAGTTCCGCGACCAGATCTCGGACAACGACCTCAAGATCGTCGACGCGATCAACAAGCGGCTCAAGCTGGTCAAGCAGCTCAAGGGCTACAAGGAGCAGCACGGCGTCGACTTCTACGATCCGGCGCGCGAGGAGTGGATGCTGACCTTCCTCTCGCGCGCCAACAAGGGCCCGCTCTCGAACGACGGCCTGCGCGACATCTTCCTCGAGATCCTCGCGGTGACGAAGCAGGAGATGGCCCCCAGGGAGTAGGCGCTTCCGCGCCCCCCGTCACCCCTTCAGCACGCCCAGCGGCCTGAGCCGCGCCACCTTGCGCGCGAGGCCGACGGCGTCGACCACGTCGACGACCTCGCGCACGTCCTTGTAGGCGTAGGGCGCCTCCTCGGCGAGCAGCGAGGTCGACTGCGAGCGCACGACGATCCCCTTGGCCTCGAGCTCGCGACGCACGTCGGCGCCGCTCATGACCCGTTTGGCGGCGCCGCGCGAGAGCCGGCGGCCGGCGCCGTGGCAGGCCGAGCCGAAGCTCTCGCGCATCGCCTTCTCCGTCCCTACCAGCAGCCAGCTCTCGCTGCCCATGTCGCCGGGGATGATCACCGGCTGGCCCGTCTCACGGAAGACCGGCGGCAGGTCGGGGTGACCGGGGCCGAAGGCCCTCGTCGCCCCTTTGCGGTGCACCCAGAGCTGCGTCGGCACGCCGTCGACCTCGTGCGTCTCGAGCTTGGCGATGTTGTGGGCGACGTCGTAGAGCAGCTCGATCCCGAGACGCTCCCACGGCCGGCCGAAGACCTGCTCGAAGCCCAGCCGGACCTCGTGCATCATCACCTGCCGGTTGGCGAAAGCGAAGTTGGCGGCGGCGGCCATCGCCGCGAGGTAGTCGGCGCCCTCCGGCGAGCTCGCCGGCGCGCAAGCGAGCTGGCGGTCGGGCAGCTCGATCCCGTAGCGGCGCGTCGCCGCCGCCATGCGCTGCAGGTGGTCGGTGCAGGTCTGGTGACCGAAGCCGCGCGAGCCCGAGTGGACCATCACGGCGATCTGCCCGACGCGGACGCCCCAGGCGCCGGCCACGGCGTCATCGAGCACCTCGTCGACGACCTGCAGCTCGATGAAGTGGTTGCCGGCGCCCAGACTCCCTACCTGCGTGCGACCGCGCTCCACCGCCTTTTGGGTGACTGGCTCTGCGCTGGCCCCGGGCATGGCGCCGTTCTGCTCGGTGTGCTCCACGTCGCGTTCGGTCGCCAAGCCGCGCTCGAGCAGCCAGGGGACGCCGCGCTCGACCAGCTTCGTCAGCTCGCGCGGCTGCAACCTGAGCGAGCCGCGGTCGTTCAGGCCCTGGGGGATGCGCCGCATCAGCTCGTGCACGAGCTCCTCGGCGCGCGGGCGGACGTCCTCGTCGTCCAAGCCGGTCACCGCCAGGCGCACGCCGCAGTTGATGTCGAAGCCCACGCCGCCCGGCGACACGACGCCGTCGTCGGCGCGCATCGCGGCGACGCCACCGATGGGAAAGCCGTAGCCCCAGTGGATGTCGGGCATCGCCAGGCTGGCGCGCACGATCCCCGGCAGGGTGGCGACGTTGGCGACCTGCTGCAGCGCCTCCTCGTGCCCGGCCTGCTCGAACAGGCTCTCATGCGCGTAGACGAAGCCGGGCACGCGCATGGCGCCCTCGGGCGAGATCACGTAGCTGTGCGTCCCGACGCGCTCGACGTGCACCATCGCGGGAGCCTCCGTCGCGTCGCTAGACGTCGAGGATGACGAAGGCCTCCCAGCCGGCGGGGCCTTCGCTCAGGGAGAGCTCGTGCAACGTCGCCGCTTTGACGCCGCCGCAGATCGCGTGACGCGAGGGGTCGAGCTGCTCGCCTGTGACACGCGCCACGAGGTGCGTGTCGTCAAGCTCGGTCAGCTCGAAGTCGACGAACAGCGTGCGCTTGGCCTCGAACACGTAGATCAGCTCGTTGAGCCATGCGGCCAGGAGCAGATCGCGCTGCTCCGCTACGACGCGCACCTCCTGCGTCTCGGTCTGGTCGATGGTGAGCGGGTCGCAGATCAGCGAGAACACGGCCTTGGCCGCCTCTTCGAAGACGCCCTCGGGCGAGGGCGCCCAGGCGCGGACGCCCACATCGGCGGTGTGGTCCACGAGCTCGTAGCCCTGCCTCATGGCGGCACTGTACCCGCGATGCGCAGGCTCAAGCGCGCGAGGCCGCCCCGGCGACGGTCAGACGACCGTCGCGCCGGCGGCCGAGGCCGACAAGCCGAGCGGCCGGGCGCTCACGCCCTCAGCCGCGAACGCGTCGGCCATCGCCTTGGCGACGATGTCGGCGTCGGTCGCCAGGCTGACGAAGGCAACGAGGCTTGGGCCCGAGCCCGACACCGCGACGGCCGCCGCCCCGGCGTGCTGCGCCGCCACCCAGGCGGCGCGCCCGCCGGGGATCAGCTCGAGGCGGTTGGCCTGGTGCAGACGGTCGTCGATCACCTGGCCCAGCAACTCGAAGTCGCCCGTGCGCAGCGCCTCGACGACGAGCGGCGTGCGACCGAGGTTGAAAACGGCATCGGTCATCGACACCTCGGTCGGGAGCCCCGCGCGCGCGATGCTCGTCGAGAATGGCAGGTCGGGCACGGCGAGCGCCACGTGGACCTCGGGCACGAGGATCTTCTTGGTGAGGAGGCGTTCGTCCTTGCGCACGACGATCGTGAGGCCGCCGAGCAGGGCCGCCGCGACGTTGTCGGGGTGGCCCTCGATGTCGGCGGCCAGCTCGAGCAGCGCCTCGCGCTTGAACGGATGCCCGAGCAGCTCGTTGCCGCCGAGCAGGCCGGCGACCACGGCCGACGAGCTCGAGCCGAGGCCCGAGGCCAGCGGCACACGCACGTCGCAGTCGATGACGAGGCCGGCCGGCGCAGCCACGCCGGCCTCGTCGTACACGCGCAGCGCCGCCTGCGCCACGAGGTTGGTCGCGTCGTCGGGCAGCGTCTCGGCGCCCTCGCCTTTGACGTTGACGACGATCCCGTCGCCGTCGAGCGCGAACCGCGCCTCGTTCCACAGGTCGAGCGCCAGGCCCAGACAGTCGAAGCCCGGCCCCAGGTTGGCCGTCGTCGCCGGCACGCGCACCACGCACGTCTGGCGAGTCACGCTCACGCCGACTCGCCCCCCGGCGCCGCGCCACGCCGGCGCCGGCGCACTACTAGCCACACGACGAGCGCCGCGAGCGCCGCGACCACGGCGTAGTCGGCGTAGTGCAGAAGGGGACGGATGTCCTCCCAGTGGTCGCCGAGCGTCACCCCGATCCAGCCGAGCATGAGCACCCAGGGGACGCAGCCGAGGAGCGTGTAGAGCGTGAACTTCCAGAAGGGCATCTTCGCGACGCCGGCCGGCAGCGAGATGAAGGTGCGCACGATGGGGAGCATGCGGCTGAAGAACACGGCCACCGGGCCGTACCTGGCGAACCAGCGCTCCGCGAGCTCCACGTGATGGTGCCGCAGCAGGACGTACTTGCCGTAGCGGTCGATGAAGGGGCGCCCGCCGTAGAGCCCCACCCCGTAGGCGATCCACGAGCCCATCACGTTGCCCAGCACCCCCGCGACCGTGATGCTCAGGAGAGTCATGTGACCCTCGCTCACGGCGAACCCTGCGAAGGGCATGATCGCCTCGCTCGGGATGGGGATGCAGGCGCTCTCGAGCAGCATCAGGAGGAACACCGCCGGGAGGCCCCAGTCGCCGATGAGACCGGTCGCCCACTGGACGACGATGTCGATGATGCTCTGCATGCGACCAAGCGTACCGCAGGCGGCTCGGGGGCGGTGAACCGGGCGCCCGCCGGTGGCCGCCCTCGCCCCTCCGTGGTAGCGTCACGGGCCGACCCGGGACCCAAGGAGGCACGCCCATGGCCGTCGGCTTGATGGACATCAAGGGACAGTACGCCGAGCTGCAGGAGCGCATCGAAGGCGCCGTGCTGGAGGTGCTGCGCAGCGGGCGCGTGATCCTGGGGCCGAACGTCAAAGGGTTTGAAGATGAGGCCGCCGCGTATCTCGGCACGACGGGGGCCGTGGGCGTCGCCAACGGCACCGATGGTCTGACGATCGCCCTCCGCGCCCTCGGGATCGGCGCGGGCGACGAGGTCATCACCGTCGCCTTCACGTTCTACGCCAGCGTCGAGGCCATCGCCCAGACGGGCGCGACGCCGGTGTTCATCGACATCCAGCCCGACACGCTCAACATGGATCCGGAGAGGATCGCCGCCGCCGTCACGCCGCGCACGAAGGCCGTGATGCCCGTCGACCTCTTCGGCCTGCCGGCCGACATGGACGCCGTCCGCGCCGTGGCCGACGCCCACGGCCTCCGGGTCGTGGAGGACGCCTGCCAGGCGTGGGGCGCGACCTGCAAGGGCCGCCGCGCCGGTGGCCTCGGCGACCTCGGCGTCTTCAGTTTCTTCCCCACCAAGAACCTCGGGGGCTTCGGCGACGGCGGCCTCGTGGTCGGGAACGACGCCGATCTCGTGCAGACAGTGCGCGAGTTACGCTTCCACGGCAGCAAAGACAAGAAGACGTTCACCGAGATCGGCTTCAACTCACGGCTCGACGAAGTGCAGGCCGCGATCCTGCGCGTAGAGCTCGAAGTGGTCGACGCCTGGAACGCCCGTCGCGCCCAGGTGGCCGCCTGGTACGACGCCCACCTGCCGCGCACGGTCGTGCGCCCCTGCGTGCCGAGCGGCTCCACGCACGTCTACCACCTGTACATGGTTCGGCACCCGAAGCGCGTCGCGATCGCCGCGGCGTGCAAGGAGCGCCAGGTCGACTGCGCCGCCTACTACGTGACGCCGTGCCACCTGCAGCCCGTCTTCGCCGACAAGGGCCACAAGCTCGGCGACTTCCCGGCGACCGACGCCGCCGCCGAGACGAACCTCGCCCTGCCGATGCACCCCAACCTCACCGAGGAGCAGGTGAAGGAAGTCGCGGCCGCCGTGGCCGCCGGCCTCGACTGAGGCAGCGTCGCCCGTTCGGACGGCGGAGCCGCGCGACGCGCGGCAGGCGCCGTCCGACCCCCGGCGAATGAGGACGGCGTGAGGGTCTGGGCCGACATCACCGACTCGTCGCACGTCCTCTTCTTCGCACCCATCGTGCGCCGGCTCGAAGACCAGGGTCACGTGGTCACGCTCACGGCGCGGCGCTTCGCCAGCGCCGAGCTGACGATGCGCCGCCTCGGCCTCGTCGCCGTGCTCACCGGCCAGCACCGCGGCGGGGGCGCCGGGGCCCGCGCCGTCGGCTTGGTCAATCGCACCGCCCAGCTCCTCGCCTCGGCCTCTAGCGGCCGCTTCGACGTCGCCGTCGGCAGTCACGCCAGCGACTTCGTCCTCACCGCGTGGGCGCTCGGCGTGCCGCAGCTCACGCTGCTCGACGACGAGCGCCTGAAGCGCACCAACGCCGTCAACGTGCGCCTCGTCGACCGCGTCGCCGTGTCCGAGGCGATCCCGGTCGGCTCCCTTCGTGCCCTGGGCGCGCCGTCCGACAAGCTGTTCCGGTACCCGGGGTTCAAGGAGGAGTACTACCTGCACGACTTCCGGCCCGACCCGGATGTGCTCGCCGACCTCGGAGTGAACGAGCGGACCGTCGTCGGCGTCGTGCGGCCCCCGCGCGACGAGCGCGACGTCGAGTTCGACGCCGGCTGGCGCGCGCAGCGCGCGCTGCCGGCGCCCGCAGGCGACCCGGCCGCGTCCGCGGTCGCGGGCGAGAGCACGCCGGCCCGCGAGCTCGAGGCCTTCGTGCGCGAGCTCGCCAAGCGGCGCAACCTTACGCTCGTCCTGCTGCCGCGCTCCGCCGACCAGCGCCGGCGTTTCGCCGATCTCGGCATGACGGGCCTGCTGATCCCCGAGGGGCCGGTGGACGGCGTGAGCCTGATCGCCGCCGCCGACTTCGTCCTCGGCGCGGGTGGCGTCATGGACCGCGAGGCAGTGGCGCTGGGCACGCCGGCCTACACGCTTTCGCGGCGGCCGCCGTCGGCGATCGACGCGACCATGCTTGCCGACGGCCGCCTCAGGCGCGCACAGAAGGCGGCCGACATCGCGCTGCGCAAGAAGGACGCCCGCATCGCCGTGGTGGAACGCCGCGACCCGCAGGCCTTCGTCGACGAGGTGATCGCGCTGGCGCGCCGCCGCTCCGGGCCGGCGCGCCTGGGGCGGATCGGTCGCGCAACGTGAAGGGCACCCGCCCCAATACGGGCGGGTGCCCTTCACGATCAGCCGGTGGAGCGCGTCAGTACTGCAGGGTCACGACGCAGCTCGCGACAGGCCCGGTGTTCCCCAGCACATCGTTCGCGTAGTACTCGAGGGTGTGCTGACCGGCCCCGAGACTGCTCCTCTTGTGCCCGACATGAAGTGTCGGAACGGCGCCCTGAGACCACGTGCCGCCGTCGACGCGATACCAGGTCGCCGCGACGCCGCTCAGCGCGTCGACCGGCAACAGGGTGACGGTCACGCTCCGCGCCGGAAGGCCGTCGTAGTCGGTCGTCGTCACCGGCCCGGTGGTGTCGAGGGTGATGGCGTCGGTCAGGGTGGTCCGAGGGCCCGAGCCGATCTTGTATTGGGCATAGACGGTCTGGACACCGTCTCCCGGGTCGAGAGTCCAGGCCCTGGAGACGGCATACGACTCCCAAGGGGAGTACGTCGGACTGCTTGCGTTCCGGAAGCGCATGAGCGTGGCTCCGCTCGCCCTCAAGGTCAGTGTCACGTCGGCCGTGTTCGTGTACCCAGCCCCAGCGTTGATGGTGAACGTGGCGCCCGTCCCACCCTTCGCTTGAGCCTGCGCCACCGGCAGGCCCAGCCACAGAGCAGCCGCCACAAGACTCATGAGGGCTGCCCGCATGACGACCCGCCGGGGGGCGGCCCCCCCTCTGCGCTTGTCCCTCATCGCTTTCATCGCTTCCTCCTCGGCCCCCGGCGACTACCGATCTCGTTGGTAGTCTCCTTTTTGGGGACTCATTCCATCCCTGGCATCGTCACTATCTTGCCGAGCATGAGCACTTCCGGACGCCAACTGGACGGATGTCCCATGGCGCTGCCCCACAGGACGTCGGGCAGTGTGCCGCCCGACCAGTCTCGAAACCCGGACAGACTAGCCGATGTGTGCTATAAGCTCTGGGCATGGACATCCGCCAGCTCAAGCTCTTCTGTCGCATCGTCGAGCGGCACAGCTTCTCGCTCGCCGCAGAAGACCTCCACATCACCCAGCCGGCCGCGAGCCAGCAGGTCCACACGCTGGAACGCGAGCTCAAGACGACGCTGCTCGACCGCTCGAGCCGGCGCATCGCGCCGACCGACTCCGGGCAGGTGCTCTACCGCTACGCGCGTGAGATCCTCGCCCTTCACGAGCGCGCCTGCATCGAGATCCTCGACCTCGGCGAGCTCGTCGCCGGCCAGGTCGTCGTCGGCGCCTCGACCGGGCCGGGCGAGCACGTCCTGCCCGGCCTTCTGACGCGCTTCCGGGAGCTCTATCCGGGGGTCCGCGTGTCGCTGCACGTCGACGACACGCAGCAGGTCATCGAGCGCGTCGTCGCGCGCGAGTTCGAGCTCGGCGCCGTGGGCGCCCCGACCCATCGGCCCGACCTCGTCGTCGAGCCCCTGGTCCGCGACGAGGTCGTCCTCGTCTGCTGCCCCGCCCACCCCTGGGCGAAGCGCACGAGCGTCACGCTCGCCGATCTCGTCGCCGAACCGCAGATCGTGCAGCAGCAAGGCGCCGGCATCCGCGCCGTGGTCGAAGACCACCTGCGCGCGGCCGGCGTCCGCATCGAGAGCCTCAACGTCGTCGCCGAGATGGGCCTGATGGAGTCGGCCAAGCAGGCGGCGATCGCCGGCGGCGGTGTCACGTTCGTCAGCCGCTGGGCGGTCGGGCCCGAGCTCGAGCACGGCAGCCTGGTCGTCGTCCCAATCGAGGACTTCGAGATCAGGCGCGACTTCCACACAGTGCGCTCGCGCACGCGCGTGCTGTCGCGCGCCGCCGAGGCGCTGCTCTCGTTCTTCCGCGAGCAGTACGACGCCTCGGCCTGACCGGCGCCGCACAGACCCTCCGCAAGAGGACTTGACTCGCCGCACGCGTCGGCGTATCGTGCCTCAATCATTGAGCCTAATGACTCACATAAGTAGTCTGCATCTTTCGGGCGCCCGCCTCGTGGCGCCCCATCCCCCAGGAGGCAGCATGCGGCACGCGACGACACCGGACGAGATCCACGACTTGGTCAACAACCTGAACTTCAAGCAGAAGGTCGACCGCTCGCTCGAGCTGATCGACTACTACTACCAGCAGCACGGCGACGGCCTCGTCGTGGCCAACAGCCTGGGCAAGGACTCGGTCGTGGTGTGGGACCTCGCCAAGCGCGTCAGTCCGAAGATCCGCGGCTTCGTCGTCACCACGCGCTACAAGCCGGCGGCCACGAAGCAGTTCATGACCGAGCTGGTCGAGCGCTACCCCGAGACGCGAGTGTTCCAGAACGACATCGAGATGGAAGACGGCCTCTACTCGACCGACCCGGACGAGTGCTGCGACTTGCTCAAGGTCCAGCCCGTGCGCTGGGCGATCGAGGAGATGGGCGTGACCTGCTGGGTCACCGGCCTGCGCTGCACCGAGGGCCGGACCCGCACCGACTACCTCGAGGTCGAGGAGCGGGACGAAGGCCTGCTCAAGCTCAACCCCATCCTCCCCTGGCACGAGCGCGAGATCTGGCAGTACATCGCCGTCTACGGGATCCCGGTGAACCCCCTCTACGCCGAAGGCTACCGCTCGCTGGGCTGCGAGCCCTGCACGCACATCACCACCGGCGCCAACGAGCGCGACGGGCGCTGGATCGGCACCAGCAAGTGCGGCGGCGAGTGCGGCATCCACACGCGTCCGCTCAAGTCCGGAGTGACGGTCTGACGGACCGGCCCGCCCGCCTCGACACGATGAGGAGGAGCCGCGATGACAGCTGAGATCGGCGGTAGTGCGGCCGTCGGCGGAGACGGGGCCGTCGCTGCGGCTTCGCCGGCGGCGCCGGCCAGCGGCCGGCGCGCCTTCACGTTCTCGCCGCGTCACGACGGCGTCGAGCATCGGCCACGCTGGGCGGCATGCGGGACCACTTGCGGAAGGGTCTGGGACCGGCGCTGGCCGCTGTTCTTCGGCGCCTGCGCCGCCGCGGTCGCCGTGTCCTACGGCGTCGCCGGCGGCGAGCTCAACATCGCCATCACCCTCACGGCGTTCGTCGTCGGCCTCGTCTTCGGCACGGCCGGCATGGGCGCCGCCTCCTTCATGACGCCCATCCTCATCATCTTCTTCGGCTTCCAGCCGAGCTCCGCCGTAGGCACCATCGCCACGTACGGCGCCGTGACGAAGTCGTTCGGCGCCTGGCGTCACTGGCGGCACCGCTCGGTCAACAAGCAGCTCGTCTTCTACCTGGCCTGCGGGAGCGTCCCGATGGCGATCTTCGGGGTCAGCCTCGTCAACTACGTGAAAGGCCTGTACGGCGAGGCCATCGAGGGGCCGCTGCTCCACCTCATCGGCGCCGCCCTGGCGACGGCGGGCGTGCTCTTCCTTCTGCGCGCCGTCATGAACCTTGGCCATCACGCGGATACAGCGAGCGAGGTCATGTCGCGACGTCGCAAGGCCATGACGGTCGTGCTCGGACTCGGCGCCGGCTTTCTCGTCGGCCTCACCTCGGTCGGCAGCGGCAGCATGTTCGGCTTCTTCCTCATGCTCTTCTACCCGTTCGCCACGCGGCGCATCGTGGGCAGCAACGTCTTCCATGCCGCCGTGCTGCTGGTCTTCACGTCGCTGACACAGCTCTCCTATGGCAACGTCGACCTGTGGGTGGCGCTCGCCCTGGTGCTCGGTTCGGTCCCCGGAGTGGTCCTGGGCTCGCGGCTCACGGTCGTCGTGCCCGAGCGGCCGTTGCGCGCGGTGCTCTCGGTCGTCCTGCTGCTCAGCGGGATCGGGCTCTTCTTTGAGACCTGACGGTCCATCGTCTTTCCGGTGTCGCGCGGGTGACGCGGCGCGCGCCACTCCGTAGACTGGGCTCTCCGCCCATCAAGCGACCGGGAGCTTCACGATGCCGCCGTCCCCAGGCACACGCACGCCGGCCTCGCGCGAGGCCGTGTACGCCGCCGTTGAAGAGGCGGCCAAGCAGACTTACGTCCGCGCGCTCAAGGTGCTGCCGCCCGACGTCAAGGCGGCGCTCGCGCGCGCGAGTCAGACCGAGACGGACGAGAACGGCAAGCGCGTTCTCGACATCATGCTCGAGAACGTCGCCGTCGCCGAGCGCGACGACAACCTCGTCTGCCAGGACACCGGCAACGTCGTCTTCTGGCTCGAAGTGGGCGAGGACTGCCCGCTGAACCTGGCCCGCGTCGCCGCCGCCGTGAAGAAGGGCACCGAGCGGGCCACGGCGGAACACTCCTTGCGGCCGAACGCCGTCCACCCGCTCACGCGCGAGAACACGATGACCAACACCGGTCGCCACCTGCCGGCGATGCACTACGAGTTCGTACCTGGCGATGACGCACTCGCGGCCGACGCCCTGCGCCTCCATTGCCTGCCCAAGGGTTCGGGCAGCGAGAACATGAGCTTCCTTAGGATGCTCATACCAGCCGACGGCGTGGCTGGGGTCAAGCGCTTCATCCTCGAGTGCATCGTCGAGGCCGGTCCCAAGCCCTGCCCGCCGACCATCGTCGGCGTCGGCCTGGGTGGCACCGCCGACCTCTGCGCGACGCTCGCCAAGAAGGCGGTGCTCCGTCCGCTCGGCACCCACAACGACGACCCCGCCGTGGCCGCCCTCGAAGACGAGCTCTTCGCCGCCGCCAACGAGCTGGGCATCGGCCCGATGGGCCTGGGCGGCCGCAACACGGTGCTCGGGGTCAACATCGAGCACGCCCACACCCATATCACGCAGAATCCCGTGGCCGTGAACCTGCAGTGCTGGACCGCGCGGCGTTCCAGCGCCGTCGTGACACGCGACGGCCACGTCACCTACGGGTTCTGAGCGGGGAGGAGAGACGATGACCGACGAGATCAGGCTCACCTTTCCGATCGCCGACCTCGACGCGCTTCGCGTCCTGCGCGCCGGCGACAAGGTGCGCATCGACGGCCGCGTGATCGGCATCCGCGACGCCACCCAGATCGCGATGTTCGACCGCGGCGAGAAGCCGCGCATGGACCTGACCGGCGCGGCGCTCATTCATACGGCGCCCAACGTGCGCAAGGTCGGTGAGGGTCGCTACGAGAAGGTCTGCATCGGCACGACGACGAGCGCGCGCATGAACCGCTTCACGCGCGGGGTCGTGGAGACATACGGCGTGCGCGCCATCATCGGCAAGGGTGGCCTGCTCGCCGACTCGCTCCCGGTACTCATGGAACTCGGCGGCGTCTACCTGGCGATCACCGGCGGCGCCGCCGCCCTCGAGACGACCCAGATCGAGCAGATCGAGGAGGTCGAGTTCGAGGAGCTGATGCCGGAGTGCCTCTGGACGTTCCGCGTGCGTGACTTCGGCCCGTTGGTGGTCGCCATGGACAGCCACGGCCGCAGCCTCTATGAGGAGGTCACGGCGGGAGCGCGCGACAAGCTCGCCGAGCTGGTCGCGCGCCTCTAGCGCCGACGATCGCCGGCGGTCAAGCGCCGATGCGTCGCCATCGCGCGGGTCACGCGCCGTCCAGCGTCAGCAGTCGCCCGTACGTGTCCGGGCGCCGGTCCCGGAACATCGCCCAGCGCTCACGGTAGCGAAGCACCTCGTCGAGGTCGAACGTCGCCGTCACGACCTCCTGGCGGTCTCGCGAGGCCTCCGCGACGATCGCCCCCGTGTGGTCAGCCACGAACGACGAGCCGTAGAAGTCAGTCGCCACGCCCGCGCCTTCCTCGCGGCCGACGCGGTTCGAGGCCACGACGGGCATCAGGTTCGCGGCCGCCTGGCCTTGCTGCACGCGCTGCCAGGCGTCGCGCGAGTCAGAGGCCGGCGCCGGCGGGTCGGAGCCGATCGCCGTGGGGAAGAGCAGCGCCTCGGCGCCCATCAGGGCCATGCAACGCGCCGCCTCGGGGAACCACTGGTCCCAGCAGATGCCCACGCCCAAGGCCCCGAACCGCGTAGCCCACACCCGGAAGCCAGTGTCGCCGGGCGAGAAGTAGTACTTCTCCTGGTAGCCGACGGCGTCGGGAACATGGGTCTTGCGGTAGACGCCGAGCACGTCGCCGTCGGCGTCGATCACGGCGACCGCGTTGAAGAAGACCTGCCCGGAGCGTTCAAAGACGCTGACGGGAAGGACGACGCCCAGCTCGGCGGCCAGGCGCCGGAAGCGCTCGACCGTCGGATGCCCCTCGACGGGCCGCGCCAGCGCGAAGCGCCGGGGATCCTGCTCGATGCAGAAGTACGGCGTCTCGAAGAGCTCCTGGAGGAGCACGACGTTGGCGCCGAGCGACGCCGCCTCGCGCACCACAGCGTCGGCCTTCTCCAGGTTCTCGTCCAGGTCCCAGCCGCAGGCCATCTGGGTGGCCGCGAAGGTCACATCGCGAGCCATCTCGTCTCCTTTCGCCCCCGGTGCAGCCGACGAGGTCGGCGGCGCACGGGATCTCTCAAGTCAGGAACTCGCCCGCCGGCACCTGCTGCGTGATGCAGCCGAGCCCGCCACCTCCGAAGGCGGACATCTCGACGGGAAGGCCGACGACCTCGCGGTCGGGGAACAGCGACGCGATGCGCTCGTAGGCGGCCTCCTCACCCTCCGTGCCCAGGCGAGGCAACAGGACGCCGCCGTTGACGAAGACAAGGTTCACGTAGGGCGCCGGCATGAGGTGGTCGGCCCCTGGGCCGGTGACCCCGTCGAGGCCGGCGCCGACGCCCTCGACGTATGGCAGCAGAGGCATCTCGACGACCTCGAGCGGGCGCCCTCGCGCGTCGGTCGCCGCGTGCAGGACCTCGAGGTTCGCCTGCAGCCGCGAGAAGTTCGGATTGTCCTCGCCGCAGGTCTGGGCAAGCACGACTCCCGGGGCGACGAACTGCGCCACGTCGTCGACGTGCCCGTTGGTCGTGAGATGACCCGAGTCCTCGACCAGGCCGTACGGCAGCCAGATCACCTTCTCGATGCCGAGGTAGTCGCGCAGGAGCTCCTCGTTCTGGCGCCGGGTCAGCCCATAGTTGCGGCGGTAGAGGAGGCACTGCTCGGTCGTCAGGATCGTGCCTTCGCCGTCGGTGTTGAAGGCGCCGCCCTCGAGGACGAACGGCGCCTCATAACGACGCACGCCCCACGCCTCGGCGATGTGACGCGGCACCGCCGCGTCGAGGTCGAATGGCTCGAACTCGCGGTCCCAGCCGTCGAAGCCGAAGTGCACAGCGGCGACGCGCCCCCCCGCGTCGGCGACGAAGATCGGCCCGTTGTCGCGTATCCACGAGTCGTTCATGGGCACGGCGAGCACGTCGACGGCGTCGCCGCACCGCGCCTGCGCCTCGTCCGCGTCGTCGGGTCGTGCGAGCACCGTCACCGGCTCGAAGCGGGCGATCGCGCCGGCGACCTCCGCCCACTCCCCCTTCGCCCGGTCCATCAGCGGGCCGAAGACCGCGCTGCGGCAGGGCCAGGAGACGAGCGTGCGCGCGTGCACGACGGAGCGCGCCGGCAGCCGCAGGCCGTCGGCGCGCGGCGCGCGCGAGGCGGTCACTTCCCTCAAGTAGGTCATCGGTGTCCTCCTCGTCGGGCTCCTGGGCAACGGCCGTTCACTTCAGCAGCGCCCGGCCGATCTCATGCAGGTCCGGGTCGGTCGGCAGCTCGTCGATGCCGATCAGGGCCAGCAGCACGGCCTTCTGGAGATGCTTGCGGTTCTCGGACTGGTCGAAGCAGAGCGACATCGGTCCGTCCATGATTGCGTCGGTCGCCTCTTCGCCGCGCACTGCGGGCAGGCAGTCCATGAAGCGCGCGCCCGCCTTGGCCTTCGCCCACAGCGCTTCGTTGACCTGGAACGGCGCGTACGTGCGGCGCAGCTCCTCACGCGCCTCACCCTCCTCGAGCCACCACCAGAGCACGGTGTAGACGAAGTCGGCGCCGGCCACCGCCTCGGCGGGGTCGTCGGTCAGCGTGAGCGAGGCGCCGCTCTTCGCGCAGCTGGCGCGCACGAGCGCCTGCATCTCGGGCGCCATCTGGTGGTCGGCGGGGCCGCCGAGGACGACGTCGACGCCGAGTTTCGAGCACGTCAGGGCGACGGAGCTCGCCATCGCGTCACTGACCTTGCCCAGGAAGGCGAGCTTGAGCCCTTCGAAGCCCCCGGCGGTCTCCCAGATCGTGAACGCGTCGGTGAGCGACTGGATAGGGTGGTCGTAGTCGTCAGTGAGGCCGTTGACGACGGGCACGGTGGCCCAGCGCGCCAGCTCGACGAGCGAGGCGTGGAAGGCCGTGCGCGCCATGATCGCGTGCGTGAGGCGCGAGAGCACGATGGCGGTGTCCTTGACGCTCTCGCGCCCCGGCAGGTGGATCTCCCCCGGGCGCAGGTACTGGGCGTGGCCGCCGAGCTCGGTCATGCCGGCCTCGAAGCTGACCCGAGTCCGTGTCGAAGGGTGCTCGAAGATCATCGCCAGGGTCTTGCCGGGGAGGAACGGCGTGAGCGACTTCCTCCGCCAGAGCGCCTTGAGGTCGGCGGCCAGGCGCAGCAGGTCGAGAAGTTCCTCGCGCGTGTAGTCCTGGTCGGTGAGGTAGTGGCGCCCGCGGAACCTCGCGTAGTCGCCGAGCTCGTCCGGCACGGCGCCGGCTGTGGGACTCATGACACGGTCTCCTTGTCGTCGGTCGCGTTGTGCGATGCGTCGCAGACCGCGGCGCCGGCGATCCCGCCCGCCGCGACGGCCGGCATGTCGCGCAGGTAGTGGGTGATGACCTCCTGCCAGAGCGCGTACGCGCGGTCGCGCTCGAAGCCGTGCGGGTCGACCGCGGACTGGACTCCAAGGCCCTCGACGACGGCGACGCTGAGCGCCCCGAGGTCTTCGCAGAGCCCGGCGTCGGCGTCGGTCCCCGAGGCGAGGCACTCGCCGTCGAACCGCCGATAGGCGCCGTACAGCTCCGCCACGCGAGTGCGCAGCGTCTTCGAGCGCAGGATGTGCGGCAGCAGCTCGTACAGCAGGCGGCCGGAGCGCCGGTCGGCGGTGATCCGCCCGAGCCACTCGAGCAGCGCGCCGGCGCGCTCCGGACCGGCTGGGGCGCTGGCGACGTCGTCGCTGTAGCCGAAGGCCGGGTCCTCGAAGAGGCTCTCGACCAACGCCTCGAGGAGCCCCGCCTTGCTCCCGAAGTAGTAATGCACCAAGGCGCGGTTGATCCCCGCCTCCTCTTCGATGGCCTGCATCGTGAGGGAGGCGTAGCCCTTGCGCACCAGGATACGCCGCGCCGCGGCGAGCAGCTTCGCCGCCGTCGGCGGCAGGTCGTGCCCGGCCTGCGCCGCACCGGGCGTCGCCCCGGCATGTCCGGCCGTCCGCGTCACCGCGGCCCCCCCGCCGACCGTCTCATCGCTGCCCTCCAGCCAGCGCCGGCGCCGGCACCTGCTGCGTGATGCAGTGGATGCCTCCGCCGCCGTAGGCGAGCACCGGCGTCGGCACCCCGACGACCTCGCGGTCCGGGAAGACTTCCCGAAGGCGCTCCAGGGCGTGCTCGTCGTAGGCGCTGCCGGCCGTCGGCACGATGAGGCCGCCGTTGGCCTGGTACGAATTGACGTAGGTCACCGTCAGGTGCTTGCCGCCGATGTCGGTCGTCGTGCGCCGGTCCATCTCGAGGACCTCGAAGGACCGGCCCTGCGCATCGGTCGCCTCGTCGAGCACGCGCCGGTTCTCGCGGAAGTTCTCGAAGTCGACGTGGTGGGGCTCGTGGACCATGTGCAGGATCATGCGGCCGGGCGCGACGAAGTGACACACACCGTCGACATGCCCGTCCGTGTCGGTCGCCTCGGTGCGTCCGGCTTTGAGCCAGACGACCTTGTCGGCCCCGAGATAGTCGCGGAGGATCTCTTCCTGCCCCTCGCGGGAGAGGCCGGGGTTGCGCGTCGGGTGCAGCAGACAGCTCTCGGTCGTGATCAGCGTCCCCTCGCCGTCGACGAAAAAGGCGCCGCCCTCGAGGACCATGGGAGCCGCGAATCGTTCCCAGCCGAAGTGTTCGCAGAGCAGCTGGGTGACCTTGGCGTCCTTGTCGTAAGGAAGGTACTTCTCGCCCCACGAGTTGAAGGCGAAGTCGGCGACCGCGCGCCGACCGTCGGGGCCGAGAAGGAAGTACGGTCCGTTGTCGCGGATCCACGAGTCGTCGATCGGCAGCTCGACGACCTCGATGTTGTCGGACCCGCAGTAGCTCGCCGCGTTCCCGCCCTCACCCGGATTCGCGATCACCAGGACAGGCTCGAAGCGGGCGACCGCCCGAGCCACCGCGGCGTGCGTCGCCTGGGCGAGCAGGTAGTACTCGCCCCAATACGCGCGCGAGACGGTCGGCCACGCGATGAGGCAACGCTCGTGGGGCCACCACTCGGCCGGCATGCGGTAGCCGGCGGCGCGTGGTGTCTTGGCAGGAGATGCAAGGTCGTTCATGAGCCCTCCTCTGAAGTCGTGAGAGTCGCGCGGGCAGCACGCTGCGCGAAAGAACGGCGGCTTGAGGCCGATTCGAGCGTCACCGGCGCTCCCTGCGCGCACGCCGCCCGGGACATCGATTTGGTCGCACCGACCACGAGCGCGAGCGCAAGGATCCGCGGAGTGCGGAGCATCGCACGCAGGCTCACCGAGAAATCGGTCACCTCAGCACCCTCGCCTCGATCCTCGTGCATCCGTCACTCGCCCGGCCGGGCCTGCAGCAGCTCGACCTCCGGGATCTCGAGCAGTCTGCCGGCCACCTGGTCGCAGCGCGCGAAGTCAACGTCACCGAGCGACTCGACATACTCGACAAGGCTCTCGAGTGCGCGCACGCGCGCCGGGCGGCCGCTGAGGCAGGGGTGCGCCGTGAGCACCATCAGCGAGTGGATGACTCGGTAAGCGTCCACCTCCTCTCTCCACGTGTCGGCCACCGCCGACGGGCGTTGGATAACGCCGTCAAAGCCCGGGTAGGGGAGGAACAAGTACTGCTCCCCATCGTCGAGATACCACTGCGGCGGCAGCTCGGCGATGCGCCCGCTGGGCGTATCGAGGAGGTACGGCTTGTCGTCGTCCATCAGTGACGAGTCCCACCGTAAACCGTAGGAGCCCAGACGCTCAAGGGTGTAGCTGGTCGTCATCCAGACCGGGGCGCGATACCCCACCGGGCGGACGCCGAGCCTCTCGAACACTTCCAGACTCCGTTCGATCTCGGCGCGCTGCTCGCCCTCGTCGCATGAGCAGGGCGGCTTGTGCAGGTAGCCGTGGAGCGCGATCTCGTGACCGGCGGCGGCAACGCGCTCGACGCACCGCGGGTGGCGCTCGGCCGTCCAGCCCGGGATGAAGAACGTCGCCGGCGTACTGTGGCGCTTCAGAATCCTTAGCAGGCGCTCCAGGCCAACGGTGGCGCCGAAGGCCCCATGTGACATTCCGGAAAGATCGCCGGCGTACTTGTCGCCTCCTTCGCCCAGGAGCATGGTCTCGGCATCCACGTCGAAAGTGAGGAGGATGACCGCTGCCGCTCCACCCGTCCACCGCTCCACCGGTGCGTAGCGCCACACGGCTTGCACGTCGAGACCCATCATCGACCTCCCCTCTCTGTCATGCGCTCTCGCTCCCGGCGTCTATGGCGAGCAGCACCTTCTCCGGCGTCATGGGTACATCGACCCACACGCCGATCGCGTTGTAGACCGCCTGCGCGAGAGCAGGCACCGGTGCGGCTGTGGGCGCCTCCCCGGCCGACCGCGCACCGAACGGGCCCACGGGGTCGCGGTCTTCGGCGAACCTGACTGTCGCTTCCGGCGGGAAATCGGAGAAGCGCAGCACCTTGTAGTCGGAAAGTGTCGGATTCACGACCCGCCCTTGCGCATCGAAGTGGAGTTGTTCACAGAGGGCGAACCCGGCGCCGAACACCGCTCCGCCGATGACCTGCCCCTCCAGGACCCCGGGATGGACGACGGTGCCGCTGTCTTGCGCGGCAAGGTAGTGGAGCAGCCGGATCTCTCCGGTCTCGACGTCCACCTCGAGATCGACGAAGTGCGCCGCGAAGTGGCGCGCGAAGGCCATCGACGGCGGCATCGAGAAATCCGGCCTGCCGGTGATGCTGTCGGTGGGCCCGAACGTGTCCTCGCGATCGCGCATCATGACGTCGGGGATAGGTACACCTCCGGCCGGCTCGCAGCCACCGGCGTCAGCCTCGTGAAGCGCCTTCGTCGTGTAGATCACCCCATCCCGGATGTCGAGATCGGAAGCTGCCAGGTCGAGGACCTCACGGGCGGCCAGCTCCAGCAGTTGGCGCTTGGCGTCCAGGGCGGCGGCCCACGTCTTGAACCCGGTCCGGAACATCGTCGTGCTGGCGATGGAGCCGCGGCTCCACGGGCAAGCGTCGGTGTCGCCGGTCTCGACCTCGATCAAGTCAAGCGGGATGCCCAGTGTCTCGGCGGCGACCATAGCCTGCGTGGTGTCGGCGCACGTTCCCTGACGTCCGACCGAGCAGTAGAGCTTGACACTGCCGTCCTTCATGATGCGCACGGTGGCGTCGGTGTTGCCCTCCATCTCTTCCCCGCAGCAGTGGATGCCGGTGCCGACGCCGACGGCGCGGCGGATAGGCCCCTCCGAGTAGTAGGGCCGGCCCCAGCCGACGAACTTCTCGTGCCACCCGAACTCCTCGGCGGCGCTGCGCAGCATCTCCACGGTGGTTCCCGAGGAGAGGCGGAAGAGCTCCGGCCAGTTCTCGCGCAGTTCCGTCGGCGCCGCTTTCGTCACCTCGTCGATCAGGCGCTGGTAGCCTTGCTCGTCGTGTCGCAGCAGGTGGCCGCCCCAAGCCGCGTGCAGCTCATCACCAGGTCGGATCTGATTGCGGATGCGGAACTCAAGCGGGTCGAGATCGCATCTCTCGGCCAGCTGGTCGGCGAGCCGTTCGACGACCGAGCCCATGGTCACGTCGCCGACGCCGCGCATGCAGCCGGCGGTGACCAGATTGGTCGAGACGCCCTGACACTCAAAGCGGCCGGCTGGGACGCGGGAGCCCCAGAGATCGAGGACGAGGAAGCCCACATCGTCCTTGAACCCGTAGCCGCCGTTGTCAAAGAGGTGGTGTACATCGATGAACTTGATGCTGCCGTCCGCCGTCCCGCCCATGCTGGCGCGGCAGCGTTCCTCGTGGCGTCGCTTGACGTAGGCCATGCACTCGGTGTTGCTGAGCTCGATCTTGACCGGCCGGCGGACCTTCCTGGCCAGAAGGCAGGCGACCATCATGAAGTTGTTGCTCCAGAACTCGCCGAATGACGTGCCCAAGGGGAGGGCGACCACGCGAACCCGGCTGCGGGCGAGGCCGAACGCCTCGGCGACGGCGTCCTTGACCTCGGACGGTGTCTGCGTGCCCGCGTAGAGGGTCACCGTACGGCCCGACCACTGTGCGATGGCGGCGTTGCGGCCCATGGGGCACATCTGCTGACTGCCGAAGCTCACGTCAGCGGTGACCACCTCGTCGGCGGCGGACTTCCCGGCCTCGAGGTCGCCCCATTCGTACACCGTTGGCTCACGGACGTTGCCGGCCGCCTGCACCTGCGGCGCGCCAGGAAGCATCGCCGCCTCCGCATCGAACACGGCAGGCAGCGCCTCGTACTCCACGGTGATGAGGAGCAGCGCCTCTCGGGCGACCTCGGGAGTGGTGGCCGCCACAGCCCCGATCTCGTCGCCGACGAACCTGGCGGTGCCGTCGAAGATACGCCCGCGGTAGTTGAAGAACGTCCCGTTCCACTCGAGGTCGGGTGCGTCCTCATGCGTCACCACGCCGATCACGCCGGGCAGCTCCAGGGCCCGCCCGGCATCGACGCTGACGATGCGCGCATGTGCATGCTCGCTGCGCAGGATCGCGCCGTGGAGCATGCCGCCCAGTTCGAAGTCGACGGGATAGGTGAGCGTGCCGCAGACCTTCTGCGCCGCGTCTTTCACCGGCGGGCTGGTGCCCACCACCCGGCGTGGCTGGTCAGCGCTCACCTTCAGCCTCCATCTCCTCGGCCGCCCGAAGAACCGAGCGCACGATCTGTGTGTAGCCACCGCAGCGGCAGACGTGCCCGCTCAAAGCCGTAGCCACTTCCGCCGCGGTGGGGTGAGGGTTCCTGTCGAGCAGGGCCTTGCTGCTCAGGATGATCCCCGGCGTGCAGACGCCGCACTGAAAGCCTTGCTCATCGATGAACGCCTGCTGCAGTGGATGCATGTCGTCCTCTGTGCCTAGGCCCTCGATCGTCGTGATCTGCTTGCCCTCGGCCTGCAGGGCAAGCATCAGGCACGAGGTCGCCGGCGCGCCGTCGAGCAGCACGGTGCAGGAGCCGCACTCGCCCTCGCCGCAGGACACGCGCACGCCGCGCAAGCCGAGCCGCCCGCGGAGCACCTCGGCCAGCGTCTCGTGCGGCTCGATGTCGAGTTCGTAGTTCCGCCCGTTGACATGAAGCCGTGCCATGGTCAGATCTTCCGCTTGAGAGGCGCCCGTCCAGAGGCGGCCCTCGCCGCGCCGTGCGCCAGCGCGGCCGCCGCCTCCAGGACGGCGCGGCGCACGAGTACTCCGCTGACCTTGCGTCGGTAGTCCTCCGAACAGCGCACGTCCGAGATGGGGCTGGTGGCGCGCTGCGCCAGGCGGCTGGCCTCAACGAGCGCCTTCTCGTCCGGGTACGTCAGGCTCAGGCCCAGGAGCATCTGCTCCGCATCGACGCTGCGCGCCGGCGTCGGCGCGCAGGCGCCGACCACAACACGTGCGTCGGAGATCGCGCACCCGTCCTCCGAGCTCAGGCGCACAGCGGCGCTCGATTGCGCCAGGTCCACGCTCGTCCGCGAGACGCGCTGGTAGGCGGCCGCGGTCGGCGTCTCCGGCAGCGGCACGGCGATCGCTGTGACCACCTCGTCGTCGGCGAGAGCGGTCTGGTTGACGCCGACGAAGAAGTCGGCGGCGGCCAGGGTCCGCGCCCCATGGGCAGCCGTGACCGCTACCACGGCGTCGAGCGCCGCGAGCAGAACCGCCATGTCCGCGCAGGGTGAAGCGTGGCACACGTTGCCCCCGACGGTGGCCAGAGTACGCAGTTGCGGCGTCGCCATGCGCGAGGCGGTCAAGGCGAGCACCCGCGCCCACCACTCATCCCCGTCGGCGGCCGCGAGCTCGCCCAATGTCTCCGTGGCGCCGAGACGGAGCTCACTCGAGGTCGCGGCGCGGGCACGCATGTCGGAGATGAACGAGAGATCGATGATGTGCGAGAACCCCACCGCGCCGCGGCGCCATTCCAGCATGAGGTCCGTGCCGCCGGCGACGAAGCGCGCCTCCGATCCGAACTCGGCCTTCATCGCGCAGGCCTCGCCGACGGTGGCCGGCCGCAGGTACTCAAACGAATCCATTGTCCTCCTTCCGCGGCATGGGCGCTGTACCGTCGACCACTCCGGCGGCGGTCGCGATCCACATCCCGGGCGTGCCCGCGATTCGCTCCCGAAGCCGCTCGAGCACGGCCTCCTCGTCGGCCGGGGTTAGTTCGGTGACGATCTCGTGGACGTAGCCGTGGTGCCCGATCTCGTGGCCGGCGTCGACGATGCCGCGGACGGCGTCCGGATGCACCTCGGCGGTGAAACCCGGCACGAAGAACGTGGCGCGCGCCTCGTGCCGCGCCAGGATGCGAAGCAGGCGCGGCAATCCGGCGCGCGGCCCGTACGCCTGATGGCTCATGATCCCCAGCCGACGCGCGGTGCCGGGGAACTCCCACAGCACACCACTCTCGGCATCGACGTCAAGAGTGAGGACGACCGCGGCGGTGGCGCCGCCCGGCCACGGAAAGCGTCCACTGCTCATCGCAGGCCCTTCGTCGAGCATCAGAACCCCCTCCACCAGCCGCCGCTGACGTTGAGCACGCTGCCGCTCACCCAGTCGCCGCCCTCCCCCGCAAGGTAGAGGCAGGCGTGGGCGACCGGCTCCGGGCCGACGATGCCGAGCGGAAAGGCGCGCTCGTGCGCAGCCCGCTCCTCGGGGGTCATCGGCGTCCCCGTGCCGGTCGGGCCAGGTGCGACCGCGTTCACGAGGATCCCGTAGGGCTCGAGGTGCACGGCCAGACCGACGGTCAGCCCGATGAGGCCGGCCTTCGCCGCGTTGTAGGCGACCGAGATCTCGGGCGCCCCGATCCGCGCGCTTCCCGAGCTGATGAAGATGATCCGGCCCCGCCGGCGCGCCATCATGTGAGGGAGGACGGCCCGGGTGCACCACCACGGGCCGGAGAGGTCGGTGTCGATGACCTCGCGCCACTCCTGCTCGCCGATCACCCACGGTTCCCCCGGCGGGCCGTCAAGACCGGCGTTGTTGACCAGCACGTCGATGCAGCCCCAGCGCTCCACCGCCAGAGCCATGAGCGAGGCGGCGGAATCGGGGCTGCGGATGTCGAGATGCGCCGCCTCCACAGCCAGCCCTTCACCCTGGAGCCGAACGGCCACCTGGTGTGCTTTGCGCTCCTGGATGTCGCCGATCAGCACCCGCGCCCCGTCGCGCGCGAAGAAGGTCGCGATTGACTCACCGATGCCCTGCGCGCCGCCGGTCACCACCGCGACGGCGTCGTCGAGGCGGGCGCTCATTGTGGCCCCGCGTCGAGGTCGAAGTCGTCGGGCAGGTGGCAAGCCACGAGGCGCCCACCGCCGGCGTCGTGCGGCTCGGGTTCGACGCGGTCGCAGACGTCCATGCGGAAGGGGCAGCGCGGGTGAAAGCGGCATCCCGACGGCGGCCGGATCGCGCTCGGTACCTCGCCGGCGATGACCCCGAGCTCGCTCCGTCGCTCGGGGTCCGGCGAGGGCACGCTGGCGATCAGGGCGTGCGTGTACGGGTGCCGCGGCGTGTGGAGCACCGCCTCCGCCGCGCCACTCTCGATGATCTGCCCGAGGTACATGACCGCGACCTGGTCGGCGACCGACTCGACCACCGCCAGGTCGTGGGCGATGAACAGATAGGCCAGCTTGAGGCGCTCCTGCAGCTCCTCGAGCAGAACGAGGATGCGCGCCTGCACCGAGACGTCGAGTGCCGAGGTGGGCTCGTCGAGAATGACGAGCTTCGGCTCGAGCGCCAAGGCGCGCGCGATCGCGATTCGCTGGCACTGGCCGCCGCTGAACTCGTGCGGACGCCGCCAGAGGTGCTGCGTGCCGAGGCCCACCATCTCGAGGAGCGCCACGATGCGTTCGTTCAGCTCGCGGCCGTCGCGGCGTCCGTGGGCCTGCAGCGGCTCGGCGACCACGTCGTGCACGGTCATGCGCGGGCTGAGCGACGAGTACGGGTCCTGGAAGACGACCTGCACGTCGCGCAGCGCTTCGCGGCGGGCGCCACGCTTGAGCGCCGTCAGGTCGCGCCCCTCGAAGGCGATCGTGCCCGACGTCGGCGCGTTAAGGCCGAGCACCGCCCGGGCGACCGTCGTCTTGCCCGAGCCCGACTCGCCCACCAGGGCGAAGGTCTCGCCGCGGGTGATCGTGAACGATACGTGGTCGGCCGCGTGCACGACGTCGGCCGACTTCTTCGACAGGCCGCGCTTGACGGCGAAGTGGACGGTGAGGTCCTCGATCGCCAGGAGCGGCGTCACGCCGGAGCTCCTTCGCCTGCGCCGGGCTGCTTCGCAGCCCAGTGGCAGGCGACCCAGTGCTCCTCGGTGATCCGCGTCGGGTCGGGCTTGACCGTCGCACAGACCTCCATGGCGTGGACGCAGCGCGGGTGGAAGCGGCAGCCGGGGGGCGGGTCGATCAGGTCGGGCACCGACCCCGTGATGGTGCGCAGCTCGGACGCCTTCTTGCCCTGCGGCAGGCATTCGTACAGCGCCATCGTGTACGGGTGGCGCGAATGCTTGAGCACCTCGGCCGTCAGCCCCTGCTCGACGACGCTCCCCGCGTACATGACGGCGACGCGGTCGCAGGTCTGGGCGGCGACGCCGACGTTGTGCGTGATCAGGACCTGCGCGATACCGAGGTCGTCGCGCAGGTCGAGCAGGAGGCGCAGCATCTGCGCCTGGATGGTCACGTCGAGCGCCGTGGTCGGCTCGTCGGCGATGAGCAGCGGGGCGTCGCACGACAGCGCCATGGCCATGCAGGCCCGCTGGCGCATGCCGCCCGAGAGCTGGTGGGGGTAGCTGTCGAGCAGGGCGTCGTCGGGCGGCAGCCCCGCCGCCTTCAGCGCCCGTCGGGTCGCCTCCAGCGCCTCGTGGTGCGAGACCTTCTTGTGGATGCGGACCACGCGGCTGATCTGGTCGCCGATCGTGAACACCGGGTTGAGCGACGCCAGCGGGTCCTGGAACACCATCGCGACCAGGCGACCGCGGATGCCTTCGACCGCGCGGTCGCCCAGCGCGAGCAGGTCGTCGCCGCGGAAGAGGATCTGGCCGCCGGTGACCTCGGTCTGCGGGCGCGGCAGCAGGCCGAGCACCGAGAGGCCGGTGATCGTCTTGCCGCAGCCGGACTCCCCGACGAGGCCGATGATCTCGCGCTCGCGCACAGTGAGGTTGACGCCGTCGAGCGCCTTCACCGTGCCGCGCATGCTGTTGAACTGCAGTCTCAGGTCGCGGATCTCAAGCAGGTCGCCCACGGCGCTACCTCTTCATCCTCGGGTCGAGCACGTCGCGCAAACCATCGCCGACGAGGTTGAAGGCGAGCACGAGGAGGAAGATCGCGAGGCCGGGAAAGACGCTGATCCACCACTGCTCGAGCACGTACTCGACGCCCTCCGACACCATGAGCCCCCACTCCGGCGTCGGCGGCTTGGCGCCCAGGCCCAGGAACGAAAGGCCCGCGACCTCGAGGATCACGGTGCCGATGTCGAGGGTGATCTGCACGATCACGGGCCCGAAGGCGTTCGGGAGGATGTGACGGAGCACGATCCGCGAGTCGCGCACGCCCATCGTCTTGGCCGCCTCGACGTATGGCCGCTGGCGCAGCGAGACGGCCATGCCGCGCACAAGGCGCGTATACCACGGCCACCACGTGACGACGATCGCCAGCGCCAGATTGCGCAGGTTCGGGCCCAGCATGGCGACCATGGCCATGGCGAGGACGAGCGCAGGGAAGGCGAGGAAGATGTCGGTGACGCGCATGATCACCTCGTCGGCCCAGCCGCCGTAGTAGCCGGCCAGACCGCCGAGGAGCGGTCCGATCAGCAGCACGGCCGCGGCGACCACGGACGAGATCACCAGCGGGATCCGGGCGCCGAAGATGACGCGGCTGAGCACGTCGCGACCCTGGTTGTCGGTGCCGAACGGATGGCTGGCGCTCGGCGCCTCGAACCGGCTCTTCAGGTCGGAGGCGCCGCGCCCCTGGTCGGGGTAGGGGGCGATCCAGGGCGCCGCCACGGCCACGACGACCATGAGCACGATCCACACGAGCCCGATAACAGCGAGCCGGTCGCGGAAGAAGACGCGCGCGTTGTGGCGCGTCTCGGTGAAGGTCGACTGGTGGCGCTCGCGCCAGTCGCCGATGGCGATCGCGCCGCCGCTGCGTCCTGCTGCCGGAGAGGCCATCCTCGCTCCCTAGCTGAGCACGACTCGCGGGTCGAGCTTGGCGATGATCATGTCGATGACCAGGTTCACCGCCACGTAGATGAACGCGAGCAGGAGCGTGATGCCCATGATCGCCGGGTAGTCGAGGCTGAGCATTGAGGTGGTTGCGTACGTCCCCAGGCCAGGCAGCGCGAAGATGCGCTCGACGAAGAACGTGCCCACGAGGAGATAGGCGAACTCGAGCCCGATCACCGTGAGCACGGGCGCCATCGCGTTCTTCAGCGCCAGGCGCAGGACCACGGTGCGCGTCGGCACCCCCATCGCCTTGGCCATTCGGATGTGGTCCTGGCCCATCGTCTCGAGCATCGCCGAGCGCGTCATCCGGGTGATGACCCCCGCCGAGAACGCGGCGAGGGTGATCGCCGGCAAGATCAGATGCTCCATGGCGTTGAAGAAGGCGACGAAGTTGCCGGTGATGAACGCGTCGACCGCGGTCATGCCGGTGACCTGCGTGACCGGGTGCGCCTGCGCGACGGCGATGTCGAGCTCGCCGGAGACCGGCAGCAACCCCAGAGCCCGGAAGAAGATGATCTGCAGCACGATGGCGAGAAAGAACGAGGGCAGCGAGACGCCTCCGATGGCGAAGACCCGGGTCACATGGTCGATCCAGCGCCCCTTCATGTGCGCGGTGAGCGCCCCGAGGGAGACGCCGACGACGATCGAGATGGCGAGCGAGAACGCGATGAGCTGCAGCGAGTACGGGAGAAAGTGCAGGATGTCGTTCAGCACGGGCCGCCGCGTGCGGATCGACGTGCCCCAGTCGCCCTGCAAGAGGTCACGGACGTAGATACCGTACTGCTCGTACAGCGGCCTGTCGAGGCCGAGGACGCGGCGCGCCTCGGCGATCTGCGGCGCCCGGGCGCGCGGCCCCGCGTACACCGCCGCCGGGTCCGAGGGAACAACGCGCACGAGCAGGAACGTGATCACCGAGACCCCGACGAGCACGAGCAACAGCAGAGCGAACCGCCGGACCAAGTAGGCGCGAACGCTCACAGGGGCTCTCTCCCGGTCAGGTGCACAAGGCCTCCCGTGGAATCGTGGACACGCGGTCGCAGGGCTCCGGGCGGGGCGGCCGTGCCGGCCGCCCCGCCCTCCGCCTCTACCTGGTCACGTGGTAGAACGAGAGCACCGAGGTGTAGTTGAGGTTGAGCGCCATCTCGTCCAGCTTGAGCGTGGGGCTCACGCCGTACACCCTGTCCGGGTCGAAGAGGTAGGCGGCCGGCGCCTCTTCGACGACCATCGCCAGCGCCTTCTTGTAGAGCTCGAGAGCCTTGTCGGGATTGGTCGGCTCGTCGCTGAAGGCGGTGTCGATGAGGTCGTCGTACTTGGAGTCGTACCAGTAGGACATGTTCCACAGCGGGTCTTTCTCGGTGTGGAACAGCGAGTAGAGACTGTCATAGCCGTCGGGGAACCCGGGCCACCAGACGAGCGTGAAGAGATCCTGGCGCTTGTCGGCGGCGCCCTTGGCCATGGCCCACTGCTGCTCGAACAGCAGCGGCTGCAGGTCGACCTCTATGCCGAGCTTGTCGTAGGCCTCCTTGATGAGCGGCACGAACTTGGGCGCGTACTGCTCGTCGGAGGCGTAGGTGAGCTTCAGCTTGAAGCCGCCGTCCGGGTAGCCGGCCTCGGCGAGCAGCTGCTTGGCCTTCTCCAGGTCGTAGGTGTACTGGAACAGCTCCGGGTCGTGGGGGTACAGGTTCTCGGGTGTCGGCCCGCGCGACTGGACGGCGAAGCCGTTGGTCCCCAGCTCGATGATGTCGTCGTAGGGCAGGGCGTACGAGAGCGCCTGACGCACGCGCTTGTCGTCGAGCGGCTTGCGCTGCGTGTTGAACTGCAGAACGTAGTTCTGGATGCTCGGGACCACGATCACCTTCACGTCGGGGTTGTCCTTCATGGCGGGGATGCTGTCGAGCGCGAGGCCGTCGGCGTAGTCGACCTCGCCGGCCTCGAGCATCTGGCGCTGGGTGGCCCCTTCGTCCACGTACTTGATGACGACCTTCTGGAACTGCCCCTCCTTCCAGCCGCCCCAGTAGTCCGGGTTGCGCACGAGCACGGTCTCCTCGTTCGGCGCGTACGACTCGAGCATCCACGGACCCGTCCCGGCCTCGTGCGGCGCGTCCCACCACTTGGTGCTCTTGCCGGCCGCCTTGGGGCTGAACATCCAGGCGCCGTACATGGCCGTGGCGACGCGGTCGAGCGCCGCAGGATAACTGGTCTTGATCTTCACCGTGTAGTCGTCGGGCGTGAGGATCTTCTCGACCGGATACCACATGTAGGCGGCGCCCAGATCAAGGTCGAGGGTCGACTCGATCGTGGCCTTGACCGCCTTGGAGTTGAACGGCGCGCCGTCGTGGAAGGTGACGCCCTCGCGCAGGTGGAACGTCCAGGTGAGCCCGTCGTCGGAGACCTCCCAGGAGGTCGCCAGGCAGGGCGTGTACGGCTCGGCGCTGCCCGGCGGGTTCACGTAGAGCAGAGGCTCGTAGAGGTTGGCAAGGAAGAGCGGCTCGTCGCCGGAACTTGCTCGTGGGTCCCAGGTCGAGAGCGTCATCCACGAGGCGAGCCGCAGGACCTCGGTGTCACCGCCAGCGGTCGTCGTCGTGCCCTTGTCTCCGCACGCGGACGCGAGCGCGGCGAGCAGAACAAGCGCCACGACCAGCACCGCCAGGGGCAGCGCGGCGCGTCGGCCTCCGCGACGCGTGAAGCCGGATGATGTGGTCATGTCGTCCCCCTTGGTCGCCCTCCGCCGCGCCCGCGGGCGGCCTCCTCGACCGCACCCACGCCGCGGCGTCCTGGTCCGGCGCGGACTGTCGCGCCCCCACCGCAGAAGTTAAATGCTTGACCAATTAGATATGCTTGCTCCTGAGGCGTCAAGGGCTCTATCGTCCCGGTCAGGAGGAACACCATGGCGAGCGCAGCGCGAACATCACGCGATGGGCAGTCACCACCGTTGGGCACCCCACGCGCCGACGGCTACCGAATGCCGGGCGAGTGGGCGCCGCACGAACGCTGCCTCATCGCCTGGCCGACGCGCACGCGCGAGTTCTGGGGCGAGTACTACATGCTGGCGCAGCACACGTACGCCGCCGTCGCGCGGGCCATCGCGCGGTTCGAGCCGGTGACCATGATCGCGCGCCCGGGCGAGGGCGCCGAGGCGCGCAGCTACTGCGGGTCGGATGGCATCGAGGTCGTCGAGGTGCCGCTCGACGACTCGTGGATCCGTGACAGCGGCCCTAACTTCGTACGGCGCCCGGACGGCGAGAAAGCGGTGGCGGACTTCGCCTTCAACTCGTGGGGCGAGCGCTACCTCCCCTACGACGACGACGCGCGCATCGGTGAACGACTCGCCGACCATTTCAGCGTGCCGCGGTACTCGACGCCGATGATCCTGGAAGGCGGGTCGATCACGGTCGACGGAGAAGGGACGCTCATCACCACCGAGAGCTGCCTGCTCAACCCGACGCGTAACCCGGGCATGACGAAGGATGCGATCGAGCAGGACCTGAAGGACTACTTGGGCGTGGAGAAGGTCATCTGGCTCGTCGCGGGCCTCGGCCTGGAGGAGGACCCTGACACCGACGGGCACGTCGACGGGGTCGCCGCCTTCATCGGGCCGGCGCGGGTGCTCCTGCACATGGTGCGCGACCCGTCGCATCCAGACTTCGCCAACCTGCAGGAGAACCGGCGACGCCTCGAGACGACCGACGCTCTCGGCAGGCCGCTCGAGGTCGTCGAGCTCGACCTGCGCGCCGCGCCCGTCTCGATCGGCGGTCGCGACATCGTCGAGACCTACATCAACTTCTATCAAGCGAACGGCGCCGTGATCGTGCCCACGGCGGGCAACTCCGACGACCTCCCCGCCCTCGACCATCTGCGCAACATCTTCACGGGGCGCGAGGTCGTCGGCGTGCCGGCGCCCGTCGTCGCCTACGGCGGCGGCGGCATCCACTGCATCACGCAGCAGGTGCCGGCACGCCGAGGCGACACGCGGTAGAGCCCCGCGATCCGTCGACTGACACGCCCGCGACGATGCCGACCACGGCTCGTCGCGGTACGTCACCTGCGTCGCGAGCCTGGTCTGCCGCGAGTCCCCAGAGTAAACGGCTGAGGGTCTTGACTTTGCCGACGATCGGCATATAGCGGAGTCGTGTATCGCACCGGCATCCTGCCAGGTCAGTACGGCGGGCGGTCGCTGCGGGTACCGCGGTGTCCGAAGACGACAGACACGCGCGACAACGCCTGGGGGGGTTCCTGATGAGACGGTCCGCTGTCCCTGCACTGATCATCGGTGCGCTCGTGGTTCTGTCCTTGCTGCCGATCGCGTCGGCGTCGCCGGCGGTGACGTTCGCTCCGCACTCCGACTCCTCGGTCGGCGCGACCGATCCGTACTCCGTCGCCGTCGGCGACCTCGACCGCGACGGCAGGCTCGACGTCGTGACGGCCGACAACGGCTCCAGCGACGTCTCCGTCCTGCTCGGCAACGGCAACGGAACCTTCGGGCCGGCGAGCACCTACGCCGTCGGCATGGGCCCCCGGTCGGTCGCCACCGGCGACTTCGACCGTGACGGAGATCTTGACCTGGCCGTGGCCAACAGCGGCTCCAACAGCGTCTCCGTCCTGCTCGGCAACGGCAACGGCGCCCTCGGGGCACAGGTGCCCTACGCCGTCGGCAACGGCCCACGCTCGGTCGCCGTCGCCGACTTCAACCGCGACGGCGACCTCGATCTGGCGGTCGCCAACGCCGGCTCCAACAGCGTATCGGTGCTGGCGGGCAACGGCGCCGGCGCCTTCGGCGGGGCGGCCAACTACGGCACCGGCAATTCGCCGTGCGCGGTCATCACCGGCGACTTCAACCGCGACGGCAAGCCGGACCTGGCGGTCGCCAACGACCTCGCCATGGGCACCGTGTCCGTCCTGCTCAACACAACGGTCGTACCGGGAGCCATCGCCTTCGCCGCCGCGAACAACGTCGGCGCCGGCACGCACCCGTATTCCGTCGCCAGCGGCGATCTCAACCGCGACGGCAAGACCGACCTCGTGACGGCCGACCACGGCTCCAACAACGTCTCCGTCCTCGACGGCAACGGCGTTGGCGGCTTCGCGGCCGCGCGGAGCTTCGGCGCCGGCACAGGTCCAAGCTCCGTAGCCGTCTGCGACGCCGAACGCGACGGAGATCTCGATCTCGCGGTGACCAACGACGGCTCCGGCAACGTGTATGTTCTGCTGGGGAATGGCTCAGGGAGCTTCAGCTCAGGCGGGGTGTACTCCGTGGGTTCGACCACACCGCGCGGCGTCGCCTGGGGCGACCTCGACTGCGACGGCAGGCCGGACGTGGTCTCCGCCAACGGCGACAACCCCGGCACCATGTCCGTGCTGCTCAACACGACGGCCATGGCGCAAGGGATCGGTTTCGAGCCGGGAACGACCTTGGCGGCCGGCGCGTCGCCCCGCTCCGCGGTCTGCGCGGACTGGGACCGTGACGGCAAGCCTGACCTGGCGGTCATCGACTACACCACCGGCGAGGCGAGGTCGTGGCTCGGCGACGGCAGCGGCGGCTTCGGCCCGCCGGAGACGCACGCTGTCGGAGCTCAGCCGGTTTGCATAGTCGCCTGCGACATCAACGCCGACGGCAGGCTCGACCTCGCGGTGGTCAACCAGGGGTCGAACACCGTCTCCACCCTCTTGGGAGGCGGTGGCGGTGGTGGTGGCGGCGGGTTCGGCAACGCCCAGACCTGCGCCGTCGGCCAGTGGCCGACCTTCGGGTTCGCCGAAGACCTCAACCGCGACGACAAGGAGGAGATCGCCGTCGCCGACAGCGCCTCGCGTGACGTGAAGATCCTCGGCGGCGCTGGCGGTGGCGCGTGCGTGGTGCTCGCCACCGTCAACCTGGATTTCTCCCCCATCTGCGTCGTCGCCGGCGACCTGGACCGTAACGGCGTGCCAGACCTGGTCGTGGTGGACGGCGCCGGCGGACGCGTCGCGATGCTCCGCGGTTTGGGCGGGCTGAACTACGCGCCGCCCACCTTCTACCCCGTCGGGGCCGGGCCCCGCGTGGCGGCGATAGGCGACGTGGACGGCGACGGGTCGCTCGACGTGGTGGTGGCCGACTCGGGCGGGCATTCCTGCTCGGTCCTTCCCGGCAACGGCGCCGGCGCCTTGGGGCCGGCGACCGACTACCCTGTCGGCACGGAGATGCATCCCCAAGTGGTACGCCTCGAGGACTGCGACTGCGACGGTGACCTCGACATCTGCGTCGCCGGCGCCTTCGGCACGGCCAAGGCGGCCGTACTGCCGGGCCACGGCGATTGGACTTTCGGCGACGGTCGCGTCCTGGGCACGACCGGCAACGAAGAGGAAGGACTCGCGACGGCCGACCTCAACGGCGACGGCCGGCTCGACCTGCTCACGGCGGACTCGACCACGAACGACGTCTCCATCTTCCTCGCCGACACGACCGCTCCGACCGGCACGATGTCGATCGACAACGGCGATGCCTGGACCGGCAGCCGAAGCGTGACGCTCGACTCGTCGGTGAGCGGGGCCATCGAGATGCGCTTCCGCGATCAGGGCCAGGCGTGGCCGGACTGGGAGACCTATGCCGCCACCAAGGCCTGGACGCTGCCGCTCGAAGACGGCACCAAGACCGTCGAGGCGGAGTACCGCGACGACGCCCAGAACGTGCTCTCGTTCTTCGACTCGATCACGCTCGACACGACGCCGCCGGCCGGCACGTTGGCGATCAACGGCGACGCCGCATGGACTGGCAGCCGGAGCGTGACCCTCGACTCGTCGGTGACCGACCTCGGCCCGCTGGAGATGCGCTTCCGCAACCAGGGCGGGTCGTGGACGGCCTTTGAGCCCTATGCCGCCACCAAGGCCTGGACGCTGCCGCTCGAAGACGGCACCAAGACCGTCGAGGCGGAGTACCGCGACGCCGCCCAGCACGTGTCCTCGTTCTTCGACTCGATCACGCTCGACACGACGGCGCCGACGACAGTGGCGAGAGAGGAGGCGCACCTCATCGTGCTCGATCCCAGCCAGTGGTGGACCTCGCCGCTCGGCGTGCGGCTGACCGGCACCGACGGCACGACCGGCGTCGCGTCGATCACCTATCGCCTCGACGGCGGCCCGCCGCAGGTGGCGACCGGCTCCGGTCCGCAATGGTCGAGGTCGCTGGTCGTTGCGGGCGAGCCCGACCACGCGCTTGAGTACTGGTCGGTCGACGCGGCCGGCAACGAGGAGTTGCCACACAGGACGGTGACGGTGCACATAGACGACACGCCGCCTCGGGTCTTCGTCGACTCCCTCGAGGGCACGCCGGGCCACGGCGGCTGGTACGTGAGCCCGGTGCGCGTGCGCCTGCGGGGCGAGGACTTCCGCTCGGGCATCCAGAGCCTGTGGTGGTCGCCCTCAGGTCCAGGCGGCTGGCAGCTCTACAACCCCGCGAGCCCGCCGTATGTCGAGTGGCAGGGCGAACGGGAGCTCTACTGCCGCGCGATCGACAACGTCGGCTTCGAGGACGAGGCACATCAGCCGGTGAAGATCGACACGCACGACCCGCACACCGATTACTCGACCGACAGGTCGCCGAGTGCCTGGGGCTGGTACAACAGCTCCGTCATGGCGAGGCTGTGGCCGATTGACGACGGCTCGGGCGCGGACGTCGTGAGCTATCGGGTCAGCCCGAGCCCGACCTGGACGCCGTATCCGCACCCGACCGGCCCGGTGCCGGTGCCCGTCACCACGGAGGGCGCACACACCGTGGAATTCAAGACGCAGGACGTGGCCGGACGCGAGGAGAGCCCGCAGAGCCGCGACGTGAAGATCGACCTGACCGATCCGGAATCGAGTCAGACGGGGGCCAACGACGCATGGCACGCGGCTCCCGTGACCGTGTCCTTGAGCGCGGTGGATCCCGAAGGCGGCGGCGGTGGCGGCGGCATCTCGGGTGTCGCTGAGACCCAGGGTCGGGTCGACGGCGGTAGCTGGGTGGCCGGCCCGGACGTCCTGGTGCCGGCGCCTCTCGACGGCTCCAACGACGGCGCGCACGTCATGCAGTACCGCGCTCTGGACAAGGCCGACAACGACGAACCGGCGCACACCTGTTCGGTGAAGATCGACGCGACCGCGCCGCGGACCACCGACGACGCGCCCGACGAGGCGCGTGAGGAAGATGTCACCGTCGCACTCGGCGCTCATGACGACCCGCCGGAGGGCCGCGAGGGTCAGCTCACCTCCGGCGTGGATTCGACCGAGTACCGCCTCGACGGGGGTGCCTGGACCTCGGGCAGCGAGGTCGTCGTCACCGCGCCGCCGGACGGCTCGAACGACGGCGAGCATCTGATCGACTACCGCTCGACCGACGCCGCCGGCAACGTGGAGTCGGCGCACACGTGCCGCGTACTGATCGACACGACGATGGCCGAGGCGCGGCCGTGGCGGGAGCAGAGCTCGGGTGTCAGCGACACTCTGCGCGGCGTCTGCGCCGTCAACGAGGAGGAAGCCTGGGCCGTCGGGCTGAACGGTCGCGTGCTGTGCAGCACCGACGGCGGCGCGACATGGGCGCCCAGATCGACGGGCACGACGCAGTCGTTCTTCGATGTGGTCGTGTCCGGAGGCGGTGGCGCCAGCGGCGGCTGCTGGGTGGTCGGCGCCCGTGGGGTGCTGCTGCGCAGCACCGACGCGGGCGCCTCGTGGGAGGAGCGCTCCTTCACGACCGCCAACCTCTTCGCCGTCGCCGCCTTCGATCCGGAGCACGCCTGTGTGGCCGGCGCCGGCGGCCTCGTCGCCACGACGACCGACGGCGGCGCGACTTGGACACCGGCGCCCACCGGCACGTCCGAGACCCTCTTCGACGTGTCGTTCTTCGACGAGGAACGCGGCCATGCGTGCGGCTATGCCGGCACGATCCTGGGGACCACCGACGGGGGAGCCACCTGGGAGCGGGAGGAGAGCGGGACCACGCAGACGCTGCGTTCGATCTCCTTCTTCGACGGCGAGACCGGCTGTGCCGTCGGCGCCAACGGCACCATCCTGCGAACGACCGACGGCGGCGCCACCTGGGCGAGCGTGGCGGTCACCGGAAGCAGTCTCTTCGCCGCGCACGCCTGCGGCGGCGGGGCCGGCTCGGGCGCCGACGGCTGGGCGTGCGGCGCCGGGGGGCTGGTGCTGCGCACCAGCGACGCCGGCGCCCACTGGGTGCAGGAGCCCAGCGGCGTGACCGACACCCTGTACGGGCTCGACTTCACCGCCGACCCGGTCGGCTGGGCCGCCGGCGCGACCGGTCGCGTCCTCTACCGTGACGCCTGCGCACCGGTGACCACGGCCGCGGCGCCCGCCGGTTGGCAGGAGACCCCGGTCACCGTCACCTTGACGGCGACCGACGTCGGCAGCGGCGTGGCCGGCACTCGCTACGCACTCGATGGCGGTCCCTGGACGACCGGCACCGCGGCCACCGTGCCGGCGCCGGCGGACGGCAGCAACGACGGCGTGCACACCGTCAGCTTCCGCTCGACTGACGCGGCCGGCAACACCGAGGCGGCGCACACCTGCGAGGTGTGCATCGACACGGCCGCGCCGGATTGCACCGACGACGCGACCGCCGACTGGTACCAGCGGTTCACCCTGCACCTCTCCGCCAACGACGCCGGCGCGGGCGTCGCGACCATGCGCTACCGCGTCGACCGCGGTGCCTGGCAGACCGAAGGCGCCACGTCGGCCGCTCTCACCCTGCGCACCTGGAAGCGTGGCGGCGGCGGCGGCACACACACCGTGTACTACGCGGCGACCGACGCCGCCGGCCACACATGCCCGACCTGCTCCTGCACCGTGAAGCTCGACGGCCGGCCGCCGCGCACCACGAGCGACGCGCCGACGACACCGGTGGTCGGCCCCGTCGTCGTGACGCTCACGGCAGACGACGCCGACAGCGGCGTGGCCGCGACAAGCTACGCCCTCGACGCCGGAGCCTGGACGCACGGCACCTCCGTCCCGATCGGCGGGACCGGCGCGCACTGGCTCTTCTACTACTCCACCGACAACGCCGGCAACACCGAGATGTGGCACGTCGTGATGGTGGTGCTTCTTTAAGGGGCGCGCGCGGCGGGGCGGCCGGGTCCGGCCGCCCCGCCGCGGAATGTGCTCAGTGAACACCCCACACTCCCTCCGGCGGGGGGACGGACGACCAGAGCGCCCGTCTCCCCGCCGACCTATCGGCGCGGCCCGCCGGCGAGGGCCACGGTCGGTCCCCGGCCGAAGGCTCTGCTAGGATGGCGCCGAAGATGACGGCGACCGCGCCGCGTCACGGGAGGACGCACATGATCGACTTCCTCAGGCTCCCCGAGCGCACGACCAAGCCGCGTGACAGCGGGATCACCCACGTCCTCGACAAGGGCTACAGTCTCGACCAGGTGCGCGACTTCCTCGCCGTCGCCGAGGGCTACGTCGACATCGTCAAACTCGGCTGGGGAACGGCCGTCGTCACACCCCGTCTCAGGGAGAAGATCGACCTCTACCAGAGCCACGGCGTGCCCGTCTGCTTCGGAGGCACGCTGTTCGAGGTCTGCCTGCGTCAGAACAAGCTCGAAGAGTACCTCCAGGTGGTCCGCGCCATGGGCATGGACCATATTGAGGTGTCCGACGGCACGATCCCCATGGACGAGGACGACAAGATCGCCCTGTTGCGCCGCCTGACGAAGGAGTTCAAGGTCCTGAGCGAGGTCGGCAGCAAGGACGCCGACGTCGTGATCGCCCCGTACAAGTGGGTCGAGAGCATCAAGCGCGAGCTGGAAGCCGGCGCCTGGAAGGTCGTCACGGAGGGCCGCGAGTCGGGCACGGTCGGCATCTACCAGCCGGGCGGCGACGTCAAGGAGGGCCTGCTCGACGAGATCGTCACCGCCGTCGACGCCAGGGACCTCCTCTTCGAGACGCCGGTCAAGAGCCAGCAGGTGTGGTTCGTCAGACAGTTCGGCGCCAACGTGAACCTCGGGAACATCCCGCCGGAAGAGGTCATCTCCGTCGAGACGCTGCGCCTCGGGGTGCGCGGCGACACGCTGCTCAGGTTCCACTGAGCGCGTCGCCGCTGTCACCCCCGTACTGCAGCGCGCCCGCCCTCGCCGACGGCCGCCGATGCCTTCTCCCGACCCGATGATCCTGCTGCTCCGCCACGGCCAGACCGACTGGAACGTCGAGCCCGCGCGCTGCCAGGGATGGGCAGACGTGTCCCTGAACGAGGCCGGCCGCGCTCAGGCGCGCGACCAGGGTCGCGCGCTTCGCGGGCGAGGCCTCGAGCTCATCGTCACGAGCCACCTCGCGCGAGCGCGCGAGACGGCGGAGCTCGTGCGGGAGGAGCTCCTGAGCGAGCCTGACGCGGCGGCGCAGAGCGTCGCGACAGCCGGCGCCGCCGGCCCCCCGGCCGGCCGCGCCATCCCCTTGATCGTCGACCCGCGCCTCGCCGAGACGCACCGTGGCGACTGGGAGACGCGACTCTTCGCCGAGATCGTCGCCGGCGAGCCCGACGCCTGGAGCCTCTACCGGGAGCATCCCGACACGTTCCGTTTTCCCGGTGGCGAGAGCCTCGCCGAGCAGCAGCGGCGCGTCCTCGCCTGCCTGCGCGACGTCGCCCTCGACGGCCGCCAGACCCTGCTCGTCACACACGGCGGCAGCATCCGCCTCGTGCGCTGCTTCCTCGAAGGACGGAGCATCGCGACCTTCCACCAGGACTCGACGCACAACGGCGGCGTCGAGGAGCTGCCCGTCGCCGGTCTCGCCCAACGCATCGGGACCTTCCTCCCGGGGAATGCCTAGGCAGTACGCCTTGGGGGGTGACGCGTGAGACCGCTGTTCCGCAGAAAACCGCGACAGACCGGCGTGGTCGTGCTCGGAGCGCCCATGGAGTCGGAATCGCTGCTCGAGGGCGTGAACCTCATGCCGGCGGCGCTGCGCGCCGCCGGCCTCGACGCCACGCTGCGCAGCGCCGGGGTCGCCGTCGCCGACCTCGGCGACCTCGACATCGCGGTCACCGACACCACGCGCGACGCGGAAACCGGCATCATCGCCTATCGCCAGGTCAGCGACGCGACCGAGACCATCCGCGAGGGGATCCCGCAGCTGCTCGACTCACCCGACATCCCCCTGGTCATCGGCGGCTGCTGCGGGATCCTCGTCGGCATCTTCGCCGCTCTGCGCGAGCACTATCAGCGTGCCGGGCTCGCCTTCGTGGACGGGCACCTCGACTACTACGACGGGGCCAGCGCGCCGGTCGGCGCGCTGGCCGACATGGAGCTCGCCATCCTCACGGGACGCGGCCCGCGCGCCCTGACGGCGATCGTCGGCGAGCCGCCGCTCGTGTTCGCCACCGACGCCTGGATACTCGGCTACCGCGACCACGGGATCATGCGCGGACTGGGCGCGCCCGACGCCCACGTCGAGCTGCCCGACGCGCACTTCATCGACGACGGAGGAGTGCGCCGCCAAGGACCACGGGAAGTAGGCCGCGTCGCGGCGGATGCGCTCGCCGAGCGGCCGGGCAGGTTCTGGCTGCACGTCGACCTCGACGTGCTTTCCCCGGCGGCGATGCCGGCGGTCGACGACCTCATCCCCGGCGGGCTTGGCTGGGATGAGCTCACCGACCTGCTGCGACCCCTGGTGCAGAGCGACGCCTTGCTGGGCCTCGACGTGACCATCTACAACCCGAGCAAGGACCCCGAGCGACGACTGGCGCCGCGCATCGTGCGGCTGCTTGCGGACGTGCTGGGGACGGACGAGCCCGGCTGAGGGGCCGGCGCCGGGCTACCGGGTCAGCCGGAGCTCCATGAGCACCCAGCGGGGCAGCATGGGGTCGCGCGGCAGACGCGCCGTGAAGGCGAAGGCCCGCGCCGTCTCGACCAGCACCCGCTGGTCACCGTAGCGCACCTCGATCCAGCCGTACCACCGCCCCTGCGACACCAGCGTCCAGGAACCGGTGAACGCATGCGCCTCACCGGGTGCAAGCGTCAGCGATCCCGGCGCGGCCAGGTCGTACGCCTTCCCGGACGGGCCCCTGACGGCCAGTCTGACGTCCTTCACGTCGATGGCCGCGCCGCCCGCGTTGACGATCGTGAAGTGCGCCTCGACCGCCTCGCCCACGACGCGCGGCCGCTTCGAGAGCTCCATACGACCATCGAGCCCGAGCAGGGTCGCGTCGGCGAGCGGCGCCGCGCCGCCCGTCCAGCGCGTGTCCAGAGGGTCGCCGCCAAGCCGCTCCATGAAGAGAGCGACGTTCGTCAGCCAGTTGTCAGTCCCGACGGGGCAGTAGCGCGGGCCGATCTCGTAGACCGAATACAGCCCGCTGCCGTAGTAGAGATCGCCGGCGATGCCGGCGGCAAGCGCGGCGATCGCCTCGTCCCAAGAGCCGAAGTCGGCCTCCGGCCACGTCGTCGCATAGAACCAGTTGAACGCGTTGTTGGTCGCCTCGTCGCCGTCCGACGAGTACAGGAACAGACCGAAGCTCGACTCGGCGCCGGCCACGGCGACGAGGAACGCCGGGTCCACACCGTGCTCGCCGCCCTCGGCGATGAAGGTGGCGCCGCTTCCCGTCATGGGCGAGCCTTGCTCGGCGAGGAAGGCGTCGATCGTCGCGGCGTCCAGGCTGGACGCCGCAGACGCCGGCGCCGGGCTCACGAAGGCCGCCAGCGCAGCGACCAGCACCGCCACGGCGAACACGCCGAGCGGCGCCGCGAGCGTGTGCCTCGGGGTCGTCCTTCTCTGCGTGCGTACGACGGTCAACCTCTTCCTTTCGCTCCCGAAGGGTCCCCAGTATAGTCGAGGCGCAAGCCTGAGGTACCGAGACGAGGAGACGCGGTGCGCGACGTGAGAGACGACCCCGAGGGGGGCGAGGTTCGCTTCGCCCGTGACGAGCGCTTCCCCTGGCGGCGCACCCTGCGCCTCGTGGAACGGGCCATCGCAGGTCGCCGGCTCGACCTGAGCGGGCTTCGCGTCCTCACCGAGGCGGCTGTGGGCTACCGGCGTCTCACGCCAATCATCGCCGCGCTCGCGGGAGCCGACGAGGTGTACGCCGTCGGGCGCGACAGCGCCGACGCCTCGCGGCGCGACGCCGAGGCGCAGACTGGGTGGCTCGCCGGCGTCGCCGGCGTGCAGGACCGTATCCGCTTCTTCCCCACCCGACTGCAGGCTCCCCTGCACACCGTCGACATCGTGACCGACCTGCCCGGCGTGCGTCCCGTGGACGAGTCGATCGTGCGCAATCTGACGACAGGCGCGGTCGTGACGCTCATGCGCGGCACAGCCGCGTGGCGCGCCGCCGACGTCGATGTCGCTTCTTGCCGGCGCGCCGGTATCCCGGTCGCCGGCCTCGACGAGGACGCCGTGGGTCTCTACCGCTGGACCGCGCTCACCGCCGTCCACGGACTCCTCGAGCTCGGCGTCGAGATCGCCGGCGCGACTCTCGCCGTGATGGGCGACGGCCCAGCCTACGGTCACGTGGTGCGCGCCCTGGCGCAGCTGGGGGCGCGGATCCTCGTCGCCACGCCGGACAACGCCGGCCGCGTCGCCCTGTACGGCGGCGAGAAGATCGGCGGCAGCCTCGGCGACGAGGCGGCGCGCGGCAGGCTCGCCGAGGCGGAGGCGCTCGTCGTTTGCCCCGGAGAGCCCGGCCGCCGCGTGATCGGCGCAAGCGCCGAGGTGGACGCGAGGCAGCTCGCCGCGACAGCTCCGCACCTCGCCGTCCTCTGCCTCGGGGGGGAAGTCGACCGGCGCGGTCTCGCCGCCGCCGGCCTTGCCTGCCGGCCGGCGGCCGGCCCCGCCGATCTGCTGCCCCAGGCTGTCGTCGAGCTGCACACCGCCGGGCTCAAGGTCGGCGAAGCGATGGCGCGCGCCCGACAGCGCGGCTCGTCACCGCCGGTGGCGGAAGAGCTCGCCGCCGCCGAGGCGCACGCCGAACTGCTCCCCAAGGACCTCGCGGCCCGCCGCTGAGCGGGCGTCACCGCGGCCGCACCCGCCCCGGCCTCCCTCGGGCACGGTGGTAGACTGGCCCACATCCCGCGGGCGGGCGCGCCCGCGGCCTCACGGCAGCATCATCGAGGAAGGGACGCACGGTGGACTGGGACGCCTACGACTACCATGCCCCGAGCGGATCGTGGATCGCCAAGGACTTCGCGCACGGAGCCGGCTTCGAGCACGGCCTCGAGTGCATCATCGACCCCGACGTGGTCGTCGGTGACGACGTCAAGCTGGGACACCGGGTCCATCTCGCCCCGGGCACGCGCTTCCTGAACGACATCGAGTTCGCCGACGACTGCATCACGACGGGCATCTGCATCCTCGGCGATCACGTGCGCGTGCGCACGGGCTCGTGCATCTCGAAGTCGGTGATCGTCGACGACTGGGCGTTCGTGGCCGCCGGCATCATGTCGTCGCACACGAAGAACATCCATCACGCCCGTCCGCGCGCTCCCAAGCGCCAGCTGATCACGCGGTACGGCTACGGCTGTGTCATCGGTAGTCGCACAAACACGAGCGCCGGCATAACCGTGGCGCCCGGGTCGATCGTCGGCTACGGCTCACACGTCGTCCTCGACCTCGACACGCCGAACGGCGTCTACTTCAACGACCCGCACCCGTACGCCACGCTCCAGCGGGTGCTCGAGCCGGACAGCCCGTACTACGTCGAGATCCCCGCCGACTACGAGCCGCACCGGTTCGACCCGGACATGCTGGCGAAGTACCTGCCCTTCGCGCAGACCTGAGGCCGACCGGACGACTGACCGACTTGACGACGCTCACCGCCGCCGACATCTGCGGCTTCCTCGACGAGACCGGTCGGCTGAGCCGGCTGGTCGCGGCGACGCCGGCCGGTCCGGCCGAGACCCTTGTCGCCAGCGTCGCCCTTGACACCGCCGCCGGCCCGCAGGACGTCGCCTGGAGCCGCAGCCCGTCGGCGTGGATCGCCTTTTGCGGAGCGCTCCTGCTGGCCCCGGTGACCGACACCGACCTCCCCGACGCCTATCCGCCACGCGCCGGCCGCGTCCTCGCGGCGTGCGACAACCCGCGGCTGGCCATGGCCCAGGTGGTCGAACGGTTCTTCGGCGACCTCGGCGCCGACCGCCCTCCGAAACTCGCCGATCCAGCCATGGCGGCCGAGATCGCCCGTCTCGGCGCCTGGGTGATGAACGCCCGCATCGCCCGTGGCGTGCTGCTCGGGCCGCATTGCACGATCGGCTGCTTCGGCATGGGCTACGAGTGTGCGCCCGATGGGCGCTGGGTGCGCTTCCCGCAGCTCGGCGGGGTCGTCGTGGAGGACGACGTCCACATCGCCGCCCACGCGACCATCCAGCGCGGCGCCCTGGGCGACACGGTGATCCGCCGCGGCGCCCGCATCGGACCGCACGTCAACATCGGCCACAACGTCGAGATCGGCGAGGACGTACTGGTCGCCGGCCACGCCCAGATCGGCGGCGGGACCCGCATCGGCCGCGGCGCCGTGATCTGGCAAAGCGCTGTGATCGCGAACGCGGTCTTCGTCGGGGACGGCGCCGTGGTCGGCATGAGCGCCGCGGTGCGCAAGGACGTGCCCGCCGGCCAGGTCTGGGCGGGCAACCCGGCGCGCCGACTCCGCTAGTCCGCCCGGGCCCGCGGATCGTCGCCGGCGCGGCTGGCGACGGCCGCGCGCAGCAGGACGCGGATGCGATCGCGCTGCGTGCGCGTGCGCCTCAGCTTCGTCGCTACGCTCAACGCATGACCCCCGGTGCGCACGCACGGCTTGGTGAGACCCTCGGCCTCCATGGCTCGCGCAAGACCCACGAAGCCGGAGGGCGACAGCTCCGCGAACGCCTCGACCCGGCGCAGAGGGCGCGCCGGGTGCAGGCGGGAGAGGCGCGTCGAGGTCGAGAACACCGACGGACCGCGCGACACGTGGGCGGCCACCGCCGCCTGGCGGGCCGCCCAGGTCGAACCCGCGAGCACGAGTCGCGTCGCCCAGTCGGCGCTGAGCGGCGTCTGCACCGCCCCCGCGGCGACCCGCAGCAGATCCGCAGCGGAGGAAACGCCGGGCTCATCCGAGCGGCTTCTCGTCGCCAGGGCGTCGGCCAAGCCCAGCGCCACGGCCACATGGTCGGCATGCGCGTCGAAGGGGAACGGCACGACGACGAGCGCGGGCCTCACCGCATCCAGTTCGGCGGCGATGCGGGCGGCCAGGCGTGACCGCTCGGCGGTCACGGCGCCGTCGACGAAGTCCCAGACCGCGACGTCGTCGACACCGAGCGCCCGGCACGCCGCGCGGAGCTCGGCGGCGCGGGTCTGGCCGATGTCGGCCGCCGCCGGTGCCTCGCTCGACGGACCGACGGTCAGACCGACGGCCGTGGCGGCGCCGGTGGTCACGCCGATCACCCGCACATGGTCGCCCCGGCGAGCCAGCGCGGCGATCGTGGCGCCGCACATGATGGTCTCGTCGTCGGGATGCGGCGTCAGCATGAGCGCCGGCCCGGGACCGGGCAGACCGACGGCGGGCTTTGCGCCGGCGACGCTGCGCCGGCCGGCGCGCCGCCATTCCGACCAGAGGGCCGCCGCCGCCAAGGCGACGGCGGGCCCGGTGAGCGCCTTGCGAAGGATCCGGGATGCTTCGCGCAGTCGCCGTCCCGCCTCGCGCCCCCGCAGCCGGTCGGTCATACCGTGCGTCAACGCGCGCCGGAAGGGCGCCGGGTCGGAACGCGAGAAGAAGGCCTCGGCGCGCAGCCCACGCCACTGCTCGAGCCGGGGCAGCGTGCCTCGGCGCAGGTCCCGGAGCGTGTACGCGCCCTCCGGGATGGCCCATACCCAGCGCCTCGGCGCGCTTGCCGGGCCGAGACCGCGCGTGCGCCCCTCGCCGGCCGATGAAGCGCCGGCCCCCCAGGACTCGTCGCCGCAAGCCCACCGGTGCGCCGCCAGCGGCAGGTTCGTACCACAGGCCGTCGCGAGGCCGATCCAGATCCAGGGCCGGAAGTTCGCCTCCATGAGGCGGTAACTGCCATCACGCTGGTCGCGCTTGTACTCGACCTGGGAGATCCCCTCGTAGCCCAGCTCGTCGAGGAGCGCGACGCTGCCGGGGACGAGGGCCGGCTCGTCCACCTGCTCGGCGAGGCGAGCGATCCCCAGGCCCGGCGGGTGCTGCTTCAGCTTGCGACCGGTGAACGCCAGATGCCCCGCCTCGCAGACGAACAGCCCAGCCGTGTAGAGCTCTTCGTCGCCCCCGGGCACGTACTCCTGCAGCAGCACGTCGATGCCGGCGACACGCTCCACGGCGACGCGGACCTCGTCAGCGGTGGCGCAGCGCAGCGCCTTCGCACCCAGCGCCTTGACGCCGAGATGCGAGAACGCCGGCTTGAGGATCGCGGGGTAGGGACACTCGTCGGCGACTCCCAGAAGTTCCTCGGCCGGGCCCCAACGGGTCCAGGGAATGGCGACGCCGGCCCTTGTGGCCGCCGCCATCTGAGTGCGTTTGTCGAGCGATTCGGTCAGCGAGCGGCGCGAGGTGAACGCAGTACGCAGGCCGACCGCGCGCAGCTGGTGGGCGTGCGGCCAGACCGCGTCGAGCGCCGCGTCGTCGCAGACGAAGACGGAGGCGAGCGGGGGCGCGGCCGGGGAGACCGCGCCCCCGCTCGCCTCCGTTCCTGCGCGCAGTCGGTTCGCGAGCTCCAGGAGGAAGCCGATGAACGCCTCCGGTTCGCGTCGCCAGTCGGGGCAGACGGACGCCTGCGCCAGCCGCGTGGCCATGGCCAGCGTGCTCCCGTCGGGATGGACCGCGTGACAGGTCACCCCGTGCGGGGCCAACGCCCGTACCACGGCGAGCCCCGAGGGGCCCGACATGCCGACCACGACGGCTGTGCCCGCGTCAGACGCGGCGGGAGGCGCTTCTCGGCTCACGCGCCCGGCCGGCGACGGGCTCGGCGCTCGCCCCGCTGATGGATCGCGTCCATGGCTGTCATCACCCCTCGTCGAACGGGTCGGGAGCGCCCCGAGGGCGCGCCGGCCGGCCGAGTCATCGATGGTAGAATCCCTCAGCGACGACGGCAAGCCGGCGCGCGGCGGCGGCGGCATCCACCAGCTATCGGAGGCGCACGATCCCCATCCTGCGACGCACGACGGGCGCAGGCAGCCCCGGGCGGGGTGCGGGCGGAGGCTACGGAGTCCTCCTGTCGGACTCGGTGATCTACGGCAGCGGCCGCGCCCTGCAGAAGCTGCTCGTCGCGCTGCTGCTGCCGCTCTACACGGCCTTCCTCACACGGGCCGACTACGGCATCCTCGGCATGGTCGTCGCGGTGACCACCTTCCTCGACGTGTTCGTCACCCTCGGCTTCGACGTCACCTTCTCGCGCTTCTACTTCGCCGACACGACCCTTGCCGGGCGGCGCAAGGTGGTCACCAACGTCTTCTGGGTCTCGACCGTGTACCCAGCGCTGCTCCTCGGCGCGTGCGGCCTGCTCTTGCCCTACTGGGCGCCGCTGGTACTGAGCGGGGACTACTCAGCCGGCGACTGGCGCTACTTCGCCGTCGCGCTCCTGACCCTGTTCTTCACGAACCTGAACGACATTCCGTTCGTGCTCTTCCGGCTCGAGCACAAGCCGTGGGTCTTCACCGCCTACACGCTGGCCAGGATCGTCGTCCAGGTGCCGCTCTCCATCGTGTTCGTCGCCGTCTTCAAATGGGGGGCGATGGGCGTGCTCCTGGCCAACCTGTTCACGGCCGTCGGTCTGCAGGCTTCGCTGCTGCCGACCTACGTGCGCAAGCTGAACCTGCTCCCCGACCGGAAGGTCATGCGCCCGATGCTGGCCTTCGCCGTCCCGGCGATGTTCACCGGCATCTCGTTCTACTGGCTCAAGTTCTCCGACCGCTTCTTCCTGATGCGCTATCAGGGCAGGGAGGAGGTGGGCCTGTACACCGTTGCCAACGCGCTGGCGCAGCCGCTCTACCTCGTGCTCACCGCGTTCCGCATGGCGTGGCCGCAGTGGCACTACGCCAAACTCGACGACCCGCCGGAGCACCGCCGCATAGTGGCCCGCAGCTCGACCTACTTCCTCGCCCTCAACGGCCTCCTGCTGGTGTTGCTGGGAGCCTTCCTGCCACTCATCTCGCACGTGCTCCTCAACGAGCGGTACTGGGGCGTCGCCGAGGTGACCTTCGTGCTCACGCTGTCCATCGCCCTGTACGCCATCTACACCGTCTTCTGGGTCGGCGCCAACGTGGCGATGAAGAACACCATGATCCCGGTCTTCGTCTTGATCGCTTCGGCGGTCAACGTCGGCCTCAACTTCGTCTTCGTGCCGACGTACGGCATGTGGGCCGCCGCCTGGACCACGGTGGCCGGCTACGCGATCCTCGCGGTGACGATCTACTTCTACTCGGAGCGCTACTACCACATACCGTTCGAGTGGGGGCGTCTCGTCAGGATGCTGGGCGCCACCGTGCTCTCGCTGGCCGGTGTCGGCGCGGTCATGTGGGTCACCGGGCTGCGGACGGCGATGCCGCTCGACGAGCTCGCCTGGTGCACGGTCGCGACGCTTCCCGCGGTGGCGCTCTTCCCCCTGACCCTCGTGCTCAGCGGGTTCTTCACGGCCGGCGAGCGCCGCAGGCTGCGGCAAGCCTGGCGCCGCATCGGTGGGGTCCGCAGGCCCGCGCCCAGCCTGGCGGAACCCGAGTCGGAGACGGAGGAAGCGGCAGACCTCGAGATCGAGGCGCGCCTCGAGGTGGCCGAGAAGGATACGCTCCTACCATGAACCTCTTGCATGCACCGCGCGGCGCCGGCATGGTCGAGCCATGAAGACGACGCCCGAGGCCACAGCCGCGCCGGGCCGGCGTTGGGGCGCCGATCTCGCCGTCCTAGGCGTCGGCGCGCTGCTGACGATCGCGTTCGCCTGGGGTCTTGCCGTCAGGCCGTTGCCCGGTGCGGCCGCACTGTTGCTGCTCGCCGCGGTGGCCGGCATCGCGCTCTTCCGGCGCGAGATCGCCGCGCTGCGCCTGGCCCCGCTCCTCGCCGGTCTGGCGCTGCTGTTGCCGCTGGCGGCGATCCTCGGGCCCGCCGCCGGACTGCCGGCCTTTCCCCAGCTCTTCGCCTTCCGCCTGCTGCTCGTGGCCGTCGTCGTCGTCGGCGTGCCCGTCGTGCTGCTGGCGGACCTGAAGACCACCGGGCGGGGCCGGTGGCGCCCGGCGCTGCCGCTGGCGTTGTGGGCGGGGTGGCTCTGCGTCGCCCTTCTCTGGGCGCCGGACAAGGCAGCTGGCTTGCGGTATCTCATCCTTCTGGGGACCATGCTGGCGGTCGTCGCGGCGGCGGCGGCGGCCGGCGTGAGCCGCCGCCGTCTCCGCCTCTTCGGCCTGACGATGATCCTCGCCTACCTGGCGATCGTCGGGTTCACGGTGCTCGAGTACACCATCGGCTATCGTCTGCCCACGTCGCGCCTGCTGCTCGACGACGGTTCGCAGAGCTACGCCGTCACGAGCGTCTTCCACAACCAGAACGATCTCGCGACGTACCTGGCCATCTGCTGGCCGTTCCTGCTCTGCGTGCCCTTCTTCACCCGTCGTCTTCGCTGGCTGACCCTGGTCGCCGTCCTCACGGTGCCGGGCGCCCTCGCGTTCGTGCGCACGGGTTCCAGATCCAGCCTCCTCGCGGCCGGAATCGCGACGTTCGTCGCGCTGATCTTGCTGGTGCGCCCCGGAGCGTGGCTGCAGACGCGCCGCGCCTGGGCCCTCGGAGCTCTTCTCGGGGTCGGCCTCCTCGTCGGCGCCGGGTTCCTGCTGTTCAACCAGTCCGAGTCCCCCATGCTGCGGCAGTTCCGGCTCTCGGGCCTCGTGCGCGACGTCTCCGCCAGCCAGGGTTCGGGCAACATCCGCGCCACCCTGTATGAAAGGGGGCTGACGATCGCCGGTGGCTCCCTGCTCCTCGGCGTGGGGCCCGGACAGACCCCCGGCATGATCACGTCCGGCACGACGGCCGTCGAGATCGGCAACCTTCACAACTGGTGGCTCGAGGTGTACGCGGAGGGCGGACTGCCAGGCCTCGCCTTGATCCTCGCCTTCGTCGTCGTGCTTCTCGGCGGTCTGCTGCGCCGCGCGCGAGCCCCCGGCGACCCCTTCGTGCGCTACCTCGCTACCTGTACCTTCGCGGCGCTCGTAGGCTTCGTGATCGGCGCTCTGGGACCAAGCAGGTCGCTGGCTTTCGCGCCCATGTGGGCGCTGTTCGGCCTCGCCCTGGCGATCCTTGCCGTGCCGCCGAGCGAGGCCGACGCCGCACCGGCGGTCGACCTCACGTCGGCGGCCGGCCCTGAGCCCGCGGACGGCGACGGCGGTGTCGCGTCGGAGAGTCCCCGGTGAAGGTCCTGGTCGTTTCTCACCTGTACCCGTACCCGGGAGTCGACCGGCACCTCTTCGTGCACGACCAATGCGTCGCTCTCCGTGCCCTCGGCGTCGAGCTGCACGTGATCTCCCCGACGCCGTGGATCCCACGAGTCCTCTGGTCCAGTCGCAGGATGCGGCGCCGGGGCGGCAAGCCGGCGCGCTCGGTCCGCGACGGGATCGCGGTCGACTACCCGCGCTTTCCTCAGCCGCCCAGGCGCATCCTCTTCGACCGCCTCGGCGACATGGCCTACCGGCGGCTGCGGGACTTGCCGGTGCTCAAGGACGAGCGGTTCGACGTGGTCCACGCCCATCAGGCGCTGCCGGACGGCGCCGTCGCCGCGCATCTCAGCCGCGACCTAGGGATCCCGTACGTCGTCACCGTCCACGGCGCCGACGTGAACAGCGGGCTCGAGCGTGGCGGCGCCGCGGCACGGCGCATCGCCGACGTGCTGCGGGGCGCAGCCGGCGTGGTGGTCGTCTCCGGCGTGCTGGCGCGCCGCCTCACCGCGGCGGTGCCGCTCGACACCGTGCACGTCGTACAGAACGGCTTGCCGGCCGATCTCGAGCGCGCGACCCCGAGCGACTACCTGCCCGGGTGCAAGGTGGTCATGGCGGCAGGCCGTCTCGTCGAGGGCAAAGGGTTCGAGCACGTCCTGGAAGCGGTGGCCCATCTGCGACCCGACCACGAGGACCTGCGCTGCGTGATCGCCGGGGAGGGCGCTCTGCACCGGCGTCTCGTGGCGCTCGCCGAGAGGCTCGACGTCACGGAGAGCGCCCGTTTCGTCGGCCGCCTCGAGCACGGCGACCTCCTCAGGATGATGGCGCGCGCCGATGTGTTCGCCGTGCCCAGCGCGCCGGAAGGGTTCGGGCTCGTGCACCTGGAGGCGATGGCACAGGGGACGCCCGTCATCGGTTGCCTCGAGCAGGGTCCGGCCGACTTCATCGTCGATGGGGTGAGCGGCTACCTCGTGCGCTACGGAGACGTCGATGCCCTGTCCCGGGCCATCGCCACGCTCCTCGCGGACTCCGGCCGCGCGCGATCGGTCGGGGAGACTGGACGCCGGGTGGCCGAAGGGCTCACCTGGGAGCGCAACGCACTCCACATGCTCGACATCTACGCGCAGGCAGTCGCAGGGGCGCGGTAGAAAGAGACGCCGTTGACCTTGTGTGGCGCGGCTTGACGTGACGAAAGGACCGATGGATGGATCGTGACCGCCTCCTTGAGCGCTCTTTCGGCCGCGCCGGCTCCATCGCGAAGGAGGGACGCCCGTGAGGCTGTCGCGCTTCCTCACCCGCGCGGCCGAGCGCCCTCCCGCCGTCGTCCTGCAGGTCAGTTACGCCTGCGGTCTCGGCGTGCTCCGCAACCTCGGCCGGCACGGCGTGCCGCTGATCGCCATCGACGCGGCGGAAGGCGCCATCGGCTTCTCGTCGCGCTACGGCGCGGGCATGGTCTGTCCGGAACCGCGCGCCAACGAGCAAGCGTTCGTCGCGTTTCTCGAGGATCTCGGCCGCCGGCTGCCGCAGCCCGCGGTCGTCTTCCCGACACACGACGAGTTCATCTGGCCGCTCTCTCGCCACGCCGAGCGGCTCGAGCCCTGGTACATCGTGCCGTTCTCGGGCTGGGAGGAGATGCGGTACGTGTACGACAAGCGCTCCCAGATGGAGGCGGCCTGGCGCGTCGGCGTCGGTACGCCGAAGACCATCTTCGTGAGCTCCGGCGCGGAGCTCGAGGCGGCGGCCGGCGAAGTCCGCTACCCGGCCGTGCTCAAGCCGGTCGAGTCGCTGGCGTTCAAGCTCCGCTTTCATCGCCACATCGTCGACGTCGAGACCCCGGCCGAGCTGAAGCGCATCTACGACAAGGTCGACGACCTCGGGGTGCTCATGCTGCAGGAACGCATCCCCGGCGGCGAGGACGAGCTCTGGACCGTCGGCTCCTACCTGGACGCCCGGTCGCGCCCCCTGGCCGTGTTCACCGCCCACAAGCTGCGCCAGTACCCGCACGCCGGTGGGAGCTGCCTCGCCGCCGTGAGCGCCTGGGACGAGGAGCTCGCCGAGGCGGCGCTCCGGCTCCTCAAGGAGCTGCGCTTCCACGGCGTCAGCCAGGTCGAGTTCAAGCGCGACCCGCGCGACGGACGCTACTGCTTCATGGAGGTCAACGCCCGGCACTGGAAGTGGCACGGCCTCGCCGCCGCCTGTGGCGTGAATCTCTCCTTCGTCGCCTACCGCGACGCCATCGGCGACCCGTACCTGGCGCCTCGCCAGCTGGACGGCGTGAAGTGGATCGTCGCGAACAAGGACGTGCCGCTGGCCGTGCTCGAGATCGCCAAGGGCCAGCGGAACGCCGGCGAGTACCTGCGCTCGTTGCGCGGCACACGCATGGACGGACTGCACGCCCTCGACGACCCCGTCCCGGGCCTGCGCAACGCGCTCACCGTGGCGAAGCAGGTCGTGACGCGAGCGCCGCGGGCGAGGGTGGACGTGTGACGCGGCCCGCCGCGCAAGGTCGCCCGTGAGCCTGCCCGAGCTGAAGATCCTCGTCGACGCGCCCGACGAGTTCGTGCCGCGCGCCGCATGGGCGCTCGACACGATGCTCGCGCCGCTCGGGCGGCGGGCACGGCTGGTACGCGAGCGCGCGGCCGCAGGCGATTGCGCGCTCGCCTACGCGCCGGCCCCGGTCCCCGGCGTGCCGACGATCCCCGCGAGCGCCGCGGCGATGGAGGTCTTCGCGCACGACCGCGCACTTCCGCCGGGCAGCTTCACGGCCCTGCGGGCGCCAGCCGGTACCGCCGTCGGCGCCTGGCCGGCGGTCGGGGACTTCGCCGTGCCCTTCGACCTCGTTGCCTCGGCCTTCACGCTTCTCGCCTGCTGGGACGAGCACACCTCCGCAGACCGAGACGGGTTCGGCCGGCTTGCGTACGCCTCCAGCGTCTTCGGCGCCGAGCCGGCCCTCCGGCTGGAGGATCCGGCCGTCGACGGCTACGTCGCGCTGCTGCGGTCCATCCTGTCGTCGCGGCCGGCCGGCGGCGGCGCGGCGCCACTTCCGGCGTCCGGGTGGATGTGGGGAGACATCCCCGGCTTCGCCGTCGCCCTCACGCACGACCTCGACAACCTCTGGCGGTGGACGCCGCGCGGCTTCGCCGCGACCGGCTACCGCGGCGCCCGTGCCGTGTGGCACTCCGACTGGCCGGCCTTCGGCCGCGAGATCGGCGACCTGTGGCGGTGGCTCACGGTGCACCTCCCGCGGCGCAGCGACCCTCATTGGACCTTTCCGCAGTTGCTCGGGGGCGAGGACGCGCGCGGCGTGACCTCGACCTTCTTCGTCATCGCCAGCCATTCACACCGCCGCGACGGCGCGCAGCCGCGGACCTACCGGCGGCGGATCCCTGCCGCGCTCGATCTGCTAAACCGCGGAGGCCGTGAGGTCGGCCTCCACGGCAACGACCGGGACCGCCTCGGCGTCGCGCCGCTGGACGAGGACCTGCGGGACCTCGAGCGTCGCGCCGGGAGCGCAGTCCGCGGCGTCCGCTACCACTACCTGCGCTGCCTGTATCACGAGACGCTCCCGCTGGTCGACGCGGCGCGCATCGCCTACGACTCGAGTCTCGCCTTCGCCGAGCACGAAGGCTTCCGCTGTGGCGTGTCCTTCCCCTTTCACCCGTATCATCTCGGCGCCGAACGGCCCCTCGACCTGCTCGAGGTGCCGCTGGCTCTGATGGACACAGGGCTGCAGGGAGCGCAGTACCGGGCGCTGGGCGCCGCCGAGGCCGAGCGTGTCGCGCTCGAGATCCTCGAGCGCGTCCGTGCCGGCGGGGGCGGCGCCGCCATTCTCTGGCACAACGTGCGTTTCGACCGGCGTTCCGCGCAGGGCTACGACGACGTCTACTGGCGCCTCGTCGACCAGGTCCGCGCCGAGGGAGGATCGGCGACCTCCGCCTGGGACCTCGCCCGACGCTGGAGGGTGGCGATGGGCGAGGATCTCGAGCCGGTCCGGGAGGACGCACGGGGCGGCATCCAGGCGACGTCGGGACAGACCTCCTCGGGAGGGACGTCGTGACCCGTGTGCTGCATCTTTCGGTCGTCCACAAGCCGGACGACCCGCGGATCTACGAGCGCGAGTGTCGCAGTCTGGCGCAGGCGGGCTACGACGTGACGTTCCTCGTCCCGGACGGCGACGGGCGGCGCGACGAGCACGGCGTCCTGCGCGCGCCGTTGCCGGCGCGCGGCCGCTCCGCCCGCTGGATGAGCGTCGCCGACATCGCACGTCACCTCCGGGCTGGCCGGCCGCACGTCCTCCACGTCCACGACCCCGAACTGCTCACGCTGTTCCCGGCCGTCCGAGCCTTCGTGCCGCGGCTCGTGTACGACATGCACGAGTACGTCCCCGAGCAGGTCGCCGCCAAGTACTACATCCCGGCCCGGATGAGGCCGTGTGCCGGACGAGCGACGGCGGTGGCCCAGCGCGGCCTGGCCGCGCTGGGCGACGGCGCCGTCGTGGTCGTCGACGACCAGTTCGCCGCCCTCGGCCGCAGACCAGCGCTGCGCACGGTGCTGCCGAACCACCCGCGCCTCAGCCGTTTTCTCGACGTCGAGCCGCTCCCGCGACTCGCCGGTGACCCGCGGCTCAAGCTTGTCTACGTCGGCAGCCTGTCGCGCGACCGCGGCTGCGCCCTGATGCTCGACGTCATGGCGCGCCTCGAGCCGGATGAGGCGGTCCTCTACCTGGGCGGCACGTTTGCCTCGCCCGACCTGGACGCCGAGGTCCACGCCCGTCTGGCCGGCGGCCTTGCCGACCGTGTCGAACTGCTCGGCCGCGTCGCGCCGGCGGAGCTGCCGCGGTTCCTCGCCGCCGCGGACGTCGTCTGGGTGCCGTCCGTGTCCAGCACGCAGTACGCTCATCCGACCGTCCCGACGAAGCTCTTCGAAGGCATGGCAGTCGGGCTCGCGGCGTTGGTAAGCGACCTGCCCGGCCGCGGCGCGCTGGTACGCACCGAGGACTGTGGCTTCGCCGTGCCGGTCGGTGTCGAGGGCCATCTGGCCGGCGTCCGCCGGCTGCTCGCCGACCGTGAGGCGCTCGCGGCGATGGGCGCGCGCGGCCGCGAGGCGGTCGCGCGGCGTTACTCGTGGGAGCGCGCCGAGGGCGACCTGATAGACTTCTACGCCGAGCTGTGCCGGGACTTGCCCGGCGCGGCCCGCGGCTGACGGCCCTCCGCAGCCCCCGCCAGCGAACCGCAGGAGAGACGGCCCGTGAGCATCGAGCGCTTCGACAACGTCCTCGTCCTCGCCCCCCACACCGACGACGGTGAGTTCGGATGCGGCGGCACCATGGCGCGCCTCATCGAGAACGGCGTCAGGGTGACATACGCCGCCTTCTCGACCGCGGCCAAGAGCGTGCCGAAGGGATTCCCCAAGGACGTGCTGAAGCTCGAGGTGCGCGCCGCGACGGGGATCCTCGGTATCCCCGAGGCCGACCTCAAGGTCTACGACTTCGAGGTCCGCATGTTCCCGACCCTGCGCCAGGACATCCTCGAGGAGATGATCGTCCTCCAGCAGGAGCTCGACCCCGATTGCGTGCTGCTGCCGGCGCTGATCGACCTCCACCAGGACCACAAGACGATCGCCGAGGAGGGCCTGCGCGCCTTCAAGCGGACCACCGTCATGGCTTACGAGATCCCCTGGAACAACCTCAACTTCCAGCAGCAGGCCTACGTGCGGCTCGAGGAGCGCCACGTGGAGAAGAAGGTCGAGGCCCTGGCATGCTACGAAAGTCAGGGCCACCGCAACTACACGCGCGAGGACTACATCCGCAACGTCGCCTTGACGCGCGGCATCAACATCGGCTGCGAGTTCGCCGAGGTGTTCGAGGTCTACCGCTGGATCCTCTGACCGCGGCGGGCGACCGCAGCCCATGACCCTCGCGCCTCTCAAGATCGTCCTCACCGCCGCCGGCTGTCCCGGCGCCGCCGCTCTGATCGGCATGCTCAGGACCAACGGCGAGCGCGACCTCGCCATCTTCGGCACCGACGTGCGCGCCGACGCCGCCGGGCGCTTTCTCTGCGACGGCTTCGAGACCGTCCCGCCTGGCGCCTCCTCCGAGTACGTCGGGGCGCTCGCCGCCGTGGTCGAGCGCGAGCGCCCCGAGATCCTCTTCGTGCAGTCGTCGGCGGAGGTCGGGCCGGTGTCGCGGGCGCGTGCCGTCTTCGAAGGGCTCGGCGCGCGCCCGCTCGTCGCCGGCCCCGAGGCCGTGGAGCTGTGCAACGACAAGGCCGCTATGCACGCGGCCCTCGCGGGCAGGCCGGTCCCGCAGCCGGAGACGCTCGAGCCGGGCGACCTGGACGAGTTCGTCGCCGCCTGCGAGCGTCTCGGCTACCCCGATCGGCCGGTCTGCTTCAAGCCGCCTGTGAGCAAGGGCTCGCGAGGCTTCCGTATCCTTCGCCCCGACGTCGACCGCGCGGGCATCGTCCTGCGCGAGCGCCCCAACAGCGTCGTCATGACCCTGGCCGAGGCCGTCGCCGCCTTCCGCGACCTCGCCCCCTTCCCGCGCCTGCTCGTCATGGAGTACGTCGAGGCGCCCGAGCACACCGTGGACGCACTCGTCGCCGGGGGCGAGCTCCTCCTGTATCAGACGAAGACTCGGGAGGCGATCGAAACCGGCCTCGCGATGTCGTTCCGCACCGTCGACCGGCCGGACCTTGTCGCCTCCGCGCGCGAGACGTGCCGTGCTCTCGGCCTCGACTGGTTCGTCAACCTGCAGTTCAAGGGCGACAAGCTTCTCGAGGTGAACCCGCGCGTCTCGACCTTCGTCTACCAGGAGGACTTCATCCTCCCGTACCTGGGCATCAAGTACGCGATGGGCGAACTCGGCGGCGAGGACCTCGCGGCGGCGCAGGCACGGGTGCGCACCTCGCGGCGCACGCTGCGCTACCACGAGCAGCTGTTCTGGGACGAGCGCTGAGCCATGCACATCCTCTACCTGAGCCACTACTTCACACCCGAGAACAACGCTCCGGCGGCGCGCGTCCACGCCTTGAGCCGCGAGTGGGTCCGCCGAGGGCACGAGGTGACGGTCGTCACCTGCGCCCCCAACGTGCCCAGCGGCGTGGTCTACGACGGCTACCGCAATCGCCTCTGGCAGGAGGAGTGGATAGACGGCATCCGCACGATCCGCGTCTGGACCTTCCTGGCCGCGAACGCCGGCACCGTGCGCCGCACCGTCAGCTTCCTCTCGTACTTCGCCGCCGCGGCGGCGGCGGCGCCGTTCGTGCGCCGCCCTGACGTGGTGATCGCCACGTCGCCGCAGTTCTTCGCCGGCTGGGCAGGGGTGCCGGCGCACTGGGTGCATCGCGTCCCCTTCGTCCTCGAGATCCGCGACATCTGGCCCGAGTCGATCACCGCCGTCGGAGCCATGCGCCGCGGCGTCGCCGTGCGCGCCCTCGAGTGGCTCGAGCGTGGCCTCTACGCCGCCGCCGACCGCATCGTCGCGGTCGGCGAGGGCTACAAGGAGCAGCTCGTGACGCGAGGGGTGCCGTCGGGCAAGATCGACGTCGTCACCAACGGCGTCGACCCCGACCTCTTCTTTCCCCGCGACCCCGACCCCGCGGTACGCGATCGCTGGGGCCTCGGGCAGGACGCGTTCGTGGTCGTCTTCGCCGGCACGATCGGCATGGCGAGCGGGCTCGACGTCGCCCTGCGCGCGGCACGCCGCCTGCGCGAGCGCGGTCGCGGCGACATCTCCTTCCTGCTCGTCGGCGCCGGCGCCGTGCGTGCCGAGCTCGAGGCGGCGGCGCGCGCCCAGGGTCTCGACAACGTCGTCTTCACCGGCATGGTCGCGCGTGACCGGCTGCCCGACGTCCTGGCGGCCGCCGACGCCTGCCTCGTGCACTTCAAGCGGCGGGACATCTTCACGACGATCCTGCCCTCGAAGCTCTTCGAGGATGCGGCGATGGCGAAGCCCATCCTTCTGGGCTTCGAGGGGCACGCGGCCGCACTCGTCCGCGAGGCCGACTGCGGCATCTGCTTCACGCCCGAGGACGACGAGGCGCTGGCGGCGGCGGCGGAGCGCCTCGCCGCCGACCCCGAGGAGGCACGGCGACTGGGCGAGAACGGCCGCCGCCACATGCTCGAGCACTTCGACCGCCGCGTTCTGGCGAACGACTATCTGGCGATCCTCGGTCGCGTGCGCGAGGATGCGCAGCCGGCACCGCGATGAGCAGGGCGCGATCCTCGACTGCCAGTACTTCCCCGTCTACCTCGCGCCGCTGCCACGCGACCTTCTCCTGGGGTAGGATGACGCCGCGACCGCTGCCGGCTTTGGCGCCGTCGGCACAGGACCCGGAGATGCCGTGACCGCTGACGAGACGGTACGCAAGGACGACGATGTGGGCTCGTACCTCCAGGCGCTGACGCGCAACTGGTGGCTGATCCTCGCGCTCGTCGCCGTGGGCGCCGTCGCCGGTCTCGTCGTCACCCTCCTCCAACCGGCCACGTACGACGCCACCTCGTCCGTCTACATCGGCCAGACGACCGACGCCAACGGCAACCCCATCGCCGGCCTCACATCGAACGCCAAGGCGGCGACGCAGCTGCTCTCGAGCCAGGGGCTTCTCAAGAGCGCCGCCGAGACGACCGGCATGAGGATGACGCCGGCGATCCTGCGACGCGAGACGTCGATCGAGACGCCGACCCAGACCATCAAGACGACGCAGTCCGTCGTCAACTTCCTCGTCATCACCGTGCGCGACGAGTCGGGGGAGCGCGCCGCCAAGGCGGCCAACGCCTTGGCCGACGAGCTGCTGCAACGCCTCGACGCGCCGGTCCAGGAGAAGATCGATCTGCTCCAGGGCCAGGTCGCCGATCTCGAGGACCAGCTCTCAAGTGCCCAGAAGCGCGGCGCCGGGGCTACCAAGGCGCTCGACGCCATCGCCCGGGGCGGCGGCGGCAAGACAGAAAAGGCGGTGGCGGCCGCGCCGTACGTGGCCATCGCTCAGGCGGCGGCGTCCGAGGCCGAAGCCCTCTCGACGGCGCTGCAGAAGTCGCAGCTCCTCCTGCTCACCACCGTCAACATCGAGAAGCCGGTCCTCATCCACGACGCGGCCGAGCCTGACGAGCCCAGCGGTCCGGATATGGCTCTGAACGTCGCTGCCGGCGCCCTCGCCGGTCTGGTGATCGGCATCATCGCCGCTTTCGTGCGGCAGAGGCGCGCTCAGGCCCGGTAGACCTCGGGCCGGCGGCCAGCCAGCGACGGGATCTGTTCCCGCACCCGGACGAGGGCCTCGAGATCGAGGTCGGCCAGGCAGACGCCGACCTCCTCGTCCAGACGCGCCAGCACCGTGCCCCACGGGTCGACGATCATGCTGTGGCCGAAACACCGCCGCTCCGGCAGATGCGTACCGGTCTGGTCTGGCGCCACGACGAAACAGCCGTTCTCGATCGCCCGCGCGCGCAGCAGCACCTCCCAGTGGGCCGCCCCGGTGAAGTGCGTGAACGCGGCCGGCACCAGCAGGACCTCGGCGCCGCGCAGCGCCAGCGCGCTGTACAGCTCGGGGAAGCGCAAGTCGTAGCAGACCGTCAGTCCGACCGTCACGCCGTCCACCTCCGCGGTGACGATCTCGGCCCCGGGCGTGAGGACGTCGGACTCCCGATAGACCGTCGTCCCCGACACGGCGTCGAACAGGTGGATCTTGCGGTAAGCGGCGACGAGGCCGCCCTCCGGCCCGAAGAGGGCCGAGGTGTTGTAGACGCGATCGGGATACGGCGATGGCTCGTAGTGCGAGCCGGCGAGGACGAAGACCCCGAGCTCCGCGGCCAGGCCGCGAAGCACGGCGTTGCTCGGACCGTCCACCGGCTCGGCGCTCCCCAGGATCCCGGCGCGACGGCCCTTGAAGGCCCAGGTCTCGGGCAGCACGATCAGGTGGGCGCCTGCGGCGGCGGCCTCGCGCACCAGCCCGGCCGCCGCGACCACGTTGGCGGCCGTGTCGGCGGCGGTGTTGAGCTGCACGCAGGCCGCGCGCAACGTGCGCGCCGGCTGCGGCGCGCCGCTGTCGCCGGCGCGCCCCGGCGGCGGCGCGTCTCCCGGCGCGCCGTTCATCGCGCGCACGCCACCAGGCTGAGGATCTCGTAGGCGACGGTCGCCGCCAGGGTTCCCGTCAGGTGGGAGCTGTCGAGGTCGGGCAGAACCTCGACCACGTCGGCTCCCACCAGGTCGAGGCCGCGGCAGCCACGCAGCAGGGCCAGCGCCTGCATGGAGCTCGGGCCGCCGCACTCGGGCGTCCCCGTACCGGGCGCGAACGCCGGGTCGACGAAATCGATGTCGAAGGTGAGGAACGCCTTTCCGGTGCCCCGCTCCACGATGCCGGCCACCGCCTGGGTGCCGAACTGGGCGAGGTCGTCCCAAGGGAAGAGAGCGAAGCCCATGTCGCGCGCCTGGTCGTGGTCGTCGGGTCCGTAGAGGCCGCCGCGCATGCCCATGAGCGTCGACCGCGACGGGTCGATCAGGCCTTCCTCGACGGCGCGGCGGATGATCGTGCCGTGCGTGTACTTCTCGCCGAAGTACTCGTCCCACGTGTCGCTGTGAGCGTCGAACTGGACGAGGGCGAGTGGGCCGTGCCGCCGCGCCGCGGCCCGCAGCTCGGCGAGCAGCACGGTGTGGTCGCCGCCGAAGGCGATGGGAACGACGCCGGCCGCGTGAAGGGGCACAAGGGCCTCGGCCATGCGGTCCATCGAGCGGTCGGTGAAGCCGGGCACCACCGGCGCATCGCCGTAGTCGACGGCCGAGACGAGGTCGAACACAGCCACCCGCTGGGCGGGGTTGTAGTTCGGCCGCAAGGCGAGGGAGCCCTCACGGATCGCCTTGGGGCCGAAGCGGGCCCCGGAGCGGAAGGTCGCGCCGGTGTCGAAGGGCAGTCCGATGAAGGCGACGTCCACGCCGTCGAGTTGCGTCGTGTGCGGCAGGCGCAGAAAGGTGGAGATGCCGGCGAAGCGCGGCGACTCCTGCGGGTCGGTGGGGCCGTAGCCCTTCATGGGCGCCTCCTCGGGTCTGGGGTCGTAGTATCGCACAGGGCTCAGGACTGGGCGGGTGATGCCGATGGTTGTATGGTGCGCGTAGCACGCGACGACACCGGGGGCAGCATGGCAGAAGAGCGTATCCGTATCCTCGTCATCGACGACGAGATCGACATGACCGAGACGGTCAAGGGCGTCCTCGAGTCACAGGGGTACGATGTCCTGACCGCGAACAGCGGCGAGCAAGGCCTTGAGATGGCCTACACGGAGCACCCGCACCTCGTCCTTCTCGACGTCATGATGCCCGGCATGGACGGCTACCAGGTCTGCCGCGAGCTGCAGTTTGGCTACACCAAGGACATCCCCGTCGTCTTCCTCACCGCCAAGACCGAGCTGACGCACATGATGGAGGCCAGCCGCTCCGGCGCCTCAGCGTTCATCACCAAGCCGTTCCGGACCGAGCACCTGCTCCAGACCGTACGCGACGTGCTGCGCGACACCTCCGTCTACTATGACGAGATCACCGGACTGCCGACGCTGGCCAACGTGCAGGTCGAGGTCCAGCGCCTGCTGGCTGACCACAGCCAGCTCGGCATCGTCTACATCAGCCTGGAGGGCATCCATGCCCTCGAAGAGCTCGAGGGGTTCGAGGTCGTGGACGAGGTGTTCCGTGTCGTCGGCACGCGTCTCTCGGACTCGCGCGGCGAGCTGCTGCGAGCCGAGGACTTCATCTCGATCTCGAGCCTCGGCAACGCCTTCCTGGTCGTGCTCTCCCCCGCCCGCGAACAGGGCTACATCAGCGACTCCGATCTCATGGCCATCAAGGAGCGCATCGAGACCAAGCTGCTGTCGGGGATCGAAGCGGAGCTTCACCGCCGTCTCGAGGTGAAGATCGGCGTGTTCGTCGGCTGGGCGCGCCTCTCCCAGTCGCCCAAGGTGCGTTTCAAGCGGGCGCTGCTGCGCGCCATCGACGACGCCACCGAAGGTATCCAGCGCGAGCGCACCGAGACTCGGCACCGCCTCCACGCCGAGTTCCAGAAGATCCTGTCCAAGGAACAGATCACCTGCGTGTACCAGCCCGTCGTGCGCATCAGCGACTACGCCGTCGTGGGGTACGAACTCCTCGCACGCGGCCCGCTGCAGAGCGAGCTCCACCGTCCCGACGTGCTGTTCGAGGTGGCGCGCGACCAGGGGCGCGTGCCGGAGCTGGACCGGCTCTGCCGCATGATGGCGGCGCGCGCCAGCTCAACGCTTCCCGACCAGTACTTGCGCTTCATCAACACCGAGCCGATCAACCTCTTCTTCCAGGCGCGCAGCGACCTCTTCGTGCACGAGCTCGTCGCCGCCACCCCGGCGCACCTGCGTGGCAAGACGATCATCGAGGTGACCGAGAAGAGCGTGATCGAGGACTTCAAGCGCGTGCGTGAGGTCGTCGCCCGGCTTCGCGAGCAGGGCTTCAGGATCGCCATAGACGATGCCGGCGCAGGCTACTCGGGCCTGCAGACGGTGGTCGAGATCGAGCCTGACTTCATGAAACTCGACATGAGCTTGCTGCGCAACATCGAATCGTCGCAGGTCAAGCAGCGGCTGGTCTCCACGCTGCACGACTTCTGCAAAGGAGCGGGCATCGACCTCGTGGCCGAAGGCGTGGAGACGAACGAGCAGCTCGAAAAGGTCATCGAGCTCGGCGTCCCCTACGCCCAAGGCTTCCTGTTCGCCCACCCGGGCTCACCGTATCCGCTGCAGGAGTTCATCGAACCGCCGGCCGCACTGCACCCCGCAGGCACCGACGACCCGCCGAAAGCCAAGGCGTGACCCCGCCCGGCAACGCTCTTCCGTTCGTCCCTTGACGGCCGGTGGTACAATGCGCGGCACCATGACCGGCATCAGCGCCACAGACAGCACCACGCGCAGTTGGCGCAGCTGGGCCTGGCGCGCCTAGCGCGCCGTCTGTAGACACCCGAGCGGGCTCGTCCCGCACCCCCGGACCACATCGAGTGGTCGTCCCGTCCCCTGAAACGGAGTCTCACGTGCATCCACACAGAATGCGTCACCCGAGAGGAGGTTGGTCATGAGCGAGTTCAAGAAGAAGTTCGTCCTTGACGAGGAGAGGATCCCCAGAGCCTGGTACAACATCGTGGCCGACCTCCCCGTCCCTCCGGCGCCGCCGCTGCACCCTGGCACCTTACAGCCGGCCGGCCCCGACGACCTGGCGCCGATCTTCCCGCCCAGCATCATCGCCCAGGAGGTCTCGGCCGAGCGCTATATCGAGATCCCCGAAGAGGTCCACCAGATCTATCGCATGTGGAGGCCGTCGCCGCTGATCCGTGCCACGGGCCTCGAGAAGGCCCTCGACACGCCGGCGAAGATCTTCTTCAAGCACGAGGGGGTCAGCCCGGCGGGCTCGCACAAGTGCAATACCGCCGTCGCGCAGGCCTACTACAACAAGAAGGACGGGACCAGACGCCTCGCCACCGAGACCGGCGCCGGCCAGTGGGGCAGCGCCCTCAGTATGGCCTGCCAGATGTTCGGCCTCGAGTGCAAGGTCTACATGGTCAAGGTGAGCTTCCACCAGAAGCCCTACCGGCGCAGCATGATGCAGCTCTGGGGCGCGGACGTGGTGCCCAGCCCGACCGACCAGACCAACGCCGGCCGTGCCGTCCTGGCCCAGGATCCCGAGTCGCTCGGCAGCCTCGGCATCGCCATCAGCGAGGCCGTCGAGGACGCCGTCACGCACCCCGGCTCCAAGTACTCTCTGGGCAGTGTGACCAATCACGTGCTGCTTCATCAGACGGTGATCGGCGAGGAGGCGCTCCTGCAGTGCCAGGAGGCCGACGCCTACCCCGACGTGGTCATAGGCTGCGTCGGCGGTGGCTCGAGCTTCGGCGGCCTCGCCTTCCCCTTCCTGCGCGAGAACCTCGCCGGCAAGGCCAAGACGCGACTCGTCGCCGTGGAGCCCACGGCGTGTCCGTCGCTCACCAAGGGCCGCTTCACCTACGACTTCGGCGACGAGGCCCAGACCACACCGCTGTTCAAGATGTACACGCTGGGCCACGACTTCGTGCCGGCGGGCATCCACGCCGGCGGCCTGCGCTACCACGCCATGGCGCCCCTGATCAGTCACGTCTGCAACCTTGGACTCATGGACGCGGTCGCCGTGCGACAAACGCAAGTCTTCGAGGTCGCCGCGCTCTTCGCGCAGACCGAGGGGATCATCCCGGCGCCGGAGAGCGCCCACGCGATCCGCGTTGCCGTGGACGAGGCGCTGGCTGCCAAGGCGGCCGGCGAAAGCAGAAACATCCT
>Ga0315281_10000290_pt1 | contig 67977 bp, 77 predicted proteins | sample YL17G07_0_MG_FD_204540 | JGI IMG/M metagenome (GOLD analysis project Ga0315281, IMG submission 204540) | Sediment microbial communities from Yellowstone Lake, YNP, Wyoming, USA - YL17G07_0 | ecosystem: Environmental > Aquatic > Freshwater > Lake > Sediment | place: USA: Wyoming | collected...
TACCTTCTTCATGGCGGTTCCTCCTGTCCTCGCGGACTTGGTTTGCGCCCCGCACGCTCCCAATGGGAACGGACGAGGCGGGAGGACCGCCGTTCAAAGTTCTACGAGATCTCGGACAACCTCCGCGGCGTTGTAGTACCTGATGTTGTCGGTGCCGCAGCCGCCGCCCGTCGGGCAGCCCCTGCCATTCGTGACCCCAAAAATCGTCATAACGAGATGCCAACCGGGCGGAAGCACACCGGCGAAGCTCTCGCTATACACCCAGTGCGCGTCGGTCGCAGGCCCAGACTTCAAGCCCAGCCCCACGCCCGCTAGGTGCAGCCACTTGGTGTTGATCGTCGAACCAATCTTCCACCCGAAGCCGAAGGCTACGGCTCCAAGCGCCATCGTCTGGAGGCCCGGCACCGTCTCGAAAGCGGGCAGCACGTCGGCTGCCTCGGTTTCGATCGTTCCGGACTGATCAACGATCTTCGCGACGTTGCCGCCCCAGGAGCCGCCGCCTTCGATATAGCTCGTAATCGACACGCCGTCGCCGCCGGCTACATACGCCCCGGTAGACGGAGACCAGACGCATGCGCTCGTGAAACACGTCTCCGCTTGCCACGGGCTGAGCGTCGGCGTCGTTGTTGCACTTGCGGATGCGGTCCGGATGAAAGCGGCTGCTACAGCGAGCGCTACGGTCGCGGCAGCGACCACGACACGGCGAAAGCGAGACATTCTGGGGCCTCCTAGCGAGGGATCGACGGCGGCCTCGATTCTGTGCCTCTCGCGTCTTGATTGTCAAGCGTTATCCAAGACATTGACAAAACGCACCGTCAGGGACAGCGCGTGCTGAAGTCGGATCGCCATCCAGCCCATTGCCTCGTCCTACTGGAGTCGAACCGGTGTTCTGCTCCGGTAGTCGTTTCCATTGCTCGCCAACGGCAGCCCTTATCGGTAGCCCAGCGCCACGGACAGGCGACGGCGGCCATTACGAGGACGACGCCCCGAGGAGCGCCGGCGTCGCCGGGTGGGCCGGAGCTACGGTGGTCGGCTCAGAGTCCTCCCTCGGCTCTCTCAGCCGGGTCGCCACACCATGAGCACCACCACGGCGACGATGAGGAGGCCGCTCGCGTTGCTCGCCCAGAGCGAGGGCCGGTGGCCGACGAGCGATCGCAGCTCCGCCGAGGGCTCGTCGCCCGCCGCGGCGAGCCGCTCCGCGAGGTAGCGGGCGTGTCTCGCCGTCCGGCCGCCGGCGGCGCCGAGCGCGACGCTCGCCACCCAGAGCCCGAGCGCCGCCCGGATCCAGGCCGGCTCGAGGCCGTAGCCGAGGTGCTCCGCGAGCGCGATCCCGAACCCGAGGGTCGCGGCCGCTCCGACGAGGACGAGCACGACGCCGACCCGGGTCAGGCGCAGCAGCGTGACGATCTCGCTCGGACGCTCGCGCCGGATCGCGGCGAGCTGGAGCGTCCCCGCGACGGCGGCCCCCGCCACGAGGCAGAAGGCGCCGCACAGGTGCAGGAGCAGCAGCCAGTGGTACGTGGCCATCGCCTCCTACGATATGCCGGTGAGCGCGACCGAGCGGCACCTCCGCCTGCTGACCGAGACCACCGCTGCGGTCAATTCGACCCTCGATCTCGAAGAGGTGCTCAACCTCGTCGCGACGAAGGTCGCGGACGCCCTCCACGCGGACGCGTGCTTCGTCTACCTCTACGACGAGCGAACTGACGAACTCGTCCTGCGGGCCACGCACGGGACGAGCATCGAGGACATGACGCGGCGGCCGCGGATGAGGACGGGCGAGGGGATCACCGGCACCGCGGCGGCCGAGCGGTCGCCCGTGATGATCCCCGCGCAGGCCCACCTCGATCCGCGCTTCAAGCAGTTCGCGAACCTGCCCGAGTCGCAGTACGAGTCGATCCTGGCCGTCCCGATCCTCGTCCGCGGCGAGACGCTCGAAGGCGCCCTCAACGTCCGCACGCGGGCGCCGCGCGTCTACGGCGAGTCGGAGATCGAGCTGCTCGTCTCGATCGCCGACCAGGTCGCGCAGTCGATCTTCCACGCACAGCTGTACTCGCAGGCGCAGAGACGGGTCGCCGAGCTCGAGGCTCTGGCGCGCATCTCCGAGGCCGTCTCCGAGTCGCTCTACCTCGAGGAGTCGCTCGAGGCGATCGTCAAGACGACGATGGGCGCCGTGTCGGCGACGGGCGCGGCGCTCGTGCTCGAGGACGGCCGGATCGCCTGGCCGGAGGGCCGCTCCGGCAAGCACGCCGTGCGCACGCCCCTGCGCTGGAAGCGCCGCGTGATCGGCGAGCTCGTCGCCGACCGCGACCTGCCGTTCTCGGACGACGACCGGGCGCTGCTCGAGGCGATCGCCCACCACGCCGCCGTCGCGCTCGAGCACGGTCGCGCGGTGATGCGCGGCGTGCTCGCGCAGGAGATCCACCATCGCGTCAAGAACAACCTCCAGACCGTTGCCTCGCTGCTGCGCCTCCAGTCGCGCGCGGAGGGCGTCGATCCGAAGGAGGCGCTCGAGCACTCGGTGAACCGCATCCTCGCGATCGCCGCCGTGCACGAGGTGCTCACCGAGCAGCGGGACGAGGACGTCGAGCTCGCCGAGCTGATCGACCGCCTGCGCGCGATGCTCGTCCAGGGGCTCGCCGGCGGGCGCTCCGTCGAGGCGAGCCTCGAGCAGGTCTCGCTCGCCGGCAGCCGCGCGACCGCGCTCGCGCTCGTCTTCAGCGAGCTCCTCCAGAACGCGCTCGAGCACGGCTCCGGCTCGGTCCGGATCGAGCTCGCGCGGCGCAACGGCGACGTCGTGCTCGCGATCGCCGACGAGGGCGCAGGCCCCGGCGACGCGGCGGAGGGGACGGGGCTCTCGATCGTCAGCGCGCTCGTGCGCGACGAGCTCCAGGGAACCTTCGCGCTGATCGAGGACGGCGGCACCCGCGCCGAGGTGGTGTTCCCCGCATGAGCCGGCTCGCCGTCCCCCGCTCCGTGCGCGCCCTCGTCTCGATCCGGTGATGCGGCTTCCCGTCGAAGTCTTCCTCGTCGTCCGGCGCGGGCAGGAGTACCTCGTCGTGCACCGCTCGCCGCACAAGGGCTCGTACTGGCACCTGATCTCCGGTGCGCTCGAGGTGGGCGAGACGCCCGCCGTGGCCGCGGCACGCGAGCTCGAGGAGGAGACCGGCCTCGTCGCGTCGCCGGTGGAGCTCGGAGCCGTCTTCCGGTACTCGCTGAGCGAGGAGCCGGAGCGGTTGCCCGACTTCGCGCCGGGCACGACGGAGATCGTCGTGCATGCGTTCCTGGCCGATGCGCCGGCCGATTGGGAGCCGCGGCTCGATCACGAGCACGACGGATTTCGCTGGTGCACGCAGGACGAGGCCGTCGCGCTTCTCCGCTGGCCGGAACCGCGCGAGGCCGTACGGTCGCTCGCATGATCGCCCGCTCGACGAGTGTCCTCGGCAGTCTCCGCGCCCGCAACGCCAGAATGCCCTCATGAGGATCCTGATCGCCGAAGACGAGACGATCATCAGGCTCGACCTGCGCGACCTGCTCGTCCGCGCCGGCTTCGAGGTCTGCGCCGAGGCGCGCGACGGCGAGGAGGCCGTCGCGCTCGCGCGCTCCGAGCGGCCCGACCTCGCGATCATGGACGTGAAGATGCCGAAGCTCGACGGCATCGACGCGGCGCGGCGCATCCTCGAGGAGCGGCCGATCCCGATCGTGATGCTCACGGCGTACGGCCAGGCGGAGATCGTCTCCCGGGCGGTCGAGGCCGGCGTCTACGGCTACCTCGTCAAGCCGTTCCGCGAGCAGGACCTGCTGCCGGCCATCCAGTCGGCGAGAGCCCGCCACGACGAGCTCCAGGCGCTGCGCGCAGAGGCCGAGTCCCTCGCCGAGGCGCTCGCCGCGCGCAAGGCGATCGAGCGCGCGAAGGGCCTGCTGATGGAGAAGGAGAACCTCACGGAGTCCGAGGCGTTCGCCCGCCTGCGCAAGGCGAGCCAGGCGTCGGGCCGGCCGCTGAAGGTGATCGCAGAGGCCGTCGTCGCGACGCTCGGCGGCGACGCCTGATGGCGGCCGCGTGACCGCGGAGCATCCGAACGCCGCGCTCATGCGCCGGCTGTTCGACGCTTTCGGTCGCCGCGACGGCGCCGCGCTCGCGGGGATGTTCGACCACGACGTCGTCTGGCGCGTCGGCGGAGACACGCCGATGTCGGGCGAGTACCGCGGCTGGCGGGACGTCGTCCTCTTTCTCCGCGGGACGACGAGCGAGACCGACGGCACGTATCGCAGCTCGCTCGTCTGGGCGCTGGGAGGCGACGATCACGCCGCGGCTGTGTACCGCGCGCGCGGCGCCCGCCGGGGGCGCGAGCTCGACATCGACCAGCTCCTGCTCTGCGACGTCCGAGACGAGCGCATCGTCACCGCGACCGCGATCCCCTTCGAGGCCGACGCATTCGCGAGGTTCTGGGCGTGAGCGGGCGTCCGGCGGACTTCATCGGGCGCGTCGGGCAGCACTGCGTCTGGACCGTCGCCGGCGAGAGCGGCATGGCAGGGACGTACGCCGGCCGCGAGGCGATCCTCGACTTCTTCCGTCGCACGCAGGAGCTGACCGGCGGGACGTACACGGTCGATCTCAACTGGGAGCTCGACGACGGCGACCGGCAGGTCACCTACTACCGCGCGCGCGGCCGGCGGCCGGACGGACGCGAGCTCGAGCTCGATCAGGCGCTCGTCTGCCGGCTCGACGCGGAGGGATGCTGGCTCGAGGTGCGCGCGCTGCCGTACGACCAGGCGGTCTTCGACGCCTTCTGGTCATGAGCGCACATAAGTTTTCGTTAAGTCGGCCTCCGCGCGCCCGGCGTGGAGCTACGCTCGGCGTATGGATCAGCGGATGCCGTTCCCGATGCAGCAGGGCTACTACTTCGAGCATGCCGGCGAGATGCACCGAGGCGGGGCGGACACATGCCACTGGCTGGTCGTCGCGCTCCTCCTGCTGCTGATCCTGCTCGTGATCGCGCAGATCGCGCTGAGCCTCATGCGACGCTCCCGCCACGGCGGGCCGTCGCACATGCGAGGCGGCATGGGCTTCCCGCCCGGCGGCCGCCCGTGGGGCCGCCCGGATCCGCTCACCGTCGCGCGCATGCGCTATGCGGGGGGCGAGATCGCCCGGGACGAGTACGTGCAGCTTGCGCAGGATCTCGGCGGCGTGCCCGAGGCCGAGCCGCCGCCTCCGCCGGAATAGCGAGCGCCGGCGGAGGCGGTCCAGCCGGCTACTTCCCGCTGGTCGTCGTGTTCGCCTTGCCGAACAGGTCGGTCGTGTTGACGATCGCATTCGACGGCACGAGCGCGGTCTGGATCGTCGGGGCGAGCTTCTGCACGAGCGTGTAGTTGATGATCATCTGCGTCAACGATCGGTCGATCAGGCGGTTTGCCTCCGCCTGGCCCTTCGCGCGCGCGATCACCTGCTCGGCCTCGAACTGCGCGCGCTTCACGTTCTGCTGCTCGCGCAGCGCGTTCTGCGTCGCCACCTGCTTCTGAACGATCGCTTCCTTGAACGCGGCCGGGAAGTCGATGTTGTCGATCAGCAGATCGTCGACCTGGATGCTCGACGATGCGAGCTCGGCCTTCAGCTTCTTGCGCACCTGCTCGCGGATCGTGTCGCGGTTCGGCGCGATCTCGACCGACCGGAACTTCACGGTTTCGTCCTTGAAGAACTGGTTGACGCGAGGGACGATCAGCTTCTCGAAGTAGTCGGGGCCGACCGTGCGATAGAGCCGCTGGATGTCGCCGGGCGAGACCTCGTAGTTGAGCGTCGCGGTGATGTAGACGTCCAGGGAGCCCCGATAGCAGCGCTATCGGGGCGACTGAGGACGCCGAATCGCGCCGCCCAGCGTGGCCGGACGACACAAGGCTTCGTTCTGAATCGAGTTCTAGGGGCGCTGCTCGCCGCGCATCTCGTCGAGCGCGGCCCGGCCCTGCTCGTGGACCTGCGCCCGGCGCGCCCCAGGGTCCAGCGGCGCTGCGTCGAGCGGGTCCGCCCCGTCGGCCGGCGGCTCGTCGACCGCCTCGCGGGCCTCCTGGAGCCGCGCCTTCAGCTCCTCGGCGCGCGCGTCGGCGCCCGGCGCGGGCGCGGGCCGGGGCCCGGGGCGGCGGACCTTCACCGCGCGGTAGGCGGCGAGACCTCCCGCCGCGCCGGCGACCCACGCGATCAGGCGCTTCACGCGGCCGATGCTACACTCGTGGCCGCTTCCTGCCTCGTCATCGCGCCGTCCATTCCCGAGCGGCGCCAGCAGTCGGGGCCGATTCAGACCATGGGAAGACTCGAAGGGAGGTATCGGGACTTGTGACCGCGTACGAGATTCTTCTGATGCTGGACCCGGAGCTCGCCGACGAGCGCCAGGACGACCTGATCGCGCGCGTACGGCAGCTCGTCGACACGTCCGGAGGCACGTGGCGCAGCCACGACGCCTGGGGCCGTCGCCGGCTCGCCTACGAGATCGCGAAGAAGCAGGAGGGCGTCTACCACCTGCTCGTGTTCGAGTCGAGCGGCGAGACGCTGAACGAGATCACCCGCGTGCTGAAGATCGACGACGCCGTGATGCGCCACCTGGCGACACGGCACCTCGAGGGCTCCTCGACGCGCGCCCCGCGCGACGAGACGCCGGTGCCCGCACCGGCGCCCCGCGAGGAGGCGCCGCCGCTCGCGGCAGCGCCCGAGGCGGCGGCAGAGCCCCAAGAAGAGGCGGAGCCGGCGGCAGACGTCGAGGCCGAGCTCGAGCTCGAGGCAGAACCGGCAGCCGTTCCCGTCGCTTTGGCCGCCGAGTCGGCGACACCGTCGGACGAGGAGTAGGAGGAGCCATGGCAGCCAACATCAATCGTGTCGTGCTCGTCGGGAACCTGACGAAGGACCCGGAGCTGCGGCACACGGGCGGCGGCACGCCGGTCTGCAGCCTGCGGATCGCCGTGAACACGCGCCGCAAGGACGAATCGGGCAACTGGGCCGACAAGCCGAACTACTTCAGCATCTCGGTGTTCGGCAACCAGGCCGAGAGTTGCGCGCAGTACCTGTCGAAGGGCCGTCCGGTCGCGATCGACGGACGCCTCGAATGGCGCGAGTGGGAGGCCAAGGACGGCGGCGGCAAGCGCGAGTCCGTCGAGATCGTGGCCGACAGCGTCCAGTTCCTGGGTAGCCGTGACGGCGGCGACCTCGGCGGCGGCGGCGGAAACCAGTTCGTGCCCAGCGGGGCGGCGCCCGAGAGCGCCGACTTCCCGGCTGCGGCCGACGACGACATCCCCTTCTAGGAGCGAGACGTGGCCCCGAAAGAGAGAACGCAGACGAGGAAGCGCCCCGGCGGGCCCGTAGGCGCGGTCAAGCGCCGGAACTGCTTCTTCTGCAAGGACAAGATCGCGGAGATCGACTACAAGAACGTCAACCAGCTGCGGCGCTACATCTCCGAGAAGGGCAAGATCCGCAGCCGCCGCATCAGCGGCGCGTGCCGGCGCCACCAGGTGCAGGTCGCACAGGCCGTGAAGCGGGCCCGCGAGATGGCGCTGCTGCCGTACGTCGCCGAGGGCGTCGAGGGCAGCGAGCGCGAAAGCCGCGGCCGCGGCCGGAGCCGCGAGGACCGCTGATGGACGTCATCCTGACGAAGGACGTCGAGAAGATCGGCCTCCGCGGCGACGTGGTCTCGGTCGCACGCGGCTACGCCCGGAACTTCCTCTTCCCCCGCAAGCTGGCGGAAGAGGCGACCCCGGCGCGGGTCGCGGAGCTCCGGAAGCGCGATTCGAGCCGTGCGCGGCAGGAGGCGAAGACCGCCGAGCAGGCGCAGTCGATCTCCGAGACGCTGACGAAGACCGTGCTCCGCTTCGAGGTCAAGGCAGGGCCGACCGGGTCGCTCTTCGGCTCGGTGACGACCACCGACATCGCGGACGAGATCTGGCGCACGCGCAAGATCCGCGTCGACCGCCGGAAGATCGACATCGACGCCATCAAGCGGATCGGGCGCTACGACGTGCCGATCGACCTCTTCGAGGGAGTCCGCGTCGAGGTGAAGACGCTCGTCGCGCCGGAAGGCGGCGAGCTGCCCTCGGACGAGGAGCTCGAGGCGATGGAGGCGGCCGAGCGCGCGAAGCAGGAAGCCGCCGCGCCCGCAGCGGCGGCGCCCGCCGGAGTCGAGTACGTGGACGACACCGAGCGGGCCCTGAGCCCGGCCGATGCGGCCATGCAGGGCGAGAGCCCCGCGCAGGACGCGCCCGAGACGCCGGACGAGCCCGAGTGGCGCGCCGACGCCGCGGCCGCCCTGAACGACCGCGACGCGTAAGGCACGCCGCGGAACGCACGCCGACGAGGAGGCGTGCGTTCCGCGGCGTCGTCCACAGGCCGGCCACGCCCTGTGGACGGCCGCACGAAGTTCCCGCAAGCACCGGCGGATCTGTCCACAGATGCGCCGTCCGGCGCTCCTGCGACACTGGATGATTCCCCTGCAAATGGCGCAAAAAGACGTGTTCACAACCAACCTGTCACCAGGTGGCGGCCGGGTCCCGCGACTGCTTGACTCGCAGCCGATGGCGCAGCTTGCCCCCGTCGCGTCGAGCGCGACCGTCCCGCCGCAAAACTTGGAGGCCGAGGAGTCCGTCCTCGGCGCGATGATGATCTCGCCGGGCGCGATCGGCGCCGTCAGCGAGATCCTCGACGCGAGCGACTTCTACCGGGAGTCGCACGCGAAGGTCTACCGCGCGGCCCTCTCGCTCTACGCGAAGGGCGAGCCGGTGGACGCGATCACGCTCACCGACATGCTCGAGGAGCGCAGCGAGCTCGAGGACGTCGGCGGCCGCGTGCGCCTGCACGAGCTGGCGGCCCTCGTGCCCGCGAGCGCGAACGCGGCCCACTACGCGCGGATCGTGCGCGAGACGGCGACGCTCCGCGGGCTGATCCGCGCCGGCGGCGAGATCTCGCGGCTCGGCTGGGACCGCCCCGGCGAGGCGGGCGACCTCGTCGACCAGGCGGAGTCGATCATCTTCGACCTCTCGCAGCAGCGCGTCACCGGCGAGTTCACGCACATCGACGAGCTGCTGAAGGAGAGCTTCGAGCGCATCACGCAGCTCTACGAGTCGGGCGTCGACGTCACCGGCACGCCGTCGGGCTATCGCGACCTCGACCGGCTCACGTCGGGCTTCCAGCCCGGCAACCTGGTCATCATCGCCGCGCGCCCGTCGATGGGGAAATCGGCGCTCGCGCTCTGCATGGCGGCGAATCTCGCGGTGCGGCAGGGCGTCCCGGTCGGGCTGTTCACGCTCGAGATGTCGAAGTCCGAGGTGACGCAGCGCCTGATGTGCAGCGAGGCGAAGGTCGAGTCGCAGCGCCTGCGCACCGGCAAGCTCGCGCCCGACGACTGGCCGCGCCTCACCGCCGCCTGCGACAAGCTCGCGAAGGCGCCGATCTACGTCGACGACACGGGCTCGATCAACATGATGGAGATCCGGTCGAAGTCGAGGCGGCTGAAGTCCCGCCACCCCGACCTGGGGATGATCGTCGTCGACTACCTCCAGCTGATGAGCTCGGCGGGCAACAGCGAGAACCGCGTGCAGGAGGTGTCGCAGATCTCGCGTTCCCTGAAGATCCTCGCGCGCGACCTCGAGGTGCCGATCGTCGCGCTCTCGCAGCTCTCGCGCGCCGTCGAGCAACGCACCGACAAGCGGCCGATCCTCTCCGACCTGCGCGAATCCGGCTGCCTCAGCGGAGACACGCCCGTCTATCTTCCGGACACCGGCGAGCATCGGCCGATTCGCGATCTCATCGGCGGCGAAGGCACCCGCGTGCTCGCCGTGAACACCGAGACGTGGAAGCTCGAGCCGAAGGCGATCGTGAACGCGTTCTGCACGGGCCGGAAGCCGGTGTTCCGCCTGACGACGAAGCTGGGACGGACGATCCGGGCCACGGGCAACCACAAGTTCCTCGTCTTCGACGGCTGGCGCCGCCTCGACGATCTCGCCGCGGGCATGCGAATCGGCCTGCCGCGAGAGCTGCCGGCGCCCTCGACCCAGACGATGACCGCCTCGGAGCTGGCGCTACTCGGGCACCTGCTCGGCGACGCGTGCACGCTGCCACGTCACGCGATCCAGTACACGACGAATGACCGCGATCTCGCGGAAACGGTCGCGACGCTTTCGAAGGACGTCTTCGGAGCCGCCGTCGCACCGCGGATCGAAGCCGAGCGGACCGGGTACCAGGTCCACCTCGCAGCCGGCGGTCATCCGACGCACGCGGTGAGGAACCCCGTGGCCCTGTGGCTCGAGCAGTTCGGAGCCCTTGGGTTGCGTCCGTGGGAGAAGCGCGTCCCCGGCCGCGTGTTCAAGCACGGCGCCGAGGGGATAGCGACGTTCCTGCGCCACCTGTGGGCGACCGACGGCCTGCTCTCGCCCGGTACCGGGCGAAGTCACCCCGCGATCCGCTACGACTCGGCCAGCGAGCGCCTGAGTCGCGACATCGTCTCGCTCCTCCTTCGAGTCGGCATCACGGCCCGTTTGGCCGAAGTCCCGACGGCCGGAAAAGGACGCCCGAGCTGGCGGGTCGACATCCAGGACCGGAACGAGATGCTGGCGTTCCTGCGTGTGGTCGGCGGGATCGGCGAGAAACGCTCGCGGCGCGCAGGCAGGATCGAAGAACGGCTGGGCTCGATGTCCGCCGACCCGAATCGCGATCGGCTGCCGCAGGACGCTCGACGCACGATCCTCCGGCCCGCGCTGGCGCTGGCCGGCGCAACCACACGCGGGCTCCACGCCCGCGTCGGGAGCGAGCACGACGGATCGACGCTCTACCGCTCGAGCCTGAGCCGCGAGCGCGCCGCACGCGTCGCAGAGGTCGTCGACCCCGCTGAGCTGCGCGGGGCGGTCAGCGACGTCTTCTGGGATCGGGTCGTCTCGATCGAGGCGGAAGGCGAGGAGGACGTCTACGACCTCACGGTCGACGGTCTCTCCAACTTCGTCGCAGGGTCGATATGCGTGCACAACAGCATCGAGCAGGACGCCGACCTCGTCGCGTTCATCTACCGCGACGAGTACTACAACGACGAGTCCGACCAGCAGGGGCTGGCCGAGGTGATCCTCGCCAAGCACCGCAACGGGCCGACGGACGCCGTCAAGCTCTCCTTCCTGAAGCGCTACGCGAAATTCGCGGACCTCGCTGCGACATGAGCCTCGGCGAACAGGTGGTGCTCATCTCCGCGCGAGCCGCCTCGTTCACCGTCGTCTGCGAGCTGTGCGCGGAGCTCGACGTCGCCGAGGGCTACTCCGGCTCGACCTTCGCGGGCCGGCTCGACCTCGACCTCGGCCACGGCACGTTCCTCTGCCGCCGCGGCCACTCCGTACGCGTCGAGCGGGCCGCGCCGCCCGGGGAGCAGTCCGCCGGAGCCGCGGCGACCGCCGCGTAGCAAACCGATTCGCCGGGAATGCCGTACGAGAAGAGGCGTGAGAAACCGGACCGTCATCGCCGCCGTGGTCGTCCTGGCGCTCGCGGGAGCGGCGGTCGGGGCGCTGGCCGGGCGGTCGAGCGCCGGGAAGACGACCGTGCAGGTGACGGAGCGCGAATACCGGATCTCCTTGTCGCGGACGAGCCTCCCGCGGGGGACCGTGCGGCTCGTCGTCCACAACGCGGGCCGCCTCGCGCACCGCCTGTCGATCGCGGGCCCCGGCCTGCCCACCGCGACGACTCCGACGATCGAGCCGGGAGCCACCCGCGCGCTGGTCGTGACGCTCCGCGGCGGCGCGTACCGGCTCTGGTGCCCGCTCGGCAACCACGCGCTGTTGGGCATGAAGACGTCGCTCTCGGTGCGAGGCGCCGTGCTCCCGCCGATCGGCACCTCGACCAACACCTCGACGGCCTCCGGCGGCGGCTACTGACGCCCGTCCCTGGCTCGACCGCCGGATAGGGCACACTTCCCCCGTGCCCGCGACCGTCATCGTCGGCGCGCAGTGGGGAGACGAGGGCAAGGGCAAGATCGTCGACCTGCTCGCGCAACACGCGGACCTCGTCTGCCGCTACCAGGGCGGTCCGAACGCGGGGCACACGATCGTCGTCGGGGACGAGACGTACAAGATCCGCCAGATCCCGAGCGGCGTCGTCACCGGCAAGACGTGCATCATCGGCGCCGGCTGCGTCGTCGACCCGACGGTCTTCCTCGCGGAGGTCGACGAGCTCGAGGCGCGCGGACACGCGACCGCAGGCCGTGTGCACGTCTCCGGCAACGCGCACGTGATCATGCCGTGGCACGTCGCGATCGACCAGGCGAGCGAGCGCCGGCTCGGCAACCTCCAGATCGGCACGACGCGGCGCGGCATCGGCCCGGCGTACGCCGACAAGGCGCTGCGCATCGGCATCCGCGTGCAGGACCTGCTCGACCCGAAGATCCTGCGCCAGAAGATCGAGGTCGCGCTCGCCGAGAAGAACCTGTGGCTCGAGAAGGTCTACGGCGAGCCGCCGCTCGAGCTCGGCGAGATCGCAGGGCGCTTCGAGGAGTACGCGCAGAGGATCCGGCCGTACGTCGCCGACACGTCGCTGCTCGTCGACCGGGCGCTCAGGGACGGGCAGTCCGTCCTGCTCGAGGGCGGCCAGGGGACGCTGCTCGACCTCGACCACGGCACGTATCCGTTCGTCACCTCCTCGAGCACGATCGCGGCGAACGCCGCCGCCGGCGTCGGCATGGGCCCGAACCGGATCGATCGGGTGATGGGAGTCGCGAAGGCGTACGTCACGCGGGTCGGCGAGGGGCCGTTCCCGTCCGAGATCGTGGGACCCGACCAGGAGCGGATGCGCGAGGTCGGTCACGAGTACGGCACCGTCACCGGGCGCAACCGCCGCTGCGGCTGGCTCGACCTCGTCGCGCTGCGCTACGCGGTGCGCGTGAACGGGATCGACCGGCTCGCGCTGACGAAGCTCGACGTGCTCTCGCACTTCGCCGAGCTACCGGTGTGTACGCGTTACCGGCTGCGTGACGGCGCGGAGACCGAGGACTTCCCGGCGCACCAGAGCGACTTCCATGCCGCGCGTCCCGTCTACGAGACGCTGCCCGGCTGGGAGGAGTCGCTCGACGCCTGCGCGACGGTCGACGACCTGCCGGACGCGGCGCGCCGCTACGTCGCGTTCGTCGAGCGGGAGCTCGAGGTCGAGGTGACGCTGATCGGCACCGGAGCCGACCGCGACAGCGTGCTCGCCCCCTACGGGCTCGCGGCGCTCACCGGCTCGCTCTAGACGATCCCGCGGGCCGCGTTGCAGCGCGCGCTCAGGGTGAAGGCGCCGGCCGGCGCGCCCAGCTCGCGATGCGTCTGCACGCGCATCGTCTCGCGTCCGGCGTCGTCGAGCGTCTGCATCCACGCGCCGGCAGGACCCGCGCCGCCGAGCAGCGCCGACCAGAACTCGTCATAGCCCGAGTACGCGCTCTCGACCTCGAGGGTCGTGACCGCGACGTCGTGCAACCCGGCCCCCTCGAGCAGTGAAGTGAGCTCCTCCGGCCTCCAGTGGGCGAGCGTCTCGTCGCCGACCGGGTTCTCGTCGACGGCGCGGCGTGCGCGCGAGATGGCGGCGAGCATCTCCATCCCGCCCGCGAGGTCCCACATGGCGATCGCGACCGTCCCGCCCTCGCGCACGACCCGCCGCAGCTCGCCCACCGCCGCGGGCGCGTCGGTGACGAAGCTGATCACGAGCTGGGCGAGCGCCGCGTCGAACGCGTCGTCGGCCCAGGGAAGCTCCTCCGCCGGGGCGAGTTGCACGTCGAGCCCGGGAAATCGATGCCGCAGCGCGTCGACGAAGCGGGGGGACGGCTCGGCCACGGCGACGGCGTCGGCGTGGAGCCGCCGCACCAGCTCGGCGGCCAGCGCGCCCGTGCCTGCGCCGCAATCGAGCACGTGCTGCCCGGCGTGGATGCCGGCGAAGTCGGCGAAGGCCGGCGCGAGGCGCATCGAGTACCGGCCCATGAAGCGGTCATACGCGTCGTCGGAGGCGTTGAAGACCATCGGCCGGGAGGCTACCGGCTCAGGCGCTCGAGGTCGACCGGCTCGTTCACGTTGACGAGCTCGTGCTCGTCGAGCTCGACGATCGAGACGTCGAGCTGCGCGAGCACGTCGCGGAGGCGGTACTCGCCGGCCGCGAGCGCGCGCTCGAACGCCGGCAGCGTGCTCGTCCGGTAGACGCCCGGCAGCGGACCGCTCGGCGGGATCGCGGCGTCGCGGCAGCGCGCAGCCAGCGCGTGAAGCGGGGCCGCGGTCAGCAACGGCAGATCGACCGGGATCACGGCCACGAGCTCGTGCGTCGCCGCGCGCAGGCCCGCGACGAGTCCTGCGATCGGGGCGCGCGCCTCGCAGCCGTCGTCGAGCAGCTCGAAGGGCAGCGCGAGCCCGTCCGCGGCCTTGCCCACCGCGATCCGCTCGGCACATGCCTCGCCGAGCAGGCGCCACGCGCGCTCGGCGAGCGTCTCGCCGTTCAGCCGCGCGAGCGCCTTCGGCGAGCCGAAGCGCGTGCTCGCCCCGCCGACGAGCAGGACGCCCGTCAGCTCGTGATCCGCCACGGCTCGGTGTAGACGTTCGCCGTGCCGCTGCGCACGAAGCCGCAGAGCGTGACGCCGCGGTCGGCGGCGAGCTCGACCGCGAGACTCGACGGCGCGCCCACCGCGACGAGCACCGGACAGCCGGCGACCGCCGCCTTCTGCACGAGCTCGAAGGACAGGCGGCCGCTCACGCAGAGCACGGTGTCACCGAGCGGAAGCCGGCCTGCGCCGAAGGCCCAGCCCACGACCTTGTCCAGCGCGTTGTGCCGCCCGACGTCCTCCCGGACGCACAGCAGCTCACCGTCGGGCGCGAAGAGCCCGGTCGCGTGCAGCCCGCCGGTGACGGCGAACGTGTCCTGCACCGCGCCCAACCGGTCGGGGAGCGACGAGACGAGCGTGAGCGGCACGCGCAGCTCGGAGGTGACGCGCGGCGCGTCGACGGCGACGGCGTCGAGCGAGCCCTTGCCGCAGACGCCGCACGACGACGTCGTGTAGAAGCTCCGCTGCAGGCGGGCCGGGTCGAATCCCGGCGCGTCGACCTCGACGGTGTTCGCGGCGAGGTCGTCGGGCAGCCGGGCCCCCACCGGGCGCAGGCCTTCGGAGAGGCAGAAGCCGAGCGCGAGCTCCTCGTCGTGTCCCGGCGTGCGCATCGTCACCGCGACCGGCGTCCCGCCGATGCGGATCTCGAGCGGCTCCTCGACGGCGACGTGGTCGCGCTCCGTGCGGCCCTGCGGCAGCCGGACGACGTCCACGGCCGCGGCCGAGTACGGCGGCGCCTCCATGCGGAAAGACTAGGCCGTTCCCGGGCGCTCGCGTACGATCGCCCCCGTGAGCGCGACCCCATGAAGGTGCTCGTCGTCGGATCCGGGGGCCGCGAGCACGCGCTCGCGTGGGCGCTCGCACGGAGCCCCCTCCTCGGCGAGCTGCACGCCGCCCCCGGCAATCCCGGCATCGCGGCCCTCGCGAGCTGCCACCCCGTTCACGCCGACGACCACGCCTCGCTCGTGCCGCTCGCGGGCGAGCTCGGGATCGACCTCGTCGTCGTCGGCCCGGAGGCGCCGCTCGTCGCAGGCCTCGCCGACGAGTTGCGACGCCGCGGCGTCGCCGTGTTCGGCCCGGGCGCCGGCGCCGCTCGGATCGAGGGCTCGAAGGCGTTCTCGAAAGAGGTGATGGACGCGGCGGGGGTGCCGACCGCGCGCTCGCTCGCCGTCGCCCGCCCGCCGTGCGTCGTGAAGGCCGACGGGCTCGCCGCGGGCAAGGGCGTGTGGGTCTGCCGCACGCAGGCGGAGCTCGACGCGGGGCTGCGCGCCGCCGAGGCGCTCGGGCAGCCGTTCCACGTCGAGGAGCTCCTCGTGGGCGAGGAGGTCTCGCTGTTCGCGCTCTGCGACGGCGCGACGGCGGTCCCGCTGCCGGCGGCGCAGGACTACAAGCGGATCGGCGACGGCGACGAGGGCCCGAACACCGGCGGCATGGGCTCGTACTCGCCGGTGCCCCGCCTGTCGGAGGCCGAGGTCGCAGCGCTCGTCGGCGCGGTCTGCGCGCCGGTCGTGGCCGAGCTCGCCCGGCGCGGCGACCCGTTCGTCGGCGTGCTCTTCGCGGGCGCGATGCTGACCGACGACGGCCCGCACGTGCTCGAGTACAACTGCCGCTTCGGCGACCCCGAGACGCAGTCGCTGCTGCCGCGGCTCGAGGGCGACCTGCTCGAGACGCTCGCGGCGGCGGCGGCGGGCCGGCTCGACGGAGCGCCGCTCGGCGTGTCGGAGAGCGCGGCGGTGACGCTCGTCCTCGCCGCCGGCGGCTATCCGGCGCGCGGCGACATGGGCAGCCCGATCACGGGCGTCGAAGAGGCCGAGGCCGCCGGCGCGCTCGTCTTCCATGCCGGGACGGCGCTGCACGACGGGCGGCTCGTCACGAACGGCGGCCGCATCCTCAACGTCACCGCGCTCGGCGACTCGATCGCCGCAGCGCGTGCTGCCGCGTATGCGGCCGCCGCGCACATACATTTCCCGGGCATGCGCTACCGCACCGACATCGCCGATCTCAGCCGTGTCTGACGCCCTCGTCGGAATCCTCGTCGGCTCGGAGTCCGACCGCGAGCGGATGCAGGGCGCGCTCGACGTGCTCGACGAGGCGGGGGTCGCCTACGAGTTCGACGTCCGCTCGGCGCACCGGGCCCCGGACGCGGTCGCCGAGTACGCGCGCAGCGCGCGGGAGCGCGGCCTGAAGGTGCTCATCTGCGGCGCCGGCCTCTCGGCGGCGCTGCCGGGTGTGGTGGCCGCGCACACGGATCTGCCGGTGATCGGCGTGCCGCTCCGCTCGAGCCTCAGCGTGCTCGACGGGCTCGACGCGCTGCTCGCGATGGCGCAGATGCCGCCCGGCGTGCCCGTGGCGACGGTCGGGGTCGACAATCCGCAGAACGCGGCGGCGCTCGCGCTGCGCATCCTCCGGATCTAGCCGCTGCGCCGACCTCGGTCGGCCCTAGACTGTCTCCAGTGATCGCCCGCTACTCCCGCCCGGCCATGGCCAGAATCTGGTCGGACGAGGGCAGGCTCGAGGCCTGGCTCGAGGTCGAGCTCGCCGCCACGGCGGCCTGGGCCGAGCTCGGCGTCGTGCCCACGGAGGCGGCGAAGGCGCTCCTGGAGAACGCGAAGCGCCCGACGCCCGAGCGCGTGGCGGAGATCGAGGCGACGCTCCATCACGACACGGCGGCGTTCGTCGACGCCGTGGCCGAGCAGCTGGGCGAGGAGGGCCGCTGGTTCCACTACGGCCTCACCTCCTCCGACGTCGTCGACACGGCGCTCGCGCTCCAGATCCGCGAGGCCGGCGCGCTGATCGTCGCCGGGCTCGACCGCGCGCTCGCCGTCGTGACGGCGCGGGCGCTGGAGCATCGTGCCACCCTGCAGATGGGCCGGACGCACGGCGTCCACGCAGAGCCGACGACCTTCGGCGTCAAGCTCGCCGGCTGGGCGTTCGAGCTCGACCGCGCACGCACCCGCGTCTCGCGCGCGCTCGACGGCATGCGCGTCGGCAAGCTCTCCGGCGCGGTCGGCACGTACGCGGCGACCGACCCCGACCTCGAGCGCAGCGCCTGCGAGCGGCTCGGGCTGGAGCCCGCCCCCACCTCGACGCAGATCCTCCAGCGCGACCGGCACGCGGAGCTGCTCACGGCGCTCGCGATCACCGCGTCGTCGCTCGACAAGTTCGCGCTCGAGGTGCGCCATCTCGCGCGCACCGAGGTGGCCGAGGTGCAGGAGCCCTTCGGGAAGGGGCAGAAGGGCTCCTCGGCGATGCCGCACAAGCGCAACCCCGTGGTCGCGGAGCGCATCTGCGGGCTCGCGCGCGTCGTGCGCGGCCACGCGCTCGTCGGGCTCGAGAACGTCGCGCTCTGGCACGAGCGCGACATCTCGCACTCGTCGGCCGAGCGCGTCGTCATTCCCGACGCGTTCCTCGCGCTCGACTACATGCTCGACCGGTTCGCGTGGCTGATGGAGGGACTCGTCGTCCGCGCCGATCGCATGCGCCGCAACCTCGAGGCGAGCCACTACCTCTTCTTCAGCCAGCGCGTCCTGCTGGCGCTCGTCGAGTCGGGCCTCTCACGCGACGACGCGTACCGCCTCGTGCAGCGCAACGCGATGCGCGCGTGGGACGAGGAGCTCGACTTCCGCGTGCTCACGCGCGCCGACGACGAGATCGCCGGTCGCGTCGACCTCGACGCCGTCTTCGATCTCGACGCGTACACGCGACACGTCGACACGATCTTCGCCCGCCTGCACACGCTCGTCGTCAAGGAGGAACCCGTTCATGTCTGAGGGCGCCACGCACCTCGCGTCCGGAAAGGTACGCGAGCTCTACGCGCTCGGCGGCGACCGCCTGCTGCTCGTCGCTAGCGATCGCATCTCGACCTTCGACGTGATCCTGCCGACGGAGATCCCCGACAAGGGGCGCGTGCTCACCGGCCTCTCCGGCTTCTGGTTCACGCGGCTGCGCGAGATCGTGCCGAACCACATGCTCGCGATTCGCGACGACGGGCGCTCGATGGAGTGCCGCCGTCTCGAGATGCTGCCGATCGAGTGTGTCGTGCGCGGCTACCTCGCGGGATCCGGGTGGAAGGACTACCAGGCCACCGGCGCGACGTCCGGCCACGCGCTCCCGGCAGGGCTGCGCGAATCGGACCGCCTGCCCCGGCCGATCTTCACGCCGGCGACGAAAGCGCAGTCCGGCCACGACGAGAACATCAGCCGCGACCAGGCTGCCGGGCTCGTCGGCGCCGAGCGCCTCGCCGAGGTCGAGCGCGTCGCGATCGCGCTGTACAGCGCCGCCGCGGAGCACGCGCTCGGCAGCGGCATCATCATCGCCGACACGAAGTTCGAGCTCGGCACCGACGCGGGCGGCAACCTCGTGCTCGGCGACGAGGCGCTGACGCCCGACTCCTCGCGCTTCTGGCCGGCCGACGCGTACGAGCCGGGCCGCGGCCAGGCGAGCTTCGACAAGCAGTTCGTGCGCGACTACTGCGAGAGCACCGGCTGGGACAAGACGTACCCGGGCCCGGAGATCCCGGCGGAGGTCGTCGCGGGGACACGCGCGAAGTACGTCGAGGCGTTCGAGCGCCTGACGGGGATCCCGTTCGACGCGTACCTCGAGCGCCCGTCCGTGGTGCTCGGATCGGTGACGCTCGGATGAGGGCGACCATCCTCGTCCGTCCGAAGTCGGGCATCCTCGACCCGCAGGGAGCGGCGGTCGAGACGGCGCTCGAGCATCTCGGCTTCGCCGTCTCCGGCGCCCGCGTCGGCAAGGTCGTCGACCTCGAGGTCGCCTCCGACGACGCGACCGAGGCGCGCGCGCAGGTCGAGAAGATGTGCGAGCAGCTCCTGGCGAACCCGCTCGTCGAGTCGTACGAGATCGAGCTGCGTGGCTAGCCCGCAGCCGCGCATCGGCGTCGTGACGTACCCGGGGTCGAACGACGACCACGACGCGCTGTGGGCGCTCTCGGCGCTCGACGCCGAGGCGGTCCCGGTCTGGCACGAGGAGCGCGAGCTGCCGGACCTCGACGCGGTCGTGCTGCCGGGCGGCTTCTCGTACGGCGACTACCTGCGCTGCGGCGCGATCGCGCGCTTCTCGCCTGCGACCGCTGCGGTGAAGGCGTTCGCCGACGCCGGCGGCCTCGTGCTCGGCATCTGCAACGGCTTCCAGATCCTGTGCGAGGCAGGCTTGCTGCCCGGCGTCCTGCTCCAGAACGAGTCGCTGCGCTTCGTCTGCCGCGACGTGCCGCTCGTCGTCGAGCGCGACGACCTGCCGTTCACGTCCCGCTGCACGCTGGGCCAGCGGCTCGTGATCCCGGTGAAGCACGGCGACGGCCGCTGGTTCGCTCCGGCCGGCCTCGTCGCCGAGCTGGAGGCGAACCACCAGGTCGTGCTGCGCTACGGCGAGGCCTGCAACGGCTCCGTCGACGACGTCGCGGGCGTCTGCAACGAGCGCGGCAACGTGATGGGCCTGATGCCGCATCCCGAGCACGCGGTCGATCCGCTCCTGGGCTCCGCCGACGGCGCGCTCATCCTCGCGTCGCTCGTCGAGGCCGCGCGGGATCGCGCCCTCACCTTGGCCTGAGCGCCGCCGCGAGCGCGGGGTGCTGCGCGAGCGCCGCGTGCAGCTTCTCGACATCACGGGCGCGGAGCGTCACCGGCCCGCGCCGCGCGACGCCGCCGGTCGAGTATGCGAACCGCACGAGCCGCTCGCCGCGCTCGGTCTCGAGCAGCTGCACCACCGACGCGAACCGCCGGTCGCCCGCCTGCTGGCGAACCGTCAGCTCCTCGACGAGCTCCGCCGGCCCCCAGGGCGTCGCCGCCTTCCTCGTCCCCATGGCTCGAGCCTAGACGGAGAACCGTCACGGGAGCGTGTCGCCTCTCGAGCATCTAGGGTGGGCCGCGTGGAGGGCTTCGCCGCCGACCGGTACCTCGTCGATCAGCTCGTCCGGCCGATCGCGAACCTGTACCGCATCACGCCGCTCGCCACCGGCGAGACGCCGGCCGGGCCTCCGGTCGCGTACGTCCGCCAGAAGAAGATGGCGATCCGGGAGGACATCCGCTTCTACGCCGACGAGCAGGAGACCGAGGAGATCTTCCAGATCAAGGCGCGCAACATCCTCGACCTCGGCGGCTCGCGCTACGACGTGTACGCGGCCGAGCGACAGATCGGCGCGCTCGAGCACCAGTTCCGCGCGTCGCTCGTCCGCTCGACGTGGCGGGTACGCGACGCGTCGAACCAGGAGATCGCGGTCGCGCGCGAGCGCAGCCTGCCGATGGCGGTCGCGCGCCGCCTGATCGACTTCGTGCCGGACGTCGGCGGCTTCATCCCGATCCCGTACAACTTCGACCTGCTGATCGACGGCACGGTGATCGGCAAGATCGACCGGAAGTTCCGGCTGCGCGACCGGTACGTGCTCGACGTCTCGGGCGACCATGAGCGGCGGCTCGACCGGCGGCTCGCCGTCGCGCTCGCGATCGGACTCGACACGCTCCAGAACCGTTAGCGCGCGCGTCGTCACCGTCGAGGAAGCGCGGCGCATCGCGGTCCGCGCCCAGCTGCTGGACGGCTCTGCGCGCGCCGTCCTCGACACGGTCCGCCGCATCGGGTTCCTCCAGATCGACCCGATCGCGACGGTGGCGACGCCGCAGCACCTCGTGCTCTGGAGCCGGCTCGGCGCATTCGACACGGCGGAGCTCAACCGGCTGCTCTGGGACGAGCGGAAGCTCTTCGAGTGGAACGCGTACATCTGGCCGATCGAGACGCTGCCGCTGCTCCGCGCGCGCATGCGCAGCCCGCAGCGGAACCTGCGCGGCCGGGCGTGGCTGAAGGAGAACGCAAGCTTCCGCCGCTACGTGCTGCGCGAGCTCGACGAGCGCGGGCCGCTCCTGTCCCGCGAGATCGCCGACCACAAGGGCGCGCGCCGCGAGACGCACCGGTGGTACGGCAGCCGGTACGTCGCGGAGGCGCTCGAGATCCTGCACCGCTGCGGCGAGGTCGCGATCGTCGGCAGGCGCAACGGGCAGCGGGTCTGGAATCTCGCCGAGCGGTGGTATCCGGACACCGAGCGCATCCCGCTGCGCGAGGCGGACCGGCTCCTCGACGAGCAGCGCTTCCGCGCGCTCGGCGTCCGGCTCGTGAAGGGCGCCTGGCATGCGCACCCCGAGGCGGACGACGGCCCGCTCGCCGATCGCGTCACATTCCTCTCGCCGTTCGACCGGCTGATCCACGACCGCGCGCGGCTGGAAGCGCTTTTCGACTTCCACTACCGGCTCGAGATGTACGTCCCGAAGCCGAAGCGCGAGTACGGCTACTACGTGCTCCCGGTGCTCGCCGGCGACCGGCTCGTGGGACGCGTCGAGCCGCGCTTCGACCGCAAGACCGGCGTACTCGAGGTGCTCGGGGCGTGGGGCGACACGTCACGGCTCGACGAGGCGCTCGCGACCCTCGCCGAGCACCTCGGGGCCGAACGGATCGTGCGTTAGACGGAGTCGAGCTCCGCGACGAGCCCGCGGACGCGGCGCTCGATCTCGTCGCGGATCGGTCGGTCTCAGCCGGAAGCGACTGACGGCTGCGGAGCGGGCCAGAACCGACGCGCCCAGAGCGCGACGTAGACGAGCGAGACGAGCACGGGCACCTCGATCAGCGGCCCGACGACGCCGGCGAGCGCCTGGCCGGAGGTGGCGCCGAAGACCCCGACCGCGACGGCGATCGCGAGCTCGAAGTCGTTGGATGCCACCGTGAAGGCCAGACTCGCGGTCTGTGCGTACGGCAGCCGGATCAGCTTGCCGATGGTGAACCCGGCGACCCACATGACGGCGAAGTAGGCCAGCAGCGGGAGCGCGATCCGCGCGACGTCGAGCGGCTGCGAGATGATCTTGTCGCCCTGGATCGCGAACAGCAGCACGATCGTGAACAACAGCCCGTAGAGCGTGATCGGCCCGATGCGCGGGATGAACTCGCCCTCGTACCAGTCGCGCCCCTTGCGCGCCAGCCCGATACGACGGGTGAGGAAGCCGGCGGTGAGCGGAATGCCGAGGAAGATCAAGACGGTCCGGGCGACCTCCCAGATGCCGACCTCGAACCCTTGCGTGTCGAGGCCGATCCAGCCCGGAAGGACGGTCAAGTAGAAGTAGCCGAGCAACGAGAACGCCACCACCTGGAAGACCGCGTTGAAGACGACGAGGAGCGCGGCTCGGTCGCGGTCGCCCTTCGCGATGTCGTTCCAGATCAGCACCATCGCGATACACCTCGCGAGGCCGACGATGATCACGCCGGTGCGGTAGGCCGCCTGGTGCGGCAGCAAGAGCCAGGCGAGCGCGAACATGAACAGCGGCCCGACGATCCACGACAGGAAGAGCGAGACGCCGAAGAAGAGCCGGTTGGAGACGCCGTCGTGTTGCCTCCGACCGAGATCCTCGTAGCGCACCTTGGCGAGCACCGGGTACATCATCAGCAGCAGGCCGAGCGCAATCGGCAGCGACACGGTGCCGACGCGCAGCCTGTCGAGGCCGTCGTTCAGTCTCGGGATCAGCGAGCCGAGGCCCAGGCCGACGGCCATCGCAACCGCAATCCACACAGGCAGGAAACGATCGAGCATCGACAGCTTGCTCAGCACCGCAGCGTCGTCGGGCGGCGGGGCTCCCCGGACGTGTGGGCGGTCCGCAGCGAAGGTCATCAGAAAGCGCTCCCTTCTGCATGCTCGATCTTCGCGCCGGCGTCGCTCGAAGCGGGATCATGGAGACCTTTCGGCAGCAAGAGCGAGATGAGGCCCGCGCCGAGCACACACGCGACGGATGCCCATAGGCAAGCTTCGAGGCCGCGCCACTGGTAGAGCAGGCCGGAGAGCACCGTCCCGGCCAGCCGGCCGCCGGCGTTCGCCATGTAGTAGAAACCGACGTTCATCGCGACCTTGTCGTGGTCAGCGTAGGAGAGGATCAAGTACGAATGGACGGCGGAGTTCATCGCGAAGGCGATGCCGAACGCGATCAGCCCGCAGACGATCACGATCGTCGGATCGACTCCCGCGCCGAGTGAAGCGGCAATGCCGGCCGGGAAGATAGCGAGCAGGAATGCGAGCCACGTCGCGGTGCGGCCGCCTGGGTCGGCGTGGCGCCCGGCTCCCCGGCGCAGCAAGCTGGGGGCGGACGCCTGCACGACTCCGTAGCCGATCACCCAGATCGCTAAGAAGCCGCCCACCTGCCAGAAGGTCCACCCGAGCTCGGTATAGAGGAAGACGGGCAGGCCGACGACGAACCAGACATCGCGCGAGGCGAAGAGCATGATCCGCGCGCAGGCAAGGATGTTCACCGCCCGATTGTTGGAGAACATCTGCGTGAACTTCGCTTTCCGGTCGGCGCGTCCGAGCGTGCCGCGCATCAGTGTCACGACGCCCACCACGGCAACCACTTCGAGCCCGATCAGGATCATGAGCGCCGGCTGGAATCCGACGAGTGTCAGGAGAAGGCCGCCGACAAAGAAGCCGACGCCCTTGAGGGCGTTCTTCGAGCCGGTGAGGATCGCAACCCAGCGGAAGAGCGCTGCCGGCGCGTCCTCCGGGACGACGAGCTTGACGGCGCTCTTCGAGCTCATCTTGGTCAGGTCTTTGGCGATCCCCGAGAGCGCCTGGGCCGCCATGACGTAGGGAACGATCAGCCACCCCTCTGGCACGGCCGCGAGCATCGCAAGCGCGCAGATCTGGGTACCGAGCCCGCCGAGCAATGTCGCCCTGAGGCCCAGGCGCGCGGCGAGCCAGCCGCCGACGAGGTTGGTGACGATGCCGAAGAACTCGTAGAAGAGAAAGAGCGAGGCGACCTCGAACGGCGAATAGCCCTTCCGGTAGAAGTAGAAGAGGACAAGCATCCGGATCGCGCCGTCGGCGATCGTGTCGGCCCAGTACGCGCCCGTCACGACGGCGTAGTTGCGCAGATCGCCCCTCTTCGCCAGCGACGGCATCGGTGCCGCTTCCATGCGATGGCTCATGCGTCCGTGCCCGCCGGGAGGCTTTGCTCGCCCGTCTCGCCGCTCGTGCCGACCAGGCCGGCGGCGACGATCGCTGCGAGCTCGACCAGGCGGTTGGCGTAGCCCCACTCGTTGTCGTACCAGGCGAGGATCTTCACCTGCGTCTTGTCGACCACCATCGTCGAAAGAGCATCGACGATCGCCGAGCGCGGGTCGTCCTTGAAGTCGATCGAGACAAGCGGCCGCTCCTCGTAACCCAGGATCCGCTCCAGCGCGCCGGCTGCCGCCGCCGCGAGCAGTCCGTTGACCTCCTCGGCAGTCGTCGGACGGGCGACCTCGAACACGCAGTCGGTGAGGGAGGCGTTGAGCAGCGGCACACGAACCGCGAGCCCGTTCAGGCGTCCTTCGAGTTCCGGGAAGATCAGTCCGATGGCCGTAGCCGACCCGGTCGTCGTCGGGATGAGCGACAGCGAAGCGGCGCGCGCCCGCCGTAGATCCTTGTGCGGCGCGTCGACGATCGTCTGCGTGTTGGTCATGTCGTGCAGCGTGGTGATCGAGCCGCGCTGAATGCCGATCGCCTCGTGGATCACCTTCACCACCGGCGCAAGACAATTCGTCGTGCACGACGCGGCGGTGACGATGTCGTGCAACTCGGGGTCGTACAGATCGTCGTTGACGCCGACGACGATGTTCAATGCACCCTTCTTGACGGGCGCCGCGACAACCACCTTGCGCACGCCCTGCTCGAAGTACGCCTCGAGCGTCTCGCGCGTCCGGAACCTCCCGGAGCACTCCAGCACGATCTCAACGCCGAGCTCTCCCCATGGCACCGCGGCGGGCTGGTCGCCGCGGCTGTAACCGACCGGCGTACCGTCGATCACGACCCGGTCGACGGCGGCGGTCTCGATCTGGTGAGGCCAGCGCCCGTGGACCGAGTCGAACTCGAGTAGATGGGCGGCGGTCGCGGCGTCCCCGTGCAGCTCGTTCACGTGCACGAAGGCGACGGTCGGCGATTCCCAGCCGGCGCGCAACGCAAGCCGCCCGATCCGGCCGAAGCCGTTGATCCCGACACGCACCCGGCGACTCACGCTACCAACTCGTCATCGTGCAGGGCGATCAGCTCGCTGACTCTGCGCCGTCGTGGAGCAGCTCGGCGAGCAGGTTGCGGACCCGCCCGTCGATCTCGTCACGGATTCGCCGCACCGCATCGAGCTCCAGCCCGGCGGGATCATCAACTTTCCAGTCTTCGTACTTCTTCCCCGGATAGATAGGGCAGGCGTCGCCGCAGCCCATCGTGATCACGACGTCGGCAGCCCGCACAACCTCGTCGGTGAGGGGCTTCGGGAACTCCTCGCCCACGTCGATGCCGAGCTCCGCCATCGCTTCCACGACGACCGGCTCGATCTGCTCGGACGGGGCCGAGCCTGCGGTGCGCACGTGGATCCGCCCCCGTGCGCGGAGCTTGACGAGGCCGGCAGCCATCTGGCTGCGCCCTGAGTTGTGGACGCAGACGAATAGGATCTCCGGCTGTGTCTTCGCGAGCGCCCCCTCGACCTGGGCGAGCGCGTTCAACCGCTCACGCGCGAACCGGTGCGCGAGCACCGGAACGAAGACGTTGATCCGCGCGCCGCTGAGCAAGTCCAGTGACTCGGTCATGTAGCGCGCGATCGTCTCCGGGGAGAAGATCCCGACGAACTCCTCGGCCAGCCGCTCGGCGGCCTGATCGAGGTGATGCTGCGTGACGGGATCGAGCGCCTGCGGCATGCCGGCCTCCTGGGTATCGACGGTAATCGATGTCTTCCGCGCGGATGATACGGGGTCATCGATCTCTGTCAATATGTATCCGTGCAAACGGTCGCCACCATTGCCCCCTCCTGCCCACCGCTGCTGCAGGCGCCGCTCGAGGCCGGCGACGCCGAGCAACTCGCGACGGCGTTGAAAGCGATCGCAGACCCTGCCCGCCTGCGCCTACTGAGCCTGATCCAGGCCCAGCCCGACCACGAAGCCTGCGTCTGCCACCTCACCGAGCCGCTCGGCCTCGGCCAACCGACTGTCAGCCACCATCTCAAGGTGCTGTTGCAGGCCGGTCTGGTCACCCGCGAGCAGCGCGGCAGCTGGGCGTACTTCCGCGTGCGCGAGGAGCCCCTGGCCGCCTTGCGCGCACTGCTCGCCTGATCGACGCGAGCTGCATCAGCAGCAGCCCGCCTTCGCCGCCGGCTGAACGACCGGCAGGCCCTTCTGCTCCGGACGGCTCGTCTTCACGGCCTTCACGATCGCGCCGTGCATCCCGTCGGCGACGTCGTGCGTGAACTCGACGCTGACCTGCTCGAAGCCCGCTGCGTCGAGGCCCGCCTCGTACTCGCCCTTCGACAGCGCGCCGGCGATGCAGCCGACGTAGCTGCCGCGCTCCGCGCGTTCCGCAGGCGTGAGGCGATCCTCGGCGACGACGTCGCTGATGCCGATCCGGCCGCCCGGCTTGAGCACGCGCGCGATCTCGGTGAGCACGGCGGGCTTGTCCGTCGACAGGTTGATCACGCAGTTCGAGATCACGACGTCGACCGAGTCCGCCGGCAGCGGGATCTGCTCGATCACGCCCTTGAGGAAGATCGCGTTGCGAACGCCTGCCTGCTCCGCGTTGGCGCACGCGAGCGCGAGCATCTCGTCGGTCATGTCGAGCCCGAACGCACGCCCGCTCTCGCCGACGCGCTTCGCCGAGAGGATCACGTCGATCCCGCCGCCGGAGCCGAGGTCGAGCACGGTCTCTCCCTCGCGGAGCTCGGCGACCGCGGTCGGGTTGCCGCAGCCGAGCGAGGCGAGCGTCGCGGCCTCCGGCAGCTCGCCGCGCTGCGAGGCGTCGTAGAGCGCCCCGCCGAACGTCGCGGCGTCGCTCTCGCCGTCGGCGCAGCAGCTGCCGCTTCCGCAGCCCGCAGACTCGCTCACGGCGCGCGCGGACTCCGCGTAGCGCCGCCGTACCTCCTCACGCAGCTCGTCGGCGGTCGTGGTCATCAGCAGCACGCTCCTTCCGGTAGGTCGGCGAGCGCGGCGACGCGCGCGAATGCTCGGGAGTCGAGGGAGAAGTAGCTCCACTTGCCGCGCTCCTCGCGCAGCACGAGACCCGCGTCGACGAGCTTGCGCAGGTGCGCCGAGACGGTCGCCTGCGCGAGGCCGAGCGGCTCGGTCAGGTTGCAGAGGCACACGGCGCCGCCGCTGCGGGCGAGCAGGTTGACGATGCGCACGCGCGCCGGGTTGGCGAGCGCGGCAAAGAGGGCCGCCGTGGCGTTCGCCTCCCCGTCGCTCAGCGCGGGGGAGGCGAGCGGGGCGCAGCAGGCGACCGGGGAGAGAAGAGGCCTCATCTCAAATCGTACTATAGCGATTTGAGATGAGGACTGGGAGGGTCAGCGGCGGGTTCCGTGAACGAACAGGTACTCGCGCGCGTGGACGATGCGACCGTCCTCGCGGTAGTTGCTCTCGAAGAAGTCGACCCAGGCGTCGTGGAACTCCTCTCGACGTTCGCCGAGCGACTCGACCAGCGTCTTGGTCGGCCCGTAGCTCGTCGCGAACAGCTGCCAGTACTCCTCGCCGTCGGCCGTCTCGAGAATCGAGACGTGCTCCTCGATCTCGAGCTCGAACGCCTCGCCGAGCAGCTCTCGCACGCGCTCTTCGCGTCCCCAGTCGAACGGACTGCTCGGGGGCGGGCTCGGCTGGAAGGGCGCCATCATCCGGAACATCCGGCCGAGGCCACCTTCCGGTGTCCAGCTCGCGAGGCCGATCCTGCCGCCGGGCTCGACGACCCGCGCGAGCTGTCGCGCCGTCGCCTCGTGATCCGGCGCGAACATGATCCCGCAGGTCGACGAGAGGATGTCGAAGGCTCCGTCGGCGACGTCGTCGAGTCGCTCGCAGTCGCCGACGCGATAGTCGATGCTGAGACGCTGCTCCTCCGCGCGCTCGCGGGCCGTCTCGACGAGTGCGGGGGCGAGGTCAATCCCCACGACGTCGGCGCCGGCGTGGGCGGCGCGCTCCGCCATGGCGCCCGTGCCGCACGCCAGGTCGAGCCACCGCTCACCCGGCTTCGCGTCGAGCCGCTCCACGACGAGCTCGTGCATGTCGCGAAGCGTGTCCGTGATGCGCTGGTACGGCCCGTTCCCCCACATCACGCTTTGCCGCTGCTTGAGCTCCTCGAACGCCATGCGCGCCTTCTCCTGTTGTCGTTTGCGGTCGCCGGACTGTGCCAGTACGAGTCGAGCGACGCAAGTCCCGCGGGCGCTACTTCCCGGAGCGGTCGATCAGCTCGATGCGGTATTCGTCGGGGTCGCGCACGAAGCAGATGAGCGAGCCGCCCTCGCGCACGCGATAGGGCTCCCGCTCCGGCTCGATGCCCTGCGCCTTCAGCTTCGCGAGCGTCTCGGCCAGGTCGTCCACGGAATAGGCGACGTGCCCGTAGCCGGTGCCGAGCTCGTACGTGCGGCCGTCGTGGTTGTACGTGAGCTCCAGCTCCTCCTCCTGGCCGTACACGCCGAAGAAGTAGTTCGTCGCCTCGACCTCGCCGCCCCGGACGATGTCCATGTCGCGGCGGAACTCCAGCCCGAGCGCCTCGTAGAACGCGCGGCTCTTCGCCGGATCGGTGATCCGGACCATGGTGTGCAGATATCTCGTCATACCCGCATCCTGCCAGCCGCGCGAAGCGGGCGGGGCACTGAGCGAGCGAACCGAGCCCGAGCACAGACACTCGCGGCCGTCGAGAGGCACGCCTCGACGGAAAGGGAGCGGCCCTGGATCAAACCGTGGCCAGAAACTCCTCGACCGCGGCGGCGAAGCCGTCGATCTCCGGCTCGCCGAGCGGGAGGGAGAGCGCAACGAAGCCGCGGCGGCCGTAGGAGAAGCCGCGCTCGAGCATGTGCAGGTGGAGGAGGCCGCGTAGTTCCGGCGACTCGGGCACGTCGTGCTCGTTCCGCACCGGACCGCGCGTGAAGTGGATGCCGACGAGCGAGCCGCAGCCGGTCGCGCACACCTCGATCGCGCGCTCCGCAGCGAACGCGTTGAGGCGGTCGCGCAGCCGGTCTCCGAGACCGTTCAGGCGCGCGATCTCCGCCTTGGTGAGCACCTGGGTCAGGCCCGCGGCTCCCGCGGCCATGGTCAGCACGTCGTTGTTGAAGGTACCGCCGTGCTGAAGCGCGTCCGGCCGCGACGGGTCGAAGCGGCTCATCAGGTCGGCGCGGCCGCCGAAGGCGCCGAAGGAGAGGCCTCCGCCGACGAACTTCGCGAGCGTCGTCAGGTCGGGCTTGATCCCCAGCAGCTGCTGCATCCCGCCGGAGGAGAGCCGAGAGGTCATCACCTCGTCGAAGACGAGGAGCACACCGTGCGCCGCCGTCGCCTCGCGCAGCGCGTTGAGGAACTCCGGGTCGCCCGGGATCACTCCGGCCGCACCCTGTAGCGGTTCGACGATCACGGCGGCCAACTCGTGTGCATGCTCCCCGACCAGCCGCGCAGCGCCGGCGGCGTCGTTGTACTCACCGACGATCCACTGAAAGGGCGGATTCAGCAGCGAGATGCCGTGCGTGAAAAGGAGGATCCCACCGTGGTATGCGCCGGCGAAGACGAGCACGCCCGAGCGCCCGGTGACCGCCCGCGAGAGCGAGAGCGCGAGCAGGTTCGCCTCTGTCCCCGAGTTGCAGAAGCGGACAAGATCGATCGCCGGGAAGCGCGCGCAGACCGCCTCCGCCAGCGCCGTCTCGTACCGATTCGGCGCGCCGAGCACGATCCCGTCCGCGAGGGCCTCACGGATCGCCGCGACGATCACCGGATGCGAGTGTCCGTAGAGACCGGCGGTGTACTCGCCCAGGAAGTCCACGTACTCGTGACCGTCCGCGTCCGTGATGCGCGCGCCCTCGCCGCGAACGATCGTGAGCGGGAATGGCGGCTGGTGGATCGTCGTGCGCGTGTTCCCGCCCGGCATGAAGCGCGCCCGTTCCTCGTGCAGCCGGCGCGACTCCGGGTTCGCCCCGACGTACCGGGCCTCCGCCTCGGCCAGCCGGACTGCAAGATCCGTCACTGCGAGCACCACCTGATCCTACGCCTGAGCCCCGGCCGTCAATGACCACCCCGCCCCGACCGGCCGGACAGGCGGCGCGACGCGAGACGCAGCATGGTCGGCCTCCCGTCGCGCACACGGTACGGCTCGATGCCCTGCGCCTTCAGTTTCGCGAACGCGGCGAGCGCTTCTTCGACCCGGTGCTGTCACGGCTGCCGGGTTAGTCTGCTCGTGTGCGTCGGCTTCTTCTCCTCGGGGTCGCAGTGGCCGCCGTGGTGGCGTTCGCATCCACCGCGACCGCGCGCGCGCCGTCGCCGCTGCCGCGGCCGTTGATGATCGCCGACCGCAACAACAACCGGATCATCGTCGTGACGCCGGGCAAGCAAATCCTCTGGCACGTCGGCGGCCTCCGCCAGCCCGACGACGCGTTCTTCACGCCGGGCGGGCGCTCGGTGATCACGAACGAGGAGTTCGACGACACGCTCGTCGAGGTCGCACTCCCGAGCGGGAAGCCGATCTGGCGGTACGGACACGACTCGGTTGCGGGCTCGTCGCCCGGCTACCTGAACACGCCCGACGACGCGTACCGGCTGCCGAATGGAGACACGACCGTCGCCGACATCAAGAACTGCCGCATCGTGCAGCTCACGCCCGCAGGCAAGGTGCGACGGATCCTCGGCGGCAGCTGTACCCATGACCCGCCGCGCGGCTTCGCGAGCCCGAACGGCGACACTCCCCTACCGGACGGCGGCCTGCTCGTCACCGAGATCGGCGGCTGGATCGACCGGCTCGACGCACACGGCCGTCTCCTCTGGTCGGTGCGCAGCCCGATCTCGTACCCCTCCGACGCGCAGCTCCTGGCCGACGGGCGGATCCTCGTCGCAGGCTTCACGACGCCCGGCCGGATCGTCATCCTCAACCGCGCCGGCAGGATCACCTGGTCGTTCGGCGACGCGAGCGGCCCCAACCAGCTCGACCGGCCCTCGCTCGCGATCATGCTGCCGAACGGCGTGATCGCCGCGACCGACGACTGGCACCACCGGGTCATCCTGATCGACCCGAAGACGAAACGGATCGTCTGGCAGTACGGCCACACCGGCGTCGCCGGCAGCGCCCCCGGCTACCTGTCGAAGCCGGATGGGATGGACCTCACGACGCCCGCGATCGCAAAGCGGTTGCAGGCCGCCGCCGCCCACGGCTGACCGGCCCGGGCAACCCCGTCAGGAAGGACCGCGCGGCGAAGGGTGGTCCTGCCGGTCGTGCCTCCGGGCGTGCCGGATCCCGACCCAGTAGATCGCAACCGCGAGCAGGGGACCGAGAAGCACCGCGGCGCCCACGACGACGTTCATCGCGGCGTCGCTGCCGGTCGCGAGCATGACCGCAGTATCCCGCACCACCGCCCCGTTCGGTGCTGTCCGATCCTTATCCCATTGTTATCTCCCTCTCAGCAGGTTCTCACGCTGCTGCGGGAGGGTTCGGTGTACAGCGGGACCGGCCGAGACCCGTGCGTTCCAGGGCGTGACCTGTCGGCGACCGAGCAAGGAGGCACCATGATCGACCGCGATCTCCCCGAAACCGTCGTGCTCGTCGAGGACGACGCCGGCTTACGCGAGCTCCTCGCGCTCCGCCTGGGCCGGCTCGGCTACCAGGTGCGGGCCGCCGAGTGCGTTGCCGACGCGATCCCACTGCTCGAGAGCGGCCCCGCCGACGCCGTTCTCAGCGACCACACGATGCCCGGAGCCTCGGGGCTCGACCTGCTCGCGTACGTCAACTGCCGCAGGCCGGAGCTTCCCTTCGTCCTCATGAGCGGTGACGTGACGCCTGAGATCGAGGCGGCCGCGTGGTCCCACGGCGCGATCGGCGTCGTTGCCAAGAATGACCTCTCGAGCCGGTTGCACGTGCTCTTCCCGCCGACCCCCTCCCGACTGCCCACAGCGGCCTGACCGCCGTCGACCGAGGTTGGGACGTCGTACGTTCACGAGTCCGCCATGACGCAGAACACCGATCGCAACGTCGAGCCGGGCGACCTCGAGCTCGGGCAGTACATCCCGCTCCACTACCACTTCAACATGCTGGTCGACGAGGCGCGGACCGGCGCTTTCGTCGAGGCGATCGACACGGTCGTTCGCCCGGGCGGCCGGGTGGTCGATCTCGGGGCCGGCACGGGAATACTGTCGTTCCGTGCCGCGCAGCGCGCTGCGCGCGTCTGGGCGGTGGAGCGGAACCCGGAGCTCGTTGCGGCGGCGGCGCGCCTGCTCGAGGCCAACGGCGCGGCGGACGTGGAGGTCGTCGCGGCCGACGCCCGCGACTGGCTGCCACCCGAGCCCGTGGACGTCGTCGTCTGCGAGATGCTGCATGTCGGCTTGCTGCGGGAGAAACAGGTCGAGGTAATCGACTCGTTTGCGCAGAGGTACCTCGAGCGGCACGGGCCGCCGCTTCCGCGCTTCCTCCCGGAGGCGACGATTCAGGCCGTTCAGCCGGTACACCAGGACTTCGAGTTTCACGGCTACCGAGCGCCGGTTCCTTTCTTCCAGGACGGCAACGCGCTGCAGCTGCGGACGACCTCGCTCGGCGAGCCGGTCGTCTACCACACGCTCGTCTACGGAAACGACCTGTCCCGCGAGATCGCCTGGACGGGAGACCTGCCGATCACGACGTCGGGCGAGCTGAACGCGCTCCGCTTCATCACGAAGAACCTGCTGGCGATCCTGCCGACGCAGGGCCGCAGCATCGACTGGTTGATGAACTACCTGATCGTCCCGCTCGAGACGCCGGTCAGCGTCGCGGCCGGCGACGCGCCGAAGGTCTCGTTCGCGTACGAGGCAGGGGCGCCGCTGACAGATCTCGCACCGCTCGTGCACGGGAAGGCGAGCCGAGAGCTCGACACGACCGCCTGAGGCGACGACCCCGCCCTCAATCCCTCCTGGCGAGCAGCAGCGCAAAGTCGCCTGCGTCGTCCGTCCACCACTCGGCAATCGTGAGGGCGGCGGCGGCGAGCTCGGCCGCGATCCCGTCGCGCCGGAACTTCGCGCTGACCTCGGTGCGCATCAGCTCCCCCTCCTCGAAGTCGACCTCGAGGTCGAGCGCCCGCAGACGCACCGTCTGCCGGCGCAGCGAGCGCACCAACATCTCCATCCACTCTTCACGCCCGTCCCAGCGCGCCACGTGCGCGAACGCGTCGACGTCGAAGTCTGCGCCAAGCTCGCGGTTGAGGACGTGCAGCACGTTCAGGTTGAAGTCGCGCGTCACGCCGGCCGCGTCGTCGTAGGCGGCAAGCAGGCGCGCCGGCGACTTCACGAGGTCCACACCGAGCAGGAAGGCGTCGTCCGGGCGGAGCGTCTCCGCAACCTCGCGCAGGAAGAGCGAGCGCCGGGCCGGCGGCAGGTTCCCGATCGTGCTGCCGAGGAAGGCGAGCAGTCGCCGCCCGTCGATCGGGAGTCGCGACAGGTGCCGCTCGAAATCGCCGACGACGCCGGCGACCTCGATCGCCGGCCAGTCCAGCCGCAACGCGCTCACGCTCGCGCGCAGCGTCTCCTCGCTCACGTCGAACGGCACGAACCGTGCCGGCGCGAGAGCGCCGAGCAGAAGCCTCGTCTTCTCGGAGGTTCCCGACCCGAGCTCGATCAGCGTCTCTGCCTGCGTCAGGTCGGCGATCTCCCGGGCGCGCCGCTCGAGGATCGACCGTTCGCTGCGCGTCAGGTAGTACTCGGGCAGGCGGGTGATCTCGTCGAAGAGCGCCGAGCCGCGCTCGTCGTAGAACCACTTCGGCTGGAGCTCCTTCGGCGAGGACGTGAGGCCGATGCGCACCTCCTCGCGCAGCGCGGCGGCGCGCTCCTCCCGCGCAAACAGCACCTCGACCGCGGCCACTGTCGCCTCCTCGCGGCTCATGCGTCGCTCGCGAGGCGGACACCGCTGAAGATCTGGCGCCGCTGCGGGTAGTCCCAGTTGCGGAAGGTGATTCGCCCTACGAGCGGATCCGTCGCCCACGAGCCGCCGCGCAGCACCCGGTAGTCGTCGCCGAAGAAGGCCTCGGAGTACTCGGCGTACGGGAACGCGCTGAAGCCCGGATAACCGGCAAGACGCGACGACGTCCACTCCCAGACGTCACCGAGCACGCACGCGCAGCCGGCGGAGCTCGATGCGCGCGGCGCAACCGGAAGCGGCCCGAAGCTCGCGCGGCCGAGATTCGCCGAGTCGCCGGAGGAGGATGCCCCCTGCGCCGCCGCCTCCCACTCCGCCTCCGTCGGGAGTCGCTTGCCCGCCCACGCCGCCACCGCCTCCGCCTCGTAGAACGAGACGTGCTGAACGGGCTCAGCGGCAGGGACGGCCTCCAGCCGGCCGAAGCGCCGTCGCGCCCATCCGTCGCCCGAACGTTCCCAGTACAGCGGCGCCTCTGCGCCTTCGTCGTTCCGCCAGGCCCACCCCTCCTCGCTCCAGAAGCCCCGGTCGCGGTAGCCGCCGGCGCCGATGAACTCGAGGTGACGCCCGTTCGTCACCGGATGGCGCTCCAGCGCGAAGGCCTGGAGATCGACGACGTGCTCCGGCCGCTCGTTGTCGTAGGCCCACGGCTCCCGGCTCGTCCCGAGCAGATGTGCCCCCTCCGGAACGAGCACCTCGTCCGGCTCCGGCGCCGCCGGCAGATCGCCGTGTGCAGGTGTCGGGTAGTCGACCTGCGACAGCTGGAGCGTCTGCAGCATCGTCTCCTGGTGCTGCAGCTCGTGCTGCACGACGAGCCCGACCACGTACCCGTCACGCAGAAGCGGTGCGTCTGAGTCGAGCTCGACGCGATCGAGCACCTGGAGAGCGCGTCGACGAACGTCCGCGAGATACGCGCGCGCCTCCTCCGGCCGCAGAATCGGCAGCGACCCCCGCTCGTTGCGGAGATGGCGAAACGCGTCGTAGAGGTCGTCGAAGCGCCCCCGCGTCGGCGGCTCGCCGCCGGCGCGCCGCACGAGCCACAACTCCTCGAACCAGCCGATGTGCGCGAGGTCCCAGACGAGCGGCGACATGATCGGCGAGATCTGCGCCGTCAGCACGTCGTCGTCGAGCGGCTCGAGCAGCCGCAGCGTCTCCTCACGCGCCCGCGTGAGCTCCGCCGCCAGATCCGACCTCGCAGGTGTCTGTCGCTCCAGTGCCGCCATCACCTTTCCTTCGCGTCGGGCCGAGCAGCGGATCGAAACGTTACAGGCCGCGGCCGGCTATGACCCGCGTCCCTCCTCGTCGAGGTCCTCGCGCACGAGCGCGAAGAGCACGGCATCCTGCCACTCGCCGTTCTTCAGGTACGCCTTGCGCTTGACGCCTTCGCGCACGTAGCCGGTGCGCTCTGCCTGCGCGATCGCGCGCTCGTTGAAGCCGTAGATCTGGAGCTCGACACGGTGCAGGTCGAGGTCGACGAGGAGGTGGCGCTGGAACAGGCGCGCCGCCTCGTCGCCGATCCCGCGGCCGCGGAAGCGCGGATGGACGGCGAACCGCCCCGCCTCGGCGATCCGGTTGCGCTCGTTGACGACGCGAAAGCCGAGCGAGCCGGCCCGCTCGCCCGCGGCCTCGATCACGAACCTGCCGAAGGCCTGCGGCTCGCGCTCCGAGCGCTCGATCTCCTCGAGCAGGGACTCGCGCGTCACCTCACCCGGCAGGCCGAGAAACGGCCTCGTCTCCTCGCCCGTGATCAACTCGAGCAGGAACTCCACGTCGTCGGGGCGCGCCCGCCGGATCGCGACGACGTTCACTGCGCCTGCACGACCGGCGCTCGGCGCGCCGGCCGCCACGCCCCGGAACCGAGCGCGACTCCGCCGAAGATGAGGAGGAGACCTGCGAGCTTCTGGAGGCTCAACGGCTCCGAGAGAAACACGGCGCCGTAGAAGAGCGCGAACGCAGGCAGCGTGTACGCCACGAGCACCGCCCGCGAGGAGCCGTAGATGCGGATCATCCGATACGCAAGGATCTGCGCGAACGCCGTGCCCGCCAGGCCGAGGACGACGGCCGAGCCGACCGACTTCCAGCCGGGACCGTGCGAGGGCAGCGAGAGGAGCGCGAAGGGCGCCAACACGACGAACGCGACCGTCATCGACGAGGCGGCGAGCACCGGCCCCCCGACCGACATCCGCTTGCCGGCATAGAGGTTCGACGCGGCGTACGAGACCGAGGCCACGACGATCGCGCCCGTGCCGGCCGCGCCCTTCCACCCGCCGGCCGGGTGCACGCCGGCGAGGACCGCGACACCGGCGAGGCCGAACAGGATCCCCACGAGACGCAGGCCTCTCGACCGCTCGGCGGGCGCGAACCAGACCGCGAGCAACGCGACGAAGATCGGCACCGAGGAGTTCGCCACCGCCGCGACACCGGAGTCGACGGACTTCTCGCCCCAGGCGATCAGCGTGAACGGCACCGCCGCATTGAGGAAGCCGAGCACGAGCCCTTCCCGCCACGCCGCGCCGATCGCACGCCAGCCGTAGCGCGACGCCGCGAAGACGAGGAGCACGGGGGCTGCGCACGCGAGACGGATCTCGACCAGCGCGGCGGGCGACAGGTCGCGCACACCGACCTTGATGAAGAGATACGACGAGCCCCAGGTCGCGCCCAGCACGAGGAGCAGAAAGACGTAGCGCCGGCTCACGCTTCCGAGGCTAGCCGCCGGCGAATGCGCGCCGTGCCGACAGCTCCGGTCCCGAGCGCGACGCCGCCGAGGATCAGCGCGAGCCCCCCGAACGCGCTCGCGCCGAAGCGCTCGCCGAGGAGCACCGCCCCGTAGACGAGGGCGATCGGCGGGATGAGGTACGTGACGAGCGACGCGTACGAGGCGCCGGCGCCCACGATCAGCCCGAAGAAGAGGAGGTACCCGAATGCCGTGCCGGGGACGCCGAGCGCGACGACCGCGCCGATCACCTTCCAGCCCGGCGCGTGGTGCGGCGCCTGCGCGATGCCGAAGGGCGCGAGGACGAGCGTCGAGACGGCGGTGGAGGCGAGTGCGATCACGAGCGGCCGAACGCCGTTCAGGTGCCGTGCCATCAGCAGGCTGCCGACGGCGTAGCCGAACGCCATGCCGACGACCGCGAGCGCGCCGAGCGCCTTCCCGTGCGGCTGCGCACTCACGAGCAGCGCGACCCCGACGAACCCGATCGCGGTGCCCGCGAGGCGCGCCCCGGTCACGCGCACGTCGCGGAAGAACCCGAACGAGAGGACGGCGATGAAGATCGGCACGGACGCCTGAACGATCGACGCGAGCCCGGAGCCGACCCGCGTCTCCCCCCACGAGAGGAGCCAGAACGGGGCGGCCGTATTGACGAGCGCGACGACGACGAGCCACCCCGCGTTCGCCCGCAGCTCGGCGACGGTCTGCCTGCCGCCGACCACGAGCGGCACGACGACGGCGAGAGTCAGCGCGGCGAGGCCCACCCGCCCCAGGACGAGGGTCGCCGGGGAGAGCTCCCGGACGGCGACCTTGATGAACAGGAAGGAGGCGCCCCACACGAGGGCGAGGCCGATCAGCATCGCGAGATGGCGCCGGTTCACAATTGTTCCAACGCGACGGAGCGATCATTTGTTTCGCCGTCCTCGGTCGTCGCGCCCCGTGGTTACACTGGATCACCTGACGCAGGTCGCGGAACAGCCGCTCCATCGCGCTCTCGGTCTCACCGACTGGGAAGCCGACCGTATCCGGGAGCTCCTCGGCCGCGACCCGAACCACTTCGAGCTCGCGGTCTTCTCCCTCCTCTGGTCGGAGCACTGCGGCTACAAGCACTCGGCGCCGCTGCTGCGCAGGCTGCCCTCGTCCGGCGAGCGCGTCCTCCAGGGGCCGGGCGAGAACGCCGGCGTGCTCGATCTCGGCCAGGGCCTCGCGGTCGCGTTCAAGGTCGAGTCCCACAACCACCCCTCGGCTGTCGAGCCCTTCCAGGGCGCGGCCACCGGCGTCGGCGGCATCCTGCGGGACATCATCGCCATGGGCGCGCGGCCGGTCGCCCTGCTCGACGGGCTGTGGTTCGGGAAGCCCGACCACCACTTCTCGCGCGCCGTGGGCGGCATCGGCCACTACGGCAACTGCCTGGCGGCCGATGAGCGTGTGATGTATCGAAACAGCGGTCGCGTACGGGACGTCTCTGTCAGGGAGCTCGTGGAGGACCGCACTGCCGTGGCTGGGCCGTCGTTCGACAGCGAACCCACGAAACCGTTCGAGGTCCTCTCGATCGACCCGGAGACCCATCTCCCGGCGTGGCGTCCAGTAGCGCGGCTTTTCAAGCGGCAGGCACCTGAGCTTCTCCGCCTTCGGACGCAACTGGGGCGGACGCTGACGGTGACCCCGGATCATCCGGTGATGGTGGCTACCAGTTCGGGTCTCGTGGCGCGGCCGGCGGCGCAGGTAAAGGTCGGTGAGCGCCTGCCAATGCTCTGCGCGCTACCGACGAGTGCTGATCAGCGCGCGCTGGATCTCATTGAGACGACCGAGGAGGCAGCGATCGTTCAGCTGCCGCAGGCCTGGCGGCCGTCAAAGCTGCACCGTGAGGCGCTCAGATCGGTGATGCCGCGCGCGGACGCGCGCCACTACTGGCTCAGTCGGCAAGAGTTGCCCCTTCCGGTCTTCCGCACCATTGAGCCCCAGCTCGGCGTCGAGAGAACATCGTTGCGCCTGCGGCTGCCAGGACCCCGTTCGACCTCGATCCCGGCAATCTTGCCTCTCGACGAGGACACGGCACGATTGATCGGCTATTACATCGCCGAGGGCTGCTGCTCGCGCAACGGCACAACGGAGAAGATCATCTGGACTTTCGGCCGCGGCGAGCGGGATCGGCAATATGCGAGCGATGTAACCGTCATTCTCGGCCGCCTGAATATCCGACATGCGGTCGAGGAGCGCGCGTCGACGATCGCGATCACGGTCTCGTCGCGAATCCTCGGGCGACTGCTCAGTGATGTGCTCAACTGCGGCCGGCGCTCGCACGAGAAGCGGATCCCATCGGAGATCTTTGCGTCGGCGCCTCTCAGGTGGGCCGCACTCCGTGGGATCTTTCGTGGAGACGGCTCCTTGCAGGTCAAGGAGTCCTCGGCCCGCATCAGCCACTCAACGACCAGTGCTGCACTCCACGATCAGCTGCTGCTCGCGCTGCAAGCCGAAGATGTCATCCCCTCGACCTACCGACGCCGACCGTCCGAAGCAATCCAAGGCCGACACGTCTCGGCGCGTCCGTCCTATGCGCTCGAGATCACCGCGGCGCCGGCTCTTGTCACATGCGCCGACTTGTTCCTCGAACAGGACGCTGACCGACTGCGGGCGGCCGTGACGCATGCGATCGGCTCACGCTTAGCCCGTCCTCGCGCCCATCGCGCCGGACCGCTGGCCACGGTAGCGGTCACGTCGATAGAGCCCGTTCCGGGCCAAGCGGACGTCTATGACTTCGAGGTCCCGGGCACACACTTGTTCGTGACAACCGGGGGGATCGTCACCCACAACTGCGTCGGCGTGCCGAACGTCGGCGGCGCGACCGTCTTCCACGAGGCGTATGCCGGCAACTGCCTCGTCAACGCGATGTGCGTCGGCCTGATCGACGCCGGCAGGCTCCAGTCGGCCAAGGCGCAGGGCCCCGGCAACCTCGTCGTGCTCTACGGGGCGACGACGGGGCGCGACGGGATCGGGGGCGCGTCGGTGCTCGCGAGCCAGGAGCTCGGCGAGGACGACGCCGACAAGCGCCCGACGGTGCAGGTCGGCGATCCCTTCACGGGCAAGAAGCTGATCGAGGTCTCCGTCGAGCTCGTCGAGTCGGGGCTCGTCGAGTCGCTCCAGGACTGCGGCGCCGCCGGGCTCGCGTCCTCGCTCTCCGAGATGGCCGGCGAGAGCGCCGGCATCGACGTGCACCTCGACCGCGTGCCGCTGCGCGAGAAGGGCATGGAGCCCTGGGAGATCATGATCTCGGAGTCGCAGGAGCGGATGGTCGCGGTCGTCCGGCCGCAGATGCTCGACGCGGTCGCGCGGGTGTGCGCGCGCTGGGAGCTCGCGTGCACGCCGATCGGCGAGGTGACCGAGACGGGCGACCTGCGGGCGCTGCACGGCGGCGAGGTCGTCGGCTCGATCCCCGCCCGGCTGCTCACCGACGAGTGCCCCCGCTACGAGGTCGCGCAGCGCAAGCCGGACGCGTGGGAGACCGCGGCGCCGGCGGTGAGGCCGCTGAGCGAGGAGAACCGCGCCGACAAGACGTGGGTGTTCGAGCAGTACGACCAGCTCGTCGGCTCGCGCACCGTTCGCCGTCCGGGCTTCGACGCCGCCGTGCTCCGTCTCCGGCCCTCCCTGCGAGGCATCGCGGTCGCGCTCCAGGGCCCCCGGCCGGGCGAGCTCGATGCGTTCGCAGCAGGCGTGCAGGCGGTGCTCGGCGCGGCGCGCAACGTCGCGTGCGCCGGAGGCGAGCCGATCGGGCTCACCGACTGCCTCAACTTCGGCAACCCCGAGAAGCCGGAGATCGGCTACGAGCTCGCGCAGGCGATCGAGGGCATCGCGCAGGCGGCCGAGGCGCTCGGCATCCCCGTCGTCTCGGGCAACGTGTCGCTCTACAACGAGACCGACGGCCGGCCGATCCCGCCGACCCCGGTGGTGGGCTGCGTCGGCGTCGTCCCGGACGTGCGCCTCGTCCCGGGCCGCTGGCAGCCGGGCGACGTCGTGCTCCTCGCGAGCGCGCCGGAGGCGAGTCTCGCCGCCGAGACCGCGCTGATCCGCTTCCTCTGGAAGGCCGCGCCGCTCCTGACCCTCTGCCACGACGTCGGCTACGGCGGGCTCGAGCACGCACTCGCCGAGGCGGCGCGCTGGAGCGGGCGCGAGGCAGACGTCGAGCTGCCGGCCGAGCCGCGCCACGGCGCCGCGGTGCTCGCCGTCGCGCCGGCGGAGATCGATCTGCTCGGCACGCGCGGCTTCGTCGAGATCGGCCGGGTGGCGTAGGACGATGTGCGGGGTCTTCGGTGTCTACGCAGGCGAGCGCGACGTCGCGCGGCTCACGTACTTCGGCCTCTTCGCGCTCCAGCACCGCGGCCAGGAGTCGGCGGGCATCGCCGTCTCCGAGCACGGCCGCCTCACGGCGCTCCGCGACCTCGGCCTCGTCACGCAGGTGTTCGACGAGCAGAAGCTGCACGGGCTGCGCGGGCAGGTCGCGATCGGGCACACGCGCTACTCGACCACCGGCTCGTCGGAGTGGTCGAATGCGCAGCCGCTCGTGCAGCACGGCGGCGTGCGCACGGTCGCGCTCGGCCACAACGGCAACCTCGTGAACGCGACGGCTCTGCGCGACGAGCTCCGCGAGTCGGGCGTCACCCTGCGTGCTACCTCCGACAGCGAGGTGATCGCTGCGTTGATCGCAAACGACGAGGCGCCGCTTCTCGACGCGGTCGCGAACGCGATGCAGCGGCTCGAAGGCGCGTACTCGATCGTCGCGCTCTCCGAAGGCAAGCTCGTCGCCTTCCGCGACCCACACGGCTTTCGCCCGCTCGTGCTCGGCCGCATCCACGACGACTGGGTCGTCGCCTCGGAGACGTGTGCGCTCGACCTCGTCGGCGCCGCGTTCGTGCGCGAGGTGGCGCCCGGCGAGGCCGTTGTCGTCGACGAGACCGGGCTGCGCTCGGTGCAGGCGGTCGAGCCCGCCGTCCCCGGCGCGCTCTGCATCTTCGAGTTCTTCTATCTCGCGCGACCCGACACGATGCTCGCCGGCATCGAGGTGCACGGCGCACGCCTGCGAATGGGCGAGCGGCTCGCGCGGGAGGCGCCGGTCGACGCCGACCTCGTGCTGCCGATCCCCGACTCGGGCACGCCCGCCGCGATCGGCTTCTCGCGCGCAACCGGGATCCCGTTCAGCGAAGGCCTGATCAAGAACCGCTACGTCGGCCGTACGTTCATCCAGCCCGACCAGGAGCTGCGCCGTCAGGGCATCAAGCTGAAGTTCAACCCGCTCGCCGAGGTCGCGGGCAAGCGCGTCGTCGTCGTCGACGACTCGATCGTGCGCGGCAACACGACCCAGCAGATCGTGCGGATGCTGAAGGACGCGGGCGCGACCGAGGTGCACGTGCGCATCTCGTCGCCGCCCGTGATCGGCCAGTGCTTCTACGGCATCGACCTCGCCGATCCGGACGAGCTGATCGCCAATAACAAGACGGTCGACGAGGTGCGCGACTACATCGGCGCGACCTCGCTCGCCTTCATCTCGCACGACGGCCTCGTCGAGTCGACGCACCGCCCCGAGTCGGAGCTCTGCCGCGCCTGCCTCACGCGCGACTACCCGACGCCGGTGCCGGTCGAGCAGGCGAAGCTCCGCTACGAGCCGGTCGCTCGCGGCTGAATTCTCGGCGCCGTTCGAGCCCTGAGATCACCACAACCGCCCAAGCCTCCGGCTAAGACAGGCGGCGCCGGCTTAGCCGGAGGCGACCAGCGGAGCACGATGGCGGAGCCACCGTGCTCCGCGCAACAGAACGGCAGCGTCTACAGCGTTCTTTGGGCGCATCCCTCCCTGGCGCGGAGCCGTGACCCCGCTCCCGGCGGAGCGCATGAGCCGCCCCGTCACGACCCGCGCAGAAGGAGAGGGGTCTCGGGGGGAACCATGGGTTCCCCCCGAGGAGCTACTGCTCCAATACGCGGCTTGCCTTGGCGATGCCGCGGCTGAGGATGTAGCCGATCGTGAGCCAGGTGAAGAGCGTCGCGAACCCGCTCGCGTCGAACAGGTTGCTCGCCGCCCAGATGATCGCGAGCACGACCGTCGCGAGCAGGTAGATCGCGAGCTCGGCGTTGCCGGGGACCGGCAGGATCGCACCGGTGGTCGCGGCGCGGCCGAGCCCCTGGTACCCGGGTGCGGGCGGAGGCGTCGGAGGCTGCTGCTCGGGAGGCGTGGACATGGTGGTGCTCCTGACTGTCAGGCCGCGAGGGCCGGGACGTGGACGATCTCGAGCTTCATTCCATCCGGATCGAAGAAGAACACCGCGTAGTACCCGGGCGAATACGTGTAGGCCTGAGGCGCGCTCTCGATCTCGGCGCCGCTCGCGCGCAGCCAGTCGGCGCGCTCGTCGACGACGGCCCGCGAGGACGCTTCGAAGGCGAGATGGTGGAGGCCGACCGAGTACCGGTCGTGCGGGCCCGGCGATTGCGACTCGCGCAGGCCTATCTGCGTCTCGTGGCCGAGGAGGTACCAGATCGTCTCGCCGCGCTCGCCCTCGACCTCGCTGATGCCGTGCCAGCCGAGTGGGCCGAGGAGCTCACGGTAGAAGGGCAGGCTGCGCTCGATCGAGGAGACGACGAGGTCGACATGGTGGACGCCTCCTGAACGCATGAGATCCAACGAGACTTCGGCGCGCGAGGGGCTACTCCTCGTACCATGCCGCGCCGGTGCATCTCTTCCACTACCACCTCGTGACGAGCCGCGTCCGAGAGGTCGAGGCGCGGTACCTCGGCAAGCTCGGCTTCGACCTGATCGCCCGCCACGGACGCATCGGCGATGACCTGACCTCGTACGAGCCCGGCGTGTCGTGGGCCGAGCTCGACGCACTCGGCTTCAAGCTGCGGCTGTCGGAGCTCGAGCTCGGCGCCGTCAACGTCGTCGTGCAGCCGGGGCAGTGGCCGCTCCCGCGTGTCGACCATCTCGGGCTCGCGCTCGACGACGAGGAGTTCGACGGCACGCTCGACCGGGCGGAGGAATCCGGCCTCCGTGTGCAGGAGCACGGCGGCCACCGCACGTTCGTCTCGACGAACGCCGGCTACCGGCTCGAGCTGCACCCGCCGCACGAGTGGATCGACGACCTGCTCACGCGGGGCGACCGCCTGCGCCTCTCGGAGCTGCACCTGCGCGCCGACCACCCGCACGGCAAAGCGCAGGCGCTCGCCGAGCTCCTCGACTGCCCGCGCGACGGCGGCGACGTCGAGGTAGGAGACACGCTCGTGCGCTTCGTGCCGGGCGGCCCGCAGGGCCGGCCCGAGCTGCACGGCGAGGCCTTCGCGTGACCGAGGAGCGCGCCGCCGTGCTCGCCGCGGTGGCCGCGAGGATCGACGCGCTCGCCACCGATGGCTCCGCCCGGGTCGCTGTCGACGGCGTCACAGCCGCGGGCAAGTCGACGTTCGCGGACGAGCTCGTCGAGTACGTACGACGCCCCGTCGTGCGTGCGTCCGTCGACGACTTCCATCGCCCGAGCGGCGAGCGGTACGCGCGCGGCCACGGGCCGGAGTCGTACTACCACGACGCGTTCGACTTCGGGAGCCTCCGCTCCCTCCTCCTCGGCCCGCTCGCGCCGACCGACGCAGCGCTCGTCGTGGACGGCGTCTTCCTCCTCCGCCCGGAGCTCGCCGGCCTGTGGGATCTCTCCGTCTTCCTCGCGGTCGACCGGACGATCGCGCTCGAGCGCGCAATCGCGAGAGATGCCGCGCGGCTCGGCGGAGAAGGCCCCGCCCGCCTGCGGTACGCGTCGCGGTACGTCCCCGGCGAGACGCTCTACCTCGAGACGGCGACGCCCGAGTCGCGCGCCGATGTCGTGATCGAGAACACCGATCCCGACCGACCCCGGCTGCTCACGTGATCGAGAGCGACGCACGTCCCGGGCAGCCACGTCTGGTGACAGTCACGAGACGTGGCTGCGCGACACACGTCCGGTGACAGTCACGGGACGTGGCTGCCCAGGCGACGTGCCCCTCGGCCATCTGGCAGCGATCGTAGACTGACCTCCTTGAGCGAGAACGCCCCCACGTACGAGTCGGCCGGGGTCTCGCTCGCCACCGCGAACGCGGTCGTCGACCGCCTGCGGTCGGCGGTCGAGTCGACGGGCGCGACCGGCTTCGGCCGCTTCGCCGGCCTGTATCCCCTCGACGAGCGCCGGTTCCTCGCCGCCTCGACCGACAGCGTCGGCTCGAAGCTCCTGCTCCAGCGGCGCGCCGGCAAGCTTCGCTGGGGTGGAATGGATCTCGCGGCGCACTGCATCAACGACGTGCTCTGCGCCGGCGCGGAGCCGCTCTTCTTCCTCGACTACGTCGCCGCGGAGCACATCGAGCTCGAGCAGGTCGCAGAGCTCGTCGAGGGAGCCGCCGAGGTGTGCCGCCGGGCTGGGTGCATGCTGATCGGCGGCGAGACGGCCGAGCTGCCGGGCGTGTATCGCGAGAACGAGCTCGACTTCGCCGGGACGTGCGTCGGTCTCGTCGAGCGCGACCGCGTGATCGACGGCTCGCGCTGCGCACCGGGCGACGTGATCGTCGGCTTCCCGTCCGACGGCATCCACACCAACGGCTTCTCGCTCGTCCGCGCGCTCGTCGGAGACGGCGACTTCGACGCGGAGCTCCTGCTCACGCCCCACCGCCTGTACCTCGACGAGGTCCGCGCGCTGCGCGCGGAGGCCGACGTGAAGGCGCTCGCCCACGTCACCGGCGGCGGCATCCTCGGCAACCTGCCGCGCGTGCTGCCCGACGGGGTGCACGCGCGCATCGACTGGGACTCGTGGGAGCGACCCCCGGTGTTCCGCTGGCTCGCCGAGCAGGGCGTCGAGGAGGAGGAAGCGCGCCGCGTCTTCAACCTCGGCATCGGCATGTGCGCGGTCGTGCCGCAGGCGCCCGCCGGCGCGATCGTGATCGGAGTGCTCGCGTGATCGGCGTGCTCGTCAGCGGCACGGGCACCAACCTCGAGGCGCTGCTCGACGCAGGGCTGCCGGTCGTCGCCGTGGCGAGCAACCGCGCCGACGCCCCCGCGCTGGCGCGCGCACGAGGCCTGCCGCACGCCGCGTTCGAGCTCGCCGACTTCGCGAGTCGCGCCGAGCGCGACGTCGCGATGGCCGAGTGGCTGCGCAACCAGGGCGTGCGCCTCGTCGTGCTCGCCGGCTACATGCACCTGCTGACGCCCGCGTTTCTCGACCGCTTTCCGGACTCCGTCGTCAACGTCCACCCCTCACTGCTGCCGGAGTTCCCGGGAGCGCACGCGGTCGAGGAGCAGCTCGCCGCAGGCGTCAGCGAGTCGGGCGCCACCGTGCACCTCGTCGACGCGGGCGTCGACTCCGGGCCCGTGCTCGCGCAAGAGCGTATCTCCGTGCTTCCCGGTGACACGCCGGAGTCGCTGCACGAGCGGATCAGGGCGATCGAGCACCGTCTGCTGCCGCGCGTCGTGGAGGAACTGTGCGCGCGCTGATCTCGACGTACGACAAGACGGGCCTCGACGTGCTCGCGCGCGGCCTCGCCGGGCTCGGCTGGGAGCTCGTCGCGAGCGGCGGCACCGCCGCCTACCTCGAGGACGAGCTCGGGCTCACCGTCGAACGCGTCGAGGCGATGACGGACTCGCCGGAGATGCTCGGCGGGCGGGTGAAGACGCTGCATCCGCGCATCCACGCCGCGATCCTCGCGCGCCGCGACAACATCGAAGATCTCGCAACGCTCGACGAGCAGGGGATCGAGCCGTTCGACCTCGTGTGCGTCAACCTCTATCCCTTCGAGGAGGTCTCGGGGAAGAAGGGCGTCACCGAGGCGGAAGCAGTGGAGATGATCGACGTCGGCGGGCCGTCGATGCTGCGCGGCGCAGCGAAGAACTTCGCGCACTGCGCGCCGCTCTGCCGGCCGGAGCGCTACGGCTTCGTGCTCGACGAGCTCCAACGCGCCGGCAAGCTGTCGATCGAGACGCGGAGAGAGCTCGCGGCGGAGGCGTTCGCGACCACCGCTGCCTACGAGGCCGCGATCGCGACGTGGTTCGCGGACCGCGAGGCGTTCCCCGAGACGCTCGTGCTGCCGCTCGAGAAGGTGCTCGACCTGTCGTACGGCGAGAATCCGCATCAGCGTGCCGCGTACTACGCGGAGCGCGGAAGCCGCTCGCACCTGCTCTCACGCGTCGAGCAACTGCACGGCAAGGCGCTGTCGTTCAACAACCTCAACGATCTCTCCGCCGCGCGACTGCTCGCGCGCGAGTTCGCGCTGCCCGCGTGCGTGATCGTGAAGCACGCCAACCCGTGCGGCGTCGCGATCGGCGCGACCATCGGCGAGGCGTACGACAAGGCGCTCGCCGCCGACCCGACGTCCGCGTACGGCGGAGTCGTCGTGCTGAACCGCGAGGTCGACGGCCCGCTCGGGGAGAAGCTCGCCGACCAGTTCGTCGAGGTGCTCTTCGCACCGGGCTACGACGACGACGCGCTCACGACGCTGTCGCGCAAGCAGGGCACGCGCATCCTCGTCGACCACGAGCGCCGCCGGGTCGAGACCGACCTGCGCCACTACAAGCGCGTGCTCGGCGGCCTGCTCGTTCAGGACCCGGACACGGCAATCGAGGACCGCGAGGGATGGCAGGTCGCCTGCGGCATGCCCGACGAGCGGCAGTGGGGCGATCTCGTGTTCGGGTGGCGCGTGTGCAAGCACGTCTCGTCGAACGCGATCGTGCTCGTCCGCGACCTCGCGACGATCGGGATCGGCGCGGGCCAGATGAGCCGAGTCGACGCCGTCCGCATCGCCGTCGAGAAGGCAGCGGCTCACGGCCACGACGTGGCGGGCTCGGCCCTCGCCTCCGACGCGTTCTTCCCCTTCCCCGACGGGCCGCGCATCGCCCTCGACGCCGGCACGACCTCGATCGTGCAGCCGGGGGGCTCGAAGCGCGACCAGGACGTGATCGACGCGGTGCAGAAGGCCGGCGCGACGATGGTCTTCACGGGTCGCCGCCACTTCCGCCACTAGAATATTCCGGCCGTGCCGCAGGAGTTCCCCACCGTCCTCGAGCTCGTCGGAGCGACGCCCATCGTCCGCCTCGACAAGCTCTCGCCGACCGGGGGCGCGCAGATCCTCGCCAAGCTCGAGTACCTGAACCCGGGCGGCTCGGTGAAGGACCGCATCGGCCTGCCGATGATCGAGGCGGCGGAGCGCGAGGGGAAGCTGAAGCCGGGCGGCACCATCGTCGAGCCGACGTCGGGCAACACCGGCGTGGGTCTTGCGATCGCCGCTGCGATCAAGGGCTACCGGTGCATCTTCGTGATGCCCGACAAGATGAGCCAGGAGAAGATCGCGTTGCTCCGCGCGTACGGGGCCGAGGTCGTGATCACGCCGACCGCCGTCGACCACGACTCGCCGGAGAGCTACTACTCCGTCTCCGACCGGCTCGCTGAGGAGATTCCGGGCGGGTTCAAGCCCGACCAGTACTCGAACATGAACAACCCGGAGGCGCACTACGAGCACACCGGCCCCGAGATCTGGGAGCAGACCGGCGGCGACGTCGACGCGATCGTCATCTCCGTCGGCACCGGCGGCACGATCAGCGGCGTCGGGCGGTACTTCAAGGAGCGCAAGCCGGAGGTGCTGATCGTCGGCGCCGATCCCGAAGGATCGGTCTACACGGCGAAGAGCGACGCCGACCTCCACCCGTACCTCGTCGAGGGGATCGGCAAGGACACGTGGCCGGAGACGATGGACCCCGCCGTCGTCGACGAGTGGGTGCGCGTCAGCGACCGGGAGTCGTTCCGCTGGGCGCGCCGTCTCGCACGCGAGGAGGGCCTGCTGGCCGGCGGCTCGGGCGGCACCTCGTTGTACGCGGCCGTGCAGATCGCCAAGCGGCTCGGCCCCGGCAAGCGCGTGCTGATGATGATCCCGGACTCCGGCCGCAACTACCTGTCGAAGTTCTACGACGACAACTGGATGCTCGAGCACGGCTTCCTCGAACGACAGGCGCCGCTGCCGACGGTCGACGAGGTGCTGCGCGCGAAGCACGGCGGCGAGCTTCCCGACCTCGTGACGATCTCCGCGCACCAGAAGGTGGGCGAAGGCATCGACACGATGCACCGCTACGGCATCTCCCAGCTTCCCGTCGTGCGCGACGGCTCGTGCGAGTCACTCGCGGACGTGATCGGCTCGCTCCAGGACCGCGCGCTGCTGGAGCGCGTCTTCACGAACCCGGACGTGCTGCACGAGGACGTCGCGTCGGCGATGCAGCCCCCGCTCGGCGCCGTCGAGACCTCGGCGACGCTCGACGACGTGTTCGCCACGCTGAGCGGCGGCTCGAACGCGATCGTCGTCTGCCAGGACGGCAGGCCGATCGGGGTCCTGACGCGCAGCGACCTGCTCGAGTTCCTCGCGCACCGCCGCTAGCGACCGGCAGGCGTCTGTTACGGGGGCTCGTGGTGGCGTCTGCCGTTCGACTTCGCGCGCTCGGCGAGCTTGTGCGCGGCGAGCAGCGCCTCGCGCACGGAGTCCAGGAGCCCGATCACGAGCTCGAGCCGGTGCTGCTCCTCGTCGAGCTCGAGCAGCTGCTGCTTCGCCTCGGACGGAAGCTCCACCTGCGCGGCGAGGTCGAAGGAGAGCTGTGACGCCGTCTCGTCGACCTCGTCCGGCTCGGCGCCCGCGACCGCCGCGAGGGCGCGAAAGGAGCCGGCCGCGCGCGCAGCCGTGTCCGGGTCGGGGCGGCCGCGGCCGTCGGGCGCCGGCGCGACGATCGCGGTGAGGAACGATCTGCCTCGCGTGAGCCGCTCGACCCGGAACCGCGCCCCACCCTCGACGACGACGTTCAGCCGGCCGTCCGCGAACTCCTCGAGCACGTCGATCACGCGGGCGCGCGTGCCGACCTCGCGCACGCCCTCGTCGTCCGCGTAGATCAGCCCGAACTCACGCTGCTGCTCGAGACACTCCGCGATCAGCTCCCTGTAGCGCGGCTCGAAGATGTGCAGCGGCACTTGCTCGCTCGGCAGCAGCACGATCCCGAGGGGGAAGAGGCCGATCTCCTCCATCCTCCCAAGGGTACGCGCGCGTGGCCGAGACGGCGACCCGGCCGGCGGGCGTGCGGCTAGCATGACCGCGTGGCCGCCGAGCGACTCGAATCCCTGCTGCGCGACGCGTTCCCGGACGCGGGCGAGCTCCGCGTCGAGGATCGCACCGGCGGCGGCGACCACTTCCAGGTGATCGTCGCGAGCCCGAGCTTCGCAGGGCTCTCGCTGCTCGACCAGCACCGCCTCGTCAACGAGGCGCTCGCCGAGCCGTTGCGCGACGGGACCATCCACGAGCTTCGGATCACGACGAGAGGAATCGCATGAGCGAGCTGTCGGAACGCATCCAGGACGTCATCTCGAACGAGCAGGTGGCGGTGTTCATCAAGGGCACGCCGCAGAGCCCGGCGTGCGGGAACTCGCTTCGCGCCCTCGCCGCACTGCGGGGAGCCGGCGCGCCGATGACGGCCGTCGACGTCCTTCCCGACCCGGCGATCCGCCAGGAGCTGCAGGCGATCTCCGGCTGGCCGACGATTCCCCAGGTCTTCGTGAACGGCGAGCTGATCGGCGGCGCGGACATCACGCAGGAGCTCGGCGAGAGCGGCGAGCTGGCCCGGGTCCTCGAGGAGAAGCTCGGCCCGCATTACCGCGAAGGAGCCGAGGAGCACGTCGTCGACGTGGTCAGCGGCGCGCGCGTCTAGCGGCGTACGCCTACCCAGCGGTAGCCGATCGCGGGGATCGCTCCCACGCCGATCAGCGTGCTCTCGAGCGCCTCGCTGCTCGGGCCGCCGAGCCAGCGGTGCAGATAGGGCACCCACTCGAGTGCGCGCTCGTCGTAGCGCACGCGGAGCGCCGCGAGCAGCGTGTCGTGTGCGTGCAGATCCGGATGGCGCGCAGCCCACGCGCCCAAATCGGGCGGGCCGGGCGGGGCCGCGCCCACCGCGGCGAGCATCCGGTGCTGACCCTCGTACCAGTCGCGTGCGCCGGGGTCGATGAGGTTCGGCGCGAACTCGTCGACGACGAGCAGCGGCGCGAGCCTCGCGAGCTTCTCGATCCCCTCATCGAGCGGATGGACGTGATGGAGGACGCGCTCGGCGACGACGGCGTCGTACTCGCCGTCGACCTCCTGGAATCGCGCCCGGCGGAAGCCCGGCCCGTCGGGCGCCTCCGGGTCGACGCCTTGGGCGTCGTACCCGGCCGCCGTGAGCGTCGCGACGATGCCGCCGTCGCGCCCGCAACCGACCTCGAGCACCCGTCCCGGAGGCGGCGGCAACTGGTGTAGTACGAACGTGGGAAAGTCGCTCACGACCGTCAGCCTCGCAGAGATCCGCCGCCGCGTGGTGGAGGCACAGGGCTACGCGTCGCGTCCCCGGTCCGGCACGGCCGCCGAGGTGCTCACGACGATCCGGCGCGTCGGGTGCATCCAGCTCGACTCGGTGTCCACGGTGGAGCGCAGTCACCGCGTCGCGCTCGGCGCTCGGGTCGGCGCCTACCCGGAGTCGTGCGTGTCGCGCCTGCTGCGCGCCGGGAAGCTGTTCGAGTACTGGGCGCACGAGTCGTGCCTGCTGCCGGTGGAGGACTATCCGATGCACCGCTGGCGCATGGCGACGTTTGCGGAGTCGCATCCCTGGTGGGGCAACGCGCTCGAGCGCGAGCCCGAGCTGACGCAGCAGGTGTTACGGGAGATCGGCGAGCGCGGAGCGCTCGCGTCGCGGCACTTCGAGGGCTCGGGGCCCCGGGCCGAAGGCTCCGAAAGCAGCGCTACCGGGATGTGGAACTGGAAGCCGGCGAAAGTGGTGCTCGAGGCGCTGCACTCCGCGGGCAGGCTCGCGATCGCGGGACGCGACGGCTTCCAGCGCCTCTACGACCTGCCGGAGCGCGTGCTGCCGCCGGAGCTCGCCGACGGCAGGGTGCCGAGCGACGACGAGTTCGTCCGCTGGGCGACGCTGCGCGGGGTCGAGGCGCGCGGCGCGCTGACCGAGTCGGCGGTCGCCGAGATGTGGCGGCTGGCAGGCGGCGGCGCGCGCATCCGCCGGCACGCGGACGCGCTCGTCGCGGAGGGGAGGCTCCGCCGTCTCGACATCGCGGACGGCAAGGCGCCCGTGCTCGTGCCGGCCGGCGCCGAGCCCGGCGGCCCGCTGCCGCCCGCGCTCCTGCTCTCCCCGTTCGACAACCTCGTCTGGGACCGCGCGTTCCTGAGGCGCGTCTTCGGCTTCGAGCACGTGATCGAGATCTACAAGCGCGAGCACGAGCGGGTATACGGCTACTACGTGCTCCCGCTGCTGCGCCGCGACCGGCTCGTCGGCCGCGCCGACCTGAAGCACGACCGCGCGGAGGGTGTGCTGCGCGTGAAGGCGTTCCACCCGGAGCCGGGCGTGCGCGGCGACCTCGACTCGACCCTCGACGCGGCCCTAATCCGTCTCGCCCGCGTCCTCGGCGCGCAGGACGTGGCCCGCTGAGCCGTGCAGATCGCACCCCGGTGCCAGGCCCGGGCCTGGCACCGGGGGTCGCCGCGCGGCGGAGAGACGACACCCGACCGTAGAATCGGGCCATGGACTTCGAGACCCGCGCCATCCACGACGGACAGGAGCCGGACCCCGCCACGGGCGCCGTGACGGTCCCGATCTACCAGACCTCGACCTACGTGCAGGACGCCGTCGGCGTGCACAAGGGCTACGACTACTCCCGCGTCGCGAACCCGACGCGCACGGCGCTGCAGGAATGCCTCGCGTCGCTCGAGTCCGCCGATCACGGCATCGCGTTCTCGTCGGGGCTCGGCGCGACGACGACGCTCATGCACCTCGTCGATCCCGGCCAGCGCGTCGTGCTGATCGCCGACGTGTACGGCGGCGTCTACCGGATGACCTCGCAGGTCTACGAGCCGAAGGGCTATCGGTTCGAGTACGTACCGGCGGATCAGTTCCCGAACCTGCGCGAGCATCTCGACGAGAACACGCGGATGGTGTGGATCGAGTCGCCGTCGAACCCGCTGCTGAACGTCGTCGACATCCGAGCTGCCGCCGACGCGGCGCACGAGGTTGGCGCGATCCTCGTCGTCGACAACACCTTCGCAACGCCGTACCTCCAGCGTCCGCTCGAGCTCGGCGCCGACGTCGTCGTCCACTCGACGACGAAGTACCTCGGCGGCCACTCCGACACCGTCGGCGGTTTTGCGGCGACGAACGACCCGACGATCGCGGAGCGCCTGTACTTCCTCCAGAAGTCGCTCGGCGCGGTCCCCGGGCCGTTCGACTGCTGGCTCGTCCTGCGGGGCGTCAAGACGCTCGCCGTGCGCATGCGGAAGCACTGCGAGAACGCGAGGGCGATCGCGGCGTGGCTCGAGCAGCACCCGCGCGTCGAGCACGTCTTCTACCCCGGCCTCCCGACGCATCCGGGGCACTCGATCGCAGAGCGCCAGATGCGCGACTTCGGCGGGATGGTCTCGTTCCTCGCCGAGTCGGAGGAGGAGGCCGTCGCGCTCGTCGCGCGCACGAAGCTCTTCCAGCTCGCGGAGTCGCTCGGCGGCGTCGAGAGCCTGATCGAAGTGCCGGCGCGCATGACGCACGCATCGACCGCCGACGCACCGTTCGCCGCACCGCGCAATCTCGTGCGCCTGTCGGTCGGAATCGAGTCGGTCGAGGATCTCGTCTCCGACCTCGAGGGCGCTCTCGTCCCCGTCGGCGCCGCGCGCGTGTGACCGCCGCACCAGAGCCGATCGACCTCCTCCACCAGGGCGTCGCGCACTCCGTCGGCTGCTACCTCCTCGACACCGTGGACGGCCCGGCCCTCTTCGACTGCGGCCCGACGGCGACGATCGGCACGCTGAAGGGGGCGCTCGCGTTGCGGGGCCTGCAGCTGACGGACATCCGCCACCTCCTGCTCAGCCACATCCATCTCGACCACGCAGGCGCCGCCGGCGTGCTCGTGCGCGAGCATCCCGCGCTGCAGGTGCACGTCTCCGGGATCGGCGCGCCGCATCTCGTCGCCCCCGAACGGCTCGAACGCAGCGCGCGCCGCCTGTACGGCGACGCATTCGACGATCTCTGGGGCGAGCTCGCGCCGGTGCCTGAGGCGAACGTGCACGTCGTCGGCAGCGACGTGCTCGGCCTCGCATGCTTCCCGACGCCGGGCCACGCGTCGCATCACGTCTCCTACCTCGATGAGGACGGCATGCTCTACGCCGGCGACGCCGCCGGAGTGCGCATCCAGCCCAGCCGCTACGTGCTGCCGCCGACGCCGCCGCCCGACATCGACGTCGAGAGCTGGCAGCGCACGATCGACGAGATCGAGAGACGCGCGCCCGAACGCCTGGCGCTCGTGCATTTCGGGGTGGTCGAGGACGTGTCGCAGCATCTCGCGCGGCTGCGGCTCCAGCTCCTCGACTGGGCGGACTTCGTCCTCGGCGGCGCGACCGAGGACGAGTTCGTCGCGTACTGCCGCACCGAGCTCGCAGACGCGGGCGAGGACTCCGGCATGTGGAGCCTCGCGGCGCCGTTCTCGCAGTCCTACCAGGGACTGAAGCGCTGGGCGGACAAGCGGGCCGACGCGGAGATCGCCGCCTCGAACGCACCGAGGTAGTCGCCGACCATCCGCTCGCGCGAGAACCGCTCCTCGGCGGCGCGGCGCAGGTCGAGCGGCTCGAGCGCGTCCGCGGCCGCGAGCGCGCCCGCCATCTCGCGATAGTCGTCGACGATGATCCCGCTGCGGCCGTGCTCGATCACCTCGGGCACCGCGCCCCAGCGCGTCGCGATCACCGGCGTGCCGCACGCCATCGACTCGATCATCACGAGGCCGAAGGGCTCCTCCCACTCGATCGGGAAGAGCGTCGCCCGCGCGTCCTGCAGCAACTCGACCTTCTCGCCGTGCGTGACCTCGCCGAGGAAGTCGATGTGCCCGGGGTGCAGGTGCGGCTCGACGAACTCCTTGAAGTACTCCTCCTCGGCGGGCTCGCGGAGCTTGCCCGCGATCTTCAGGGGCAGGCCCGCCTCCATCGCGACCGCCACCGCACGGTGAGCGCCCTTGTCCGCGCTCATGCGCCCGAGGAAGAGCAGGTACTCGCCACGGTGCGGCTCGACGGGATAGAAGGAGAAGTCGAGCGCGTTCGGCACGTTCGCGATCCAGGGCAGATCGGGGTGGGGTTTGCGCTGGTTCATCGAGATGGAGACGAGCCCGGTTCTCGGCGAGACCCGCGCGATCTGCTCGTAGAGCTCGCCCGGCTCGCCGAGCAGGGGCCCGTGCACGGTGTGCACGGTGGGCGTCTTGACGGCGCCGGCGATCACCGCGGCGGGCGGGCCCGAATGGTCGCTGATCACGTCGAACTCGCCGGCGCGCTCGAAGCACGAGAGCGCGTGGCGCACCTCCACCTGCGCGCGCCCGATGTCGGCGCTCGGCGCGATCTCGTACACCCAGGCGAGCTCGGCCTTCGTGTGGGAGTCGCCCGACGCGAACAGCGTCACGTCGTGGCCGGCGTCGACGAGGCCGTCTGCGAGCAGCGACACGACCCACTCGATGCCGCCGTAGCCGGTCGGCGGCACCGGGAACCACACCGGGCTGAGGACGGCGACCCTCATGCCTCGGCCACGCTCACGTCGCCGTTCTCGAGCCCGACGTTCCAGAGGCGGCCGAACGCGCGCACGCCGGAGAGCCGCACGTCACCCGTCCACGCAGGGAGCTCGGCCGGCGCGACGGTCTCGATCACCTGCCGTCGCCGGTCGGGCTGGATGCCGAGCAGGAGCTGGAGCAGCAGCACGGGCGTGCCGGCCGCCCAGGCCTGCGGCCGCGCCGCCGTCGGGTAGGCGATGGGGAACGGCGACTCGGCGCGCGAGAGCCCGGCGAAGACCTCGGGCAGCTGGTGGTTGAACGTCCCCGCAGCGTCGAGCATCGAGCGCACGATGCGGTGCGCCTCCGGCCAGCGCCCGTGCCGCGCGAGGCCCCACGCGATCAACGAATTGTCGTGCGGCCACACCGTGCCGTTGTGGTAGCTCAGCGGGCTGTACGCAGTCTCGGCGCTCGACATCGTGCGAACGCCCCAGCCCGACCACAGGTCGTCGCCCATCAGGGCGTCGGCGATCGCGTCGACGCGCGCCGGCGGAACGATGCCGCTCCACAGCAGATGCCCGATGTTCGAGCAGAGCGAGTCGACGCGGTTCTTCTCGGCATCGAGCGCGAGCGCGTAGTAGCCGCCGCGCTCGTCGACCCAGTAGGCCTCGTCGAAGCGCGCGCGCAGCAGCTCGGCGTCGCGCTCGAGCCGTTCCGCAAGCACGGGGTCGCGCCAGACCTCGCGGGCGAGCTCGGCCAGGCGCCGCTTCGCGTCGTAGACGTAGCCCTGCACCTCGCACGGCGCGATCGGTACCTGCGCGAACCGGCCGTCTCGGAAGCGCTGCGAGTCGCCGGAGTCCTTCCACGACTGGTTGTCGAGCCCGCGGTCGGTCCGGCGCCCGTACTCGACGAAGCCGTCTCCGTCGCGATCGCCGTACTCGTCGATCCAGCGAAGCGCTGCGAGGGCGGGCTCGTGCAGCTCGTGCACGAGCTCGGTGTCGTCGGTCCACCGCCAGGTCTCGGAGAGGAGGATCAGAAAGAGCGGCGTCGCGTCGGCGGTGCCGTAGTAGCGGTCGAACCACCTCGCCGCGCACTTCCCCCGCCGCACCTCGTGCACGATCTTCCCCGGCTCCGCGTCACGCGACGGATCCGTCTCGGTCGCCTGGAGCGCTGCGAGCTCGCGTAGCGCGGAGCGTGCGAGCTCCGGGCCGAAGAGCAGCGTCTGGAGGCAGGTGATCACCGTGTCGCGCCCGAAGACGGTCATGAACCACGGCATGCCCGCGGCCGGCAGCTTGCCCAGGCCCGAGTCGTCGGCCGTGCGCATGCGCAGCGACGCGAGATCGTTCACCGACTGCCCGAACGTCTGCCGCAGGCCGTCCCATGAAGCCCGGATCTGCGGGACGCGCAGCTCCCAGGCGGCGACCGACTCGGCGACGCGCGCGCGCTCCTCGCCGAAGTGCCGTTCGACCGCCTGCGGCGCGCGCCCGAGACCCCCGTCCGTGCCGAGGCCGATGTCGACGCGCACCGACCACCTCTCCCGCGGCGCGAGCGTGATGTCGTAGCCGATCCCCGTCCCGTTCAGTTCGCCGCGCTGCGAGAAGATCACCTGCGTCCGGCCGAACCCGTCCGGGTCGACGAGCACGAACTGGTTGTTCTCCTCGTCGTACTCAGCTGCGACAGGGCTCGGCAGCGGCTTCGCGTGCGTCGGGTCGCCGAGCGAGAAGTCCCACTCCTTGACCGACATGATGTCGGCGAAGTCCGCGGCCACCGCGAGCTCGAGCCGGAGCTCGAGCGTCTCCGTCGTCGCGTTCGCCAGCTCGATGTGATCCTGCATTCCGTCGCCGACAAAACGCTCGCGCTTGATCAGCACCGCGTCGAGCGGCAGGCGATTCGTGAGCGGGTTGCGAAGGAAGTACGCGGCGGAGAAGTACTCGACGGGGCCGGAGGAGAGCAGCAGGGGCCGCTTGCCGTCGATCGTGAGCTCGAGCCGCGAGAGGAAGCGCGTATCGTCGGCGAACAGCCCGTGCGTCGTGTCGCACACGTCGCCGAGCTCGTCGCAGATGCAGAACGTGGATCCTTCGAGGATCGTCTGTTGCGTCATGGGGTCTGCCTTACGGGTCGCGCAGAACGCGAGCGCCCGACGACTGATTGCGTGCCTTGACGACGATCTCGTCGACGTTCACGTGCCACGGGCGCGTCAGCGCGAACAGCACGCAGTCCGCGATGTCCTCGGCCTGGGGCGCGTCGATGCCCTTGTAGACCGAGGCGGCCTTCTCGGCGTCGCCTCGAAAGCGCACGAGCGAGAACTCGGTGAGGACGAGGCCGGCGTCGACGGTCGTGATGCGGATCGGCCGGCCGAGCAGGTCTTCGCGCAGGGCGTACGTGAACCCGCGCTCGGCGAACTTCGCCGCGATGTAGGTGGCGCCGCCCTCGTATGCCTGTCGTCCCGCGATCGAGCCCATGTTCACGATGTGGCCCCAGTCGCCGAAGTGCGGCAGGCAGAGGCGCGTCATCCGCACGAGCCCGTTCACGTTCGTGCCGAAGACGCGCGCCTCGTCGTCCTCGGTCGACTCGTCGATCGGCGCGCGGCCGAGCGCGAGGCCGGCGTTGTTGAAGAGGATGTCGAGGCGTCCGAGCTGCTCGACGGCCGCAGCGACGAACCGCGCGCTGCTCTCGGGATCGGTGACGTCGAGCTCGAGCGCGATCTCGGTCTCGAGCCGCTCGACCCGGCGCGCGCCGCCCGCGACGCGGACGCCCGCGGCGGCGAGGGCGCGCGCGGTTGCCCGGCCGATGCCCGACGACGCGCCGGTGACGATCGCCGTCTTGCCGCTGAGGTCGAGAGTCGCCACGCAGTCGATGCTAACGGTGCTCGTGCATTCCCAGCGCGACGTCCTGCGAGCGCCGGGTGAGATGGTCGACCTGAAGTGTCGTGTGGTGCAGGTCGAAGCGCTCCTCGAGCAGACGCTGGAGCCTGCGCCTCGCGTCGTGGCAGTCGACGCCCGGCGCGACGAGGACGTGCGCGGCGAGCGCGGGAAAGCCGCTCGTCACCGTCCAGACGTGCAGGTCGTGCACTTCGGCGACGTCCGGGTCGTCGACGAGCGCGCGGGCGACGTCGTCCGGGTCGATGCCGACCGGCGAGGCCTCGAGGAAGATGCGGCCCGACTCGCGGATCAGCGACCAGCTCGAGCGCACCATCAGCGCGGCCACGAGCAGGCCGGCGATCGGATCGAAGCGGTTCCACCCCGTGAGGAGCACGAGCCCGCCCGCGAGCGCCGTGCCGACGAACGCCACCAGGTCGGTCGCGACGTGCAGGAACGCGCTCTGCACGTTGAGGCTCGACCGGTCGGCGCGCGCGAGCACGAACGTCGCCGCGAGGTTGAACGCCACCCCGACGAGCGCGACGACGAGCACGATGCCGCCGTGCACGACCGGAGGGTCTGCGAAGCGCCGGGCGGCGGAATAGACGATCCAGACTCCCAGCAGCAGGAGCGCGATCCCGTTCGCCTGTGCGGCGAGGATCTCGGCCCGGCCGAAGCCGAACGTCCACGGCCCGCGCGCGGGACGCGACGCGAGGCGCGACGCGACGAGCGCCGCGGCGAGCGCGGCCGCGTCGGTGAGCATGTGACCGGCGTCCGCGAGCAGGGCGAGCGAACCGGCGACGATGCCGGCGACGACCTCGGCGGCCATGAACGCGACGATCAGCGCGAGCGCGATCGCGATCGCCCGCCGGTCACTCGCCCGACCGTGGTCGTGACCAGGTCCCGAGCCGTGAAGGTGGAGGTGCATGCTGCAGCCTACGATCCGGCCGCCCACGCACGCCCGAATGCCAGGCGCTCGGGCGGCGTCGGATGGGTGAAGAGCAGGAGGTAGACGAGGCGGGGCGGGGCGAGATCGGAGAGGTTCCCGCGCGCGAGCTCCACGTGCGCCCGCTCGAAGGCCTCGAGGTCGCCGGTCAGCTCGAGCGAGCACCGGTCGGCCCGGCGCTCCCAGCGGCGCGAGAGCGCGGCGGCGGGTGCGAGGCCGACGAGCTCGAACACGGCGAAGACGAGCAGCGCCTGCGGCAGCTCGCGCGGCGAGGCCACGCGCGTCCCGAGCGTCGCCCACAGCACGAGCACGGCGACGACCGCGCCGGCCATTGCGAGGAGCGTGCCCTTGAGCACGTGCCGGTCGCGCCGGTGCCCGAGCTCGTGCGCGACGATCAGCTTCACCTCGGGAGCGCCCGCCGCCGCGAGCAGCGTGTCGTAGAGCACGACGCGGCGTGTCCGGCCGAAGCCCGACACGTACGCGTTCACCTTCGTCGTGCGGCGGCTCGCGTCGGCGACGAGCACGTGGCGCAGCGGCACACCGGCCTGCTCGCCGAGCGCGAGCAGCTCGGCTGCGAGCTGCTCGTCCTCGAGCGGCTGGAAGCGGTTGAAGAGCGGCTCCAGGACGACGGGCGCCACGAAGGAGAGGACGAGCACGCCTGCCGCGAGCGCGAGGCCGGCGGCGGCCGGCCACCACCCGGGGAACGCGCGGGCGAGCCCGACGGCGCCGGTCCAGGCGGCGGCGGTGAGCAGGACGCTCACCGCGAGCCCCTTGCCCCGGTCGGCGAGCCAGCCGCGCGTCGTCTGCCGCGAGAAGCCCCAGGCGCGCTCGCGCGTGAGGCCGCGCCAGGTCGCAAGCGGCAGCTGTACGAGGTCGGCCACCACGACGACGACCGCTGCCCACGCCGCCGCGGACCCGGCCCAGCCCAGCCCGTCGACGAGACCCCAGAGGCTGCGACCCACGGGCGCCCACGCGAGCACGGCGAGGACGGCGGCCGCGAGCCCGGTCCCCGCGCCGAAGGAGAGATAGCGCGCCCGGTGATACCGCGCCGCGCGCGCGACTTCTTCATGGGAGAAATCGAAGGACGTCATGTCGGAGTAGAAGAGAGGGCGAATCTGGCGGGAACTCTACGGTCGAGCCCCGCTGGGTCATGTACCTCTGGCGACCGGCAAGAGCGCCCCGAACAGCGTGGGTATCCTGGGCTCTCCCGCCTGCCGGGGACCAGCCCCCATCGACTAGCGGTCCAGGTCGCGGCCCTTTCAAGGCCGTCGCACGGGTTCGAATCCCGTTGGGGGCATTCCACCGAGGGTTGTCTGCGTGCTCGTCATCGTTCAGCCCTCGCGAGTACCCTGCGTGCAACCGGCGAGCAAAGCTGCGCTTTCACCCTAGGGGCGGGCCTTTTGTGGCCTCTGCGACGGGGGTGGGTCTTCCTCGTTGCCACCGATCGACGGTCGACGCCGTCTGGGCGTTCCAGCGGGCCAACTGAAGGAGGACATTCGTGATGCGCAAGCTGCGCGCGCAGCTGTCGCTTTTCGGCCCCGGTGGCACCCGGACCAGGCGCGGCGCTCTTGGACTCATCGTCGCGCTCGCGGTCGCCGCGGGCGCGTTCGCCGGGGGGCAAGCCACTGCGGGCACACGCCCGACCGGCCAGAAGGGCGCGACGACGACGCGCGCAGAGCGCAACGGCACCGCGGCAGTCGGAGACGCCGCGATCTGCGTGCTGAAGTTCTGGGACAAGAACAGGAACAGGGTTCCGGACCGTGAGCCGTACCTGCCCGGCTGGACGTACACCGTCACCGCGGGCGCCACGATCGTCGGCACGCTCACGTCGAAGAAGTCGCCGGCATGCCTGCCCGTGCCCGCAGGCACGTACGACGTCGCAGAAGCACTCAAGCCGGGCTGGGCGGCGACCACCTCCGCCAAGCAGACCGCGGCGGTGGAGTCGGGCCAGACCAGGACCCTCAAGTTCGGCAACGTGACGACGAAGCCGGCGCAGGATCCCTGCAACGCCGAGGAGTTCCCGGGGCAGGTTCCGGGGGGCGCCACCGACGTCTCGACGGGGTACGCGAACACCGACGACCCCGGCGCCGTGACCGAGGCGGCGACGCCCATCTCGACGCTCTACCCGACACTCGACACGACCGTCGACACCTTCTACGGCCAGGCGGGCGCGTGTGCCGGAGACACGCTCGGCGGGACCGTTCCAGACGCGGCGAAGGACCCCTCGGCGCTGGCCGACGAGCTGAAGCAGATAGGCATCGTCGCGCAGCCTGGTGACCTGACCGCGGAGCTCGGCAAGATCGGGGACGACGTCGCCTCGACGGCCGCTCCGCTGCCGGCCGGCTTCCCCGCGCTGCCGACCATCTGTGGGCCTGCCGGCCCGGCGACGAAGTCCTGCTACGTGCAACCCTCGACGCCCCGGCCGCTCGACAGCACGAAGCCGTTCGGCGGTCGCGACGTCATCTTCGTCCACGGCCTGCGCACCGGCCCGATCTTCGCCGCCATCGGAGGCAACGGCAGCGCACAGACGACGTGGGAGCACCCCGCCGACCGTCCCGAGTTCTACCTTCCGACCGGCTACTGGAAGCAGGGCGCCAACGCGTACTGGCAGTACCACATCCACCGGTGGCTCAAGGGCGACTACGCGCTCAACGGCACCTATTCAGGCCATGCCACCAACCGCTACCTCGTCGTCGCCTGGCCGACGACGGAGCGACTCTTCGTCGGCGCCCACGCGATGCTGACCCAGATCAAGGACGCGATGGTCTCCGGCACAGGCGTGATCAACGAGACGGGCCCGAGCTCGGCCGGCGACACGGGCGGCTTCTGCTCGTCCGGATGCGTCATCGTCAGCCACTCGACCGGCGGGCCGCTCACCGACGTCGCGATGTCGCTGGCCGAGGCGACGAAGGCCCCCGGCCCGCTCCAGACGCAGTACGGCAACGTCGGCTTCGTCCCCGACCACATCCGGGCGCAGATCGCGCTCCACGGCGCGTTCAACGGGTCCGGAATGGCGACGCCGATCGTCGCGGCCGGCTCGGCGATCGCCCTGAGCGCGCCGATGTGCCTCCTGGTGAAGAACGTCATCGGCTGGTTCACGGGAACTTCCGCAACGACGTGCAGCGGGCTCCCCGTGATCCCGAACAGCGTGCTCGTCGACCTCGTTCCCGCGGTCATGCAGGCTCTGTGGGGATCGACGCTGAACAGCACGCCGGTGCCGACGCTGACCGTGGCGGGCGGACACCCGACATCCGACGGATTCGACTCGAGCGTGAAGCTCGGCCTCCTCAAGGTCCTCTTCAACCCGGGCCTCGACGACGGGGTGCTGACCGACAATTCGCAGTGCGCGAACCCGAACCTCTTCGTGGGGTGGCCGAGCGGCTACCACGCGGTTCCGCGCCCGCTCCACGCCAACGTGTTCGACATGGGGATAGACCTGAGGCGCGCGATCGGCTTCTACCACGCCCAGATCTGGGACACGTCCTTCCGGCCCAGTGCACAGATTTCCGGCGGCTGCACGCCGTACCTCTCGCCCGACGGGATGGTTCAGCCCGTGCTGTTCGTCAACCCGTTGTTCTCTCCCTGGAACCGGTACAACAACCACTACTCGTTCCTCCAGTCGACGTCCGACCATTTCATCGGGCCGCTGAACGACCAGCAGAACGGCGGTGGAGCCGGCTCCTACATCGCCACGGACTGCTATCTCCAGACAGAGGAGTTCGGCGGTACAGGTCACGTCTGTGAGAACTATTCGGTCGACAACAACGAGGAGATCCGCGTCATCGACGATCCGTCCGTGTACCACCGGGTATGCCCTCCGGGAGTGGTCGACACCGGGCAGCCTGCGTGCGCGGCGCTCGTGAACCCCGCGGTCGGGGGCCTCGTCCAGCGAGAGGTGCGCGGCCACTACATCCAGTTCAAGCTCTTCCACAAAGTGAGAAGGCTCTGGTTCTGGCGCCGCGCCTACGATCGCCTGACGAACTGGCAAGCGTGGACCGAGAACGACTACGTCTTCAAGTACGTGCTTCGCTAGGTCGTACCTGAGATCGCAAACGAGCATGGCGAGAAGCAACGCCGACCCGCGCCGAGATTCCGTGCGGCGCGTGTGGTTCCGCGCAGTGGACATGCCCGAGGGTCTGACCCCGAAGCCCGACTCCCTGTTCGGGGGATTCGCGTTCGGGCACCTCGCGTTACCGTGCCGGCGACACTGCCCGGATCCCCTGGGCGCCACTTCGACAGCCAAGGGAGAGCCGGTGCCCCGGAGCGACGATCTCGTCTGCGTCTCGAAGCCCTCGAAGGCGCGGCGTCCGCGACGGGCGTTCGCCGCGGGCGTCGCTCTCGCCGTGGGCTGCGGCGTGGCCGCGGCGACTGCCGCGGCCGCCCTCACCACGCAGGAGCACGCCGCGTCGCCGACCTCCGGCGGGGCGGTCAACCCGAAGGCGATCCCGCTCGGCGACGGCCACGTCACGTCGACGCCGAAAGTCGGCTACGTCGACTCGTGCATGAGCCAGTTCAACGGCCGCGGCGCGCAGGTCGTCGGGCCCTGGATCGATCAGACGGCCAGAACATGGAACGGCACGGCGAAGATCGCCGTGAACGGCGCGGTCGCGTGGCCCGGCGCCTCCTACTCGCTGAACGTCGTCGGCTCGAAGCGGGTGATCGCCTTCAACGACCTCCCGACCGGCCACACGACCGGCGTGTTCCCGATCGCCGGCAGCGACCCGGCGTACGCGTACGACCGCAATCCGAACCGGATCGCGCCGCAGAGCACGAGGTGGAGCCTGCCGCTCGATCCGAAGGCCGCGAAGCTGCCGTCCTGCACCGGCGGCGGACCGATCGGCGTTCTCCGTGACGGCGTCTACCTCTACAACGCACTCGACGCGCTGGGCCGTGACGCCGCCGCGCACGAGGTGCTCGACGCCTGCGCCGGGCACCCCGACATGTCCGGCGGCTACCACCACCACAACGTCCCGCTCTGCATCCTCGCCACGTCCCCCAACGGCGCCTCCACGCTCGCCGGCTACGCGCTCGACGGCTACGGCATCTACGTCGTCAAGGACGCCGCGGGGAACCTGCCGACGAATGCGAGCCTCGACGCCTGCCACGGCACGACGAGCGCCGTCACCTGGAACGGCAAGACCACGAGGATCTACCACTACGTCGCCACGCTCGAGTACCCGTACACCGTCGGCTGCTTCCACGGCACGCCGATCGACAGCCGACGCGGCCCCGGCCCCGGCGGTCCCTAGTACACGCGTCCGCAAGTTCGGTACTCATGCCGCGAGTTTGAGATCGGGTTCGTGGGCTTCGATCCGGGCGAGGAGGCGGTCGAGGTCTGTGCGGGTGAATGTCCATTCGAATGGCCGGGCGATTTGGCGGTAGTGGTCGGCGAAGGCGAGCAGCCTGTCGGCGAGTGCGTCGAGTGAGTCGAAGTCGTTGGGGGTGAGCGCTTTGCGTTGGACGATCGAGAAGTAGAGCTCGATCTGGTTGAGCCAGGAGGCGTGAATCGGGAGGTGGGTCAGGCGCGTGTTCTTCCACGTCTCCTGCATCCGTCGGATCGAGGTGTTGCCGGCGTGGGAGCTGCCGTTGTCGACGATCCAGTAGACGGTCCGCGCTGAGGCGTACGGCTCGACGGTCATGACCTGTTCGACGAGGCGGCCGAACGGCTCGATCCCGGTCTTGGCTTCGACGCGGTCGAACAGGTTGGCGTGGTGGACGTCCCAGCCGGCGAGGTAGGCGAGCGTGCCGTTGCGTTGGTACTCGAACTCGACCCGGGCCGCCCGGCCCGGCGTCGGCGGCAGCGTCGGGTGGCGGCGGCCGAGCGCTTGCAGCTGCGACTTCTCGTCGGCGCAGATCACGTACTCGTCAGGCCGCAACCGACGGCCCTTCGAAGCGGCGCTGGTAGAGGTCGAGCACCCGGCCGGCCTTCCAGGCGAAGCAGGGGTCGCGGACGAAGATCCAGGAGCGCTGCTGCCACGGCTTCAACGCGTCGTCATGAAGCCAACGCCAGATCGTCGAAGCCGACGCCTCAGTGAGGCCGCGCTCGACGACGAGCCGGTGCAGCTCAGTACGCGAGAAGCGGCCGAGCGGCAGCCCGTGCGTCGCCGGCAGCTCGCACGCGAGCGCCTTCACCTCGGCGACCTGCTCCGGGGGGAAAACGGCGCGGGCGGCCCGCGCGATCGCGATCCTCGAGCCCGGCCAAGCGCTCCTCGAAGAACCGCTTCCGCCACCGCCCGACAACCCGCGGCTCCGTCTCCAGCCGCCGCGCGATCTCCGCGGTGGGCTGCCCCTCAGCGGCGTACAGAACCATCTTCGCCCGCACGACCACCTTGTGCGGCAGCGTGTAACAAGCGACCCGACGCTCCAGCTCGGCACGCTCCTCACCGCTCAACACGATCACGAACCCGCTCCGACCGGCCATGACCACCGAGTTCGACACCGCCGCCCCGGTCCCTTCAACGATCACGGACCGAACTTCGGGACGCGTGTACTAGCCCGAGCAGATACCCGTAGCGGCAAGGGTGGCGCGTACCCCCGCCCTTGCCGCTACAACACCCCTGACGGATTCGAAGCCGTCGACTCCCTCCGGTGATGAACAACGCATACGACGTCACCGTGATCGGCGCCGGGATCGTCGGCCTCGCGACGGCCCACGAGCTCCTGCAACGGCAGCCCGGACTGCGCGTGGCCGTCGTCGAGCAGGAGGACACGATCGCCTTCCATCAGAGCGGTCGCAACTCCGGCGTGATCCACGCGGGGCTGTACTACACGCCCGGGTCGCTGCGCAGCCGGCTCTGCCGCGAGGGCAGGGAGCTGCTGATCCGCTTCGCGGAGGGGAACGAGGTCCCGTACCGGCTGACCGGGAAGCTCGTCGTCGCCGTCAGCGACGCGGAGTTGCCGAGGCTCCACGCGCTGCACGAACGCGGGCAGGCGAACGGGCTCCAGGGCCTGCGGCTGCTGCGCGACGCCGAGGCGCGCGAGATCGAACCGCACGTCGTCGCGCGACAGGCGCTTCACGTTCCCGAGAGCGGAATCGTCGACTATCGCGACGTCACGAGCGCGCTCGCCCGGCGGGTCACCGCGGCAGGCGGCTCGCTGCTGCTGGGCCATGCCGTGCTCGGGATCCACAGCTCGCAGCGCAGCGTCACGCTCGAGACGACCGGCGGCAGCATCACGAGTCGCGGCGCGATCGCCTGCAGCGGCGCGAGCTCGGACCGCATCGCGCGGCTGGCCGGCGTCGACACGCGCGAGTACCGGATGATCCCGTTCCGCGGCTCGTACTACAAGCTCGTCCCCGGCCGCCGGGATCTCATCAACGGCCTCGTCTATCCGGTTCCCGACCCTTCCCTGCCGTTTCTCGGCGTGCACTTCACCCGGCGGATCGACGACGACGTCCTCATCGGCCCCAACGCCGTCCTGGCGCTGGCGCGGCACCGCTACGGCCGGCTGGCGTTCAGCCTGCGCGACGCAGCGGCGACCGCCTCGTTCCCCGGCTTCTGGCGGTTGGCGCGGCGCTATCCGCGCTACGCGGCCGCCGAGGTGTGCCGCGACCTGATCAAGCCCCTCCTCGTGCGCGAGCTCCAGCGGTACGTCCCGTCGATGCGCGGCAGCGACATCGAGCGCGGGCCAAGCGGCACACGCGCGCAACTACTGCGCCGAGACGGTGTCCTCGAGGACGACTTCGTCGTCCGCAGCTCACCGCACATGCTGCACGTCCTGAACGCTCCCTCACCCGCCGCGACGGCCTCGCTCGCGATCGCGCGACTCGTGGCCGACGAGGCGGCCGGCATCCTCGCCTGAGGCGGTACCGTTCTCCCGGCGGGCGGTTAGCTCAGCTGGTAGAGCACCTGCTTTACACGCAGGGGGTCGGCGGTTCGAGCCCGTCACCGCCCATATTCGCAAGACTCCGCGACGTTGACTCTCGTCTGCGTTCTGCTGTATGACGCTTGGAGTTCATGAGAGCATCTGTGGCCGCGTGTATCTCGGTTGCCGCTGCTATCGTCGGCATGGCAACCATTCCGGCGACCGCTTCGGCCTCGCAACTCGTGGACCGCGACGGGCGCAACGTCCGGATCGCGGTGAACGAGAGCGGCGAGGCGATGGTGAGTTACACGAAGGGCGCCGTCACCAAGCACGTGCTCGTGTGGGGAGCGGTCAACGCCTTGCCGCCCACCCGGGGCAAGCGCCAGGTTAAGTTCCAGCTCGACTACAGCGGGAATCGCGCGAAGGGCTTCGCCGGGAGTTGCGGGCGCTACGACGGCCCAGCAGTGCCGTACTTGGTCGTGGCGTGTAAAGCCCTGGACGGGTCCTACTGGGCGGTGCAAGAGTGGCCACAGCCGTTGCCCGATCTCGGCTACACGCCGGAGGTTGTCCGAGATCTCGTAGAACTTTGAACGGCGGTCCTCCCGCCTCGTCCGTTCCCATTGGGAGCGTGCGGGGCGCAAACCAAGTCCGCGAGGACAG
>Ga0315281_10000291_pt1 | contig 67863 bp, 54 predicted proteins | sample YL17G07_0_MG_FD_204540 | JGI IMG/M metagenome (GOLD analysis project Ga0315281, IMG submission 204540) | Sediment microbial communities from Yellowstone Lake, YNP, Wyoming, USA - YL17G07_0 | ecosystem: Environmental > Aquatic > Freshwater > Lake > Sediment | place: USA: Wyoming | collected...
ATTTTGAATGAGGTAACGCCATACTCAAGGGCGAGATTTTCCATCTCGTCAATATGCGCCGCTTCGATCGGAGCAATATGAAAGCCGTAGTCGACCCAAAATCGTCCGTCGGATTGCTTGATCACTTCGGGCATAAAGTCGCGGTATGGACCGCCTCGATTGAGATAATATTGCCCAGTGCGCATGTAGTTGAGGCTCGACGTTACCCCACCCATCGCCGCTGCCTTGCTTTCCGAAACGGCATCCTGGGCTATAGGCTGATAGATGCCGACATGCATATGAGCATCGACGCAGCCGGGGAACGCCAGAAGATTTTTAGCATCGAAAACTTTTTTGGCGTGCTCTGCTTGGATCGCAGGAGCGAGTCGAGCAATCTTTCCATCTTTGACCGCGATGTCGAGGCAATCGATCGACGTCTTGTTGGGTCGCACGACGCGAGCATTTTTGATCACAAGATCTAAATTTTTATCCATTCGAGATTCCCCTTAGCAGACTATTGCTGCACGGCAGAAATTGAAATACGGGTCGCCTTCATCGGTTGTGTTTTGATTCATCCGAGGCAATCGGCTTGATCGAGGCCAAGCGCCTGCCACGCTTGATCATTTCGGGAGTGCCGAGCAGTTCATTGAGTTCACCGAAATCGAACATGCGCTCGCGGAACGGTTGCGTGCTGCCGTGTGCGGCGAGTGAGGCATAATACTCGATCGCCGTCTTCGCCAGCGTGCGGACAATCCCGCCGGGGAAGATAACGAGCGAAAAACCCAGTGTTTCAAGTTCGGACGCCGAAAGCATGGGCGTTTTGCCGCCTTCAACCATATTGGCCATTAGCGGTACCGCGCGCGCGACAGATTTCGCAATCTTTTCCAGTTCCTCGCGAGCCTTTGGCGCCTCAATGAACAGCAGGTCCGCACCCGCGTCGCGGTATAGAAGCGCTCGTTCGACAGCGCGGTCGAAGCCTTCGACCGCCACCGCGTCGGTGCGGGCAATGACCAGCGTCTCGCGCGAGCGCCGTGCGTCCACCGCCGCCTTGATCTTCCCCACCATCTCAGCGGCCGGGATCAGCGTCTTGTCATCGAGATGGCCGCAGCGCTTGGGGAAATCCTGATCCTCGATCTGGATGGCGTTGGCGCCGGCGCGTTCAAGCAAGCGCATGGTGCGTTCGACATTAAGCGCGTTGCCGTAGCCGGTGTCGGCGTCGACGACGAGATGGGCGCCGACGCGGTCGCGGATCAGCGTCACCGTCTCGACCACCTCGGCCATGGTCACCAGCCCGATGTCGGGTCTTCCGAGCCGGGTATAGGCAATCGCCGCGCCGGAGACGTAGAGCGCCTCGAAGCCGGCCTGCTCGGCAATCAACGCGGTGAGCGGGTCGTATACGCCCGGGGCGATCACGATCGGCGAACGGGCGAAGCGGGAGCGCAGGGTGGTTTCGGTCATGCGTCACATCCCCAGATAGGTGCGTTTGAGCTCAGGATTGGCGCCGATGTCCGCGGCCGTGCCGGACATGATGAATTTTCCATCGGCGAGGATATAGGCGCGGTGCGCGACTTCGAGGCTCTGCATCACGTTTTGCTCGACCAGCAGCACAGCGACGCCGTCGGCGTTGATGCGCGCGATGAGCGCGAACACTTCCTCAACCAGCAGCGGGGACAACCCAAGCGACGGCTCATCGAGGATGATCAGCCTGGGCTCGGCCATCAGACCACGGCCGATGGCGAGCATTTGCTGCTCGCCGCCCGACAAAGTGCCGGCGCGCTGAGACTGCCGCTGGTACAGGCGCGGAAAGATAGCAAACACGCGATCGCGGTTCACGACCCGCCGTTCGGCAGCGCGGCGGTAGCTGCCGAGATCGAGATTTTCGCGCACCGACAGGTTGGGGAAAATCCGCCTCCCCTCCGGCACGTGGATGAGGCCGCGGGCGACGATCGCCGAGGGCTTTTCACGCTCGACGGCGGCGCCGTCGAAGCGGATCGAGCCGGCGCGGGCGCGCACGATGCCGGAGATGGTGCGGTTGAGCGTCGACTTGCCGACGCCGTTGGAGCCGAGCACGGCGACGATTTCGCCGGGGCTGACCGTGAGGTCGACGCCGCGCAAGACCTCAGTCTCGCCGTAGCCGGAGCACAAATCGCGCACCTCAAGCAGCGGCCTACTGTCCATGCGCCACCCCGAGTTTCGCCGCCGCGCCGTGGCCGAGATAGGCCTCGACGACGGCGGGATCGGCGGCCACCGCCGCGGGCAGGCCTTCGGCAATGATGCGGCCCTCCGCCAGCACAAAGACGTATTCGGACAGGCTCATCACCGCCTGCATCACGTGCTCGATCATCATGATGGTGATGCCGCGGGCGCACAGGCCCCGGATCACCGGGACGATGTCGCGGATTTCGGACGGATTCAGTCCGGCCAGCACCTCGTCGAGCAGGAGCAGCTTCGGCTCGGTCGCCAGCGCGCGGGCGAGTTCCAGACGCTTGCGCCCGGCCACCGTGAGGGTATCGGCCGGCCGGTCGAGCATGTCGCCCAAGCCGACCGCGCGACCCACCCGCTCCGCCGCGTCGAGCGCCGCGGCGCGGGCGCGATGCCGCAGATGCGCGCCGACCAGGATGTTCTCGCGCACCGACAGTCCCACGAACGGCTGGACGATCTGGAAGGTGCGGGCGATGCCGCGGCGCGCCAGCCGGTGCGGCGCCTCGCCGGTGACATCCTCGCCGGCATAGCGGATCGATCCTGTACTCGGCTTCAGGAACCCGGAGATGATGGCAAATAACGTGGTCTTGCCGGCGCCGTTAGGGCCGATCAGCGCGGTGATGCGCCCGGCCACCGCCGACAAAGAGGCGGCGTTGACCGCGAGCAAGCCATCAAAACGCCGGGACACGCGCTCGACCGTGAGCAAGGGCTCAGTCATGTGCCGTCTCCCGGACCGAACGGGAGAAGCGGCGGCGCAGCCATTGCCGCGCGTCGGTGACGACGCCGATAAAACCGCGCGGCGCGAACCCGATCACCAGCACCAGCACGGCGCCGTAAACCATCAGGTCGAGACCGGGCGCGTCGCCGGCCACCAGCTTGGCGCCTTCGCCGAGCGACTTGACCACCAGCGCGCCGAGCAGCGGCCCGAACACGGTACCGCCACCGCCGATGATCGGCGTCAGCAGCGCCTCGATCGAGATCCAAGTGCCGTAGGCGATACCGGCGTCGATGAACAGAAAATACTGCGCATAGAAACAGCCGGCGGCGGCGGTGATGGCGGCGGAGAGCACCATGGCGCCGAGCTTGACCATGGTGGCGTCGACGCCGAGCGCCATGGCGGCGTCCTCGTTCTCGCGCACCGCGATCAGCCAGATGCCGAAGCGCGAGCGCTCGAGCCATTGCGCGATCAGCAGCGACACCGCGACCAGCGCCAGGATCACCCAGTAGAACACCGCCCGGCTCTGGAACTGAAAGGCCTGCGCCCGCAGATCGAGTTTCATCAAGGTGCCGACGCCGGCGCCGGTGATCGGCGCGACGCTGGCGACGATGCGCAGGACTTCGGCGAAGGCGAGCGTGACCAAAGCGAAGTAGGAGCCGCGCAACCCGGAACGGAAGGCAAGGCCGCCGATGAACGCACCGACCGCCGCCCCGGCGGCGATGCCGGCGGCAAATCCGAGCCATGCATTGACGCCGTAGCGCACCTGCAGGATGGCGGTGATATAGGCGCCGGTGCCGAAGAAGGCGGCGTGGCCGAACGAATATTGCCCGCCATAGCCGCCTAGGATGTTCCAGCCCTGTCCCGCCAGCGCGATCAGCAGCGTGACCACGAGGAAATTCAGCGTCGCGTTCGACTGCACGACAAGCGGGATCGCCGCGAACACGACGACCACCGCGGCAATCGGAATCAGCCGCTTCATGCCCGCGCTCCGAACAGCCCGCTGGGGCGGACCAGCAGCACCGCGATGAAGATCAGGAAAATTCCGATCTGCCCGAGCGACTCGCCGAGAAACAGACCGGACAGACTCTCCACCACGCCGATGATCAGACCGCCGATCAACGCGCCGGGCACCGATCCCATGCCGCCGAGCACGACGATGGTGAAGGCGATGAGCACGAAGGCATTGCCGACCGTCGGGTTGACGTAATAGGTCGGAATCAGCAGACAAGCGGCGACGGCGACGCAGGCGCTGCCGAGACCGAAGGTCACCGCATAGACATGCGCCACGTCGATGCCGGCGAGTTCGGCTCCGAGCTTCTCCTTGGCCACCGCGCGGATCGCCTTGCCAATGTCGGTCCAGCCCATGATCAGCCAGAGCAGCAGCGCAACGACGAACACCGCGCCGAAGCCGATCACGCGCGGAACCGAGAGAAAGATGAATCCGAAATCGATGGTCTGGAACGCGTAGGCCACGTCGACGGTGCGGGTATCGGCGCGGAAGGCATAGAGCAGCGCGTTCTCGAGGACGACGGCGATCCCGAGCGTGACCAGCAGCATGTTGCGGTCGTCGCCGTGCGAGGCCGGGCCGATGACTAAGCGCTGCAGTGCGTAGCCAAGCGCGAAGAACGCCGGCGCCAACAGAAACACGGCGAAGTAGGGATCAAGGCCGAGTATGCGAGAGGCGAAGAACGCGGCGAACAAGGCGGCGCTCAGCAGCGCGCCGTGGGCAAAATTGATGATGTGCAGCACCCCGTAGATCAGCGTCAGTCCGAGAGCGACGAGCGCATAGACGGCGCCGGTCAACAGACCGTTGAGGATGGCGGGGATCAGGATGACGGGCGAAAGCACGGACTCGTTACTTCGCAACCACGGTCGCGGACGGCGCGCAGGCGCCGTCCGCGGTCGCGCGATGCTTAGGCCGGCATCGGGAAGACTGGTTTCGCATTGGCGAAAGCCGGCGGTAGGATGACCTTGATGTCGTTGTCGATCACCTGGGTGTTGACCGGCGCCGCGCCCTGATTCTGGCCGTTGACGAACTTGGTCGGCCCGTAAGGCATCACATGGCCGGTGAAGGTCGAGTTCGCCAGCGCCTCGATGATCTTGGCCCGGTCGGCGGACTTGGCGCGCTCGATCGCGTCGGCGAGCAGCAGGACGCAGCTGTAATTCATGTACACCTCGTAGGTGTAGAACTCGCCCTTCGTCTCCACCTGCTTCTTCAGCGCCAGCGCCTTGGGATTGCGCGGGTCGAACCAGTGATTGCAGTCCATGATGAATCGGGCCGCTTCCGAGAATTCCTTCACGAACTTGTAGGAGGAGGCGGCGCCGCCGAGCACCGAATAGATGCCCTTCGGCCGCACCCGCTGCTGCTGCATGGTACGCGCGAGCAGGACGTATTCGTTGTAGTAATTGGCGGGAATCACGAGATCGGGGTTTTGCGCCTTGATCTTGAGCACGACATTGTTGAAGTCGCGCGTCGGTGTCGGGTGCGGGATGGTTTCAAGGACTTGGAACCCGCGCTCGGGGAGCTGCGCGTTCAAGAGCTTCGCCAATCCAGAGCCGAACGCCGAGTCTTCATGAACGATCATCACCGTCTTTGCCGCCTTGCCGGCCTGGTCGTTGATGGCGACGAGATTGTCGAGTGCCGTCTTGGCGATGACGCCGAAGCCGGGGCCGAATCGGAACGTATTCTTCAAACCGCGCGTGACCACACTGTCGACTACGCCGACGTCCACGATATAGGGCAGGTCATAGCGCGCGGCGGCCTGGCTGGCTGAAAGACAGATCGAGCTGGCGTATCCGCCGACGATGGCCGCAACTCCGGCCCCGTTCATCTTCTCGACCTCGGCATTGCCGCCTTCTGGCGTCGACTGCGCATCGCCGAGCACCGGATCGATCTTGGCGCCGCCCAGCGCCTTGATACCGCCGGCGGCGTTGATCTCCGCGATCGCCAGCGTGGCGCCCAAGCGGCCCTGCTGGCCGGAATAGGACAGTGCGCCGGTGACGGGGTGGAGCACGCCGATCTTCACGCCCGCGCTCTGCGCCCGCAGCACGGACGGCATGGCGAGGCTACCGGTGGCCGCAGCCGCGGCTCCCAGTGCCGTGGTAGCGAGAAACCGGCGACGGCTGAATGGAATTTTTCGATTCGACATGGTCTTCCTCCCTCTCTCGTTTAACGCGCCGGCGTGTGACTCGCCGGCTTCGTCTTGATGTTTGCGGTTCGTGCGTCGGAAATTGTCCCGTTCGAGCGCCCGCTCGCATGGCTGACCGGCGACCAGGCCTTGGTGTCGGCCTTGCCCGAGCGCACCAGATCGATCTCGAACGCATAACGATCGGGCCGGTAGAGCGCGTGCAGATGCTCGACGCCGCGGCCGGCCTGGTCGTGGATGACGCGCACCAGTTTGATCAGCGGCGAGCCGGTGCGCACGTCGAGCGCCTGGGCGACATCGGGGCTCGCAAGGCCGGCGCTGATGCGCTGGCGCGCGTGCTCGACCTTCACGCCGGCGCGTTCGAGCAGTTCGAGCAGCGGGCGAGCGGCCAGCTCCTGCCGGGTGAACGTCACCGCGACGTTCTCGGGGACGTGCGTCGTAAGATAGGAGAACGGCACGCCGTCGACCGAGCGCACGCGCACAGAGCGCTGTAGCAACTGATCGGACCCGACGCCGAGCGCCTGCGCGACCATACCTTCGGCCAAAACGTAGTCGAAGGACAGCAGCTTGACCGCCGTGCGGCGCCCCATCGCGGCGAGATTGGCCAATACCCCGGAAATGTCGGCGGTTATCGGCGCAGGCGAAGGCCGGTAGATGACCCGGGTGCCGGCGCTGCGGCGCCGCTCGATCAGCCGCTCGCGCGCCAGCTCGCCGAGTGCGCGCCGCACCGTGACGCGTGACACGCCGTGGAACGCGGCCAGTTCGTTCTCGTTGGGAAGCTTGCTACCGAAGGCGGCGGCACCGCTAAGAATGCGGTCGCGCAGGACAAGGTAGACCTGCTTCGCCTTCGCCTCGCCGAGCCAATCGCGCACGCCGTACTCCCCTGCCCCGTCCGAGCCGCGAACGCGGAGACCACTTTACTTGGTATTTTTTAGCATACAGTATTACGGCTACACGACAAGCCCACGAATGCCGAGGCCGATCGAGCGCGCATGAACGAGCCTCTGACCCTGATCGACAAGCTCTGGTCAGCCCATGCGATCACGCGGCGCGCGGACGGCGCCGCGCTACTGTGGGTCGACCGCCATTACGTGCACGAAGGCTCGTTCCACGCCTTCAGCCAGATGAAAGCGCGCGGGCGCGTGATCGCCGAGCCGGGGCTCACCTTCGGCATCGCCGACCATTATGTGCCGACGCGCGGCCGCGGGCAGGCTATCGCCAATCCCGAGATCGCCGCGATCGTGCGCGACCTCGAGACCAACGCAGCCGAAAGCCGCATCACATTGTTCGGGCTCGACGATCCGCGCCAGGGCATCGTGCACGTAGTCGCACCGGAGCAGGGATTGACCCTGCCCGGCCTGCTAATCGTCTGCGGCGACAGCCACACCTCGACGCATGGCGCCGTCGGCGCCTACGCCTTCGGCATCGGCGCGTCGGAAGTGGCGCATGTTCTGATGACGCAGACACTGTGGCAGAAGAAGCCGAAGCGCATGCGCGTCACGGTCGACGGCCAGACCACCGCCGGCGTCGGAGCAAAGGACATCGCGCTTTCGATCATCGCGCGCATCGGCGCCGATGGCGCCCAGGGCCATGCGATCGAGTTTGCCGGCGGCGCGATCCGGGCCTTGTCGATGGAAGGGCGGATGACGCTGTGCAACATGTCGATCGAGGCCGGCGGGCGATGCGGCCTAGTGGCGCCTGATGCGACTACGTTCGCCTATCTGAAGGGCCGACCTTATGCGCCCAAGGGCGCGGTCTTCGACCAGGCCGTCGAAGCGTGGTCCGCGCTCGTCTCCGATGACGGAGCCTCGTTCGAGCGGGAGATCTCCCTTCACGCCGCGGCCATCGCGCCGATCGTCACCTGGGGAACGACCCCCGACGACGCGCTGCCGATCGACGCCAGCGTGCCCGATCCGTCGCGTGAGACTAACCACGTACGGGCCGAGTACTTGCGCAACGCACTCGATTACATGGGTCTCACCGCCGGCAAAAAACTGAACGAGATCGCGATCGATCGAATCTTCATCGGCTCCTGCACGAATTCGCGCATCGAGGATCTGCGCGCGGCGGCGGCCGTCCTCGCCGGCCGCGTCAGCAAGGTGCCGGGCCTGGTGTCGCCGGGCTCCTCCAGCGTGAAGCGGCAGGCCGAGCAGGAGGGCCTCGATCGCATCTTCCGCGACGCCGGACTGGAATGGGCCGATTCAGGCTGCTCGATGTGCGTGGGAATCAACGGCGACACGGTACCCGCCGGCGAGCGCTGTGCCTCGACTACCAATCGCAATTTCCGCGGTCGGCAAGGCCCGGGTGCGCGCACCCATCTGATGTCGCCGGCGATGGTCGCCGCCGCCGCGGTCAGCGGCCATCTCGCCGACGTCCGGCCGTTGCTGGCCGGCCGCAAACCATAGCAGGCGACGCATGGAGAAATTCGTCCGCCTCACCGCCAAGGCCTGTCCGCTGGCGCTGCCCAACCTCAACACCGACCAGATTCTGCCGGCGCGTTATCTCAAGTGGCCGCGCTCAGCAGGTCTAGGTCGCGTACTGTTTCAGGACCTGCGCTTCGATGCCGACGGCAACGCGCGGTCCGACTTCCCGCTCAACCAACTGATCTGGCGCGACGCCAAGATCCTGGTCGCGGGACGTAATTTTGGCGGCGGCTCGTCACGCGAGGCCGCCGTTTACGCACTGTACGATGCAGGAATAAGTTGTGTGATCGCACCATCGTTCGGCGATATCTTCGCGCAGAACGCGGTGAATAACGGGCTGCTGACTGCGATCCTGCCAGAAGCGGACATCGCCGAACTCATAGCGGCAATAACCGTCGACCCCGATCAGTTCATCAGCATCGATCTCGATCAGCAGACGATTTCGCGCAGCAACCGCAGCTATGCGTTCGCCGTTGATCCGGTCAGCCGCAATCAGTTGCTCAATGGCTGGGATGATATCGATCTAACGGAGAGCAACAAGGACCGGATTGCGGCGTTCCAATACGAGGATCAGAAGCGCAGGCCATGGGCTTTACCAACGAAGCCGCAGGGTATCGCCACCATAGCTGAGTGTACCGAAGACCTAAACCGGGCGTAGCGGTCGTCTGCCTGTCCTTTCCGAAAATAATATCCCGACGTATTGATGATGCAGTCCGGCCACGATGGGAATGGCGACAAGGACACCGGACCGCTGGACTGCTCGATGCAAGGACGCATCTTTCTGTAATGCCAAGCGCGTGCGCGCCTGATTGTAATACGCCGCATAGGAAGCAAGAACTCGCCGCAGATGCGAAACACCAAAGATCAGCATTCGGTCCAAGCACTCGCAGTGCACGGTGCCGATCGGCATTCCGCATAGCCATTTTGCCACGGCGATGCGGGCGAGGTCGGACGGTCGCGAACACCCATCGCTTTCACCCGGGACGGGAATACATCGACGGCGAACATTCCGAGTGCGCGCAGGACCTAAAACATCGACGCAAATGATGCGATGATTATGCCTCACGATCCGAATCCAGGCCGATCACATTTTCGGAAAGGGCAGGAGCGCAGGCACAGAAGAGATTCCGATCACCATAGACGTTATCCACTCTGTTCACGGGCGACCAGTATTTGGACGTCAATAGCGTCATAACAGGAAAGCAGGCCTCCATTCGAGAATATGGCCGGCCCCAACGCTCCTCCGCCAAATCAAGCGTCGTGTGCGGCGCGTTCTTCAGTAAGTTATTGTCTCGCGATACCAGCCCCTCCTCGATCGCCCGAATTTCATCTCGAATTGCGATCATGGCATCGCAGAAGCGATCTATCTCCGGTTTGGATTCTGATTCGGTCGGCTCGATCATCAACGTCCCCGCGACTGGAAAACTCATCGTCGGCGCGTGAAATCCGAAGTCGATGAGCCGTTTAGCGACATCGTCGACGCTCACATCTGCGGAAACCTTCAACGATCGAACATCAATAATGCATTCATGCGCGACTCTTCCGAAGCGACCTTTGTAGAGGAGCGGAAAATGCGCATCGAGTCGCTTGGCGATGTAGTTCGCATTAAGGATGGCGATTTTTGTCGCTGCGGTCAGCCCTCTTCCGCCCATTAGCAAGCAATAAATCCAGGAAATGACCAGGATCGATGCGGATCCATAGGGCGCCGCGGAGATCGGTCCCACGGATTTCGGCCCGTTCACCTGCTCGGGATGGCCGGGCAAGAATGGAGCGAGATGCGCCTTCGCACCGACCGGACCCATGCCTGGCCCGCCGCCGCCATGGGGAATACAGAAAGTCTTATGCAAATTGACATGGCCGATATCAGCACCATAATCGCCTGGCCGTGCCAGGCCCACTTGCGCGTTCAAGTTCGCGCCATCGAGATAAACCTGCCCGCCGTGCGCGTGTACGATGTCACAGATCGTCCGCACCTCTTCCTCGAAGACCCCATGCGTCGACGGATAGGTGATCATGATGGCCGACAGACGCTCACCATGGGTCTCGACCTTCGCGCGAAGGTCGGACACATCGATGTTCCCGCTGTCGTTGCAGTTCACGACCACAACGTCCATGCCTGCCATATGTGCGGAGGCTGGATTAGTGCCGTGAGCGGAGGCAGGAATGAGACAAATCGTGCGAAGCCCTTCTCCCCGACTACGGTGATACGCGCGGATTGCGAGCAGTCCGGCATATTCTCCCTGCGCGCCGGAATTAGGCTGGAATGAAATCGCGTCGTAGCCCGTGATCTCGCGCAGCATCGCGCCGAGGTTCGCGATTATCTCGGCATAGCCCTGCGCTTGCGATACCGGAACGAATGGGTGAAGACCCGCGAATTCCGGCCAAGTCAACGGAATCATTTCCGCCGTGGCATTAAGCTTCATCGTGCAGGACCCAAGTGGAATCATGCTCCGATCGAAAGCGAGATCGCGATCGGCAAGTCGCCGCATGTAGCGCAACAATTCGGTTTCCGAGCGGAACTGATGAAAGACGGGGTGCCTGAGAAAATCGCCGTCCCGGCGAAGATCGGCGGGGATTTCGTCGCTTACGCTGGCGAGGTCGACCGCCCGTCGCGCCGCAGCGTCCGGTGAATCGCCGAACGCGCACCACACTTTCTGGACAATATCCACCGTGGTCGTTTCGTCACAGCTGACGCCGACACACGACGTCCCGTGGCACGACGGAATGTCGCGAAGATTGATGCCGCTTTCCACGGCACGCTGGAGAATGGCCTTTCGCCGCTCGCCGACTTCGACGGTGATCGTGTCAAAAATAATCGATGGCCGGACGTTCCAGCCTGACGCTACGAGGCCCGCCTTGAGAATCGATGCCATCTTGTGCACGCGGCGCGCAATCGCCGTAAGTCCGCTCGGGCCATGATAGACCGCGTACATGGATGCGATCACGGCGAGCAGAACCTGGGCTGTACAAATGTTCGATGTTGCTTTTTCGCGCCTGATGTGCTGTTCGCGTGTCTGCAATGCCAGCCGATAGGCTTTGTTGCCACGGCTGTCGATGGAAATACCGACAAGTCGGCCGGGAAGAGCGCGCTTGTGGGCGTCTCTGGTTGCGATATAGGCGGCGTGCGGCCCCCCGTATCCCATCGGCACGCCGAAACGTTGCGTCGAACCAATGGCGATATCGGCTCCGAGCTCGCCTGGCGACTTAAACAGCGTCAGCGCCAGCGGATCGGCGGCCAACACCGCGATCGCATTCTCAGCCCTCAGCCTCGCGATCGTCTCGCTAAAATCGCGGACATCACCGAACGTGCCCGGATACTGCAAAATTGCCCCGAAAACAGCCGTCGGATCGACGTCTCGCATGGGATCGCCAACGGCGACCTGCCAATCGAGCGCCTCGGCGCGAGTCCGCAGCACGGCAATCGTTTGCGGGTGGCAATCCCGGTCGACGAAAAAGACCGTGCGGTTCGACTGCGAAATTCGTTGCGCCATGGCCATGGCCTCGGCGGCAGCCGTTGCTTCATCAAGAAGAGACGCATTGGCGATCTCCAGACCAGTGAGATCCGCGATCATGGTCTGGAAATTGAGCAACGCTTCGAGGCGGCCCTGACTGATTTCCGACTGATACGGTGTGTAGGCCGTGTACCAAGCCGGGTTTTCGAGAATGTTACGTTGAATGACCGGCGGCAAGATCGCGCCGTAATACCCTTGCCCGATGAGCGACGTCAGCACGACGTTGCGCGCGGCAAGATCGCGCGCTTTCTGCAAGCCATCCATCTCCGACAAAGGCGGTGGCAGATCGAGCGGTCTACGCTGCCGGATGCCTTCCGGAACTGTTTGCGCAATCAGTTCGTCGAGGCTCGCGACGCCGATCGTTGTCAGCATCGCGCTCACATCCTGCGGCGAAGGTCCGATATGACGGCTTTCGAATCCCGTGTAGACAGATGGCTCGGTAGTCATTGCGGACTCTCTCTCAATTTATACGGGTGCCTTGCGCGGACGCAGCGCCTCCGATCAGCAATTGATAGGCTTGCTCATCCAACAGCGCGTCGATCTGAGAGCGCTCTGCGATCTTCATCTTGAACAGCCAGCCCTTTCCCATTGGATCCGAATTCACCAGGCTGGGATCGTCGACAATTCCTTGATTGACTTCGACGATCTCGCCTGTAATTGGCGCATAGACATCCGATGCCGCCTTCACCGACTCGACAACTGCGGCAGGCGCGCCGGCAGCAAACAATGCGCCTGGCTTCGGCAACTCGACGAACACCAGATCGCCAAGCTGCTCCTGGGCGTGTTGAGTGATTCCTATGGTCGCGGAATCATCCTCAACCAAGATCCACTCGTGATCTTGCGTGAACTTCAACATATTCAATCTCCTGGCCTGCGCATCAACGCTTGTATCTTGTGGGAACGAAAGGAAGCTTAGACGGCTGCACCGGTACGCGGCTCCCGCGAAGATTCGCATAAATCGGCACGTCGGCGGCGATAACCACGTGCGTCACGTAACCCGTGGCAATCGGAGCGTTGACGCTGGGGCCGAAACCACCCGATGTGACGACGCCGACCGCGTCTCCCGCTTCGCGGTCTCGAAATAACTGCGTGCCGTGGCGAATCGGCGCCCGCCCCTCGGGACGCAAACCTATGCGCTTTCGGGCGGTTCCGTCGGCAAGCTGGTGCAGAATTTTCCGCGCGCCCGGAAATCCGCCCGCACGCTGCCCGCCTTCCCTGCGGACGCCCTGGATGCTCCACTCCAGAGCGGCCTCAACTGGGGTCGTCGCCACGTCGATATCCATGCCATACAGGCACAGCCCAGCCTCCAGACGTAAACTATCACGCGCGCCGAGTCCGACCATGGCGACGCTGGAATCTTCGAGCAGCTCTCGCGCCACAACCTCGGCATGCGAAGCCGGCACGCTGATCTCAAAGCCGTCCTCACCGGTATAGCCGGAGCGCGAGATCGTGCAGTTCAAGTTCATGAGCTCGATCACACGAATATCCATAAAGCGCATGGATTTCACATCGGGCGCGATTCGCGCCAGAGCGGTTTCTGCGGCAGGCCCCTGAATGGCCAGCAAGGCCCGATCGTCGAGACGCTCGATCGCGCACTCGCGAGAAAGCGCATGACGCAAATAGGCTTCATCGGCGTCCTTGCAACCGGCATTGGCGACGATCAGGAAGCGGTCGCCAAGGTTGGCGATCATCAGGTCGTCCCGAACTCCCCCGTCCTCGTTTGTCAGCAGCGCGTATCGCTGCCGGCCCGAAGCAAGGCCCAGAATGTCCATGGGAACGACGGTCTCCAAGGCACGCGCGGCGGCGTCACCGTCGCCGCTGCGCGCTCGGACTTCGAATTGCCCCATATGCGAGACGTCGAAAAGCCCGACTCCGGCGCGGACATGGAGATGTTCTTTCAGAATTCCATTGCGGTATTGCACCGGCATTTCGTAGCCGGCAAACGGGACCATGCGCGCGCCGAGATCGAGATGCAGCCGATGCAACGGTGTGCGCTTGAGTTGAGCGGCGGCGACAACGGCGCTCATGACGCCACCCGCGTCGCGTGAGCGGATGCCCCGTCGCCTGGTCGGGCAGACGCAAGCGCCTCGTCAATAAGGTAACTCAGCTGGTTAATAACCGAGGACATACGAGGCACCTTTTGATGCGACCGAACGGTCGATCCTTGTGGTGCCCCCTCTGTGATTGTGCCTGAGAGCGTTATCCCGTCGGCGGGCGCACATGCGCCTCTCTCCAGAGTGTCTTTACCCTTGCGATTCGTGTGCCTGAGAGTTTCCGGGGCGGTTGCTCCTTCGGCGTCGGTCAGACCGATCTCTCCCGCAAGGGATCTTAAATCTGCGTTCTCGTTCAAGCCTTTCGTAGATCTTGTACAAAAAACAGTAGCAAACTTTACGGGAAAGGAACACCATTTCCAAATCCGAACCCACAGGCATTATTCGACGATAGGGGTCATCAATTGAGCGCAACAATCTCGCATTCACGTCAGACTTCACGGCGCGTCAGTGGTGGACGGGCAATGGGTACCTTCGCATGCCCCCTTGTGTACCCGCCGATCCGCGATGGGCGCCCTTGATCGCCCCAAAAAACCTAGCGGACGACACGCGGCGAGACCACTCCGGGAAGGACAGCGCCTGCCTTTCCTACAGATTTAAGTTTTTTGACCACACGGGATGGAACGCGCGCCATTGTCTGAACACGATCTCCGAAAGGTGCTAAGGCTAAGTAAGAATGCCAAGCGTTTGCTTCGTCCTTGATTGAGCCATGAGCACCAGCATGGGACTTTCGCTGCAAGAACGGAACGTCATTGACTGGCTAGCATCGCAAGATGCCGCCATGCAGGCGCTGCTCGAGCGATTGGTCAATATCGATAGCGGCACTTACAATAAAATCGGCGTAGACAGCGCAGGCGATGTAATTTGCCGTTTTCTTGACGAGCATGGAATCGGCTTTGATGTTATCCCGAATGACAAATTCGGCAAAGCCGTCCGCGCCGCTGTTGGATCGGGTGAGCACACCATTCTCCTCATGGGTCATCGCGACACGGTGTTTCCTGATGGCGAGGCGCAACGCCGGCCGTTTCGCACGGATGGGGCTCGCGGCTACGGACCTGGCGTAGCGGATATGAAATCTGGCCTGGTGATGAACAGTTTCGTCGCCGCAGCGCTCAAGAAATTTGGCGGTGCGCCGGCGTCCATCGTAGTTCTTTATACCGCCGACGAGGAAATCGGCTCGCCGTCCTCGCGCACTCTGATCGAAGCGGAAGCGCGTCGGGCTCAGGCGGTGCTCGTCGCCGAACCCGGTCGGCCGAGCGGCGTCATCGTGACCGGTCGCAAGGGTGGAATCTTCATGCGTCTCGAAGTCACCGGCAAGGCCGCCCACGCCGGGGCCAATTTTGAACAAGGCGTTAGTGCCATCGGCGAAATGGCCCACAAGATCGTCGCCCTGCACGCGCTGACCGACGTACCGAAGGGGATCACGGTCAATGTGGGTGTTGTTTCCGGCGGTCAGACGGTAAATACGGTCGCACCATCAGCCTGCGCCGAGATCGATTTGCGCTATATCACGCCGGGCGATCGCGACGCCGTGATGGCGAAAATCAAAACAATCATAGCGCATGCCCACGTACCGGGCGCGAGCGCTAAACTCGAGATCTACGGCGAATTTTTACCACTTGTGCAGACGCCGAACAGTAAGCGCCTGTTCGAGCTTTATACCGAGTGCGGCCGCATGCTTGGATTGACGGTGATAGGAGAGTTTACCGGCGGATGTTCGGACGCCGGATTTTCCGCGAACGTAGGCGCGCCAACGATTTGCGCGGTCGGCCCGATTGGCGGCCGGGTTCACAGCCCCGATGAGTATGTCGATCTCAATTCCATTGTACCGCGCGCACAAGTGCTGGCGCTAACAATCATGCGGTGTGGCGCAAGCTTACCAGGGCCCTAAGCTGGGCGGGGCGTTCAAATTCAAATCTGAGAACGTCGGGATGAAAATCAAAGCTGTTCGCTTATTCGAAGCCTTCTAGTCGCCTTCAACGTTCCTTGTGCTCAAATCGCGGCGAGGCATTTGTCGACAATATCGAGAGCGCGGTCCATCTGCGCTTCAGTGACAGTCAGCGGCGGCGTCAAGGTCAGCACATTGCCAAACGTCGTCTTGAACGACAATCCCTGCTCCAGCGCGCTATACATCACCTGTTCGGCCGCGGCGCTTGCCGGAACCTTGGACGCGCGATCGCTGACCAGTTCGATGCCGATAAGGAGGCCCTGCCCACGCACGTCGCCAACGATCTGGCGGCGGACTTTGAGTTCGTTGAGTCGCGTCAATGCCCCCGCGCCGATTTTTGCCGCATTGGCGACCAGCCCCTCGTCTTCGATAATCTCAATAGTGGTCAGCGCCGCACGCGCGGTGACAGGGTTTTTCTCGTGGGTGTAGTGGCCGAAGGCAAAATCGGCGCCGACATCGAGTTCGGGCCTGGCTATGACCGCGGCGATCGGCAGGATCCCGCCGCCCAGCGCTTTTCCTAGCACGAGGATATCGGGAACGACGCCGTCATGTTCGCAGGAAAACATCTTTCCGGTCTTGCCCAATCCCGTGGGGATCTCATCGAACACGAGTAGCGTGCCGTGGCGATCGCAGATCTTTCGCACCGCGTTCCAGAAACCGGCTGGTGGAATATATGGCACGGCGCGGATCGGTTCGGCGATGAAGGCGGCGACATCCCCCTCGCGGCCGAGCACGTAGTCGATCATGCGCGCGCAAGCGGCACCCGATTCTTCGGCCGAGGACGCACCGTAGGGACAACGATAACTCGAAAACGGCGCCACATGCTCGGCGCCCGGCATCAACGGGCCGACGCGGCCCGAACGGAATAGCGCCTCGCCGCCGACCGCCGCCGCGCCGAAGCCCGCCCCGTGAAACGCATCCCAGAACGACAGCGTCTTGTAGCGTCCGGTTGCCGCACGCGCGATCTTGATCGCCACCTCGATCGCGTCAGAACCACCGGTGGTGAATAGCACCTTGTTCAAATTTCCCGGCGCGATCCCGGCAAGTTTCTTTGCCAGCGCCACCGCCGGTTCCGAGGCATAACGCCGTGGTGTGAACGGCAGCGCTTCCATCTGCTCGGCGATCGCGCGCTTGAGGCGCGGATGTCCATAGCCGATGTGGTGGACGTTGTTACCGTGGAAATCCATATAGCGGCGGCCGGCCGTATCCTCGATGAAAATACCTTCCGCCTTGACGATGGCATTGAGACATGGCGTCGAAACCGATTGGCGCAGAAAATACCGCTCATCGTCGGCGAGCAGCGCGCGGGCCGATGCGTCAAGATTGCGTGCGGCCCAGGCGCGGCGCTCCGGCGACTGATTAGTGTCGCTTTCCGATGGCGCCGGCTCGCTGCGTTTGGCCAAAATCCACTCCATCAGCGCCGGCGCCACGCCTGCAAGCGCATGAACACCAGCCGGTCGAGCAGAAGGTGCAGCAGCTTGGTTGCAAGCGCGGTGAGCAGAATCAAGGTCGCCATTGCGGCTGCGCCCGCGGTAACGCCGGCTTCATCCATATGGACGATGGCAATGGACGCAAGTTTCGTCCCCGGCCCATAAAGAAAAATCACAGCCGAAACAGTGGTGAGCGCATTGACAAATAGATAGATGCCGATGTCGAGGATGGCCGGCATGCAGATCGGCACCGTTACGCGACGGAACGTGCGCCAGATCGGGACCTTTAGCGATGCGGACACCGATTCAAATTCCGGATCGATTTGTTTGAGCGCTGTCAGCGCGGTGATGTGAGCCACCGTGTAGAAGTGCGCGATGCAATTGACGACAAGGACGATTAATGTCCCGTAGAAAACATTGAGTGGATTCCAGCGCGCATTGACGAAGAACACATAGCCCAATCCGAGTACCAGTCCCGGAACCGCCACCGGCAACATCGCCAAAAGATGCGCAATCGCGCGGCCGATAGGCGCGACTTTCGTCTTCTCCACCATGTAAGCGCCGGTGAAAACGATGACCGTACCGAGCAGAGCCGCCAATGCCGCCATCTGGATCGAGTTGAAATAGGGCGACCAGGCGGCCGCATCGAACGTGCCAAAATCGTAATTTTTCAGCGTTAACGACAGATTATAAGGCCAATAGGTGATGAACGACGCCCAGACGGCGGTGCCCAGCACACCCACGATCAGTCCGGCGACGAGCAATGCATAGACCATGATCGTCGCGTCGCGCAATTTATTCGGCTTGGGTTGTAGCGGCACGGCGCGCGCCGACAAAAGCGCTACCTGACGGCGCTGGACCATACGGTCGATAACGAAGGCGAGGATCGCCGGCACCAGCAAGATCATGCCGACAACCGCGCCCATGGAAAAATTTTGCTGCCCGACAACCTGCTTGTAGGCATCAGTCGCCAGCACGTTGAATTGACCGCCGATGACTTTGGCAATTCCGAAATCGGTGATCACCAGCGTGAACACGACGAAGGCGGCATTCACCAAACCATATTTCGCGCCCGGCAGGGTCACGGTGCGGAAGATGCGTGTTTTCTTGGTGCCAAGAGCGTCAGCGACTTCGTACAGTCGCGCATCGGCCAGCGCGAGCGCGGTCACAAGAACGATCAGCGCATGCGGGAAGCAGTAAAACACCTGCGCAATCACTATCCCCAGCGGCCCATAGATCGACCCGCCGAACAGAAAATACTTCAGCAAGCCCTGATTGCCGAAAAGATAAATCAGCGAAATCGCGGACAACAGCGACGGGGCGAACAGCGGCAGCAGCGCGGCTGCATAGAGCAACCCTTTCGCCGGAATGCAACTGCGGGTGAGCGCATAAGCATAACCAAATGCCAGCGGGATCACGATCGTGGTCGCCAACAGCGCGACCCATAGACTGTTGAAGATCGAGCCGAACAGCGTCGGCGTCGAGAAGTAGAGAATGAAATTGGCAAGCCCGATGAATTTCCCGTCGGCGTCCTGGAAACTCTTCGACAACAGCGCCCAAAGCGGCAGCGCGATCGTGATCAGAAGCCAGACTACCAGCAGCACGACGCCAATGCGTATCACCAGGTCGTCACGCAAAACGCGGGTGGTCGCGAACGCCGGCTTGGTAACGACCATCGCGATGCTCACCGCCTGCCTCACTCTTTTGCGAAAATGTGCAGCGATTCCGGCGGCAGCGCGATGGTCAACTGCTGTCCTTCGACGACACTAAGATCGCGCATCAGATTTGCCGAGAAATCGGCGAGGATGACGACACTGGGCACCGCCTCGGGCTTGAGCTTGGCGCGGCAGAACGAACCAAGGAAATCGAGGCTGGTCACCTGGGTGACAACCTGATTCGCAGCCGCCGGGGCAATATTACGGACCTGGATCTCCTCCGGCCGGAAGCCGACGCGAACGGCCGCTCCCTCGCGGAAGCGCGCTGTATCGCCACAGGCAAGATCGATGGTGCCAAGCCGCAGCTTGTTTGCGCCGCTGATCTTGGCATCCAGAAAAGTCATGCTGCCGACAAAATCGGCAACGAAGACGGTTGCCGGCTTGCGGTAGATATCGCTCGGGCTACCGACCTGTTCGATCACGCCCTGGTTCATCACCACGATGCGATCGGCCATCGCCAGGGCCTCTTCCTGGTCGTGCGTGACCATGACGGTGGTGACGCCGAGGCGTCGTTGCAGCGACTTGATCTCATCGCGCAGGCGAAGGCGCACGCGCGCGTCGAGCGCGGAAAGCGGTTCATCCAGCAGCAGCAATCCCGGCGACGTGGCGATGGCGCGGGCAAGCGCCACGCGCTGCTGCTGACCGCCGGACAGTTGAACGGGATATTTCTTTTCCTGATCGCTCAGACCGACGAGCGTCAGCAGTTCGCGCGTGCGCGCCTCGATGTCGCCGCGGGATTTATGCTGATTGACAAGGCCATATCCGACGTTCGCGGCCACCGTCAGGTTGGGAAACAATGCATAGGATTGGAACACGATGCCGAAGTCGCGCGCGGCCGGCGGAAGATGGGAAACGTCGCGGCCAGCGATCTCGATGCTGCCCTCGTTTTGCGGGTCGAGACCGGCAATCACCCGCAACAGCGTGGTCTTGCCGCAACCCGAGGGGCCAAGAAAGCATATGAACTCGCCCTCCAGCACGTCGAGCGAGACATCTTTCAAAGCGGTGAATTGTCCGAACCGCTTGGTGAGGTTGCGGACGCGAAGAAACGGGGACGCGACCGCCGCTGACCCGTTGCCCGGCCGGGTGGCCGGACCGACCGAGGCTTTCATCACTCTTGCCCGCCTGCGTGAACACCTTATTCCCAGTGCAGGAATGGTCGGCCAGTTGGCCCCCGGGGGCAAGTCCCCAAGGGGCCAACTGCCAATCACTTCGGCGCGGCTTTGGACTCGTAACGCTTGGTCCATTCCTTGAGAATGCGCTCGCGATTTTCCGCCATCCAGACGAAGTCGTTCTTGATCATCTGTTTCTCGGCGGTCGCCGGGTAATTCGGCGGATAGTTGACGACGCCCGGCATGGCAACAACCGCATAGGTCTTGGAATAGAGCTCGTTTGCCGCCTTGGTGACCGCCCAATCCACAACTTTCTTGGCGAGATCAAGGTTCTTAGTGCCCTTCACGATGCCAACCGCTTCCATTTCCCAACCGGTGCCTTCCGAGGGAATAATGACTTCGAGGGGAGCTCCCTTAGTCTTCTCGGAGGCGCCGCGCATGTCGAGCGCGATGCCGGCGACGCGCTCGCCCTTGGCCGCCTGCACGCAGGGCGCCGAACCGGAATGTGTATAGACCGCGATGTTTTCATGCAGCGCATCCATGTACTTCCAGCCTTCCGCGTCGCCCATCATCTGCAGCCATGCGCCGACCATGAGATAGCCGGTGCCGGACGACGCCGGATGCGGCATCACCAGCTTGCCCTTGTATTCGGGCTTGATGAGATCCTTCCACGATTTCGGGGCTGCGATGTTGGCCTTGCCGGCTTCCACCGTGTTGAAGCAAACAACACCGAGATACGCGTCCATGCCGGTCCAGCTATAGGGCGGCGTGGTGTCGCGAAATGCCGCTTTCAATGTGTCGGCGCCGGCCGGCTTGTAAGTTTCCAGCAGGCCCATCTTCTCAAACAGCAGAAGCGCGGTTGCGGCATGGCCGAGGACCAGGTCCGCGCGCGGATTGTCTTTCTCCGCCAGAAACCGCGCCGTTACGACGCCGGTCGAATCGCGCGTCCAAAGTACCTCCACCCCCGGCACAGCCGCCTCGATCGCCGCCTTGAACGGCGCGAGTTGGTCGTTTTCCAGTGACGTATAAATATTGAGTTGCGTTTTTTGCGCGGTTGCGGGCGCGACGAACGCGAGCAACACGGCAAGGCCGACCACGGCCCCAGCGACCAGTTTTTTCATTGTTTGACTACCCCCGTTGAGTACATTTGACGCGCAGCTTTGCCACGCGCACATAAAGCGCAGATGACATCCAACAACTTCCCGGCCCCCAGCTTGAGACGATGATATCAGGTCGGCCATGGCAAGGAATAGGTCTTCACATTGGTAAAGCTCTTCATAGCCTCGACTACCCCCTCTTTGTAACCGAGTCCGGAATCCTTGATCCCGCCGAAAGGCGACATTTCGATGCGATAACCCGGCACTTCCCAGACATTCACCGTGCCCACTTCCAGTTCGTTGATGAAGCGGGTGATGTATTCGAGTTTTGAGGTGCATACCCCCGACGAAAGGCCATAGGCGGTCGAATTCGAGATGCGGATGACCTCGGCGATGTCATTGGGGCAGCGGATAATGGGGATCACCGGCCCAAACGTCTCCTGATGCACCAGTTCGCAATCGTAGGGCACCTTGTCCACGACCGTCGGCGCATATAGGGCGCCCTTCCGATTGTTGCCGTGAAGCAGCACAGCCCCCTTGTTGACCGCGTCGAGAACGCGGCGTTCGAACAGCTTCGCCGCGCCTTCATGGATCACCGTACCGACGTCGGTCGCGGGATCCATCGGGTCGCCGGATTTCAGCTTTTTGGCCTTTTCGACAACGCAGCGGGAGAATTCTTCCGCCACCCTTTCCACTACCAGGACGCGCTTGACCGCCGTGCAGCGCTGGCCGGAATTCTTGGTCGCCCCGGCGACCGCAAGCTCGGCCGCTTTGTCGAGATCGGCATCCTCCATGACGATCAGCGGATCATTACCGCCGAGCTCCAGCACGATACGGCGATAGCCGGCCTTTTCGGCGATATATTTGCCGACCTTGACTGAGCCGGTGAAGGTAATGAGGTCGCAATCCGGGTCAGTGATCATGGCATCCCCCATGGCCGAAGGATTGCCGGTCACTACCGAGAGCATTTCAGGCGGCAGGCCCGCCTCGTAGAGCACGTCGGCGAGCGCGAGCGCGGTGAGCGGGGTCAATTCGGTCGGCTTGAGCACGACACGATTGTTGGTCGCAATCGCCGGTGCTAGTTTATGCGACACCATATTGAGCGGATGATTGAACGGCGTGATCGCCGAGATGACGCCTCGCAATGGTGTGCGCGTGGTGAAAATCTTGCGCATCTTCGCCTGCGGCGAGATATCGCAGGAATAGATTTCGCCATCGTCCTTGATGGTGAGCTGGCCGGCGAAGGAATAGACGTCGTAGGCACGGCCCGCCTCGTAGAGCGAATCCTTCCAGCACAGCCCCGACTCAGCGGTGATCAGTCGCGCGAAATCTTCCTTGCGGTCGCGCAGTAATTCCGCGGTACGCAGCAATATCTGCTGTCGCTCGTAACGGGTGAGCTTGGGTTTGAATGCCGCTCCCTTGGCAAACGCCGCGCGCACATGCTCGGCGCGCGCGGCCGGCACCGAGCCGACGACCGCTCCGTTATAGGGATTGAATACCTCGATCCGTTCGTCGAGATCGACGCGCTTTCCGGCGATGCGCATGCCCTCATGACGGACGGCGGCGCCCGGTTTCGATTGTACGTTCATATACGACCCTCAGCGGACGTGATTGAGCGCGATATCAAAAATATCGAAATTACGCAGCTTGCGGTCCGCCGACAGCGTCAATTTGCGGTTGGCGATCATCGGAACCGTCTGCTCGGTGAGCCCTCCGTGCGAACGCAGCGGTTCGGTGAGCCCGGAGAGGTCATGGCGCGCGCGGCTGGTGCCCAGCACCTTGTGAATAGTCGACAGCACGACGATATCGCCGATTCTGTCTGACGGAAGTTCGAAACGCTTGCAGGCCTCCTCCCGCGACAGCGTCACGTCGATGCCTTCAATGGCTGCGAGCCGCGCGAGAACATCCGCTGCTTTCGCACCATCAGGCAAGTAAACCGTCGCGAACGAGCCGAGTGCGCCGTGATGTGCCACATACGGGTCGGTAATGGGAAGGATGACGCGCGCCTTGCCCTTACCGAACCACCCGTCGAATAGGTCTTGCAGATAGATGACGTCCGGCTCGCCGCTCGGCAGATGCTTGTCGTTCATGCCGTGGTCGGCGGTGAGCACCAGCACGCAGCCTTCCGCATCCAGCGCCCCGACATAGCGATCCATCATCGCGTAGAAGGCATTCGCCACGTCGGAACCGGGCGCTGCCTTGTGCTGCACGTAATCGGTGGTGGAAAGATACATCAGGTTGGGCCGCTCGTGCTTGAGGATCGAAAGGCCGGCGGCCATGACGAATTCCGACAATTCCGAGGAGTAGACATCGGGAACCGGCATCCCGACTCGGGCCGGCACGTTGGCTATACCGTTGTCCTTGAGCGTCGCCTTGTCGGCTTTTTCCGATGAAAACGCGATGGCGCGGCCGCTGTTTAAGTCGAGGCCATATCCGAGTAGCGTGCGTAGCTTGTCTTTCGCCGTAACTACCGCAACTTTCGCGCCGGCATCGTGGAACGCTTTCATGATCGTCGGCGCGCGGAGGAATTTGGCGTCGTTCATCATCACTTCCTGACCCGTGGCCGGATCGAAGAAATAATTTCCAGCGATCCCATGCACCGCCGGCGGACGGCCGGTGATGATTGAGAGGTTATTTGGATTGGTGAAACTCGGGATGACCGAATGGGCCAACAAGTTGGCGCCGTCGCGCATCAGCCGGGCAAAATTCGGCGCAACGCCCTTCTCGATCGCGCGCTCGATATATCCAGGCTCGGAGCCATCGATACACACGCAAACGGTGGGCACCTTGGGAAAACGATAAGTACGGCCGTTGGCGATGACCTCGGCGCCGGCGTGATTGTAGTTCACTTGAACTCTCCTACGCTGCTTTTGTCGCTTTCAGCGAACGCACACCCATCTCGTCAATAATGTCGCGGATCGCGGCAAGCACGCCACGTATATGGTCGGGATAAAGACGCCCGATGCAGCCGATGCGGAATGAGTCCGCAACCGTGAGTTTGCCCGGATAGATGACGTAGCCGCGTTCCTTCAGCTTGTCGTAAAACGTCTGGAAGATGAAGTTCTTGTCTGCGGGCATGCGGAACGTCACGATAATCGGCGCCTGTAAATGATCGGGCAACAGCGGTTCGAAACCTAGTCCGCACATGCCGTCGATCAAAATCCGGCAATTTTCCGCATAGCGCCCGCCACGCCCGGCGACACCACCTTCGGCGTCGAATTCTTCGAGCGCCTGGTGAAAGGCGACAATGACGTGAATTGGCGGCGTGAACCTGTACTGGCCGGTCTTGACGAAGTTGCTCCATTGATCGTGCAGGTCGAGTACCAGCGTGGTCGCATTGCCTTTGGTCTTTTCCATCGCAGTCTTGCGGCAGATGGCAAATCCAAGCCCCGGAACGCCTTCGAGACATTTATTCGATGAGGCCACGACCGCATCGAACGTGACGCGCTTGGCGTCGAGCGGTAGGGCGCCAAAGGCACTCATGGAGTCGACGAGAAAGCGCTTGCGATGGCGTTCCGCGAGCGCGGCGATCTTCGCAATCGGGTTAAGAATGCCGGAGGTCGTTTCGCAGTGTACTGCGAAAACGTGCGTGATAGCCGTATCGCTTTTGAGCAGCGCGTCGAGGACGGCTGGATCCGGAGGCGTATCCTCAGGCGTTTCGTGCACCGCGACGCCGCGCCCGGCGATCTCGCATATTTTCCTCGCCCGCTGACCATAGGCTCCGTTGATCAACAGCAACACCTTGCCGTCGCGGGGAACAAAAGTCGTGAGCATAGCCTCGACCGCGAAAGTGCCAGAGCCTTGCATCGGCACCGTCACGAAATCGTCGCCGCCGCTCACGATCGCCGGCAAACGCGAAAGAACGGACTGGTTGATCTTGATAAAGGCCGCGTCGCGCGAACCCCAGTCGTGAACCATGACCTGCTTGACGGACCTGGAGGTAGTCAGCGGTCCGGGGGTGAGAAGCAGCGGGTCGCCGGTCTCCGACGCGGCAATAGGGGGGCGGGTTGTCGGCATGCGGCGATTCCTGATCGTGCCTCGCGACATATTGATGACAGCCTAGCGCCGATCCCGTTATCGGTCTAATATGCGTTTTAGATATTACCTATAGAAAATATCTATATGAACCTCACGCAGTTGCGCGCCTTCCATCTCGTCGCCCAGGCTGGAGGCTTCTCGCTCGCGGCCCGCACCGAAGGGCTGAGCCAGCCGACGCTATCGGCGCAGGTACGCTCGCTCGAAGCAAGCTATGGCGTCGGCCTCTTCGACCGCCAGGGACGCGGTGTGCGGATGACGCCTGCGGGCCAGTCGCTCTACGCCGTTACCACACGCTTGTTTGCCGCTGAGGAAGAGGCGCGCGCGCTTCTGACCGGCGGAAGAGCGCTGACGCGTGGCCACCTGCGCGTGAGCGCCGACAGCGCCTACCACGTGATGCCGATCCTCGCCAAACTCAAGAAGCGCCACGAGGGGCTTACGTTTACGCTCAAGATCGACAATTCGGCGGCCGTGCTCGATCACCTGACCGACCACGGCGCTGATGTCGCGGTAATGGCGAAGATGACGTCAGATCCGCGGATTTATTCGATGAAGCTGCGTGAAGATCGGCTGGTGCTGTTCGTGCCGCAGGAGCACGCATGGGCGCGGCGGCGGCGACTTCGGCTTGCCGACCTCGCCGGGCGCGACATCGTCATTCGCGAACGTGGATCGATCACCCGCGAAGTGTTCGAGACACGCCTCGCCGAAGCCGGGGTGATTCCCGGATCGTTGATCGATGTCGAGACGCGGGAAGCCGTGCGCGAGGCAGTTGCCGCCGGTTTTGGCATCGGTATCGTTTTCGACAGCGAATTCGGCGCCGACGCGCGCTTTCACGCGGTGGACGTAAGCGATGCCGATCTCACCGTTGGCGAATACGTGGCCTGCCTGCAGGAGCGGCGGCGGTTCGCTTTGGTGCGCGCGTTTCTCGATGTCGCACGCGAGGCTTCACAACGGCCGCGATAATGCGGCTCACTGCAGCCGGATCAAGGCAAGCCCGCAGACGATCATCAACGCGGCAATAACGCGCGCAGCACGCAAGGGCTCTTTGAGAATGGTGACCGCAATCACGGCGCCGAACAATACGCTGGTCTCTCTTAATGCCGCGACAATGGCGATGGGCGCGACCGTCATCGCCCAGATCGCTATCCAATAAGAAAATACGGAGAGCGCGCCGCCGAGCAGACCGATTTTCCAGTAACCGCGCGCGTCGATCACGATGGATTGGCCCCGCCGCAGCAAAGCGAACACGGCCATGCAACCGCCGTCGCACACGAACAGCGCCGCCGCATAGGCGTGCGGGTTGCCGGAAATGCGCGCACCGACGCCGTCGACCAGCGAATAGCCGCAGATTGTGACCGCGGTGAAGAAGGCAAAGCCGACCGCGCGCCGGTCAATGCGGACAAGGTCGCGCCCGCCGCGCGCGGAGAGCAGAAATACGCCGCTTACCAGCGCAAGTATGCCGATCCAGCCGACCAGACTTAGTTTTTCGCCAATCACCGTAGTCGAAATTAGCGCCGTCATCAGGGGAGCCGATCCGCGCGCAATCGGATACACTTGGCTCATGTCGCCAGTGCGGTAGGCCTCGGTAAGACCGATGTAATAGGCTAGATGCAGGACAACGGAGGCCAGCACCCACGGCCAGGACGCGAGCGGCGGGATACCGACAAACGGCAACAGCGGAAGCGCTATCACACCACAGGCGATTGTGATGATCGCGGTGGTGGCAAACGGATCAAGCCGGATTTTGAGCAGCGCGTTCCAGCTGGCATGACAGGCGGCTGCGACAAGAACAGCGGCAAAAACGAAAGGGTCCATTTCACCCTTTCACATTCGTACCGGCAGGATCATACGGCGGCTTGAGGCTGGCGCGCACCGGCACGCGATCTCCCGCGATATCGAGCTCGAACTTCGCGCTGAGAAACTCGGCATCGACCGCGACGCCCCCAGTCATGACATAGCCGAGCGCGACGATCGCCTCAAGGCTATGGCCGTAGGCGGCGGAGGTCACTTCTCCCGCGGGCGCGTCATTCCGCAGGATAAGTTCGCCACCGTGCGCGAGCGGCGTATCGGACGATAGGCCGACAAAGCTGAGAAGCCGTTTCGCGGCGGGCTTGCTTTTAGCAGCCATAAGCGCGTCGCGGCCGATGAAATCTTTTTTGTCGAGCTTGACCGCAAAGCTCAACCCGGCCTCATACGGCGTGGTATCCGGTGTCAATTCCCTGCCCCATGCGCGATAGCCTTTCTCCAGCCGTAGCGACTCGATGGCATAATAGCCCGCGTCGCACACACCGAGTTGCGCACCCGCCTGCATCACGGCATCGTACACTCTCGTCGCGAGTTCCACCGGCACGAAAAGCTCCCAGCCAAGCTCGCCGACATAAGTACGCCGGGCCGCGAGAACATTCGCAGGACCAAGACCAATCTCACGCATGGAGCCGAACGGGAATGCGGCATTGTCGAGCGGCGCCTTGGTAAGACGCAGCAGCAATTCGCGCGAGCGCGGCCCCATCACGGCGAGCACGGCGTATGCCGACGTGACATCGGTGAGAAACGCATGCGCGCCTGCGGGCAGATTGCGGTTGATCCAGGCCGCGTCGCGCGTCGCCTGCGCCGTTCCGGTGACAATGAGAAAGCGGTCGTGCGCGATGCGCGAAACCGTCACGTCACTCTCGTAGGTGCCACGATGATTGAGCAATCCCGTGTAGACGCTGGTGCCCACCGGAACATCCATTTCGTTAGCGCACAGCCGCTGCAGAACGGCTTGCGCATCGCTACCCTGCAGCAGAAATTTCGCAAACGAAGTCAGGTCGAACACCGCGACGGCCTTGCGCGCCGCATGGTGCTCAGCGGCGGCGAAAGAAAACCAGTTCTGCCGCCCGAATGAATAGTCGAGTTTGGCTTTGCCCTTGGAAGGCGCAAAAAAGTTCGGCCGCTCCCAGCCCATCTTGGAGCCGAACAAGGCGTGCTTATCGGCCAGCCGGTCGTAAAGCGGCGACCGGCGGAACGGACGCACCGACGCGAACTCCCGGTTGGGCCAGGGCATCACATAGTGCAACCCCAGCACTTCCTTCACCCGGTCGTGCAGCAGCGTATCGTTGTTGTAAAAGCGCGCGAAGCGGCGAATATCGACCGGCCACAGATCGAGCGTGGGTTCGCCCTCGACGATCCATTCGGCGAGCGCACGGCCGGCACCGCCACCCGACGCAATGCCAATCGAATTGAAACCCGCGCCGACGAAAAAATTTTTCAGTTCGGGCGCCTCGCCCATGATGAAGTTATTGTCGGGCGTAAAACTTTCCGGGCCGTTCATGAAGGTCTTGATCTCGGCCGTCTCCAGTGCAGGCAGCCGGATCAGCGCATTCTGCATCAGGATTTCAAACTGGTCCCAGTCATCGGGCAGCATGCCGAATTCGAAATTCTCCGGGATGCCGTCCATGCCCCACGGCTTGGCCTGGGGCTCGAAGCCACCCATCAACAGGCCGCCAACCTCTTCCTTGACGTAGATGTATCCGTCCGGATCGCGCAGCACTGGCAGATCCGGGTGTACGCCATCGATGCGATCGGTGACGATGTACATGTGTTCGGCCGAGTGCAGCGGCACGGTGACGCCACAGAGGCGGCCGATCTGCTTTGCCCATTGCCCGGCGCAATTGACGACATAGTCCGCTTTGATATCACCCTTGCTCGTGGAAACGCCGGTTACCGCGCCATTACGCGCATGAATCGCGGTCACGCGGGTCTGCTCGAAAATCCGCGCGCCGCCCATGCGGGCGCCTTTCGCCAGCGCCTGCGTGATGTCGGCCGGATTTACCTTGCCGTCGAGCGGAAGCCAAAGCGCGCCCTCAAGATCGTCGGTGCGCATGATCGGATATCTTTCCGCGGCCTCTTTAATCGAGATCAATTCGCAGGCGACGCCTTGCGCGGTCGCTGCCGATGCAATGCGCTTGAACAGCGCCACCCGTTCAGGCGTGCGGGCGACAAGAACGGAGCCGCATTGTTTCCATCCGGTAGCCTGGCCGGTTTCCGCCTCCAGCCGGGAATAAAGATCGGCGGAATATTGGACGAGCCGCGTCATGTTCTGATGCGCGCGCAATTGTCCCACCAGGCCGGCGGCGTGCCAGGTCGTACCGCAGGAAAGACGGCCTTGTTCGAGCAGGATCACGTCGCGCCACCCCCGTTTGGTCAGGTGGTAGGCGACGGAACAGCCCATGACCCCACCGCCAACGATGACGACGCGCGCAGAATCGGGAATGCCGGTTTCGGCCATTACACAACCGCCTGCAGAGATCGGATGCCCTGCTTACTCATCGGTTCACCCGCTTCCGTAGCATGTTTTTATGCACCCCCAGGTCGCGTGCTGCCTGCGTGAAGGCTACACTAGGCCTCCGGACCAGCGTCACAGCCTCAAGCTTGAATTTCCGACAAAATCGCCGGCGCTCCATACGCCACCTCCGGTTCCATTATGACACCCAAACTCGATGTCCGGGAACCCGGCAACACCTCACAGGTCGCAGCAGCAACCAACGTTCTATTCGACTACTCAAGACTCGTCAGCCGCAATCTCATCGGCAAACCGATTCCCAGGCCGGATAAGTTTTTGAGTAAGGTCAGGTGCCGTGACGAGAAAAATGATCACCGACAATGTCACCATGGACTGCATGAACAGGAAATTGCAAATATGAGGAAACTTGTCTACCATAGGCAGGGATGAAAAGTGCTGAAAGTTGGGTGCGCCGAAGCCGGCGAGGTTTGCACATTAGTAGTGCGGATCTCCTATTTTTTGGCCGCGCCCATCGTTGCTGCGTTGCAATCCCCCGCCACCCGATGCGGCACCGTATGATTGCCGCAACTATAGAGAAATGCCGCCGTGAGAAATTCGACGATCTGAACGCATGAACGAGGCGCCGTGTGCCCCCCCCAGATATGCCCTTCCGATTCAAAGATCACGCCGATGTCCGCCGCTATATCGAGACATCCGGTGTCCCGCACGTCAAAGTCGGCGTAACCGATATCGACGGAGTCTTGCGCGGAAAATATTTGTCACACGACAAATTCCTGTCGATCCTGCCGAAGAATTTCGGTTTTTGCGATGTCATCGTCGGCTGGGATTCCAACGATCAGCTTTATGACAATGTAACGCATACCGGCTGGCATACGGCGTATCCCGATGCGCTCGCCCGCGTGCTGCCCGAAACGGGACGCGCTCTCCCGTTCGAGAACGGCATTCCGTTTTTTCTCTCCGAGCTGATCGACAAGGCAGAAGCGATCTGCCCGCGCGGATTGTTGCGGCGGGTGATCGAGAAGGGCCGCGCGCTAGGCTTCAAGGCGTCGGCCGCATTCGAGTATGAATTTTTCGTCTTCGCGGAGACGCCCGACAGCGTCCGTGAAAAAGGGTATCGGAATTTGTCGCCGCTGACGCCCGGTTATTTCGGATATTCCGTTCTGCGCAGCTCCGTGCATGCTGAACTATATGACGAGTTGCTGTCGATGTGCCGCACCATGGACATGCCCCTGGAAGTGCTGCACACCGAAACCGGCCCCGGCGTGATCGAGGCGGCGATCGGCGTTGACGAGGCGCTGCGCGCCGCCGACAAGGCGGTCCTGTTCAAGACTTTCACCAAGGTGCTGGCGCAGCGGCGCGGGCTGATGGCCACGTTCATGGCTAAATGGTCGAACAACTGGCCAGGCCAGAGCGGACACATCCATCTGTCGCTGCGTGACCAAGGCGACAGGTCGGCTTTCTACGCGGAGAGCGAGCCACATCACATGAGCGAGACGATGCGTCATTTCATCGGCGGCCAGCAGAAACTGATGCCAACAATCCTCGCGATGGTATCGTCGACCGTCAATTCCTACTCCCGGCTGGTTCCCGGCTTCTGGGCGCCGACCGCGGCCAACTGGGGCGTGGAAAATCGCACTACGGCACTGCGGGCGATACCGGGCAGCGCCGCATCGCAGCGTGTGGAGTACCGGATTGCCGCGGCCGATGCGAATCCGTACATCGCCCTGGCCGCGGCACTCGGCAGCGGATTGTGGGGAATTGAGAATCGGGTAGAGCCGTCTCCCGCCGTGGTGGGTAATGCGTACGCGCAACCGGCTGCGCCGGAGTTAGGGCTTCCGGGCACGCTGTGGGAAGCAGCCCAGCGCCTGCGCGCGTCAAAGGAAGCGCGTGCGCTCTTCGGTGACGCCTTTGTCGATCATTTTGCCGCCACCCGCGAATGGGAGGAGCGCGAATTCCGCAAGCACGTGACCGATTGGGAGCTCGCCCGCTATTTTGAAATCATCTGAGTCAGTTTCATGAATATGTTGCGCGCTATCAGCCCGGTCGACGGCTCCGTCTTTGTCCAGCGTCCACTTGCGACGGATCAGCAAGTTGACGCGGCGCTCGGCCGCGGCATGAAGGCGCAGCGCGCCTGGAGGCAGCGGCCGCTTGCCGAGCGCGCGGATCTACTATCGGCGTTTGTCGATCGGTTCGTGGCCAAGCGGGACGAGATCGCTCTCGAGCTCACCTGGCAAATGGGCCGGCCGATCCGCTACACACCGGGCGAGGTGCGCGGGTTTGAAGAGCGCGCGCGCATGATGATTTCGCTTGCGCCGCAGGCGCTGGCCGACATCGACGTGGGGCCGAAGCCGGGCTTCCGCCGATTCATCCGGCGCGAGCCGGTGGGTGTCGTTCTCGTCGTCGCGCCGTGGAACTATCCGTATCTTACCGCGGTCAACAGCGTCGTTCCTGCGTTGATGGCCGGCAACGCGATTCTGCTGAAGCATGCACAGCAAACGCCGCTTTGCGCCGAACGTTTCGTGGAAGCCGCAATCTCGGCGGGGTTACCGGAAGGACTTCTCCAGGCACTGCATACCTCGCACGAAACAACGGCGCGTCTGATACGCCACGCCGGCATCGCGCACGTTGCCTTCACCGGATCCGTGCCCGGCGGAAGGGCCATCGAGGACGCCGCAAACGGGCGTTTTATCGGAGTGGGACTTGAGCTTGGAGGCAAAGATCCGGCCTATGTGCGCGCCGATGCCGATCTCGATCATGCGATCGAAAATCTGGTTGACGGAGCCTTCTTCAATTCCGGTCAATCCTGTTGCGGAATCGAGCGCGTCTATGTGCACGAAAAGCTCTACGAGCGTTTCATCGAGGGCATGGTCGACCTCGCCCGGCGTTATGTTCTGGATGATCCGACCAAGCCGGAAACAACGCTCGGTCCGATGGTGCGTATCTCGGCGGCGGAGTTTGTGCGCGGCCAAACCAACGAAGCTGTGTCGATGGGCGCGCGTGCCTTGATCGACGAGAGCGAATTTCCATTGAGTCGCACCGGGACGCCCTACCTTGCGCCGCAAATCCTTGTCAACGTGGATCATCGGATGCGGGTGATGACCGAGGAAAGTTTCGGCCCAGTCGTCGGCATCATGAAAGTGAAGTCCGATTCCGAAGCGATTGCTTTGATGAACGACAGTGAATTTGGACTCACGGCCGCGATCTGGACCTCGGACCTGGAAGCAGCCATAGCGATTGGCGACCAAGTCGAGACTGGGACATGGTTCATGAACCGTTGCGACTATCTCGACCCGGCACTCAGCTGGACCGGCGTCAAGAATTCGGGCCGCGGCGTGACACTATCGACGCTTGGATATGATCCTCTGACGCGTCCGAAGTCCTTTCATCTTCGGGTCGCACGGGCATAGGCATTCAATGAAGCTGACCGCCAACTGGAATTATCCGACCACGATCAAATTCGGCCCGGGTCGCATCGTCGAGCTGGCCGCAATCTGCGAAGCGGCCGGCATACGCCGGCCATTGCTGGTCACCGACGTGGATCTTGCGAAGTTGCCTATGGTCGGCGACACCCGTGGCCGGCTTGAAAAGGCCGGCATGGCCGTCACTCTCTTTTCTGACGTCAAGTCGAACCCGGTCGCGCGCAACGTCATCGAAGGCGTGCAGGCATTTTGCGACGGCAGTCACGATGGAGTCATCGCGTTCGGCGGCGGCAGCGCACTCGACGCCGGCAAGGCAATCGCCTTCATGTCCGGGCAAACCAGACCGTTGTGGGATTTCGAGGATGCGGGGGACAATTGGACGCGGGCCGATCTCGCCGGCATCGCACCAACGATCGCGGTGCCGACGACCGCGGGGACCGGCTCCGAAGCGGGCCGCGTGTCGGTCATCACCGACGACGAGACTCATGCCAAGCGCCTCATCTTTCACCCACGCATCATGCCGGTGGCGGTGATAGCCGATCCGGAGCTGACCGTCGGCATATCGCCCAAGACGACAGCGGCAACCGGAATGGACGCGCTCGCGCATTGCATTGAGGCATTTTGCGCACCCGGATTTCATCCCATGGCGGATGGGATCGCCCTGGAAGGGGCGCGGCTGATCCACGCATGGCTGCCGATCGCCTATCGGGACGGGCGCAATATCGAAGCGCGCGCCCATATGATGGCAGCGGCAACCATGGGGGCGGTTGCATTCCAGAAAGGACTCGGCGCCGTACACTCGCTATCCCATCCGCTTGGCGCGATCTACGGAACACATCATGGTTTGCTCAATGCCGTGCTGCTGCCCTATGTTCTCGAGTTCAATAAGAAAGCAATCGCTGAAAAGATGGAACGATTGAGTTTGTATTTGCGGCTGGAACGGACGGGTCACGAAAGCGTGATGGCTTGGATCGTTGAGTTGCGGCTGCTGCTTAACATCCCTGCGACCTTGGGCAAGATCGGCATCGATGACAGCAAGGTCGCAGAGGTGGTGCGCGGTGCGCTCAAGGATCCCACCGCCTCGACCAATCCGATTGCATTGACGGAAGCAGCGCTGACGGCATTGTTTCGAAAAGCGGTTCAGGGGCAATAATAGGGAAAGTCCAGTTGCCACCTCATAGGTGGCCCCGGTTTCCGGGACAAAATGGCGGCTTGGCTAAGGTGGATTCTGGGTTCGATTACGCCGCCAATTTCTGCTCGTTTGCCTGCGTAGCATAAACCTCGTCGAGCATCCTGTCGTCGAAGGTCGGTCACGCCCTGGTCCGCAGGAACCTTGAGATTCGCGAACGCGGCCATGAATTCGTCAACGTGGAAGAAGGAACACCAAATTTTTGATTCTACAATTTTATGCGTCACAATAATTAGTGGAGATCAAACACCTCTTTTGTATCTTCTGACGTTGCCCCCAACTTTCATCCAGTAGCGACCAGAGTCTGGCGGTTCAAGTCATTCACAGTCGGAGCAACGGGCCAAGGCGCGGAGCCTTCATGGTGCGTAGCGCCTTGGCCCGGTTGCGGTGAGAACTTCGCGGCATAATCGGCGGGCGTCAGCCAGTCGATGCCCGAGTGGGGCCGCACGGTGTTGTAATCGCGCCGCCATTCCTCCAGAGCCAACCGGGCCTGCAACAGCGACGTGAACAAGGTCTCGTTCAGGAACTCATCGCGCAGGCGGCCATTGAAGCTCTCGATAAAGGCGTTCTGAACCGGCTTACCGGGATCGATGTAATGCCAGTCGACCTTGGCGTCGGCTGTCCAGGCCAGGATCGCATTGCTTGTCAGCTCTGTGCCGTTGTCTCTGATGATCGACTTGGGCTTGCCGCGTGCGGTGATCAGAAAGTCGAGCTCGCGGGCTACCCTGCGGCCGGAAAGTGAGACATCGGCGACCGTCGCCAGGCACTCGCGGGTGCAATCGTCATAAATGCCGAGAATGCGAAAACGCCGCCCGCTGACAAACTGATCGGAGACGAAGTCCAGCGACCAACGGGCATTCAGCAGCGCGGCCAAAGGCATGGGCGCCCTGGTGCCCAAAGCCCGTTTGCGACCGCCTCTTTTGCGCACCATGAGTCGTTCCTCTCGGTAGATGCGGAAAAGCCGTTTGTGGTTCACGACGAAGTCCTCCCGGCGCAGCACGATCAACAGACGCCGGTAGCCGAACCGCCGGCGCTCCTTGACGAGCGCCAGGAGCCGTTCGCGCAGCAAAGGATCGTCCGGACGCCGCGAGCGGTAGCGTGCCGTCATCCGGTCGCAGCCGATGGTCCTGCACGCCCGCCGCTCGCTCATCTCGTGCGCCTCCTTGAGGTGAGCGACAGCCTCTCGCTTCACGACGGGCGTCACCATTTTTTTGAGAGCAGGTCCTTCAATGCCGCGTTGTCGAGCATGGCATCGGCCAACAGCCGCTTCAGCTTGGCGTTCTCAGTCTCCAGCGCCTTCAGCCGCTTGGCTTCCGACACGTCCATTCCGCCGTACTTGCTCTTCCAGTTGTAGAAGGTCGCCTCGCTGATCCCGTGCTTACGGCACAGATCGGCCGTCTTCGCACCCAGCTCGTGCTCCTTCAGCACCCCGATAATCTGCTCTTCGGTAAATCGCTTGCGCTTCATCGTCTGGTCCTTCCCTTAAGGGCCAGACTCCAGTTCAACCCGGATTAAACGGCGGGGGCAACGTCATCGTGAGTACATAGGTCAGCCGAACAACAGTGGCTTTCGGCAAACCGGTGCGCACCACAATTTCCTAGCTGCCCAGAAGCCCTTCACTCGGCGTGAACACCCGCAACACTTCAAACCCAGGCAAGCGCAACGACAAACTTGCGGTCGTCAAGTGCGACGGCATCGTTGAGTCGTCCGATGCCCGCTTTCCAGCTATCGTGCGTTACCATTGATACGCGCGCCCGTTCAATCGCAGGTTTGACATGGATCGCAACACTTCCTAACATTTTGGTTCATCACTGCAGAATCTTGTTTCGCACAGCGGAATAAGAGGCACGGGAAAAATCAGATGGCTGCGTTGGTAGAGCTGCGCCGCGACGGCGATGTCGCCGTCATTGTCGTCGACAACCCGCCGGTCAATGCGTTGAAGCATGAAGTCAGGCTCGGCATTGCGGATGCTTTCGCACGTGCGAACGAAGACGACGAGATTGCGGCCATCGTGCTGACTTGCGCAGGCCGCACCTTCATTGCCGGCGCCGACATCACCGAGTTCGACAAGCCGCCGCAAAGCCCAAGCCTGATCGACCTGAACGCCCAAATCGAAGCGATCCGGAAACCCGTTGTCGCCGCGATCTTCGGAACGGCGCTCGGCGGCGGTCTTGAAATCACTTTGGCTTGCCATTTCCGCATAGCGGTGCCGGCAACGCGTCTCGGACTGCCTGAAATCAAGCTCGGGCTTATTCCCGGCGCCGGCGGTACGCAACGCCTGCCGCGGCTTATTGGCATGCCCAAGGCCATGGCTATGATCCTGTCGGGCGATCCGATCGCGGCCAAGGATGCGCTAGTGCTCGGCCTCGTCGACGAGATATTCGAAGGCGATCCAATGGCAGCCGGGGTGGCCTTTGCACGCCGCGCAATCGCGGAGAAACGTCCGCTCACGCGCGTGCGCGATCTCGAAGACAAACTTAGAGACCTGCGGGCGCGGCCGGACAAATTCAGCGAAATCGCAGCTGCCCATGTCAAGCGTGCACGCGGGCTACACGCTCCTACCGCAGCGCTCGAAGCCTTGCGTTGGACGCTCGACGTGCCGATCGGCGAAGCGTTGGATCTTGAGCGGAAGAAATTCATGGAGCTTCGGGCCGGCGACCAGTCGAAAGCCCAACGCCATATCTTCTTTGCCGAGCGCGAAGCGGCCAAAGTCCCAGGCTTAACGAAGGACGTCAAAGCGCGCGACATCAAACAGGTGGCGGTGATTGGCGCGGGAACTATGGGCGGCGGAATCTCGATGAGCTTTGCCAATGCCGGAATTCCCGTCACGATCGTCGAAACCGCCGAGGACGCGCTGAAGCGCGGCCTCGCCGTGATCGAGAAGAATTACAAAACATCCGTCGCGCGCGGTGCGTTGAGTGACGATGACGTGACGAAACGCATGACTTTGCTCAAGGGCACGACTGACATCGCCGCGATCAAGGACGCCGATCTTGTCATTGAGGCTGTATTCGAGGAGATGGCTATCAAAAAGGACGTGTTCGGAAAACTTGATCGGCTCGCGCGCGCCGACGCGGTGCTTGCTACCAACACGTCCTATCTCGATGTCAATGAGATTGCCAATGTCACCAAGCGACCCGATGCTGTGGTTGGCATGCATTTTTTCAGTCCAGCCAACGTCATGCGGCTTTTGGAAATCGTGCGTGGGGCGAAAACTGCCCCAGACGTACTTGCGACTGCGATCGCGGCTGCCCGGATGATCGGCAAGGTTCCGGTCGTGGTCGGCGTGTGTCACGGTTTCGTCGGCAACCGTATGTTGCGGGCGCGCTCGATCGAGGCTGAACGACTCTTGCTCGAAGGCGCGCTGCCGCACGAAGTCGATGGCGCGCTGACCGAATTCGGTTTCCCGATGGGGCCGTTTGCCATGAGCGATCTCGCCGGCCTCGATGTCGGCTGGCGCATGCGTAAAGCGCAAGGGGTACGCGCCGAAATCACCGATGCGCTCTGCGAACAAGGCCGCTTCGGGCAAAAGACCTCGAAAGGCTTCTACCATTATGAGGCGGGCTCGCGCGCCGGTCTCCCGGACCCTGGGGTCGAGCAACTGATCGTCGCAGCATCGAAGCGACTTGGCATTGCGCGCCGCACGATTGACCGCAAGGAAATCATCGAACGGCTGATATTCCCGATGATCAACGAAGGCGCGCGTATTCTCGAAGAAGGCGTCGCGCAACGTTCCGGCGACATCGATGTGATCTGGATCTATGGATACGGCTTTCCGATATGGCGCGGCGGACCGATGTTTTATGCCGACAATACCGGCCTCCCCTATATTCGCGACCATCTCGCGGAACTCGCAAAAATAACCGGTGACAAACGCCACGAGCCTTCAGCATTGCTGACGCGGCTCGCTGCCGAAGGCTCCACATTTGGCATGGGGCAAAAAAAGGCGACTTGATGAACGCACCCCGGCACCTTTGGGAAAAATCCTACCCGGCGAACGTGCGCTGGGATGCGCCCATCGAAACGACAACCTTGCAGATTCTACTCGACCGGGCAGTTGAAGCTTATGGCGCACGTACGGCCTTTGAATATCGCGACCGCCGCATTTCTTATCGCGACCTTGGTGACATGGCCGAACGCGCGGCGGCCGGCTTCCTCAGTCTTGGCGTCGGCCGGCAAGATGCCGTTGCACTCTATCTTCCGAACACGCCTTTTCATCCCGTCGCTTTTTTCGGCGCATTGCGCACTGGCGCGCGCATCGTTCACCTGAGTCCGCTCGATGCAGAACGGGAGTTGATCTACAAGTTACAGGACAGCGGCGCGCGAACGCTCGTGACCACTAATTTGTTCGGCCTGCCGCCGAAGGCGCTGAAACTGCTGGCCGCGGGACACCTCGACAGCGTGATCGTCGGAGACGATTCGGATTGGGGCGCTTCGCAGCCGTCGCCGGCCCCCTTCACCGAAAGCGCGAAAGTTATTTCTTTCGGCCATTTAATGGATCGCGCGAAAATTCCATCGTGCTGGCCTAACGTTTCAAAGAGTGACATTGCACTTCTGCAATATACCGGCGCCACAACCGGGGTCCCCAAGGCCGCGGTGCTCACCCACGCCAATCTCACCGCTTCGATATCGAGTTATCGCGTCTGGATCGGCGGCCAGACGCCGGTTGGGATCGGTCCCGACCGGGTCATCATGGTACTGCCGGTGTTTCATATCTACGGATTGTCGAGCGTCATGCTGCGCCATTTGGCGAGCGGCAATGAATTGTTGCTGCGCCCTCGCTTCGATATCGAATCGATCCTGCACGATATCGAGGTCAACCGTGCCACCTCTTTCCCCGGCGTACCGACGATGTGGATCGCGCTGGTCAATCATCCCGGCATCGAGAAGCGTGACTTGACGTCATTGCGGGTCGTGGCGTCCGGTGGCGCGCCCCTGCCAGTCGAAATCGCAGAGAAGTTTCAAAAGCTTACAAGGCTACCGCTGCCGAGCGGCTGGGGTATGACCGAAACATCGCCCGCCGGCATCAGCCCGCCTGCCGGCCCGATCCGCAAATCCGGCTCGATCGGGTTTCCGCTGCCCGGCATTGTCGTTGAGATCGTCGCGCTCGATAATCCGCGCAAAGTGCTCGGCGCGAACGAGGTCGGCGAGCTTCGCGTCAAGGGCGCGAACGTGATGCAGGGTTATTGGAAGCAGCCGGAAAACACCGCGGCCGTTCTTGTCGACGGATTTTTTCTCACCGGCGACATCGGTTACGTCGACGACGACGGTTATTTCTACCTGGTCGACCGCAAGAAGGAGATGATCATTTCCGGCGGCTTCAATGTTTATCCGATCAAGATTGAATATGCGATTTACGAACATCCGAATGTCGAGGAAGCACTGGTGATCGGTATTGCTGATGCTTATCGCGGCGAGGCCGCCAAGGCGTTTGTGAAGCTCAAGGCTGGCGCACCAACGCTCACGATCGAGGCGCTGCGCGAGTTTCTCGCCGACAAACTTGGGCCCTATGAATTGCCGACGGCACTTGAAATTCGCGCCAGCCTGCCACGAACCAGCGTCGGAAAATTGTCAAAGATGGAATTGATCGAAGCAGAGCGGCATAAACACACTGTGCCCGACAAACAGGAAAAGACCAATGCGTGAAGCTGTGATCGTCTCGACCGCCCGCACGCCGATCGGAAGGGCGTTTCGCGGCGCGTTCAACATGACACATGGCGCGGCGATGGGCGGCCATGTGGTCAAGCACGCGGTGGAACGCGCAAAGATCGCACCAGCCGAGGTCGACGACGTGATCATGGGCTGCGGCTTGCCCGAACGCGCGACCGGCCAAAACATTGCCCGGCAAATTGCGCTGCGTGCCGGCCTGCCGGTGACCGTTTCCGGCATGACCATCAACAGGCTCTGCAGTTCGGGACTGCAGAGCATTGCGCTGGCGGCGCAGCGCATCATGACAGGCGAATCATCGGTCATTGTCGCCGGCGGTCTCGAAAGCATCAGTCTCGTGCAGGATGGCCGCGGCACGCCGGTTTATGACGACTGGCTTCTTGCGCACAAGCCGGAAATCTACATGGCCATGATCGACACCGCCGACAATGTCGCGGCCCGCTACAAGATATCGCGCAATTTTCAGGACGAGTTCGCGCTGGAGAGCCAGCGCCGCACCGCAAGAGCGCAGCAGGCAGGCCGATTCGATGCCGAGATCGTCCCGATGGCGACAAAAAAGAAGGCCGTGAACAAGGACACGAAAATCGAGACCATCGAAGACACCACGCTAATGAGCGATGAAGGCAACCGCCCTGACACGTCACCTGAAGGCCTTGCCGCACTCAAGCCGGTGCGTGAGGGCCAGTTTGTCACCGCGGGCAACGCCAGCCAGCTGTCGGACGGCGCTTCGGCCTGTGTCGTGATGGACGCGAAACTCGCCGAACAAAAGGGCCTCACGCCGCTCGGCACCTTTCGCGGCTTTGCGGTCGCAGGCTGCGAGCCGGACGAAATGGGCATCGGGCCGGTTTTCGCCGTCCCGAAATTGCTGAAGCGCCATGACTTGAAGGTTGATCAAATCGACATCTGGGAGTTGAACGAGGCGTTCGCGGTCCAGGTGATTTATTGCCGCGACAGGCTCGGTATCCCGCCTGACAGGCTCAATGTCGACGGCGGTGCGATATCGATCGGCCATCCCTACGGAATGAGCGGTGCACGTTTGACCGGCCACGTGCTGATCGAGGGTAAACGGCGTGGTGCGAAAAACGCGATTGTCACCATGTGCATCGGCGGCGGCATGGGTGCGGCCGGCCTATTCGAGATCCATTAGGGCTGCATTATGGACCTTCGCTTTACGCCAGAAGAAATCGGTTTCCGCGACGAGGTTCGCGCGTTCATGCGCGATCACCTGCCGGAAGCGACCCGCCGCAAGATGATCGAGGGCCGTCGCTTGGTGAAAAGCGACATGGTCGACTGGCAGCGCATCCTCAACAAGAACGGCTGGGCCGTTCCGCATTGGCCGCAGCAATGGGGCGGCACCGGCTGGAATTCAATCAAACTCTATATCTTTCGCGACGAGATGCAGCAGGCGCCGGCGCCCGAGCCGCTCGCCTTCGGCGTCAACATGGTGGGACCCGTTATCATTGCCTTCGGAAATGAAGCGCAGAAAAAGAGATACCTGCCGCGTATCGCCAATCTCGACGACTGGTGGTGCCAGGGCTTTTCCGAACCCGGCGCGGGATCCGATCTTGCCTCGCTGAAAACCACCGCCCGGCACGATGGCGACCACTACATCGTCAACGGTCAAAAATCCTGGACGACGCTGGCGCAATATGCCGACTGGATTTTCTGCCTGGTGCGCACCGATCCGGCGGCAAAAAAACAGGAAGGCATTTCGTTTCTGCTGATCGACATGAAGACGCTGGGCATTACCGTGCGGCCAATCCAGACTATCGACGGCGGGCATGAGGTCAACGAAGTGTTTTTCGACGACGTGCGTGTTCCCGCCGAAAATCTCGTCGGGCAGGAAAACAAGGGCTGGGACTACGCCAAATTCCTGTTGGGCAATGAACGGACCGGTATCGCTCGGATAGGAATTTCCAAAGCCCGGCTGCGCCGCCTGAAAGAACTCGCCGCGCTGGAACGGGTGGGCGATCGTCTTTTGATCGAGGATCAGACGTTCCGTCTTAAAATTGCGGCAATCGAGGTTGAATTGAAGGCGCTGGAAATGACGCAGCTTCGCGTCGTCGCCGCCGAGCGCCAGGGCAGGAACGGCAAACCCGACCCCGCCTCCTCCATTCTTAAAATCAAGGGCTCGGAATTACAGCAAGCCATCAGCGAACTGCTGCTGGAGGTCGCCGGCCCCTATGCGCTTCCCGACCAAAGGCAGCACGAGGATACCGAGCGCTGGAACGAGCCGCCCGTCGGCCCCGATTGGGCCGAATCGCTGGCGCAGAATTATTTCAATATGCGCAAGGTCTCAATCTACGGCGGCACCAACGAAATCCAGAAGAACATCATCGCGAAAGCGATCCTGGGCCTGTGAGGCGATAAATGGATTTCGAGCTCAGTGACGAGCAAAAGCTGCTCAAAGACAGCGTCGAACGCCTGCTCCGCGACCAATATGATTTCGAAGCTCGGCGCAAATACGCGCAGGAGCCGGAAGGGTTTTCACGCAAGCTGTGGAAGCAGTATGCCGAGCTTGGTTTGCTGGCTTTGCCGTTCGAAGAAAAATACGGCGGCATCGGTGGCAGTTCCGTCGACAGCATGATCGTTATGGAAATATTCGGGCGCGCGCTCGTGATCGAGCCCTATTTTGCGACCGTCGTCTTGGCTGGTTCATTGCTGCGACATGGCGGCAATCAACAACAGCGCGATCTGTTGTTGCCGAAAATCGCGTGCGGCGAGTTGCTGATGGCTTTTGCCCATTCCGAGCGGCAATCGCGCTACAATCTTGCCGATGTCGTGACGATCGCGCGCAAGGATGGCGAGGATTTTATTTTCGACGGCGCAAAGAGCCTCGTCCTTCACGGCGACAGCGCCGACATGTTCATCGTATCAGCGCGGCTTTCGGGCGAGCGAAAGGACAAGGCAGGATTGGGACTATTTCTTGTCGACGCCGCGGCTAAAGGCATTTCACGCCGCGGGTATGCGACCATCGACGGCCAGCGCGCGGCCGAATTGATCCTGTCAGGCGTGCGCGTTTCGGCCGACGCGGCTATCGGTGAGCCCGGAAATGCATTTCCGCTGATCGAGCGCGTCGTCGACATTGCCATTGCCGCGCAATGCGCCGAGGCGGTCGGCGCGATGGCGGAGATGCACGACATCACCGTGGATTATCTCAAGACCCGCAAGCAATTTGGCCAGCCAATCGGAAATTTTCAGGTGTTACAGCATCGCGCCGCCGATATGTTGATTGCACTCGAACAGGCACGCAGCATGGCGATGCTTGCCGCCATGACCGCCGACGCTGACAATTCCGATGAGCGGCGAAAATCGATCTCGGCCGCGAAGGTTCAAATCTGCAATTCAGGCCGCATTGTCGGCCAGCAGGCAACCCAACTGCACGGCGGCATCGGAATGACAATGGAATACAAAGTGGGGCATTATTTTAAGCGCGTCACCGCGATTGCTGCGATATTTGGCGATGCCAACCATCATCTCACCCTACTTACACGCGTCGACTGACTGCCGACAACATGAGAACCGATATGATACCCCCTGTGTGTATCGCATATTCGATTCAGTGTGGACGCAGAGAACAGACGGGGTAAGCTTGCGACTTAATGAAAGATCCGTTCAAATTGATTCTCGGCGTACCGGTTTAGCTCTTCAGGTCGAGAGCAAGGCTGGAAGCAGAAATCCTGATCCTATGGCACCAGATCAATGTGCTTCGCCCCGTTCCATCACACGATTGAACGCCTCGGTGCCATCACGTCACATCCAATTCTCGGTGACCTTCACTACCGATATTGCAGAATCTAATTTTCGGTACATACAGGCTTGCAACAGGAACAGGCCTTTCTGCCTCTTGCACTCACGGTAGTTTTTCTCATTCACTCTCCGGACTTCAGTCCAGATAATCGGCATAATGCGCCACATGGTCGGCTAGGCCGAGCGCGTGATCGCGGACCAATTTCTCCGCGCGCTCGATGTCGCGGACCTCAAGAGCCTGGATGATGTTGATGTGATCGCGGATCGAACGGTCGGCACGATCTTTCTCACCGATGGTCTTGCGACGAATCATCCGCATATGGGTGAACAGATTCTCGGCGAGCTCGGCAAGCGCGCCATTGCGGCTTAGGCCGATGATCGTCTGATGGAACTGGATGTTAACCTCGGAATATTCGTCCAACTTGGCGTGCAACTGGCCATTCTCGAAGGTCGTGAACATCGCGTGCAGGCTCGCCAGCTCGGCATCGGAGGCAACGAGTGTCGTCAAACGCGCCGCCATGCTCTCGAGCGCCGCCCAGGCGGTGATGATCTCGATCACCTCGTGCTTGGTCTTGCGTACGATATAGACGCCGCGGCGCGGCACCGAGCGTACAAAGCCCTCGCGCTCGAGTTGCGCCATCGCCTCGCGCACGGGCGTGCGGCTCACCCCGAAATCCTGGGCGATCTGACGCTCGTCAAGCCAGATTTCGTTGCGGCTACCATAGATGTCCGTCGATACGATGACGGTCTTGAGCGCCGCGTAGGCCTTGTTCTTGAGGCTGAAGGAGGTGTCGATCGGGTCAACGGCGAAGTGCGGAATGCCCTCGGATGCGGCCGCACGGCGGGTACGGACATTACTCATTCGACACCCCCTGACCGATTTGTTTGCCGCCCGCCTTACACCTGATCAAATGGATTACTGGGATTTTGTATTATTTGGCATTTCCCCGCTGGTTGGTCATAAAAAATACCGGCGATAAACGGTTAAAGTATTTTCAATAGCACATTCGATAGTCAAGCCGGTTGTGCCAGACATTCCGCCGCACTGTTAAAAGGCTGCCCCGAAATGAATCCATGTCGGTTTGATCTGGATCAAATTCTGGTGTTTTTTATTATGTATTATAATAATTTAGTTACGCGAAGAGGTGAAAAATCCGCTTTCGCAAAACTCCAACATGTTGATCGCGACGACCAGGAGGGGTGTGCAATGGCCACTGGTTCCGTGGAGAGATTGTATACCGCGGCGCTATTCAGAAAACGTCTCCAACTGGGCGCCCTTTAAGAATATCTGGGATCGGAACGCAAGGAACACGCCCGGGGCAACAGAGAAGGAGGATCGTATGGCCAGCAAGGTGCATCAGATCACGGTGTGGGCTCGGGGGGTGGTGCAGGACAAGGAGGGACGGGACATCGCCAATGGCCTGGCCCAGGCGGCGAGCAAGGATGGAAAGTTTACCCAAGCCTTCGACAACTACGTCGATCTTCCCGACCGGGTGAACGTCCCCCTCAGGAAGTATGCCCGCATCAGCGACGAGGAAATCGAGGAGCGCTACGAGTACGAGAACGAGAAGCCCGAGATCGTAATCGTGGTGGACGCGACCATCGTCAAAGGCATCAACATTCTTCGCGGGATGGAGAAAGGCGGAACCCTCGTGGTTGCGACCGATCGCAAGCCAGAGGATATCCTGAAGTTCATCCCCAACAAGGACCTGCTCAGCACCATCGTTTGCGTCGACGCCAAGGCGATCTGCGGCGAGCGAACCGTGGACTTCTCCGGCAGCGAGGGCGGCGTGGATGCGGTTGGCCTCGGGCAGGGGATCGCGGCGCCGATTCTGGGCGCCTTGGCGCGCGGCAGTAACCTCATGAAGCTGGAGACCCTGGCCGCGGTGGTGAAAAACCAGGAAGCCCTACGCAAAGGTCACGAGCAAGCCGTCGTGAAGGCTCTCAACTAGCCGGATCGATTTCAACGGAGGTCAGGCGATGTTCATTATCCCGAAAGACAAAGAGGTGCCGCTGGGCTGTGTCACGCCGGCGCCGGTGACCGAGCAGCCGATGATGATTACCGGCAATTGGCGCGAATTCCGACCGGTACTCGAGCCTGAGAAGTGCGACCTGTGCATGAACTGCGTCGTGTTTTGCCCGGACGCCTGCTTTCAACTGGACGAGGCCGAAGAGAAGGTGGTCCTGAACGAGAAGTACTGCAAAGGCTGCAATATCTGCATCAATGAGTGCGCGCCGGCCGCCTTGACCGCGATCTACGAGTTGGATTTCGACGACGGCGTCGTCCGTCTCGAAAAGCCGTTCTGAGGAGCAATGAACATGGCAAAAGAGATGCAGCTGAGCGGATGCGCCGCCTTTGCACAAGCGGCCAAGATGGCCCAGGTGGAAGTGATCTGCTCGTATCCAATTCGCCCCTACACGGCGATCATGATGGAACTGGCCAAGATGGTGGCCAATGGCGAACTCGACGCCGAGTTCGTCCATGGCGAGGGTGAGCATGCCCAGCTTTCAGTGGTGCTCGGCGCGGCGGCGGCGGGCGCTCGTGCGCTGACGGGAAGCTCCGGGGTGGGCGTGACCTACGCGTTCGAGGTCTATTCGCCAATCGCAGGTGGGCGCATCCCGTTGCAGATGGCGATCGCCGACCGCGCGCTGGACCCTCCCGGCGACTTCGGATCGGAACACACCGATGCCATGTCCTGTCGGGATCAGGGCTGGCTCATGGGATGGGCCGAAAATCCGCAGGAGGCGTTCGACAACTGCCTAATCAATTATCGCGTTGGCGAAGATCACCGTGTCCTCCTGCCCCAGTTCGTCTGCCAGGACGGGTACTTCGTGTCGCACATTCCGGGGCTGGTGACGCTGCCGGAACAGAAGCAGGTGGACGAATTCCTACCGCCTTACTCGCTGCCACACCCGTTGGACCCCAAACGCCCAGTATCTCACGGGCCGCAAATTCGTCCAGACCAGGGAACGGTCATGGACATGCAGCGGGCGCAGGCGATGCTGGATGCACCCGCAGTGATTAAGGAGGTCGTTGACAATTTCAACCGAATCTTCGGGCGCAAGTACTCCCCGTTCGTGGAAGAGTACATGACCGATGACGCGGAGATCGGCTTCTTCATCCAGGGCGCCCACACCATGACGGCACGGCATGCGGTCAACCACCTGCGCAGCAAGGGCGTGAAAGCCGGCTTGGTGAAGCTGCGCTTCGTGCGGCCGTGGCCAACCCAGGAAGTCGCCGAGGCCTTGTCGAAGTTCAAGGCGGTGGGCGTGGTCGAAACCAGCACCTCCTACGGCGGGGCGATGCGCGGTGGAAACCTTCTGCACGAAGTGCGCGCATCCCTCTACGAGCTTCCCCAGCGGCCGCTGACAACCTCGTTCATGGCCGGCCTGGGCGGCGAGATGGTGCCGTTGAAGGACTTCTATTACATGGCCGAAATCCTGTCTAAGGCTGTCCAGGAGAGCAAGACCAGGAAGACCGTGTACTGGGTCGGCTTCGAAGCCGAGGACAAAACGAAACACTGAAACGCGGATTTCGTCCGACGTTCAGCTGGGTAATTCGAACAATGCAATGCCTGACGTGAAAAGGAGTCCGCCATGGCGGTCGCCGTGAAAACCCAAAAACTTCCACCGATCAAGCTGATCCGGAATGTTCCCAAGGAAGAGTACTACGTACCCGGGCACCGGACTTGCGCCGGCTGCGGCCCGGCCCTGCAATACAAGCTGGTGGCCAAAGCGGCCGGTCCGAATACCATTTTTGTCGGGCCCACCGGCTGCATGTATGTGGCCAATGCCAGCTACCTTTGCACGCCCTATACAGTGCCATGGATGCACAGCCAGATCACCAACGGTGGTGCGGTGGCCTCGGGGATAGAGGCCGCCTACAAGGTGTTGCTGCGCAAAGGCAAACGCGAAGGCGAGATGCCCAACATCATCGTGATGGCGGGCGACGGCGGCACAGTCGACATCGGGCTTCAGGCCATGTCGGCGATGATGTACCGCGGGCACGATGTGCTGTTCATCTGCTACGACAACGAGGCGTACACCAACACCGGGATCCAGACCTCGCCCACCACACCGTACGGGGCCAACACCACCTTCACGCCTCCCGGGAAAGAAATCCCCGAGGGCAAGACGCTGTTCCCCAAGGATCCGCCGCAACTCGTCATCGGCGGCCATCCGGCGGTGAAGTATGTCGCCACGGCTTCCGTAGCCTATCCGGTCGACTTGATCAACAAAGTGAGGAAGGCATTGAACGTGGTCGGGCCGACCTTCCTGCACATCCATTGCCCCTGTCCGAAAGGATGGAAGTTCGACGAAGCCAAAACGGTCGAGGTCGCCCGGATGGCAATCGAAACCGGCATGTGGAACATGTACGAATGGGAAAATGGCGAGTACCGACATCAGTTCAAACCCAAGAAGTACAAACCGGTTAGCGAGTACCTGAAGCTGCAGGGACGCTTCGCCCATCTGCAGGAAGCCCACATCGCCAAGTTGCAGGCTTTCGTGGACACAAAACTGAAGACGCACGGCATCCCGGTAGAGGTTCCGGCTCCGTCGCCGCGCGCGCACTGAATCCTCATCAGAGGTTCAGGGAGACGACCGGTGAGCCAAACCGTATCGCTGCCGAATGCCGGCCGGTTTTTCGAGATCCGGTTCGAATCAATCGGGGGCCTTGGCGCGCACGCGGCCGGACAGGTGCTGGCAACGGCTGCAGTGTTGAAGATGGGGCTGAACGGCGCACACTTTTCCTCGTACGGATCCGAGAAAAAGGGCTCGCTGGTACGCTCGTTCGTGCGCTTGGGGCCGGCGGATCGGCCGATCCGTACCAGCGCACCGGTCGAGAAACCCAATGCGGTCGTAGTTTTTCATGCCGCGCTGTTGCACAATCCAGCGACGTTTGCCGGACTCTACAAGGACGCTACGTTCATCTACAACGCCCCGCCGCGCTCCAGCCCGGAGGAACTCGCGGCGCTGCCAAGCACGGTGCGGACCATCCGCGTCGACGCTCTGGGAATCGCGGTGAAAGAGCAGTCGCGCCCCAATGCGGTGCTGCTGGGAACGCTGTGCGGCGCGTTTCCGTTTCTCGATACCGGGAAGGTGCTCGATGCGCTTTCCGAGGAGTTTGCGGGCAAGCACCCGGAGGTAATCGCCAGCAACGAGCGCGCATTCCGGCGCGGCGCCGCGGAGTTCGAGACGCTCAAGAACGTGGGCCGCGCCAAAGGCGACCTGCCAATTGCCCGCGCCGAACCGGCATGGGGCTACGAGACGCAGCCGATCGGCGGCATCATTCCCGAGCCGGGCAACACGATCTGGAATGATCTGTCGGCCTCGCGCACCGGATCGCTGCCAGCTTTCAATCGCGAGAACTGCATCCACTGCGGCCTGTGCGACTTGGTGTGTCCGGACTACTGCCTGGTTTGGGAGGATGGGGAAAAGGGCGGCCGGTTTGAACGTGAGCTGATGGGGGTGGATTACCGCTACTGCAAGGGTTGCCTGCGCTGCGTGGAGAGCTGCCCATCCAGCGCGATGCTCAAGCGGGCCGAAACCCCGGGCCTCGCCGACCGGCTGAGCGTGCCGCTTTTCCCCGATCTTGTCGGATGAGGCGGACAGCATGACAATCCAGATACTGGCCGATCTTTCCCACGCCGCCGACCTCCGTCCGTCGGGGACCGTGCGGCAGAAGCTCGAGTTTCGCAGCGGCAACGAAGCCGCGGCGCTGGCCGCGCGCGACATCGGCTTTCACGTGATGGGGTACTTCCCGATCACGCCATCGACCGAGGTCGCCGAAAATCTTTCGGAAATGCAGGCCGACGGCGAGCACGATATCGTGATGATCGCCGGCGACGGCGAGCACGGCGCCGCGGGTATCTGCTATGGCGCGGCGCTTGGCGGCGGCCGCGTCCTCAACGCCACGAGCGCGCAGGGATTACTGTTCGCGCTCGAGCAACTTCCCGTCCAGGCCGGCACGCGCGTGCCAATGGTGCTCAATATCGCGGCGCGGTCGGTCTCCGGGCCGCTCGACATCCGCGGCGACCACTCCGACATCTATTACGCGCTGAACACGGGCTGGATCATGCTCTGCGCGCGCGACCCGCAGGCGGTGTACGACTTGAATTTCGCCGCCGTGAAGATCGGCGAGCATAGCGACGTGCGGCTGCCGGTTCTGGTGGCGTACGACGGTTTTGTCACCAGCCACCAGAAGCGGCGCATCCAGGTATTCGACGATCCGGAGGCTGTGCGCGGTTTTCTCGGCAAGCGGCCGGATTTTCCATCGCCGCTCGACACCGAGCACCCGGCGACCTTCGGCCCGTACATGAACGACCCCGACCTCATCAACAACAAGGTCCAGCTCTCGCAGGCGATGGAAGCCGCGCGGCGGGTGATCCCGGAGGTGCTGGCGGAACTGGAAACGATCACCGGCCGCGCCTACCCGGTGCTCGACGCCTACCGGATGGAAGACGCCCAACTCGCGACGGTGCTGCTCAACTCGGCCGCCGAGACGGCCAAGGAGGCCGCCGACGAATTGCGCGCGCAGGGCAAGCGGGTCGGCGTGCTCTCGCCGAATGTGCTGCGGCCGTTCCCCGCGGAGGAGTTTCGCCGCGCGTTGCGCCCGGTGAAGGCGATCACGGTCGGCGACCGCGCCGATTCGTACGGCGCCGACGGCGGCAACTTGTCGCTCGAGGTGCGCGCCGCAATTCAGCTCGACCCGGAGAACAGTACGCTCGTCCTGTCGCGGATTTACGGGCTCGGCGGCAAGGACTTCTACGCGGCCGACGGCGTGCGGTTCTTCGAGCAGGCTGACGCTGCCGCGAAATCCGGGCGCGTCACCGAACCTTTCGCCTACCACGGCGCCACGCCCGGCCGGCTCGACAACAGGCCGCGGCCCGGATTGCCGCCGATCCCGGCGGCCGAAGTCTCGCGCGGTATGGCAAAGCTGCGCCGCGATGAGGCGACCGGCCGGCTCAAGGTCGAGCTCGAGCCTCTGTGGAAGATGACCTCGGTGCCGAACCGCATCGCGCCCGGACATGGCGCGTGCCCGGGCTGCGGCGCCTTTCCGACGCTGCACCAGATCTACAACGTGCTCGAAGGCGACATCGTCGTGCTGTTCCAGACCGGCTGCGCGATGGTCGTGACCACCGGCTACCCCTCGACCGCGCACCGGATCAACTACATCCACAACCTGTTCCAGAACGGCGCGGCGACGCTCTCCGGGCTGGTCGAGATGTACCACGAACGCATTCGGCGCGGAGAACTGCCAGCCTCGAAGGACATCACGTTCGTGATGATCTCCGGCGACGGCGGTATGGACATCGGCATGGGTCCGGCGATCGGTACAGCTAACCGCAATCACCGCATGATGATTCTGGAGTACGACAACCAAGGCTACATGAACACCGGTGCGCAGCTCTCGTACGCGACGCCGTTCGGCCACCGTACCTCCACCAGCGAGGTCGGCAAGGTCCTGCCGGGAAAACGCTACCACCACAAGGATACCGCGCAAATTTTCGCCGCCTGCCATCTACCGTACGTGTTCACAGCAAGCGAAGGCTATCCCGAGGACCTGATGCGCAAGGTCGCGAAAGCGCAGTGGTATGCGAAGAACGAGGGGATGGTGTACGGCAAGATTCTGTCCTTCTGCCCGCTCAACTGGCGCACCGCGGACGATGCCGCGCAGCCGGTGCTGCAGGCGGCGATCGACAGCTGCTTTTTCCCGCTCTACGAGATCGAGCACGGCCACACCGCGATCACCTACGATCCCGACGCGACGGACCGTCGCCATCCGGTATCGGACTGGCTCAAGCTCATGGGCAAGACCCGCCATCTCCTGTCGCCCGAGAACACCCCGATCGTGCAGGGCATTCAGGCCGAAATCGACCGCCGCTGGCGGCGACTCAAGGCGATGCACGAGCATCCGGATCTTTAGCGGGAGGCACGGAATGCCGCGAATCATCGAGACGCGCCGGCTCACCCCGGTCACGAAGTACTTCCGCATCGACGCCCCGCTCATCGCGGCGTCGGCGCAGCCGGGGCAGTTCGTCATGCTCCGGGTGCGCGAGGGTGGCGAACGCATTCCGATCACCATCGCCGACTACGATCGCGATGCCGGCAGCATCACAATCGTGGTGCAGGAAGTCGGCGCCACCACCAAGCGGGTATGCGCGCTCAATGCGGGGGAAGAGATACTCGACGTCGCGGGTCCGCTGGGCGGCAAGATCGAGATTCCGCCGGGCGGCCACGTCTGCGGCGTGGGCGGCGGATTTGGCTCGGCCGCGCTGCTTTGCCTGATGCGCGAGTTCACCGCCCGTGGCGACCGGACCACGGCGATCCTCGGCGCGCGCAGCAAGGACCTCCTCATCCTGGTCGACGAGTTACGGCCGCTGTGCCGCAACGTCGAGGTGTGCACCGACGACGGCTCGGCCGGATTCAAGGGCTTCGTCACGCAACGCCTGGCGCAGCTGATCGGCGGGGACGGGCCCGGACGGCCCGATCATGTGGTCGCAATCGGCCCGATGGCGATGATGCGCGCGGTCGCGGAGACGACGCGCGAGGCCAAGGTCAAGACGCTGGTGTCGATGGATCCGCTGATGGTCGACGGCACCGGCATGTGCGGCGGGTGCCGCGTGACCGTTGACGGCAAGGCGCAGTTTGCCTGCGTCGACGGGCCGTGCTTCGACGCCCACCAAGTGGACTTCGAAGTGGCGATGCGCCGCAACAAACAATACGTGAGGGAAGAGAAGCAAGCGGTCGAGCGGCTTGCCTGCATGGCAGCGAGGGAGTAGCGCGGATGCCGGTCAAACGTGCCGAGAAAACCCCGATGCCGGTGCGCGACGCGCAAGTGCGCGCGCACGACTTCAAGGAAGTCAACCAGGGTTACACGGGGTTTCACGCCGAGTTCGAGGCCGAGCGCTGCCTGCGCTGTCAGGAACCGATATGCGTCGACGGCTGCCCGGTGAAGATTCCAATCCCGGATTTCATCCACGCGGTGGCGATCGGCGACATGGCCGGCGCGGCGAAGATATTGCGCACGGCGAACCCGTTGCCGGCGATCTGCGGGCGGGTCTGCCCGCAGGAATCCCAGTGCGAGGCCGAATGCAGCATGATCAAGCAGTTCGACTCGGTGGCGATCGGCCACCTCGAGCGCTACGTAGCCGACTGGGAACGCACACAACCGCCCGCGGTCCAGGCGGAGCTCACGCGCAAGGAAAAGATTGCCATTATCGGCGCCGGCCCGGCGGGACTGGTCTGCGCCGGTGAGCTCGCCCGGCTCGGCTACCCCGTTACGATCTACGAGGCACTGCACGCGCCGGGCGGGGTGCTGCGCTACGGCATTCCGGAATTCCGTCTGCCGAAGGCGGTGCTCGACTGGGAGATCGGTGTCCTGAAGGCGATGGGCGTGGAGATCGTCTGCAACGTCATCATCGGTAGGACGCTGACGCTCGATGAACTCTTCGACAAGCACAGCTACGCGGCGGTGTTCATTGGCACAGGCGCGGGGCTGCCGCAGTTCCTCGGCATTCCGGGCGAGAATCTGAACGGCGTGATGTCCGCCAACGAGTTCCTCACGCGCATCAACCTGATGCGCGCCTATGAGTTTCCCGATGCCGACACGCCGGTGCGGGTCGGCAAACGCGTGGCGGTGATCGGGGCCGGCAACACGGCGATGGACGCCGTGCGTACCTCGCTGCGCATGGGCGCCGAGGAGGCGCTGATCGTCTACCGGCGCAGCGAGAAGGAGATGGGCGCGCGCGTCGAGGAATACCACCACGCGATCGAGGAAGGCGTAAAGTTCCACTGGCTCACCAACCCGATCGAGATTCAGGGTAACGCCGAGGGTTGGGTCACCGGCCTGAAGTGCCAGCAAATGAAGCTGGGCGAGAAAGACGCATCCGGCCGCGCCCGACCGATCCCGATCGAAGGCAGCGAGTTCCTGCTCCCGGTCGATAACGTGGTGCTGGCGATCGGCACCACGCCTAACCCGCTGCTCACGCGCACCACCGCGGGCCTGCTCACGAACAAGAAGGGTTGCCTAGTGGCGGACGAGCAGACGGGGCTGACCTCGAAAACGCTGGTGTTCGCCGGCGGCGACGCGGTCACCGGCGCCGCCACCGTGATCCTTGCGGCCGGCGCCGGCAAGCGCGCCGCACAAGCCATGCACGAGGCGCTCGCGCCCCGGCAATAACGAAATTGCCCTGCGGGGCTACGCGATCGTGCGCACTTGTGCCTGGGCCTCGCGCAGGTGGCGGTCGGCGACGCGGAACTCTTGCGGCGAGGTCTCGCGGCATTCCTCCAAAGCGAGGATGGCCGCTTTCTTGCAGACCAGTTCTAGGCTTGCGCCCGTCCAGCCTCCGGTGGCCTTGGCAAGCTCGCCGAGATTGGCATCGCTCTCCAGCGGCAGCCCTTCGGTGTGGATCTCCAGAATCCTGCGCCGTTCATCCCGGTCCGGCAGCGGCAACTCGAGCACGTAGTCGAACCGGCCTGCCCGCAGGAGCGCGGGCTCCATCAGCTCCGGACGGTTGGTGGCTCCCAGCACCACGACCCCGAGCGAGCCGTGCAGTTCATCTAGTTCCCGGAAAAGCTGACTGACCAAGCGCGGGAACAGGCTTCCCGCCTCCTGGGCGGACCGGGCAGGAACCAGCGATTCGATTTCGTCGAAGAACAGGATGCAGGGGGAAGCTTGTTTGGCCCTCTTGAAGACCTCGCGCAGTCCTTTTTCGGACTCTCCCACCCATTTCGAAAGCAGGCTCGGCTGATCCACCGTGATCAGGGTAAGTCCCAATTCTCCCGCCAGCGCGCGCGCCAGCAGCGTCTTCCCGGTACCCGAGGCACCGGTGAGCAGGATGCCCTTGGGTGGGTTGAACCGCGTATGGCCGAAAAGCGCACCGCCTGCGCGGACGAGATGCAATATCGAGCTGAGCGTTTGTTTCGTCCCGGTCAGGCCGCCGATATCCTTGAAGGTGACCCGGGGTCGCTCGGCGAGGAATTCCCGGGTGGAGGTCGGTTCCACCACCTTGAACGCCGCGAGAAAATCCTCGCGGGTGATCTGAAACGCCAGCGCATCCAGCTGCGGTTTCAGGTCCACCTCGAAACGTAGCTGCGGGATCAGACGGCGCAAGGCCACCATCCCCGCCTCTTTGCACAACACCTCCAGATCAGCGCCGACGTAGCCGTGCGTGATCTCCGCGATCTGCTCCAGGTCCACGTCGGGCCGGAGCGGCATCCGGCGCGAATGGATTCCCAGTATCTGGCGGCGCGCAGCGCGGTCCGGAACGCCGATAACGATCTCACGGTCGAATCGTCCCGGCCGCCGCAGCGCCGGGTCCACCAGTTCGGGCATGTTGGTGGCACCGATGACCACCACTGCGCCGCGTTCCACCAGACCGTCCATCAGCGCCAGAAGCTGCGCCACCACGCGCTTTTCCACATCGCCGACGACCTGCGCGCGTTTGGGTGCAAGCGCGTCAAACTCGTCCAGGAAGATGATGCTGGGGGCGTTGCGCTGCGCTTCTTCGAAGATCTGGCGCAGCTTGGCCTCGCTCTCGCCGTAGAATTTGTGGATGACTTCCGGCCCGTTGACATGGACGAAGTGCGCCCGCACCTCGCTGGAGACTGCCCGGGCAATGAGGGTCTTGCCGGTGCCTGGCGGTCCCGTGAGCAGAACGCCCTTGGGCGGGTCGATTCCCAATAAGCCAAAAATCTGGGGAAATTTCAGCGGCAACTCGACCATCTCGCGGACCAGCGACACCTCTTTGTCCAGGCCGCCGATGTCCTCATAGGAGACGCGATAAGCTTGCTCGGCGGAAATCTCGCCAACCTTGAAAGCGATGGCGGTGTTTGCGGAGATCAGCAGCGCCCCGCGTGGGGCCGCGCCCTCGATGGTGAAGGACCGCGGGCGCGTTCCGAGAAAGCTCACCTGCAGGCGATCGCCGGGGACGACCGGAATGCCCGAGAGCAGTTGGCGCAAGTGCGGGATCTCTTCGTCGGCGGGAGCGGAGTGGCCGGCCTGCACCGTTGCCAGCAGCAACGACTCCGCCACCTTGAACGGGACCTTTCGAACCGTCACCCACTCGTCCACGCCGATCTGCGCGTTGCCACGGGTCGTCCCGTCGATCAGAACCAGAAGCTGTCCGCAGTGGCTGGCGGGCGCCTGCGCGGCCCGGGCCACGGTGGCCCGGCGGCCCGTGATCTGCAAGACATCCCCGGGCACGGCCTGAAGCCGCTTCAAATCGTCCGCGTCCAGGCGGACCAGGCCGCGGCCCATGTCCTCCAGAAAAGCCTCGGCCACCCGGAATTGCGTTCCGTTCGGCTCCTCTTGGGTCACGGCGCTGGCCAGCCCCCATTATGTGGTCCGGGTTGAATGTTAGTGCATGACCAGCCGTGGCGCTACGGCCGGGGTGGTCGGCGAAACTGGCCCGGGTTGCGAAGCCGGCCATTGTACAGCCCTTGGGGCCGGCGGTTTGTAGCCGAGCGATGCGTGCGGTCGAACCGTGTTGTCGCGCCGCCGCCAACGCTCGATGATCGCTCTGGCTTCTACCAGCGCGTCGAAGAATTCTCCATTGAGCAACTCATCACGCAGCCTCGAGTTGAAGCGCGCGCTATCCGTGCTCCCACGGGCTATGCGTCACTTTTTAACCGCCGAACGATCGAGAAGTAGCGCGCCCGTTTTCCGGCCGACTTGCGCGCCCAGCACTTTGCGCGTGCGGCGGCTTATTATGTATGCCAGGCGGAGATGTGCGTAATTTCAAGAGGTTGTTAATTCCGACTTGGATTTCCTTGATAAACATCAACCTCTCGAAAATCTCGAAAGAACTACAATCGCAAGACACGCCACCACATCGATCAGGGCCCGTGGCCGCAAAGCGCCTTTCGGGCGAAGCCGAATGGGTGTATTCTAATTAGGTGTTCGGAGTTGATCCGAGAAATCATCCGCTGACATGATCTTCGTTGCTGTTGAGCGCGCCGGCAACATGGAGGATCGACAAATGTCCACGTCTGACCGATTTGGCCACCAGATCACAAACATGAGTTCGATGATGTCGCGGTTAGGAGTTGATCCGGGCACGCTCGCGTCGGACCTGTTGGGATCGGCGATGCACGCCTGTCTGGATTGCCCGAGCGGCGAAGTGTGCCACGACTGGCTGGCACAGGCGGCGACATCGCCGCGATTGGCGCCGGACTATTGTCCAAACGCACATGTGTTCGAGCAAGCGCGGGATAGTCAACTCAGAGGCAGCCCTTTCGTGCGCCCATCGCTCAATCCAAATGTGATGCCCTATGTCCACGCCTGGGACGTATCTAGACAAGACTGCGAGGGCAGCTTGAGAGACGTTGGCTGGGAAGGTCGGATGAACGATCCCGGCCAGCCGAAAGAGATTCATTGCCCGGTATGCGGCGAAAAGCTGGAGCCGGAATTCAACGCCTATGCATACTATGAATTCGAGGACAAGGACGACATCTATTGGGCCTCGGTGCCTGTTCACTTACCAGGGAAAAGACTCAGGTCCTGTTGACCGCAGCTCTGCTGTCAGCGGCGCATCAAGGGGGCCTTTCCGAAAATCATATCCGGATGTATTGGTGATGCAGCCCAGCCAAGATCGGAATAGCGACAATAGTGCCAGACCGTTGAGTGGCTCGATGCAAGGGCGCATCTTTCTGTAATGCCAAGTGCGTGCGCGCTTGATTGTAATACGCCACATAGGAAGCAAGAACTCGCCGCAGGTGCGACTCACCAAAGATCAGCATTCGGTCCAGGCACTCGCGGCGCACGGTGCCGATCAGGCGTTCCATATGGCCATTTTGCCACGGTGACCGGGGTGAGAGCGGCCGGTCGCGAATACCCATGGCCCTCACCCGGGACCTGAAGACATGTCCGTAAGCACCGTCATTGTCGCGCACCAGATAGGCCGGCGCTGATGCCCAGGGAAAGGCTTCGGTGAACCCGACATTCATGGCCAAACGAGCAGCATTGGTAACGGGAGCGTCGTACGGCGTCGGCGCGGCGACCGCGGTAAGCCTCGCCAGCGACGGTTTCGATGTCGTTGTTTCCGCGACCCGGCTTGAAAACCTCGCGAGCGTCGTGACCCGACTCAAGTCCATGGGCGCGCGGGCAGTGCCCGTCGTACTGGACTTGCGCTCGCAATCGAGCATCGAGCACGCGATGGCCGAAGCCGTCTCGGCTTTCGGCCACTTGGACGTGCTCGTCAATAATGCTGGCGCCAATCTAAGCAAGCCGGCAGCCGAAGTGACGCCGGCGGATTGGGACGCGGTGATCGGAACCAATCTGACCGGAACCTTCTTCTTGACCCAGCAGGTCGGCCGGCATCTCATCGGTAGCGGCCGGCCGGGCTGCATCGTCAACATCGCTTCGATTCAGGGCCTGGTCGGGGCTGCCGGACGATCAACCTACGGCATATCCAAGGCGGCCGTCATCCATATGACACGAATGCTCGCGATCGAGTGGGCGGGCTACGGAATACGCGTCAATGCCATAGCGCCGGGCCGGCTGGATACGCCTTCGCCGTCGCGCGCCGCAACCGCAGCCGATCCGAACTACATAGCTGCTATGCTGGAACGCATTCCACTGCATCGCCTTGCCACCGTCGAGGAAGTCGCCGCGGCAACTTGCTATCTGGCGAGTCCACAGGCTGCGTCGATAACCGGTCAGACGCTGATCTTGGACGGTGGCCTGACCGCTGCATAGAAGAGAGCGCACAACCCTCCCTTGCCGGCCTCGACATTGATCGCGCGAGTGGCGGCCTTCGACCGCGCTGCAGCAACGACACATGCCCCGGCTCACGCCCCGCGTACCGCGACGTCAGTACAGCTATTGGCGTTCATTGCTTGCTGCATGAGCCTACACTAAGATTTTAGCGTTCTCTTCGTACGTCAGACTGACCGAAGGACGGCACATGATCTATTTTGACAACATCACTGAGCGGCTGCCGAAAGAGCCGGTCCGCTGGCCCAACGGCGCGCGAATTGCAGTTCTGTCGTTGTTCGATTACCAGGCCGAAGTCGGAGAATGGAACTTTCCCGACGGCACGCCAAACTACGGCCAGATCACCGAGGCCTCCTATGGCGGCCGCGTCGGCATCTGGCGGCTGCTCGAAATCCTCGACAAGCACGGGATCAAAGCTACCTTCAATACCTGCGGCATCACGGCGGAACGGTATCCGGAATCGGTGCAGGCGATCGTGGAGCGCGGCCATGAGATCGGTGGTCACACCTACACCCATCGACCGCAATACAATCTTCCGTACGAGGAGGAGGTTCAGGAGGTCCGCAAGACCGTCGATACCATCAAACGGATCACCGGCGCGCGCATCGTCGGCTGGCGCTGCCCGATTGTGCAGCCGAGCAAAAACACACTCAAAATCCTCACCGACGAAGGCTTCGTGTGGGACGGCAATTTTCTCAACTATGACCTGCCCTATATGCTCGATATCGGCACGAAAAGCCTCGTCGAGATTCCGTACACCTTCTCCACCGACGACTTCCCGTTCATGTACGGAGCGGTGAGGCAGGACTTCGGCGGCTTCCCCGGACCACGACAAACGCCTTCGGCGCTGTTCCAAATCTGGAAGGACGAGTTCGACGTGCTCTACGCGGAATCGGCGGAGAAGCCCAAAATGTTCGCCTTCCAGCAGCATCCGCTCATCATGGGCCGCGCTCATCGCTCGCTCTATTATGATCGACTGCTCGACTACATGAAAGGACATGAGGGCGTCTGGTTCGCCCGCTGTAACGACGTCGCGCAATGGTGGCTTAAGCACTACAACACGCAGGCGGGCGGCCCGCAGTTCAACATAAAGGCAGGCCGTCCATGCTGACGAAGATCCGCGGGATCGTAGGAACCCCGGTCACTCCATTCACGGCCGACAACCGAGTCGATGGACCGACACTTCAGCGCATCGTCGATTTCTTGATCCGAAACGGCGCGCAAGCGATCGGGCTCCCGATGCATATCGGAGAGAGCATCAACATGTCCGTCGAGGAGCGGCAGTTGGTCGCGCGCCTCGCCGTCGAAGCAGCGGCCGGACGCGTTCCCGTTTTCGTCAACACGAGTCTCTCGGGAACCGACGAAGTGGTCGCTCTTTCCCGACACGCCGAATCGGTCGGAGCGCGGGGCCTAATCGTCATCTCGCCATACCACTGGCAGCCGGCGCGGGCGGCGCTGGTCGATCATTTCGCCACCGTGGCGGGGGTGGTCGGCATCAGTCTGATCGCCTACAACTTTCCGGAACGGATCGGCGTCACCCTCACGCCGGATCTCCTGCTGGAGCTCATCGACCGCTGTCCCAACTTCGTCGGGCTCAAGGACGCGGGCATCAACATGGAGTATTTCACCGAAGTGTGTCGCCTGACGAGCGCGGCCCGCCCCGACTTCTCCGTCTTCACCGGGGTCGAGTATTTTCTCCCCAGCATGGCTGTCGGCGGAGCCGGCGCCTTTTCGGCCTGCGGCGCGGTCGCGCCGCAGCTCGTCAAGGCGGTCTACGACGCCTGCGCGGCGGGGGACTATGCGCGTGCGCGGCCTCTGCAGTACAAGCTCTCCCACCTCTTCAACATCATCAAGTTCGACTATCCCGCCGGCATCAAAGCGGCCATGGCGCTCATGGGTCGCGCGGCCGGCCCCACCCGCAAGCCCATTCCTTCCCTCGATCCGAGCGCACTACGCCGCCTGCAGTCCGAGCTGGAAAAACTAGGAATTCTGTCGGAGGAGCCGCACGGATGGTAAGACGTTGGGCGAGACCGTTATGGCGCTGCTGGAGCTGAACGGAGTTTTCAAGAACTTCGGAGGGCTCGAAGTCCTCCGCGGCGTGAGCTTTGCCGTCGAGGAAGGGGAAATAGTCGGCCTCATCGGCGCCAACGGCGCAGGCAAAACCACCCTGTTCAACACCGTGACGGGTCTCACGCCACCCTCGGCCGGCTCGATCCGCTTTCTCGGCACGGAGATCGCGGGACTCTCGCCGCATCGCATCTGCTACTTGGGCGTCGCCCGCACATTCCAGGTTGTGCGACCTTTCGCAGACGCGACAGTGGCGCAGAATGTTCTCGTCGCGGCCGTGCATGGACGAGGTGACAGACGTCTGCCGCACGACCAGATCGACGCGACGGTCACACACGTGCTGAACTTCGTCGGCCTGAATGACAAGGCCAAGGCTCCGGCCTCCTCGCTCGGCGTGGTGGAATTGAAGCAACTGGAGCTCGCCCGAGCTCTCGCGACGGCTCCGCGCCTGCTTCTCCTCGACGAGACGTTTTCCGGTCTGACACCGACGGAAACGCAGCGGGCGATGGAGCTGATCGGCAGGATCAGAAAAGAGTTCCGGGTCACAATTTTATGGGTCGAGCACGTCATGCGAGCGATTATGCGCGTGGCCGAACGGATCGTCGTTCTCGATCAGGGCGTCACCATCGCGGAGGGATCGCCCGCGGAGATCGCCGTAAATCCAGAAGTGATCGAGGCGTATCTCGGCGGCCCACGGGTAGTGAGGCACTGATGGGCAACGCCACGCTCGTCGTCGATGGAGTCGATGCCGGTTACGGTCTGATCCGCGCACTGTGGGGTACCCACATCGAGGTGCGGCCGGGCGAAATCGTGGTGCTGCTCGGCTCAAACGGCGCCGGCAAGTCGACGCTTCTGCGCGCCATCTCCGGGCTGATCCGCCCCACCGCCGGCCGCATCTTCTTCGACGGCGACCGCATCGACGCCTGCCCGGCTGAAGAAATCGTTCAGCGCGGCATCGCACACGTCCCGGAAGGGCGCCGCGTGTTCCGCGATCTGACCGTGCGCGATAACTTGCTGCTGGGCGCCTACACCCGCCCGGACAACGAACTGCAGGGATTGCTGACCACGATGGAGACGCTGTTCCCTATCTTGGCGGATCGGCCGGATCAGATGGCCGGCACGCTTTCCGGTGGCGAGCAGCAGATGCTCGCAATCGCGCGGGCGCTGATGTCGCGGCCAAAACTCCTGCTGCTGGACGAGCCGTCGCTCGGCATCATGCCGAAGCTCGTGACAAAATTGTTCGAAACCATCGCCGGACTACGCGGACAAACGACGATCCTGCTCGTAGAGCAAAACGTCAGTCTCGCGCTAGAGATCGCGGATCGAGGCTACGTCCTCGAGAACGGCCGCATCGTACTCAACGGATCGAGTCGCGATATGCTCGCCGACCCCGGCGTGCAACGCGCATACCTCGCCCTTGAGACCACCGATTGGCCCGGTGGGGCAGCATAAGACAGCGCGGACGGTCAACAACTCACCAAGGAGGACGACCAATGACAGAAAACGACAGGAGACGAGGACTATCGCGACGCGCCGTGATGGCGGGTGCACCGGCTTTCGTACTGGCTGTCGCGGCACCGCTCGGTTCGGGATCGGCGCAGATCCAGGGCAAGAAGGAGATCGTGATTGGTTGCACGCTACCGCTGACCGGAGCCTTCGCCGCCTTTGGCCGGTACTGGGTGGACGTCTACAAGTTCTGGGAGGAGGAGGTGAACGCGAAGGGCGGGTTGTTGGGTACGAAAGTCCGCCTGATCATCTATGACGACCGCAGCGACTCTTCGACGGCGGTTTCGCTCTATACGAAGCTGATCACGGTCGACAATGCGGACCTCCTGGTCGGCGGCTTCACGATTCCCGTGCTCGCCGTGATGCCAATCGCGGAAAAGTATAAGATGCTTTACGTGCAGGGCGGCACCAACGCCACCAGCATCATTAACAAGAACAATTACAAGTACACCGTCACCACCCTCACGACCGACCTCAACTGGGCAGATCCGTTGTGGGAGTGGCTCGCGACCGTGCCGGCCAACAAGCGGCCCAAGCGCGTGGCCTTCGTACAGCAGGTCAATCCCTTCCTCCAAGGTCTGGTGGCTGCGGCCACGCCGAAGGCAGCGGCGATCGGCCTCGAAGTCGTAACGACCGAGACGTATTCCTCGGACACGCAGGACTTCACGGCCATGCTGCAGAAATTTAAGGCCGCTGACGTCGATCTGCTGTTCGGCGCCAACAACTATCCGGCCGGCCTCTCGATGATGCGGACACTGGCGGAGGTACAATACAAGCCAAAGCTCGTCTACATGGCGGTCGGCCCCACCGTCCCGGAATGGGCAAAGGACCTTGGGGCGCGCACCGAAAACGTGTTCACCTCAACGCCGTACTGGCGGTCGCTCAAGGGTGGGGGGAACGAGAATTTTGCCAAGACGATGGAGGCCAAGTTCGGCTATCCGCCACCGCGCGACTCCGGTCAGGGCTACACGCCGCTTCAGGTTCTGCAACAGGCAGTGGAAGGAGCGAAGACGCTGGATCAGGATAGCTTGCGGAAATACATCGCGACGCACGAATTCTCGACCGTGTCCGGGGTGATGAAATTCGACGAACGCGGATACGGGACGGCACGAAACTATCTCATGCAGATCCAGAAGGGCCAACAGCTGATCGTGTTCCCCGCGTCTATCAAGAGCGCGGACCCTGTGTATCCCACATGATGTCTGCGTGTCTTTCGTGATCTGCCGGCCCGGCGGCCGCTTCGTTTCATCTAGCGCTCGCCGGGCCTTCGTTCCCGTTCCCGCCCAAACGTCGACCAAATCCATATCATGAGCACGCTGTCCTTCCCGCTGCTGGCTCAAACGGTCGTAAGCGGGATTCTGTTCGGCTCAGTCTATGCTGTCATCGCGCTGGGCCTCGGCCTGGTGTGGGGCGTCATGCGGATTCTCAACATCGGCCACGCCGCGCTGGCCATCCTCGGCGCCTATCTCTCCCTCACGCTGGTGCAAACGGGCATGGACCCGCTGCTCTCGCTGCTCATCACCATTCCGGTCCTCTTTCTGGTAGGCGTCGGGCTGCAGCGATTCGTCGTCGAGTCGATGCATGGGCGCAAGGAGGCCGAACTGCACACGTTCCTGATCCTCTACGGGATCATGGTGACGGTCGAGAACCTCCAAGTATTCATCTGGTCCGCGGACGTCCGCCTGATCTCCACCGCCTACTCCTCGCAGAACCTGAACTTCCTCGGCCTCATCCTTCCCGTCGGCCGCGTCATCAGCTTCGTGATGGCTGCCGCGGCTGTGGCCACCGTCTACCTCTTTCTGACCCGCACCAAGATGGGCCGGGCCGTCCGCGCGATCGCATCGGACCGTGAGGCGGCGACGCTGATGGGAATCTCCGTCCGCCGACTCTCTCGGGTGGCCTTCGGCCTCGGGACGGCGACAGCCGCGGTCGCCGGCCTCTCGCTCGGCCTGGTCTCGTCGTTCTTCCCCGGAATCCAGATCGTATGGGTCAGTAAAGCGTTTCTGGTGATCGTGCTCGGCGGCGTCGACAACATCTTGGGGCTGTTCCTCGCCGCCCTCGTCCTCGGTGTGGCGGAAAACGTGATCGGCGTTATCGCCCCCGCCTTCGTGGTCGATTTTGTCGCCTACGTTCTGCTCATCGGCACCTTGATGGTGCGGCCGCAAGGCCTGCTTCGGAGGTCTGGGTCATGATGCCACGCGTTGCGCGACCCGTCGGAGCTCTCGCGGTCGGCCTGCTCATCGCGTTTCCCTTTCTAGGGCCGCCGATCTACTTCATCCACCTGCTCGCCGGCCTTTACATGAACGTGGCCTTGGCCTCGAGCTGGGCGATGCTCGGCGGCTACACCGGCTATCTGAGCCTTGGTCAGGTGACGTTCTTCGGCATCGGCGCCTATACCGCGGCGATCGGCCTGAGCACCTACGGCATCTCGCCGTTCCTAACGGCACCGCTCGGCGGCCTCTTCTCCGTCCTCCTGGCCTTGGCCATCGGCTATCCCTCGCTGCGGCTGCGCGGACCCTATTTCTCGGTGACCACGCTCTCCATCGCATTTCTCGCCCAGGTGGCGGCGTCCAATACCACGCAGACGGGGGGCGGATATGGAATCCAATTGCCCTCGATGCCGCTGCCGATCTGGCAGACGGAAGGCGTATTCTACCTGGTCTTCATGATCTTGGCCGCCGTCGTGGTGTGGTCGGCGCGAAGAATGGAGCGCAGTCGCTTCGGCCTGGCTCTGCTCGCCATCCGCAATGACGAAGACGTGGCAGAGGTCTTTGGTGTCGACGTCGTGCGCGCCAAACTCAAGGCCTTCGTCCTGAGCGCCTTTTTTCCCGGGGTCCTCGGAGCAATATGGGCCTACCAGATCAGTTACATCGACCCGCATAGCGCGTTCGACATCGGCCTCTCGATCGACATGCTGCTCATGGCCATGTTCGGCGGCGCCGGGAGGTGGGCGGGGCCGGTCGTTGGCGCCAGCGTGGTGTATCTGCTGTCGCAGACGCTAGTGTTCGTCATTCCCTCGGAGCTCAATCGCGTCCTCTTCGGCATCATCCTCGTGCTGGTCGTGTTTGCGATGCCGCAGGGCATTACCGGGTTCGTCGAGGGACTCTGGACCAAGCGCGCCGAGCGACGACGTTCGAGCGTAAGCGTTTCCGGTCCTTCCAATGCTCCCGCGGCATCGGCGGCGCGCCAGCCGGTGCAAGAGCCGGCCGAGACAGATCACCTGCGTGTACCGAAATCCTAAACCCGCACGTAGTGGTTGATCTGAAACCTGTGTGAACCGAAAACCTTATCCGTATTGATTAGCCGAAGAAACCACCTAACATCTGTGGACCATGTTCGGACTGTTCTGCTTCGTCCTGGCCGTTTTGGCCTCGCCATTCAAGTCGAAGAGCCGACTTGGGGCAGAGAATGCGGTTCTCCGACATCAGTTGATCGTTCTACGGCGCAAGGTGCACGGCCGTGTCCTGTGGCTACTCAAAACTCCGAAACGTGCAGAAATCATAGAGATTTCCGTATGACCGTGCTTTACCAAAGCTGGATTGGCAAAATTCATTTCCAGGACTTAGCAACCATGCCGAGCGATTGGCAGAGCGCGCGGCATTCAGAAATACGCTTCCACCGCCACAGTAATCGACATGTCGTGAACGCGAGTTTCCTCCCTGGCGGCAAACGATGCACATCATCGGGACTTAAAGAAAAAAGAGCTTCCTCAATTTTCTAGAAAATAGGAGTGTGCACATGACTGAATTGTACGACCTTGGCGAAACCCCTCCGCTCAGCGTTGTGCCGCTGAAAATGCATGCATTCACGGTTCGCCAGCAGCGCTTCGGGCAACCCCGCGACGCGTGGAAGCACGAGATTATCAATACGCCGAAGTTTAATGACGACGAGGTGCTCATTTACGTGATGGCTACGGGCATCAATTACAACAATGTATGGGCCGCGCTCGGCTATCCGGTCGACGTCATTGCGGAGCGCCAGAAAAGTCTGAAGGAAACGGAAGATTTCCACGCCGGCGGGTCGGATTGCGCCGGCATCGTCTGGGCGGTCGGCCGGAATGTGACCAACGTCAAGGTAGGCGACGAGGTTGTCGTCCATTCCGGATGGTGGCCGAAGGATGATCCATGGGTCTTGTCCGGGCGAGATCCAATGCTCGCGGAAACAACGCGGATCTGGGGCTATCAGACAAACTACGGCAGCTATTGCCAGTTTGCTCGAGCGCAGGCGCATCAGGCAATTCCCAAGCCGAAGAATCTGAACTGGGAACAGGCTGCTTGCTATCTGCTTTGCGCGTCGACGAGCTATCGCATGCTCATGGGATGGGCGCCAAATACGGTCGAGAAAGGTGATGTTGTCCTGATCTGGGGAGCGTCCGGCGGACTGGGTTCAATGGCGCTGCAAATCGTTCGCGAGATGGGCGGCCGACCGGTCGCGGTCGTTTCGGAGAACTCCAAGAAGCAATTCTGCCTCGATCACGGCGCCGTCGGCGTCATCAATCGTAAAGATTTCTCGCACTGGGGATTGATGCCGAACACTGAAAGCAAGGAATACGGCGCTTGGATTCAAGGAGTGCGGGCTTTCGGCAAGGCGATCTGGGACGCCTGCGGCGAAAAAGTAAGCCCACGGATTGTATTCGAGCATCCCGGTGAAACGACACTTCCGACGTCATGCTTTGTCTGCGCAACCGGCGGCATGGTCGTGATATGCGCGGGCACGACCGGTTACAATGTGACGCTCGATCTTCGTTATCATTGGATGCGGCAGAAGCGCTTACAAGGAAGTCACTTGTCCAATGACGTGCAGGCCGCCGCCGTCACAAAACTCGTCGCCGAAGGCCGTATCGATCCATGCCTGTCGAAGACCTTCACTTTCGATCAGATCGGCGATGCACATCAACTCATGCTCGACAACAAACATCCGCCCGGCAACATGGCGGCACTGGTCAACGCGAAAAAGACAACGATGTAATCGCTAGCTTTACTTCGTGTGGCGCGGGGAACCACCGCCCAGCTGTGACGCGACGCCCGCGACAATATTTTTATGCGACGGTCGACTCACGATCTACTCGATGTCGGCTGTGGGTCTTAAATTGTCGTTTTTGGGTGGCGCTGAAACCGTCACAGGTTCGAAATATGCGGTGGAACATGAGGCCATAAGATTCTCATCGATTGCGGCCTATTTCAGGGATTCAAAGCGATTCGCCTCAAGAACTGGGCGTCGTTTCCCATCGAGCCGCGCAACATCGAGGCGGTCATCCTCACCCACGCCCATCTGGACCACAGCGGCTACTTGCCGCTGTTGGTCAAGCGCGGCTTCAGCGGCAGCATCATTTGCTCACATGCGACAACCGATTTATGCGCGATCCTCCTGCCCGACGCCGGACATCTACAAGAGAAGGACGCCGAATACGCGAACCGCCACGGCTTTTCCAAACACAAGCCTACCTTGCCCCTCTACACCGAAGAGGATGCACCGGCGGCGCTTATGCACTTGGCACCGATTCCCTTCGAACAGGATCGGCCATTGCCTAGCGGGAGCACGATCCGGCTTCGGCGCGCGGGTCATATCCTCGGAGCCGCCTCCGTACAAGCTGGACTGGGCCGGTACCACGATCGTCTTCTCCGGCGATCTTGGCCGATACGACGACTCCACCATGGTTGATCCGGTATCGATCGATCGGACCGATCACCTCGTGGTTGCATAGCCTTTCTTAAGCGCTTCGATTAAGTTTTTGGACCTCGCCCCATGGCGATTTTTTTCTTCGGCGTCTGACATGTAGGCGGGCTCCGAGCTATCATTCTTTCCTGCAAACCGAATGCATAAGCGGATCAGCTTTGATTTTGGTAGCCCGGTGGTAGCCACACTCCGGTCGACGATTCACCAAAACACCTAACCTGTT